>Ga0210063_1000046_pt1 | contig 41130 bp, 35 predicted proteins | sample Muzzi_PWA_D1_FD_185529 | JGI IMG/M metagenome (GOLD analysis project Ga0210063, IMG submission 185529) | Wetland microbial communities from San Francisco Bay, California, USA, that impact long-term carbon sequestration - Muzzi_PWA_D1 (SPAdes) | ecosystem: Environmental > Aquatic > Marine >... | reverse complement strand
CGGCGACACCTTCACCTACACGGTGTCGGACGGCAACGGCGGCAGCGCGGTGGGCACGGTGACGGTGACGGTGACGGCGGTCAACGATCCGCCGGTGGCGGTGGCGGACGCTTCCACGACGGCGGAAGACACGGCGGTCGGAATTGCCGTGAAGAGCAACGACACGGACCCGGAAAGCGACCCGCTGGACGTGGTCTCCATCACCCAGCCGACCAACGGCGTGGCGGTGCTGAACGGTGACGACACGGTGACCTACACGCCGACCGGTAACTACTTCGGCGGCGACAGCTTCACCTACACGGTGTCGGACGGCAACGGCGGCAGCGCGGTGGGCACGGTGACGGTGACGGTGACGGCGGTCAACGATCCGCCGGTGGCGGTGGACGACGCGGCGGGAACCGCCACCGCAACGGCGGTCAACGTGGCCGTACTGGGCAACGATTTCGACATCGACAGCCCGGCCCTGACCGTCGCCGGAGTCACCCAGGGTAGCAACGGTGCGGTGGTCATCGAGGCCAACGATACCGTCACCTACACCCCGAACGCGGGCTTCGTGGGGGTCGATACCTTCACCTACACCGCCGCCGACGGCGCCGGTGGCCAGGCCCTGGCCACCGTCACCATCACCGTCACGGCGCCGCCCCGCATCGACCAGGATCTGGTCGTGCTCTACGACTTCGAGGAGGGCAGCGGCACGGTGGTCAACGACGTCTCCAACGTCGGCACTCCCATGAACCTCACCATCCAGTCCCCGGGCAACGTCACCTGGCAGACGGGGGCTCTCTCTCTGGACGCTGCGGTGCTCATCAACGCCGGTTCTGCCGACACCAAGATCACCAACGCCGCCCAGGCGACCAACGAGATCACCCTGGAAGCGTGGGTGCTGCCCGCCAACCTCACCCAGAGGGGACCGGCGCGCATTCTCACCCTGTCGCAGAACCACAAGAACCGCAGCTTCGCCCTGGAACAGGGGCCGGACAAGGGCAACCCCACCGACTACTTCGGCGCCAACAACAACGGGGAACCGGGGCTCACCAGCCCCGCCGGTACCGCGACCCTGGCCTTGACCCACGTGGTCTACACCCGCTCCGCCACCGGGCAGACGGCGTTCTACATCGACGGTCAACCGGTCAGCACCGGCACCACCAGCGGGAACTTCTCCAACTGGAACGGGGGCAGTGAGTTCGCCCTCGGCCAGGAGGTCAACAGCCGCGACCCGTGGCTCGGCACCCTGCATCTGGTGGCGGTCTATGGCCGCTCGCTGAGCAGTGCCGAAGTGCAGCAGAACTTCCTCGCGGGGGCCGACTGATCGGCCCGGCAACCGCAAGCCTTCTGCCCCCCTCCCGGCCTTGTCCGGGAGGGGGCATTTCGATGGGTGTGCGATGGTGTGCGATAGGATGTTCCTGATCTGCCGAACCGGTAGAGGAGGTTTTGATGCCGAGCCCACAAGTCGTGACATTCCAACAGGCCCTGGAACTGGTTGAAGCGTTGCCGGAAAACCAGCAGCAGAATCTCATCCGAGTCCTCCAACAGCGCAACGTCGAAAGCCGACGCGAGGCCCTCGCTGCCAGCCTTCAGGAAGCGAGGCAAGAGTATGCATCCGGGGAATTCACCCGGGGCTCGGTGGATGATTTGATGGCTGAATTGGACGGATGAGGAGCCTGGTCTGGACCAAGAGCTTCTCCCGCTCTCTGAAACGGGTGGTCAAGAAGAATCCGTCGGTTCGGGAAGACATCCAGATCGTCCTGAAACTTCTGCAACACGATCCATTCCTGCCTCAACTGGCGAGTCACAAGCTCAAAGGAAAGCTGGCCGGGACCTGGGCCTGCAGTGTTGAGTATGACCTCCGCATCTTGTTTGACTTCGTCAAGAGTACCGATCAGCAAGAGGAAGACATCCTCTTACTCGCGCTGGGCACCCATGATGAGGTGTACTGAACGCTCTTCGTGGTCAGAATCCACTGCGAACTCCTGATCATCATTTTCAAAATCCACGAGAACCTGGTGGCGATTCGTGGCGCATTGACGGAAAGTTCCACCGATGTGTCTGAGACTTGATGCACCGGAAAGGGTGGGGATGAGGACGCCCATCGGGTATCATCCCCACCCATGACGCGCCAGGAAAAAGCCCGACGGATTCATCAGACTCTCGATGATCTCTACCCGGAGACCCCCATTCCCCTGGACCACGGGGATCCGTTCACTTTGCTGGTGGCGGTGATGCTCTCCGCCCAGACCACGGACAAGAAGGTCAATGAGGTGACGCCCGCCCTCTTTGCCCGGGCGCCCGATCCGGCGGCCATGGCGCAGCTACCGGTGGCGGAGATTCATGCCCTGATCCGGCAGATCGGTCTGGCCAACACCAAGGCGAGGAATCTCAAGAAACTCTCCCAGATACTCACCGAACAGGGCGGGCAGGTGCCCGATACCTTCGAGGGTCTGGAGGCGCTGCCCGGGGTCGGCCACAAGACCGCCTCGGTGGTGATGTCCCAGGGGTTTGGCCACCCGGCGTTCCCGGTGGACACTCACATTCACCGTCTGGCGGATCGCTGGGGGCTTTCCGATGGGTCCAATGTGGTGAAGACCGAGGGTGACCTGAAGAAATTGTTTCCACGGGAGTCGTGGAACAAACTCCATTTGCAGATCATCTTTTTTGGTCGGGAGTACTGCCCGGCCCTCTACCACGATCTATCCCAGTGCCCCATCTGCTCCTGGGCGGCGACCCAGAAACGGCACCGGGAGGAGGCGCGGCGCAACCGGGAGGTCCGCCAACGCGGTCCCCGGCAGAAGAAAGGGTGATGGCCAAGGCGGCGTCGGCGCCGTGTTAGATGGGTTCGCTGTCCGTGCGCCGAATCACGACCCCCCGCCCTTCGCGGCCATTGATTCGCGCTTCCACGGGCTGGTCCAAAACGACGTGCCGGATGGAGAGCCGCTCCTCTTCCGCGGGCAGGGATTCCAGCCCTTCCAGATCCATGCAATGGTCGGGATCGCCCAGATTGACGCCGAAATACCCGATGTGTAGGGAGATCAGGTTGTGGAAGAAGTGGGTACCCTGGGAGGGGTCGATGGGGATGCCCGGTAGTTCCATTTCGACGATCACCCGCGCACCGGAGACCTGGGTCCATTGCACCGGGATCCCCAGAAATGGATCGGACGTTCCCCAGCGCCCGGGGCTGGCCAGGAGGTAGGGGCGCCCGGCATCGAGGAGCCGCTGGTTGATCTGACCCACCGCGTCCGCCAACTCGACACTCTGGCTCAGATCCAGGCGGTCCGGGTGGATGTAGACGATGTCGCGGATGCCGCCAAAGATGCCATTGCCCAGCGCCGTGCCAGCCAGGAGGGGCGGCCCTTGCTGCTCCGGCGGCTCCAGATCCACCTCCACTTCCCGGCTCTCCGCCACCAGGGGGCGCAACTGGAGGACGGCGAGCTCGGGGGGACGTTCCTTCGCGGGGTCGAGGGCGACGGCGAACTCCATCTCCACGGGGGTGGCCATGCCGTGCTCACCCATCTTGAGCAGGTCCGTGAGGATCGGCGCCAGGGGGAAAAGGTCGTTCTTTAGTACCCCGGCGAAGTTCACCAACCGCGCTCCCGGGCGATGGATGGTGTCGTAGATCCGGTCCTCGTCCGCCACGAAGGTGGCACCGAGGGCATCGAGCGTGCCGTCTTCCTCTGCCGTCTTGAGATCCAGCAGGACCAGATTCGCCTCCTCCTCCGGGTCGTCCATGGCGGTCTCGGCCATGGTCAGCGCGTAGAAATCCGTCTGGCTGGCCTGCAGGGCCTCCTTGGGGGAGGCCATCTGGGGCAGGATGTGGGGATGTTTGGGGCTGAAACGGAGCGCCCGGCGTCCTCCGACAATGGTCTGGCCCAGGCCAAGGGCGACGGTGGCGAGGCCGTCTTCGATTTTGAGTTTCCCCATGGGGTAGTAGTTCAGGGATTGAGCCACCCCCGCGAAGTTGGGATAGAAGCGGGGGCCATACCGGTAGCCCACCAGCCGCTGGACGATCACGGCCATCTTCTCTTCCTCGATACGCAGGGAACTCGCCTTCATATAAGAGCGTACGCCCTGGAAATAGACCGAGGCGTAGATCAACCGAATGGCCCGGGAGAGGGCTTCCAGGCGGACCTTCGGGTCGGGGGCCATGTTGGGCAGCATGAAGGTGCGGTAAAAGCCTGCCAGAGGAGCAAATTCGGAGTCCTCATGGAGACTGGAAGAGCGCACCGCCAACGGATACTGGACTTTGGACACCAGCGCCGCCAGGTCCGCCATCAACTCCTCGTCCAGGGGCTGGGCCAGGAAGAGATCGACCACTTCGTCATCGGTCGTGGCCTCCATGGCGCGCTCCCGCATGGCGTTGCGGGCCATGTACTCGTCGTACAGTTCCGTGCAGATCACCGCCGTCCGGGGCACCTTGATGCTGACGGTGGGGTGGTTTTCGTGGATCGAGTGATCCACCAACAGATTGGAAAGGAAGGCGATACTGCGGGCCTTCCCCCCCATGGAACCGTGACCGATGCGGGTGAAGTCCCGGGTCAGGGAGGAGACCCGCCGGGAGAACACGGTGACTTCGCCTTTCTGGCGCCGCTCCAGGAAGTTGCTGAAGACGCCGATCAGGTAGCCCCGCAACGTGTCCAGATCATGGAAGTCGGAGACCTTCCGGGGGCGCACCTCCAGGGCCAGGGCGAATTCGCTGCGCGCCATCAGCCAGTTGGAAATCTCGTTGCGCTCGCCGTGGTGGCGCAGCGACTCCTTGGGCACCGAGCGCAGCACGTCCAGCATCTCCACCAGGTCGTCGGCGTGCCCCACCTCGCGCCCGGCGTCGTCGCGGAAGACGAAGGAGCCGAAGCCGAAGTTGTTGCGCATGAAGATGCCCAGCTCTGTCAGCAGCTCCGGGGAGTTCTTGTCGGCGAAACTCACCTCCAACTGGGTCGCCAGTTCGGCGTGCTCCGTCTCCCGGGATTGCAGCAGGATCGGCAAGCCCGGAATCTTGCGGCGAATCCGCTCGATCAGGTGGCGACCGGCGAAGGGGTCCACCGTACCCCGCCGGGGGAAACGCATGTCGCAGATCACCCCGAGGAGGAACTTCTGGTACTTGTCCAGAAACCCCTTCGCCTCCTCATAGCTTCGGGCCAGCAGAATCCTGGGGCGGGCGCGCATCCGGTGCCGCCGGTCCTTCTCGTTCAGCCGTTCGGCGATCAGCGAGTGGGTCTGGCTAAGGAGTTCGCGGTAAATGGCCGGCAGGTAGGAGGAATAGAACGACGGGGAATCCTCCACCACGATGATCACCCGCACTTTGCCCTCGCGGGTGTCGTGGTCCACGTTGCGCATGTCCTCGACGGCTTTGACCAATCCCACCAACAGCGCCGGGTCGCCGGTCCATAGAAAGGTCTGGTGGATCCCCTTGCTGCGAGGCACCTGGGAGTAGATCTGGGCGTCCTTCTGGTCGTAGGTCAGCATCACCACCGAGGTCTCGGGGTACTTCTTGGCGATGCGGGCGGCCAGATTCTGGGGTCGCATGCCCGCGAAGTGGGGGGTGGTGAGGACCAGGTCGAAGCGATCGCGGCCCAGGCGTTTCAGGGCCGCCTGGGCCGTGGTGACGTGGGCGAAGTGGGGCGGTGTCGCCAGGTCCATGGCGACGTACTGCTCCAGGAGGCGATCCGAGAAGCGCCCCTCCTCCTCCATGATGAAGCTGTCGTAGGGGCTCGCCACCATCAAGATGTCCCCCACCAGATGGGGCATCAGCGCCTGGTAGCCGAAGGGCCGGAGGCGGCTGGGAGCTTTCATGGAACCCCTTTCGTGGAGCGGGAAATCAGACCAACCCCTGCTCCTGCATGGCCGTGGCCACCTTCAGGAAGCCAGCGATGTTGGCGCCGTCCACCAGGTTGCCGGAATGACCGTACCGCTCAGCGGTTTCGAAGCACGTCTGGTGAATGTTGACCATGATCTGGTGCAGGCGGCGATCCACCTTCTCCCGGGTCCACGACATCAGCTGGCTATTCTGGGCCATTTCCAGCGCGGACGTGGCGACGCCCCCGGCGTTGGCCGCCTTGGCGGGGCCGAAGAGCAACTTGTGGTCCAGGAAGATGGCCACGGCATCCGGGGTCGAGGGCATGTTCGCCCCTTCGGAGACACAGAAGCAACCATTTTTGACCAGGTTCTGGGCATCCTTGGCGTTGATCTCGTTCTGGGTGGCGGAGGGGAGGGCGATATCCGCTTTCACATCCCACAGGGGGTTGTGGTCCGCGGTGGCGTCGTGGTCCAGGTAGGTCGCCCCCGGGTATTGCTCGACGTATTCCTTGATGCGTCCCCGGCGGTTGTTCTTGAGGTCCATGACCCAGTTCAGCTTCTCCCGATCGATCCCTTCCTCGTCGAGGATCATGCCGTTGGAATCCGACAGGGTGAGCACCCGACCCCCGAAGTCCAGCACCTTCTCGGCGGCGTATTGGGCCACGTTGCCGGAACCGGAGATCAGGCAGGTCTTGCCCTCCAGGGTGTCGCCCCGGGTCTTGAGCATCTCCACCGCGAAGTACACCTGGCCGTAGCCGGTGGCCTCGGGGCGGATCAGCGAGCCGCCCCAGAGCAAGCCCTTGCCGGTGAGCACCCCTTCGAAGCGGTTGGCGAGGCGCTTGTATTGACCGAAGAGATAGCCGATCTCCCGACCGCCGACGCCGATGTCGCCCGCGGGCACATCCGTGGCCGGGCCGATGTGACGGAAGAGTTCGGTCATGAAGCTCTGGCAGAAGCGCATCACTTCATGGTCCGATTTTCCCTTGGGGTTGAAATCCGAACCGCCCTTGCCACCGCCGATGGGGGTGCCGGTCAGAGCATTCTTGAAGATCTGCTCGAAGCCGAGGAACTTGAGGATGCTCAAGTTGACCGACGGGTGGAAGCGCAGTCCCCCTTTGTACGGCCCGAGGGCGCTGTTGAACTCGACCCGGTAGCCGCGATTGACCTGGACCTCATTGTGGTCGTCGATCCACGGCACGCGGAAAAGGATGATCCGTTCCGGCTCGGTGATCCGCTCGACGATTTTCGCTTTGCGGAGTTCGGGGTGCCGTTCGAGGATCGGTTCGATGGATTCAAGAACTTCCTCCACCGCCTGATGGAATTCCGGCTCGTGGGGGTTGCGCCTTCTGACCAGCTCCATGGACTCGTTCGCCTGGCTCAAAACCTGTTTCTCCCTTGGGGTTTTCGGATGGCTACTTCTTGGGGCTAAGTTTTCGTTGGGTGGGGCAATCGAGAGACCGAAATGGGATCCGCAGAGTCTACATCGAACGATTCGATGCGGGGGACCGTACTGACCTCTCCATCCTGACACATTTCCAGCAGCCTGCGAAGTACCCGGCGGTGACCGGCGGGGTCCCCGGGCTCGCCCAGTGGGAACCCCAGGGGGAAGGGGACCGCGAGGGCCCTGGGGGGGCGTACTTTGCGGGTGATTTCCGGCAGCATGGTGATGGAGGCGGTGACGATGCCCGCCCGTTCGATTTCCCCCTGGACCAGACCGACCGTCTGGTGGCACATGGGTCACACAGGGACCAGGAGCGCCACCTCCGCGCCGTCCTGGCGCAGTTGCTCCACGACCCGAGGGGCGGTGTCCCGGGCCAGCCGCCCCGGGGCGGTGATGGAGCCCATCAGGGAGATGTGCCGTGGTGCCGCGGCGCCGATTTCCCCGGCGGCCACCAGGGCGTGGAGGGCATCCAGGGGCAGGCCCAGGTTGCGGTCCGCCTCGATGCCGCGGTGGTCGAAGGCATCGCTTTTGTGGTGCTCCTCCAGGGTCTGGACGGCCACATCATCGGGGATCGCCCGGTAGCTCCAGTCCCCTCCCTTGATCGTCGGGTCGAAGGGTGGAGCACCGGGAGGCACGAGGCCCGCGGAGGTGATCAGGGCCACGCGGCAGGTGGCGAGGGGGCGGGGGAGTTGAGCGTGGGGTACCGGATCGACCTTCCGCCAGCGGTAGGCCATCAGGAAGGCACGAAGGGTGAGTTTGAGGTCGGAGATCTTCGCCATAGCCTTCAGTCTATCGCCTCGCGGTCGAAGACGGATCGACCTGGCTCGACCCCGGCCCTTGACAAATGTCGGTGCAGGGGGTACCTTCCACGGGCTTTCAAGCTTACGCCGTGTGAGGATCCTTACAGTCCCCTAAGGGCGAAGCCGTATGCTTTCTTATTTTGGGTTTCGTTCTGAATCGAAACAATCACGATTTCTCGTCAGGAGGACGAAATGAAGAATCTCACGATTGCTGTCTGTGCTGTCTTGTTGCTGGTCGGTGCTGTGGGGGCCAACGCCCAGCAGCGCTTCGATGGAGCCACCATCGGTACCGAGCAAAGCGACATCCACTTCTTGAGCCCGGACGGCCAGATCCAGCGCGGTGTGCGTTGTGCCAGCCCGCCGCTGGACCCGGCGGTGCGGGCCGAGACGGAAGCGTTCATCCAGGCGTTCGCCGCCGCCCACACGCCTCAGAAGCTGAACATCACCATCCCGGTGGCTTTCCATGTCATCTACCAGAGCCGCCGCGGTACGACCACCGGCAATGTGCCGCAGTCGCAGATCGATGCGCAGATCGCCGTGCTGAACGCCGCCTTCCAGGGCACTGGCTTTTCCTTCAGCCTGGACACCGTGACCCGCACCAACAACCGTCGGTGGTTCACCGGCTGCTACAGCAACAATGTCGAGAATCAGATGAAGAGTTCTCTGGCGGTCGATGTGCCCAACACCCTGAACATTTATAGCTGCCAGCCCAAGGGCGGCATCCTGGGTTACGCGTACCTGCCGCAGTCCCTGCCGGAGGGTGACACCCGCCACGGTGTGGTGGCTCTCTACTCCTCGCTGCCGGGTGGCTCCGCCGCTCCGTACAACGAGGGTGACACCGTCACCCACGAGGTCGGTCACTACCTGGGTCTGGACCACACGTTCGCCAACGGCTGCAACGCCCCCGGCGACAATGTTTCCGACACCCCTTACGAGGCCAGTCCCGCCTACGGTTGCCCGATCGGTCGCGACTCCTGCGCCAGCGCCGGCCTCGACCCGATCTTCAACTTCATGGACTACACCGACGACGACTGCATGGACGAGTTCACCTCCGGCCAGGGCGCCCGGATGGATAACCTCGTCACCATCTACAAGCCGAGCCTGCTGTAAGCTTCACAGCGCAAGGCGATCGAAACGGGAGAAGGCCGCAAGGTCTTCTCCCGTTTTGTCTTTTCAGGGTATGGCGGCAACACGCCGAATCAGGATCTCCGTCTTGGGCGCATAGGGCAGGTTGCCCTGCGGCTGGGTGGGCGTCGTGGCGATGGCCTGGACCACCTCTATGCCGGAGATCACCCTGCCGAAGACGCAGTACCCCCAACCCCGGTCCGTCTTGTCGCGGTGGTCGAGGTGGGGGTTGCTCTTCAGGTTGATGTAGTACTCGGCGGTGGCGGAATTGGGGTCTCGGCGGCGGGCCATGCCGACGGTGCCCCGCTCGTTCTTCAACCCGTTATCCGCCTCGTTGGGGATTGGTTCCCCCACCGGCTTGCTGACCAGGTCGGGTCCCATGCTGCCCATCTGAATCAGGAAGTTCTCGATGCGGTAGACGATGGTGTTGTCATAGTGCCCGGCCTTGGCGTACGCAAGGAAGTTCTCCACCGTCCTCGGGGCCTTGGCGGTGTAGAGCTCCAGGACGATATCCCCGAGGGAGGTTTCGAGCTTCACTCGGGCCGACCTCAGGATGGGCGGATTCGCCGGTGGGGTGGGTTGCTCCGGGGACGCCACGGCGAAGAGGGACTTTTCGCCCCGCACGAAGAGGATGCCCTCCGATAGCGCCGGGGTGGCCATCAAGCGTTCGCCCATGGGGTTGGTGGCCAGAACCTCAAACTCTGGCCCCGCCCGGATCACGAAGACATCACCGTCTTCCCCGGGCAGATAGATCTTGCCGTCGGCGGCCACCGGCGAGCCGCTGAAACCGCCGCCACCGTGGGGGATGCGCTGGCGGTAGACCTCGGCCCCGGTCTGGAGGTCGTAGGCGTCGAAGATGCCCTGGTTGGCCAGCACGTAGACTCGCCCCTGGTAGATCAGCGGCGTGGGCATGTAGGACCCCCGCCCCCGCCAACTCCAGGCGATGGCCTCGCTGTGGTCCTGCCCTTGGGGCAAGGTCAGATCGCCCCGCTGCCCGGGGCGGATGGCGAAGATGGGCCGCTCCGGCGCGCGCCCGCTGGCGACGATGATCCGGTCGTCCTGGAAGATCGGCGTCGGGGCGGTGATCTTCGAACTGCCCCCCAGGCGCCACAATTCCTCGCCGGTGCGCGGGTTGTACCCACGGATGAAATTGGAGCCGTTGGTGACCAGTTCCGGTTCACCGTCGGTCTCCACCACCGTCGGGGTGCCCCAGGAGGGCAACTCGTCACGGGGGGTTCGCCACAGGGTTTCCCCCGTGGCCGCGTCCAGAGCCATCACGAACGACTCGCCCTGGGTATCGACCTGCACAAACACCCGGTTCTGCCACAGGATAGGGGAACTGGCGGTGCCCCATTCGTAGGTGGGGGCATCGTAGGCCCCCACGTCGAGGCGGCCCAGGTCGCGGCTCCACAAGAGCCGTCCGGTCATATCCAGGGCGTAGAGTCCCTGCGAGCCAAAGAACGCCACGATCCGGAAGCCATCGGTGGTCGGGGTGGAGTTGGCGTAGGTCGCCTTGATGTGGCGCTTCTCTTTGGGTACCCCTTCGGTGGCGGTGGTTTGCCACAAGACTTTGCCGGTGTTCTTGTCCAGGGCGATCACCACCCAGCGGTGCACGGATTTGTCGTCGGAGGCGTCGCCGCTGCCGTAGAGGCCATGCTTGTAGGTGGCGCTGTCCCGGCTGGTCACCGCCGAGGTGACGATGACCTTGTCCTCCCAGACGATGGGGCTGGCATGGGCAAGGCCCGGAATCGTTGTGCGCCACCGGATGCCTTCGCCGGTTTCCCCGTTCCAATGAAGAGGCCAGTCTTTCCCCGGGGCCACGCCCGCCGCCTGGGGGCCGCGGAACGAGGGCCAGGAACCCGGTGAAGACGCCCAGAAGCTCTCCGGAGGGTCGGCGGCGGCGGGTAGGATTTGACCGAGAGCGAGGGTCAGGCATCCCGCCAGGATCCAAACGTTGGCGCTACAATCCCGCATTGCTGCTCCCTTACTATGGCTTGTAGTTATCGGTCAGTTCGAGAAGCTTCAGGCTCTTCGATCGAGAGGTTCCCTCTGCTGTCATCCAAAGATATCTTCGGTGGATTTTCCAGTGCGTAGTTCGCCGATACCCATCAGGATCTCGCGGATCAAAGCAGGTGTGAGGTCGGGGTTCTCGGCAGAGCATTTCTTGATCGTTGCAGCCGTCATGAAACCAACCCATCCATCGCCGCCGCCAGTTTGAAATCCCAGCCGCTGAGGCCGCCCACATCGTGGGTGGAAAGGTGCACCTCCACCCGGTTGTAGACGTTGCACCACTCCGGATGATGGTTCATCTTCTCCGCGATGAGGGCCGCCCGGGTCATGAAACCGAAAGCGGTGACGAAATCGGGGAACTGGAAGGTGCGATGCAGTTTGCCGTCGTCCAGGGTCCAGTCGGGTAGGTTCTCAAGGCGGGCCTTGATCTCCTCGGCGGTGAGTTTTTTGCGCTCGGTCATCGGGGGTTTCTCCAGGTTGTCTCTGCGAACAGGTCTCAAGCCCGCAACGGCACCCAGCACACCGCGTGGGCGGCACCGAACAGGAAGTCGGCGGCGGCCAGGGGGTAGAGGCCGGCCAGATTCGGGTTCTGCCACGCCGCCACGGTGAAGGCAAGGGCGCCCAGCCAGCGCCCGGCGATGGCGATGGCGATGATGCCGCTGTAGCGTCGGGGGTCCTGGGCGGCCAACAGGTAGCACGCCGCCAGCATCAGCAGGAAGGTGGCCATCAACCATAGATAGAAGGTCTCCCCCGGCAGGGGCAGGTGGAAGAGTCGCACCGGCACGTCGGGGGCGAGCACCATCAACGCCGCAAAGAAGAGGTCGTAGGCGGCCCCGCAGAGGAGACTCAGGGTCAGCAGTCGCAGCAGGCGAAAGCGGCGGGCGAAAGCGCGGGTGATCTTCATGGGCGGTCAGTCTACCGTATGGCACAATAGCCGCCTTATGCGCACCCTGAGAATCGCTTTCGCCACCGTCATCTTCTTTCTGAACCTGGTGTTTTCCAGTCTCCTGACCGGCAGCCTCGGGCTCCTGCTGGGGTGGATCGGCCCCCGGGGGCGGGTCATTCTGTGGTTGTCGCGGGTGTGGGCCCGGCACTGGATGTGGATCAACGGCACGCCGGTCAAGGCGTTCTTCCACCCGGCGGTGGACCGCGACCCTCAGGGCGGGGTGGTCTATCTGGCCAACCATTCCAGCTGGTTCGATATCCCGGCGCTGCTCGCCACGACGCCGGGGCAGGTGCGCTTTGCCGCCAAGCGCAGCCTCTTCCGGGTGCCGGTGGTGGGTTGGGCGCTGCTCCTGGGGGGCTTCATCCCGGTGGATCGGGGCGACCGGAAGCGCGCCCGGGACGCCTTCAAGCTGGCGGTGGAGCGCCTGCGGGAGGGCAACTGTGTCATCCTCTTTCCGGAAGGTACCCGCGCCCGGGGGGGCCGCCTGGGGACTTTTCAGCGGGGAGGTTTGATCATGGCCATCCGCAGCCGCTGCCCCATCGTGCCGGTGGGCATTCGCGGCACCCACCGCGCCCTGCCCCGGGAGCGCCTGAGCGTCCATCCCGGGCCGGTGGAAGTGCACTTCGGCGAGCCCATCGATCCGACGGCGGAAGATTCGATCGATCGCAAGGCTCTCCAGGATGTGCTGCGGCAGCGCATCGCGGAACTGGCGGGGCTCGAAGACGAACAGTACCCAGGGGCTCCCTGAGCCGCTAGAAAAGAAAGGAAGCCAGCGATGGCGAAGGATCTGGAGACGCGCATTCTCGAAGCCCTGAAGGGGGTCAATTTTCCCGGCATGAACCGGGACATCGTCTCGTTTGGTTTTGTCCGTGGGGTCACCGCGAATGGTGGGCTGGCGGTGGTGGAACTGGAGATCGCCACCCAGAACCAGGCGGCGGTGGCGCGGCTACGAAACGAGGTGGAGACGGTGGTGGGGGCTGTGGAGGGGGTGACCGGGGTCGATGTTCAGATCAAGCTCCACGCCCCCCAGACGCCGCAACAGCGGGTCCAGCAGGCGGTGTCCCAGGATCCCCAACTGCTACCGGGGGTGCGCCACGTGGTGGCGGTAGCCAGCGGCAAGGGTGGGGTCGGCAAGTCCACGGTCTCCGCCAACCTGGCGGTGACCCTGGCCAACATGGGCCATGCGGTGGGGCTGCTGGACGCGGATATTTACGGCCCTTCGGTGCCCAAGATGTTCGGCCTGGAAGGGCACCGACCGCGGGTGATCGATGATCGCGCCCAGCCCTTTGAAAAGTATGGGATTCGATTGATGTCCCTGGGTTTCATTTTAGAAACCGATACCCCGGTCATCTGGCGCGGCCCGATGGTGATGAAAGCCTTGGAACAGTTGTTGGGCGATGTCGATTGGGGAGAGCTGGACTTTTTGATCGTCGATCTGCCGCCGGGCACGGGGGATGCGCAACTGACCCTGAGTCAGCGAGTGCCGCTGTCCGGCGCGGTGGTGGTGACCACGCCCCAGGATGTGGCGCTGATCGATGCCCGAAAAGGTTTCCAAATGTTCCGCAAGGTGAATGTACCGGTGGTGGGCATCATCGAAAATATGTCCGGCTTCGTCTGTCCCCACTGCGGGGAGTCGACGGATATTTTCAAGAGCGGTGGCGGCGAGCGCACCGCCCAATCCCTCGGCGCGCCCTTCCTGGGCCGGATCCCCCTGGACGCGGCCATCGTCCAAGGCGGCGACAGTGGCGAGCCCATCGTGGTGGCACAGCCGGAAGGAGCCCACACGGACGCCTTCCGCCAGGTCGCCGAAGCGGTGGTGCAAGAAGTCCAGCGCCGGGAGGGGGCGCAGTCGAAACTGTCGATTGTGTGAGATGGAAAGATGACCATCGCCATCATCGCCGATAGCCACCTGGGGGGACCGGGGGGGGACGCGGAGCCGCTGGTGCGGCAGATTTATGAGGTCGCTGATCGGGGGTGTGAACGGTTGATCCTGCTCGGTGATATCTTTCATGTCTGGGTGGCGCAGAAACGTTTCGAAACCCCGGAGGTCGCGGCGGTCATGGCCGCCGTGGCCGCGGTGCGGGAGCGCGGGGTCAGGGTGGAATACGTGGAAGGAAACCGGGACTTCTTCGTGGCCACGGGGCCGTACGCCGGGTGTTTCGATCGGGTGGCGTTGGAGGTCGAATTCGAGGCCGAGGGGCGGCGCTACCTGGCGGTGCACGGTGATGGACTCAATGACCGCGACCATGCCTACCGTTTTTGGCGCTGGCTTTCCAAGAGCTTGCCGGTGCGTCTGGCCATGCGGTTGGTGCCCACCCGCCTGGCCCAACGGTTGGTGCAATCCACCGAAGCCCGCCTGGCGCGGACCAACTTCAAACACAAGTCGCGGGTCCCGGAGGCCGTCCTGCGCGCCTACGGCGAACGCCGGTTGGCGGAGGGGTATGATGGCCTGCTCCTGGGGCATTTTCACGAGCCCCATCGATGGAGCGTCGCTGGCGGCGAGGTGCGCTTGCTCAACGCCTGGTTTCGGGGTCGCGAGGTGGAGTATTTTGGACGTTCCCAGAAGGCCGGGTGATCCGCCCTGCCAGAAAAGCCTGGAGAAATCGTCCATTGGCGGATAGGATACCCAAGATTTTCTTATGAACCTTCGTGTCACGATGCTAGGAAGTGGAACTTCCAGTGGCGTGCCGGTCATCGCGTGTGAGTGCCCGGTATGTATGTCCCAAGACCCCCGCAATCGGCGCACTCGCGCCAGCATCCTCCTGGAATACGGTGGACGGTCCGTGGTGATCGATACCGGTCCCGACTTCCGGATGCAGGCCCTGACGGCCAAACTACGGCGGCTGGACGCGGTGCTCTTCACCCACGCCCACGCCGACCACATCTTCGGTCTGGACGATGTCCGAGCGTTCAATTTTCGCCAGTCGGGGGTGATTCCTTGCTATGGGACGGAGGCGACCCTGGGGCAGCTGCGGCAAGCCTTCGCCTATATCTTCGAGCCCACTCAGGAGGGCGGCGGCAAGCCCCGCATCGCCTTGCAACCGGTGGCTGGGGAGTTCGATCTGTTCGGCCACGCCGTGACCCCCGTGCCGGTGCTCCACGGTGCCCTGGAGGTGTTGGGGTATCGCTTCGGACGGTTCGCCTACATCACCGATTGCAGCACGATTCCGGAAGCGAGCTGGCCCCTGTTGGCGGGGGTCGATACGTTGATTCTCGGGGCGTTGCGCCATCGACCGCACCCCACCCACTTCAGCATCAGCGAAGCGATCGAAGCGGCGGCGCGGATCGGCGCCCGGCGCGTGGCGTTCACCCACATCAACCACGAGATCGACCACGGAGCCCCGGGGGTGGAATTGCCGCCGGGGGTGGAGCTGGGCTATGACGGATTGGTTTTCGAAGTCTCCCCGTGAACTCCTGGCGTTGGAGGCCCTGACGCTGCCGCGTTGCGCTGCGGTCCTGGGGCGGGTCATCCCGCCGTCGTCCAAGAGCTTGACCCAGCGGTATCTGAATCTGGCGCTGCTGGCCCGCAGCCCCCTGGTGGTGGAGCGTCCGCTGCTGGCCGAAGATAGCGACCTCTTCCTGGCCGCCCTGGAGCGCCTGGGTTTCCAGGTCGAGCGGAGTCCCGGGCGGGTGCGGTTGGAGCCGCGGGGACGGCTGCCCGCGGAGGCGGAGATTTTCTGTGGCCCCAACGGCACCATGCTGCGTTTTCTGACCGCCTCGCTGACCGCGTTGCCGGGACGGTGGCGCCTCGATGGTGTGCCCCGGTTGCGCCAGCGCCCGGTGGGACCGTTGGTCACGGCGCTGCGCCAGCTGGGGGCGGAGATCGAATACCTGGAGGCGGAGGGCTTCGCGCCGTTGGGGATCACCGGCGGTACCCTCCGGGGAGGGCACGGGGTGCTCGATGCCGGGGAGTCGAGTCAGTACCTCTCCGCCCTGGTCCTGGCGTCCCTGAAGGCCCGGGAGACCGTGACCGTCGAGGTGGCGGCGCTGGCCTCGTCGCCCTATCTGGATCTGACCCTGGAGGCGGTGGAGGCTTTCGGCGGGCAGGTGGCCTGGGATGGGCAGACGGTGGGGATCGAACCGGGAGCCATCGGCGCGGTGACCGTGACGGTGGATGGCGATGACAGCGCCGCGGGCTACCCGGCGGCGCTGGCGGCCCTGCTGGGAGGACCGGTGGTGATCAATGGTCTCAATCCCCAGTCGAAGCAGGGGGATCGGGGCTTTCTGGCGGTGCTGGAGCGCATGGGCGCGACGGCCCGCTGGCGGCCCGATGGCGGGATGGAGGTCCGCGGTGGGAGCCTCCAGGGGGTGGTTGAGGATTTGAGCGAGATGCCGGATCAGGTGCCGACCCTGGCCGCCCTGGCTCCCTTTGCCCACGGCGTCACCCGCATTGAGAACGTCCCTCACCTGCGCCTCAAGGAGAGCGACCGGCTGGGGGCCATGGCGGCGGAGTTGCAGCGGCTGGGGGCGACGGTGGAGGAGTTGCCGGACGGTCTGGTGATCCCGGGCGTATGGGCCGACGGGGTGCCGACAGGGCTCCCGGCGGTGGCGGTGGAAAGCCACGGCGACCACCGCATCGCCATGAGCCTGGCCCTGGTGGGGCTGCGGCGGGGGGGAGTGACGGTCAAGAATCCGGGGGTGGTGGCCAAGTCCTACCCGGAGTTCTGGAGGGATCTCGGAGCGCTGATCAATCCCGGTCCCCAGGGGTAGGGTCATGGTCGTTCCCGATCATCTTTTCCATCCTTGCCTGGGGTCCCACTCCGGGCCGGGCGGCGCAGGGCGTGGGGTCGGCGGGGTCGGCGGGGTCGGCGCGGTCGATGCGTCCGGCGCGTCCACTAAGACCGACGGCCAAGATCTGGCCCGGGCCGTCCTCAACGATCAGCAGCGGGTGGCCCTGCTACTGGCCGCCGCGGCGCTCCTGGCGCACCTGGAAGACGCGGGCTGGCACCTGCCCAACGGTTTCGCCGGAGCACGGGTGGTCCAGGGTTCGCTCACGGGCCTGGTGGCGGCGCCGGGATCCCGAGGGGCTGGGGTCCAGGCCCTGTTGTGCCGTTTCTTGGAGGAACTGTTCGGCGATGGTGCCGTGGTGGGGCGTGGCTCCGGTCGCCGCGCCGCGCGCCGGTTGCGGGCATTGTGGACCCAGAACCTCCTGCCCATTCCCGCGACGCGGGCGGTGGAACAGATTTTCGCCACGGCTCCCTTCCTGTGGCAGCCTGCCTTTGCCGCGGCTCGCCGCTGTCTGGTGGTGCGCTGGCGCAAGGGGGAGGTGGCAGGCTGGGGGATCGTCGGAGCGATGAGGTTCCAGCGTCGCCTGCGCTCCGCCGGGGGCGATTGCGCCGGGGCGGAGGGGCTGCTGGCGGAGGAAGCCGAAAGGGTCGCCGCGTGGTGGGCCGGGGAGGACGCGACCGCCAGCGCCCCCCATCGTCCGGGGCAGCGATTGCAGCGCGCCCAGCGGCGCTACGACCAGGGCCGCTTCGAGGATGCTCTGGAGGGCTTGCGGACTGTGCGGACGCCGGAGGCGCGGGTCCTGCGGGCCGCTTGTCAGAATCAGTTGGGGCGGCTCGGGGCGGCGGCCCGCACTCTCAAGGCCCTGGAGCCCCATCTGGAGGGCATGGACCCGGCGCTTCAGGTGGCGGCGACGGAGGTGGCGTTGCGGGTGCTGCCCAATCGGTCCCGGGGGGCGAGCGCGGCGGACCAGCGGCGCTGGCTCGCCCGGGTGGAGGCGCTGGGGCAGCGGGTCGGGGGCGCCACGGCCCTCTACGGTGGGTTGCTGGCGGCCACCGCGGCCTGGGATCGGGGGGATGGGGCGGCGCTGGCCGAGCACCTGGAAAAGACCACGGCGGCCCGAGACGATCCGGATCTGGCGTGGCGTTGGCACCACGCGGCGGCGTTGGCGGCCATGGCCCGGGGGGAGGGACCCACGGTGGTGGAGCAGCTCTCCATCGCGCTCCAACAGCACCGCCGCCGCTGCCGTCCTTTTGAGGCGGCGGCCTTGTGGAACGATCTGGGGATCGGTCGAGCCCAGCAGGGGGAATTGGCGGGAGCGGAGCGGGCTTTTCGGCATACCCATCGCTTGCTCGCCCGCTGCCAGGGTCCCCGGGCCACCACCCTGGCGCTGTACAACTGCGCGGAGATCCGTTTGCGCCGGGGGCGGCTGGCCGGGGTGCGCGAGACGCTGGAGCGCACGACGGTGGAGAATCGCCGCTCCGGGAATCTGCGCGCCGGGGTGCAGGATGCCGAACTGTGGGCGCGCTACGAGATGGTGCTGGGGCGGTACCGCGCGGCCCTCAGCCATTTGCGGGAAGCCCAGGAGCGGCTGGAGGGTGCCGCCGGTCCGTGGCGGCTGGCCACCCTGCGGGTCCTGGCGGCTCGCGCCCTGGGCTGCCTGGGGTTGAGCGCCGAAGCGGCCGCCGAACTGGCGCTGCTGGACGGCGCGGACCGGGCCGCCGCCGTGGCGGAACTGGAAGCGGAGGAGCGGCCCGCCCTGTGGGCCCTGGCGGGCCACCGGGAAGAGGCTTTGGAGTCCGCCGCCAACACGCCGCTGGCTCCCTTGTGGCTCGCCGTGCTCACCGGACGCGAGGCGCCGACGACGGCCTGGGCTGCCCTGGAGTTTCTGGAGCCGTATCGCAGGGCGCGGCTGGTCCTCGACGCCGAGCGCTTGCACCCGGGCGTGACCCCCGCCCGCTGGCGCCGCGCCGCTGGGGATACCTTGCGCCGGGTGGGCGCGCCCCTCCTGGCCCAATCCTTGGAGGCGCGGGACCATGGGCCGTGGCGCGCCGTGGCGCGCTACAGCGCCGGGGAGGCTCGGGGGGTGGCGGCGGTCGCGACCCTGGTCGCGGACGCGGGCTATCCGGAAGCGAGCCTGGAGTGGCGGCCCGCCCCGGAGCGCCAGGAAGCTTCCCGGTGGCTTTTCGGACAGCCTTCCCCTCGGACGCCGGAGTCTCCGGAGTCCCCGGAGTCTCTGGAGTTCCTGGAGCAGACTCCCCCGGGAGGGGATGGGATGTGGCGTCTCCACGTGCGGACGGTGGATAGCGTGGTAGAGGCGCTCTTCGCCTTGGTGGTGCGGGATCTGGAGCCGCCGCAGACGCCCAAGGCGGCGCCTCCAGCGGTTGCGGCGCGCCACGGCATGGTGGGGGAGAGCCCGGAACTTCAGGCCGCGCTGGACCGCTTGCGCCGCCTGGCGGCGGGGGAGATGCCCCTCCTGATCCATGGCGAGAGCGGCACCGGCAAGGAACTGGCCGCCCAGGGTGCCCATGAAGCCAGCCCCCGGGCGGGGGGTCCCTTCGTGCCCATCAACTGCGCCGCGTTGTCCGAGACTTTGCTGACTTCCGATCTCTTCGGCCATGTGCGGGGTGCTTTCACCGGAGCGGATCGGGATCGGGCGGGGGTGTTTGAGACCGCCCGCGGCGGCACGGTCTTCCTGGATGAGATCGGCGATCTGCCTCTGGCGGCCCAGGGGATGCTGCTGCGGGTGCTGCAGGAGGGGGAGATTCGGCGCCTCGGGGAGAGCTTGCCCCGCGCCATCGATGCCCGGCTGATCACGGCCACCCACCGCGATCTGGCGGCGATGGTGGAAGAGGGCACCTTCCGGCAGGATCTCTTCTACCGGCTCAAGGTGGCGGCGGTCACCCTGCCCCCTTTGCGACTGCGGGGAGACGATGTTGTACTGTTGGCGGACCACTTCCTGCGCGGGGCCGGGAATGGATCGGGCGCGCGGCTCTCCCCGGTGGCGCGACAAAGCCTCCTGAACCACGCCTGGCCGGGGAATGTTCGAGAACTGAAGAACGTATTGAGCGTTGCCGCGGCGCTGACGGAGGACGGTGTGATCGACTCGCAACACCTGGAGATTCCGACCGTGGCGGAGACCGCTCCCACCGGGAATTACACCCAACAGGTCAACAGTCTGCGCCTTCGGCTCCTGCGCGAGGCCATGGCCGCCACCGGGGGGAACCGCTCGGCGGCGGGCCGACGCCTGGGTCTGAGCCGTCAGGCGATGACGTACTTGATTCGCGAACTCGGGGTGGAGGAGTGACAGGTTATCTACTCCGTCGCCTGGCGCAAGTCTTGCCCGTCGCCCTGCTGGTGGCGACCCTCGTTTTTTCCCTGATCCATCTCATTCCGGGCGATCCGGTGGCCCTGATGTTGGGGGATGGCGCCCGGGCGGCGGATGTGGAGGCGTTGCGGCATCAACTGGGATTGGATCAGCCCCTGTGGAAACAATATGTGGGCTTCTTGACCGGGCTGGCTCGCGGGGATCTGGGAGCTTCGTTGCACTACGGCAAGCCGGTCACCACCCTGCTGGCGGAGCATTTCCCCGCCACCTTGGAACTGGCCCTGGCGGGGATGTTGGTGGCGTTGTTGCTGGCCCTGCCGCTGGGGATTCTGGCCGCCTTGCACCGCGATGGCTGGATCGACCATGTCTCGCGTTTCTTCGCCCTGTTGGGGGTCTCGGTACCCAATTTCTGGCTTGGACCGGTCCTCATTCTGCTCTTCGCCATTCACTGGAATCTCCTGCCGGTCTCCGGTCGGGGCGGGGTCCTGAGCCTGGTTCTACCCGCCATCACTCTGGGTACGGCGTTGGCGGGTTTGCTGACCCGGATGGTGCGCTCCTCCCTGGCGGAAGAATTGGAGAAACCCTACATGGTGACCGCCCGGGCCAAGGGCTTGCACCGCCATCGAGCGGTGCTCATCCATGCCATGAAGAATGGTTTGATTCCGGTGATCACCGTCATCGGTTTGCAGTTTGGTGCCTTGCTCACCGGCGCGATCATCACGGAAACCATTTTCTCCTGGCCCGGTTTGGGAAGGCTCTTGATCCAGGCCATTCGGTTGCGGGACTACCCATTGGTGCAGGGAGGGGTTTTGTTGATCGCCGTGACCTATGTGCTGGTGAATCTTTTGACGGATTTGCTCTACGCCTGGCTGGACCCCCGGATCCGTTATGAAAAAGCCTGAACTCCTCTTTGGCGCCGCAGTTCTGCTCGCGGTACTTTTGATGGCGCTCTTCGCGCCCTGGCTCGCCCCCTTCGATCCTCAACTCCAGAATCTGGAGGAACGCCTGGCTCCCCCCTCCTGGTCGCATCTCTGCGGTCTGGACGAGTTGGGGAGGGATATCCTTTCCCGGCTGGTGTACGGCACGCGGATCAGTGTGATGGTCGGCCTTTCCGTGGTCTTGCTGGCGGGTTTGGTGGGTACCTTGCTGGGGGCTGTCGCAGGCTACTTTGGCGGTCGGGTGGATGCGCTATTGATGCGGGTCTCGGATGTCTTTCTTGCTTTTCCGGGAATCCTTCTGGCGATCGCTCTGGTGGCGGTGCTAGGGCCAGCGCTGCGCAATGTAATTTTTGCTTTGGTGATCATCGGGTGGGTGGGCTACGCGCGGCTCGTGCGGGGGCAGGTGTTGCAGATTCGTGAGGCGGAATTCGTCGCTTCCGCACGGGTCGCGGGAGCCTCCTGGCTGCGCATTCTTGGTTTGCATATCTTGCCGGAGGTCTTGCCGGTGCTGACCGTGCAGGCGAGTCTCGGCATGGCGGGAGCCATCTTGTCAGAAGCGGGACTTTCCTTTCTTGGGTTGGGTATTCAGCCCCCCACCTCGTCCTGGGGAGCGATGATCAATGCCGGTCGCAGTCATTTGTTGGATGCCCCGCACCTGGCTTTGTTTCCCGGGCTGGCCATCCTGGTGACGGTGATGGGACTGAACTTCCTTGGCGATGGTCTGGTGAATGCTCTGGATCCTCACGGGAAACGGCAAATTACGGTAAGATAGGCATCTTCCCCGCGGTGCGGCATCCGGGGATCACCCACCAAAACCCGGAGATCCACTTTCCCGGATCTTCGCTCAAATTCAAGGAAAAGGAGTTTTTCCATGGCGATCCAGATAGGTCAGAAAGCCCCCGATTTCACCCTCAAGGGCATCCAGGGCGATGCGCCCGTGACCCTGGCGAGTTACCAGGGTCAGTCCAATGTTGTTTTGTTGTTCTTCCCCCTGGCGTTCACCCCGGTGTGCACCAACGAGCTGTGTTCGATGACCGAAGATTACTCTCGGTACCGCGATCTGGGAGCCGAGGTGTTGGGCATCAGCGTCGATAGCCCCTTCTCGCTAGGCGCTTTCGCGGCGCAGGAAAAGATTGGCATTAACCTGCTGTCCGATTTCAATCGGGAAGCGAGCCGGGCTTTCGATGTGCTGTACGAAGACCTCTTGGGGCTGAAGGGGGTCTCGAAACGGGCCGCCTTTGTTATCGATCAGCAGGGTGTGGTGCGGTATGCGGAGGTTTGCCCGACGCCTCGGGACTTGCCGAATTTCGACGCCATCCGTGGCATTTTGGAGACCCTTAGCTGAAGAAAAGGGAATACGAAGGTGGGGGAAAAATCACTTCTCAGTCGCCAAATACTCTCTCTCCGGTTGACTTTGATAGCTTACTTTTTGATAATGGGCGCGTGTTTAGTGTGTGACGGAGTTGGATGGACCCCTAAGGAGGCAAGCGAAGATGGCTGAAACGGCAAATGGTAGGGTGCTTTATACCCTTACTGAGATCTCGGACAAGACAGGCATTTCGATGCCGACCTTGCAGCGTTACAAAAAATTGTACCAATCCCGGATTCCATCCGTCGGAAAAGGGCGTCGGCAGAGGTATCCCGAGGAGTCAGTGCCGGTGTTTCTCGAGATCCGGGACGAGAATCTCAGTAAGCGTGGGCGGCCCAGGAAGTCCGCGAGTGGCGGCGCCGCTGGGAAAGCCAAGCCCGCGCGGGGTAGAAAAGCGAAAACGGGCGGGCGTAAGGCCGCTGCCACGGAAGGTTTGCTGACGCTCAAAGAGATCAGCGAAACCACCGGTATTTCCTACCCGACGCTGTCGCGGTATGTGAAGCTTTACCCGAAGCAACTGAAGTTCAAAGGGTCCGGTCGGAGCCGCCGTTACTATCCTGAGTCGGTCGCGGTCTTTGAGGAACTTCGCGCGTCCAGCAAGCGTGGGCCCAGTCCCAAGAAGGTTCCCGGGCGTCGGGGTCGGCCTCCGGGGTCGGCCAGTCGTACGGTTGCCGCCACCGGCCCAGTGGGCGCGGCGGGGGGGGACACCGCCGAGCTCGAGAAGCGCATCAAGGCGCTCGAAAAGCAAGTCAATTCTCTCGAAAAGCGGTTGAGCAAATCGAGACGAGTCATCCTCCCGGGCCGCTGAGTCGCCCCGCTGGAGTTCTAGAAACCCTCTCTCCCGGTCGGACTGGGGAGAGGGTTTCTTGTTGTCTGGCAGCCGGGGTTCACGATAGATGGTCCCAGCCGCTCCGTCGTAGCGGTTGGCTGCGACCCTGGACGGTCCAGGTGCGTCGAGGGTCGGCGGTGAGCGTTCCCAACCGGTGGCACTGAAAGGCTTCCGGGGGTTGGATCGCGGGCGGCAAGGCGAAGAGAAGCGCATAGTCTTCGCCGCCTTCCAGTTGCAAATGGGTGGTTTCCCAGCCCATAGCCTGACAGAGAGCGGCGAGGGCATCCCCGCCCGGAAGGTTGTCGCCGTCCACCTGCGCTCCGACGCCACTCTCGTCGCACAAGCGTGCGAGGTCGAGGGCCAGTCCGTCGGAGATGTCGAGGGCCGCAGCCCGGGACTGGCGCCCCAGCCAATGGCCCAGGGCCAGTTGGGGCCTCGGTTCGAGGTGCCGTAGGATGGCCCGGCGGGCGATGGTCGCCAGGGCGCCCCGCTGGGGGCAAGCCTCCGGCAGGTGGAGGGTCCCATCCTCCCAGCGCGCCCCCAGGCGCAGCAGGCTTAGACCCGCCGCGGCCAGGCCCACGGCTCCCCCCAACCACAGATGATCTCCGGGGCGGGCGCTGCTCCGAGGGAGGAAGCGGCCTCCCGCTGGCGGGCTACCGAAAGCGGTCAGGCTGGTGTGCAAACGATCCGCCCGGGCCAGGTCACCGCCAACCAACTCGATATCGAAGTGTCGGCAGGCCGCCAGCAGACCCCGGAAGAAGGCCTGGTGGTCGAAGGCGGCGGGAGCGGCCAGGGCGAGAAGGGCGTAACGGGGGGTGGCGCCCATGGCTGCCAGGTCGGAGAGGTTGACCGCCAGCAGCCGCCGGGCCACTCGATCTGGGTCCAGACCGGGCAGGAAGTGCACGCCCTCGATCTGGTGATCGACGGTCACCGCCATGCCGCCGGTGGCGATGTCTGCCGGGTCGATCCGGTCGAGCGGAAGGACCGCGGCGTCGTTGCGCAGCCGCCGCTCCAGCCGGGGATCCCGGCGGCGCAACCAGCGCAACAGCTCGCCTTCGGTCATGGCGCGATGGAGGGGATTTCCTTGGCCGGGGCCAGGGTAATGCGGGTGACCTCATCCATGTGGGATACCAGATGGAAGGTCAACCCCTTCTTCAGGTCGCGGGGGATCTCTTCCAGGTCGCGCTCGTTCAGCTTGGGCAGCACGAGGTGCTGGATGCCGGCACTGCGGGCCGCCAGGACTTTCTCTTTGACCCCACCGATGGGCAGCACGTCGCCGCGCAGGGTGATCTCGCCAGTCATGGCCAGCTGGCGGTGCACGGGGCGAGCGGTCAGGACGGAGAGCACGGCGCAACCGATGGTGATGCCCGCCGAGGGACCGTCCTTGGGGATCGAGCCCGCAGGCACGTGGATGTGAATGTCGTGGGTTGCAAAGAAGCGCGGATCGAGGCGGTTTTTCTCCGCATAGGTCCGGGCGTAGGAAAGAGCCGCCTGGGCACTCTCCTTCATGACCTCCCCCAACTGCCCGGTGAGGGTGAGCTTGCCTTCCCCGGGCACCGCCACCACCTCGATGAAGAGCAGGTCGCCGCCCGCGGCGGTCCAGGCGAGCCCCGTGGCAACGCCGATCCGGTCCTCGGCGAGGAGTTCCTCCGGGAAGTGGCGCGCCGGTCCCAGGAGGCGTTCAACCCGTGCGGGGTCGAGGGTCACCCGGCCCTTCTTGCCGCTGGCCACCCGGTAGGCGATCTTGCGAAAGAGGGAGGCCAGTTCCCGTTCGAGGTTTCGCAGACCTGCCTCTCGGGTGTAGTGGGTGATCAGCCGCCGGACGGCGCTGTCCCGCACCAGGGCGTTCTTCTCGGTCAGGCCGTTGGCTTCCAACTGTTTTGGAATCAGGTGGCGGCGGGCGATCTGGAGCTTTTCCTCCTCCGTGTAGCCGCTCAGTCGGATCACTTCCATGCGATCCAGAAAGGCTGGTTGGATCGGCTCCAGGAGGTTGGCGGTGGCGATGAAGAGGACCTTCGACAGGTCGTAGGCCAGCCCCAGGTAATGATCCCGGAAAGTGGCATTCTGCTCCGGATCCAACACCTCCAACAAGGCCGAGGAAGGGTCGCCCCGATAGTCGGCGCCGACCTTGTCGATCTCGTCCAGCATGAACACGGGGTTGCCACTCTCGGCCTGGTGGATCCCTTGCAGGATGCGTCCCGGCATGGCGCCGATGTAGGTGCGCCGGTGGCCCCGGATCTCCGCCTCGTCCCGCACCCCTCCCAGGGAGATGCGAATGAATTTGCGCCCCATGGCCCGAGCGATGGAGCGGCCCAGGGAGGTCTTGCCAACCCCCGGAGGGCCGACGAAGCAGAGGATGGGCCCCCGGGTGTCGTCTTTGAGTTTGCGCACCGCCAGATATTCGAGGATCCGCTCCTTGACCTTCTCCAGGTCGTAGTGGTCCTCATCCAGCACCTGCTTCGCCGCCGGCAGGTCGAGGCGATCCTCGGTGTAGCTTTGCCACGGCAGGCCGGTGAGCCAGTCCAGGTAGGTGCGGATGATGGTGGTCTCGGCGCTGTCGGGGTGGCTGCGCTCCAGCCGCCGGATCTGCCGTTCGAGTTCCTCCGTGCCCTCCGCGGAGAGACTCTTCTCCTCCGCCAGTTTGCGGTATCCCGCCACCTCTTCCGCCATCTCGTCGCTCTCGCCCAATTCCTGTTGAATCGAACGGAGCTGCTGGCGGAGGTAGTACTCCCGCTGGCTGCGGTCCATCTCCCCTCGGGCCTGGGAGGAGATCTCCTGTTGCATGGTCAGGACCTGGAGCTCGCGGTTGAGTTGCAGGCTGACCATTTCCAGCCGCTCGGAGGGATCGGTCTTTTCGAGCAACGTCTGGGCCTCGGCCAGCTTCAATTCCAGGTTGCTCGCCACCAGATCCGCCAGCCGCCCGGGATCCTCCAGGCTGGCCGCCACCACCAGGACATCCGGGGAGATGTTCTTGCCCAGCGCCGCAGCCTGATCCAGGCGTTCCTTGACACTGCGCAGCAGGGCCTGCTGCTCGTCGTCCAGAGGCTTGGGCTCCGGCTCCTCCAGGGGCACGATGCGGCCTTGCAGGAAGGGCTCACTCTGCCCGATGTGCTGCACGCGGGCCCGGGTCAGCCCCTGGACCAGGATACGGATCCGGCCATCGGGCAATTTGAGCATCCGCATGATGGCGGCGGCGGTACCGATGGTGTGCAGGTCGTCCGCGCCGGGATCTTCCTGTTCCTCATCCTTCTGGCACACCAACATGATGACGCGGTTGTCCGCCAGGGCGCGGTCCACCGCCACCATGCCCCGTTCCTGGCTCACGGAAAGGGGAAGGATGATGTAGGGAAAGACCACCGCGTCTCGCACCGGCAACAGGGGCAAGACATCGGGGATCTGGATGGATTCTTCCGGGATCAGCTCTCGGGACATAGAGGGCTTTACTCTTCCTCGCCTTCGGCGACGGGTAGGGTTTCGAGAACATCGCGGAAGGCGTCCGCATCCTCAAACCGGCGGTAGACGGAAGCGAAACGCACATAGGCGACCTGGTCCAGCTCGCGCAACCGCTCCATGACGAATTCCCCCAGACCCTGGGTACTGATCTCGCGGTCGGCGCTGGCGTGCAACATGTTCTCCGCCCCATCGACGATCTCTTCCAGGCGCTTGACCGCCACCGGGCGCTTCTCGCACGCCTTGAGCATGCCTCCCAGGAGCTTCTGACGGCTGAATTTCTCCCGGCTGCCATCTTCCTTCACCACCATATAAGGGATGTCTTCGATCTCTTCGTAGGAGGTGAAGCGACGATTGCACGCCAGGCACTGACGCCGTCGGCGGATGGTGGCGCCATCGCGGCTCTCGCGGGAATCCACCACCCGATCTTGGTTTTCCCCACAGAACGGACACTTCATGGCATGGAACTTTTGCGGTAGGAGAGCCGATCGATCCTCAACCCTTGGAGTTGAGGGCGATGTTGAGTTTGAGCAGAACTTTCTGCAGGCTCTTGGGGTCCTGAATGTCGACATGGAAGTCGCGCACCGACTCCACAACCTGTTGGTTCTCATCCTCCACTTGCAGAGTTACCGAGAAGCGCCGCAGCCGTTGGAAATCGTCCCGTTTCAGGGTCAGCTGGATTTCCCGGCTCAATTCTCCGTGGCCATTGCCGCCCCGGCCGCGCAACTTGCGCCCCGGGCCGTGGGCCTGGACCCGCAGTTTCTCCAATTCGCCCAGCACGTCCACACCCCGGTTGGTGGCGCGCGGTGGCGGGGCCTTCTCCTTGGGGCGCGCCGGGGCGCTGGGTGGTGCCTGTGGCGGCGCGGGTTTTGCGGTTTTCGGTGGAGCGGCGGCCGCTGCGGGGGGCGCCGGGGTTGCGGCTCGTGCTGCGGGTGGTGCCGACGGTTTGGCGATCACCGGTGGCGCATTGGGCGCGGTTGGTGGTGCGGTCGGCGCGGTCGGCGCGGTTGGTGGCGCGGTCGGCGCGGTCGGTGCGGCGACCGGGGGTCTTGGGGCCGGTCTGGGAGCCGGTTTGCTATCGGCGCCGCGGCCCAACTTCTGCTTCAACGACATCAGGGTCGCCTTCGAGATGCCCTTCAAGGTCTCGAACACCCCCTGGCCGTTGAGGGCCGACGCCTCGAAATACGGCCAGCCACCGGGATTGAGGGCCTGATTCATCTCGTCGATCGTACAGATCGAGGGCAGATCCCGTTTGTTGTACTGCAAGACCAGGGGCAGCTCCCGCAAGACCAGCCCCATTTCCGCGATGTTTTCTTCCAGGTTCTTGAACGAATCGACATTCGCCTGCAACATCGGCTTCTGGGAGTCCGCCACGAAGACCACGCCGTCCACGCCCTTCAGGACCAGCTTGCGGGTGGTGTTGTAGAACACCTGCCCCGGCACGGTATAGAGCTGAATGCGGGTACTGAAGCCGCCGATGGTGCCAACGTCGATGGGCAGCAGATCGAAGAAGAGGGTACGGTCGGTCTCCGTCTCTAGCGAGACCATCTCACCTCGAGAATCGCCCGAGGTATGGCCGTAGATGTACTGGAGGTTGGTCGTTTTGCCACAGAGGCCCGGTCCGTAGTACACGACCTTGGCGGCCATCTGCATGGTGCTGTAGTTAAAGAAGACCATAGGAAGCTACCGCTTCAGTGGACCCACGAGCTTAGCACCCAGTACCTGGAGGGTCAACCGTCGAGATGGTGGCGGCGCGCCACGAAAGTGCGGTGGTGTTGGCGGAGAAAGAAGGTGGAACGTGCGCGCGCCAGAGCCTTGAGCAATAATCGTGCCACAATGGGATGGCTCTTGACAGAAAGGCCCCCGCAGAGTACTCTCCCTTAGCACTCCCATGGTGAGAGTGCTAATTCTGTAGGGATCATGAGAACACGCCAAGATCCATCGCGCGAATTGACCGATCGGGACCGGGCGATCCTCAAGGACGTCATCTTGACCTACGTCCTGAACGCGGAGCCGGTCAGTTCCAGGACCGTGGCGAAACAGGGCGATCTCGGTCTGTCGGCGGCGAGCATCCGGAATGTCATGGCGGATCTGGAGGAGTTGGGTTTTCTGCTTCAGCCCCACACTTCGGCCGGTCGGGTGCCGACCCCGAAGGCGTACCATCTCTACATCAAGTCGATGATGGGGAAGCAACCCTTGCCCCAGGACGCCCGGCTTTACATCCGGGATAGTCTGAAGCGTCACGGTACCGGGGCGGAGGAGTTGGTGACCATTGCCTCCCACCTGCTCTCGGAGCTTTCCCACCAGGTGGGCATCGTGCTCACCCCGGCCCTGTCGGAAACGGTCCTCCAGCGGGTGGAATTCGTGCCGTTGACGGAGACCAAGGTGCTCTGTGTGGTCGTTTCCACCAGTGGTTTTGTCGATAACAAGGTGATCGAGACCCGGGAGCCGGTGCCCCGGGAAGAATTGGTGCGGATCTCCAACTACCTGAATGATAACTTCGCCGGCCAGACCCTGCGGCAGACCCGCGAGGCACTCCTCGCCAAACTGGCGGAGGAGCGGGTACAGATGGACAAGTTGCTCGCCTTGACGATCCGTCTGGCCCGTCACGGGCTGAATGTCGCCGGGGACCATGATGTGCTACTGGACGGCACGACCGAGGTTTTGAGCCAGCCGGAGCTGGCGGATGTGCAGCAGGTGCGGCGTTTGTTCGAGACCTTTTCCGATAAAGCCCGCATGGCATATATGCTTAGCGAATGCATGAAGGGACCCGGCGTCCGGGTCGTGATCGGTGAAGATAGTGATCTGACCTCCGAGCTGGACTTCAGCCTGGTGGCCACCAACTACCGCGTGGGGGATCAACCGGTGGGTACCGTGGGTATCTTCGGCCCCTCGCGGATGAATTATGAGCGGGTGATTCCGCTGGTGGACTACTTGGGGGAGACGCTGAGCGAGGTCTTGGCCAATACCTTCCGGGAGCGTCCGTCCGGTCGGGCGTGACGAGGATTGCGGAAGCAGGAGGATTCGATGGCAAATGAAGAGCGGCAAGAACCCGGGAGTAGCCCAGATCTCGATGCCGCCATGCAGGAGGCGGTGGCAGCGGTGGAGGCGGTGGAGCGCAAGCGGGCCAGCCGCAAGACGAGCGCTGCCGCAGAGGACGAGGATTCGTGGGAAGAAAACGCCGTGGACGGGGACGGTGAGGCCGATGGCGGTGATGGCGGCGACGGCGAGGTGGAGCGTCTGCGCCAGGAGGTGGTCTCCCTGAAGGATATGTCGCTGCGGACTCTGGCCGACTTCGACAACTACCGCAAGCGGGTGGAGCGCGAGCGGCAAGTGCAGCAACGGTATGCCTTGATGGACCCGTTGCGCGAGTTCTTGCCGGTGATCGACAATCTGGAGCGGGCTCTCGGCGCCCAGGCTAACCTGGAGGATCTGCGGGTGGGTATCGACATGGTGCATCGCCAGATGCTCGATCTGCTCGGTCGTTTCGGCGCCAAACCGGTGGCGGCGGAGGGCGAGCCCTTCGATCCCAACGTCCACGACGCGGTCTCGCGGGTGGAGGACGACGAGGCCAAGGTGCCTATGGTTCGAGAGGAGCACCAAAAAGGTTATATGCTTCACGAGAGACTATTGCGCCCGGCCATGGTGACCGTCGCCATGCCTCCCGCACCGCCGACCGAAGCCGCGGAGCCGGAGGCCGAGCCCGAGGATTGACTCCGCCGGCGGTAGCCCCCGACGGTGGGGGCTAGTGGGGGATAGGGAGAGTATTCGTTGAGCAAGATCGTCGGCATTGATCTGGGGACCACCAACAGTTGCGTGGCCGTGGTGGAGGCCACCGCGCCGCGGGTGGTGGCCAACCGGGACGGCAGCCGCACCAGTCCTTCCATCGTCGCCTTCACGGAGGACGATGATCGGCTGGTGGGGCAGATCGCCAAGCGCCAGGCCATCACCAATCCGCAGAATACGGTCTTCGCCGTCAAGCGACTGGTCGGTCGCAAATTCCTGGCGCCCGAGGTGCAGCGCGCCAAGGAGGTCCTGCCGTTCAACTTGATCGAAGCCGCCAACGGGGATGTCCACGTGGAGATCCGGGGTGCCAAGCACAGCCCCGAGGAAATCTCCGCCTTCATCCTGCAAGAGATCAAGAGCTTCACGGAAGAGGCTCTGGGGGAACCGGTGGAGCAGGCGGTGCTCACCGTTCCGGCGTATTTTGATGACTCCCAGCGTCAGGCCACCAAGGACGCGGGCAAGATCGCCGGTCTCCAGATTCTGCGCATCATCAACGAGCCCACCGCCGCGGCGCTGGCCTATGGACATTCGCAGCAGGATGCCACCAAGACCCTCGCGGTGTACGACCTGGGTGGCGGAACCTTCGACATCACGGTCTTGAAGTTCGACCATGGCGTCTTCGAAGTCCTGGCGACCGCCGGGGATACCTACCTGGGGGGGGAAGACTTTGATCGCGCCATCATGGATTGGTTGATCGAGGAATTCCAGACGGAGACCGGGGTGGATCTGCGGGATGACCGCATGGCGTTGCAGCGCCTGAAGGAGGCGGCGGAACGGGCCAAATGCGATCTCTCCACCACCGAGGAAGCGACCATCAATCTGCCCTTCATCGCCGCCGATGCCCAGGGACCCCGTCATCTGTCGCGCACGCTGAGCCGGGCCGAACTCGAGAAACTGATCGGCGATCTGGTGGAGCGCACGGAGCAGCCCTGCTATGACGCGGTCAAGGAAGCCGGTCTACGCCCGGATCAGATCGAGGAGATCCTCCTGGTGGGTGGGCAGACCCGCACGCCGCTGGTGATCCGGACGGTGGAGCGCATCTTCGGTCGCGAAGCCAACCGGGAGATCAACCCCGACGAGGTGGTGGCCATGGGCGCCGCCGTCCAGGCGGGCATCCTTGGGGGGGACATCAAGGACTTGATTCTGCTGGATGTCACCCCGTTGTCGCTGGGTATCGAGACCCACGGCGGGCTGTTCGTGAAATTGATCGAGCGAAACTCTACGATCCCGACCAAGAACAGCCAGATCTTCACCACCGTGGTGGACAACCAGGACGGCGTGGAAATCCACGTGTTGCAAGGCGAGCGGGAAATCGCCAAGGACAACAAATCCCTGGGCCGGTTCAAGTTGATCGGGATCCCCCCGGCGCCGCGGGGGGTGCCGCAGATCGAGGTCAATTTCGCCATCGATTCCAATGGCATCGTCAACGTCACGGCCCGCGATCTGACCACCAGCAGTTCCCAGAGCATCCAGATCAATCCGGCCAGTGGCCTGTCGAAGGACGAGGTGGACCGGCTGGTCAAGGAGGCTCAGGCTTCCGCCGCCGACGACGAGCGTCGCCGTGAGATCCGTCGTTTGAAGAATCGGTTGGAGGGCTTGATCTACAACAATGATCGCGTCTTCGAACAGTTCCGCGGTTCGCTGAGCGATGTTGAACAGAAAGAAATCAACGAGAAGCTTCTCAAATCCCGTCTGGCCCTCTCTTCGGAGGATGGTGCGGAGATCGAAGCCTCGATCTACGATATGAACTCGATCTCTTCAAAGCTTTCACAGCTGATGCTGGATCAGAGTCAAGGGAGTGGTGGGTAACGCAGAGCATGAGTACCAAACGAGATTATTACGAGGTTCTGGGGGTCGTCCGCGAGGCCTCCAATACAGAGATCAAGAAGGCCTACCGCAAGCTGGCGATCCAGTACCATCCCGACAAGAATCCCGGGGACCAGGAGGCGGAGGATCGATTCAAGGAAGCTGCGGAGGCGTACGCCGTCCTTTCCGATGGCGAGAAGCGCCAACGCTACGATCGATTCGGCCACCAGGGGGTGGGCGGCGCCGCCGGTGCCGGGGGCTTCGACCCGACGATCTTCGCGGACTTTTCCGACATTCTTGGGGATCTCTTCGGTTTTGGTGGGGGCGGCGGTCGCCGCCGTCGAGGGGGTGGTGCGCCGGGTGCGGACCTGCGTTACGACCTGACCCTGACCTTCGAGGAAGCGGCCTTCGGCACCACCGAGACGTTGCGGATTCCGCGCCTGGAAGGGTGCGATACCTGCGGTGGCACCGGCGCCGCCAAGGGCTCCAACCCGGTCCCTTGCAGCACCTGCGGCGGCCAGGGACAGGTGCGTTTCAGCCAAGGTTTCTTCACCGTGGCCCAGACCTGTCCGCAATGCAACGGTGAGGGGAGGATGATCACCAAGCCTTGCGCGACGTGTTCCGGCGCGGGGCGGGTGGAGAAAGAACGCTCCATCGAGGTCAAGATTCCCGCCGGGGTGGACAGTGGTTCCCGCATCCGCATGACGGGTCAGGGGGAGCATGGGCGCCTGGGGGGGCCGAGCGGTGATCTCTATGTCGTGCTGCGGGTAGAACCCCACGAGACCTTCCACCGGGACGGCGCCGATGTGCTGAGCGAGATCTCCCTCAGCTATTCCCAGGCGGTGTTGGGGGCCTCGCTCAAGATCGATACGGTGCACGGCAAAGAAACCCTGGACATCCCCTCGGGGACCCCCCACGGCAAGGTTTTCCGGTTGCGCGGCAAGGGCGTCGAGCGAGTCAACGGTTACGGCAAGGGGGATCACATCGCGCACATCACCCTGGAAGTGCCGGATGCCCGCTCCCTCTCCGACGAGCAGTTGGAGCTGCTGCGCCAGCTCGCCGAACTGGAGGATCGACCCGTGCGCAAGGGGATCTTCGAGCGCCTGAAGAAGGAAATCCTGGGGTAAGACTGCCGCGAGAATCCTGTCTCCAGCCTGTCTGTTGTGCGGATAGACTGGGGAGACCATGTCCTACCATCGCCAGACCTACCTCCTGCCCGCCGATCTTGAAGACGCCGCTGCCGCCCTCCTTGCCGCCGCGGGCAGCCTGGGCTTCCAGAGCTTCAACGAGAGCGACGGCATGGTGCGCCTGGAGGCGTACTTTCCCGGCGGCACCGCCCCCTTACCCCGCTTGCCCTTTCCCGCCGCGACCCTGTTGCAGGAAGGGGCCTTGCCGGACGCGGACTGGCTGGCCCCCTGGCGGGAAGGGGCAAAACCCATCCCGGTGGGGGAGCGCTTTTTGCTCGATCCCCGGGAGCCGGACTCCCCCGGGGAGATCCCGCCGGACCCCTCCCCGGCGGAGGGGGAAGCCGCCGCGGGCCGCTTTCTGTTGCGGCTCCCCGCCCGCCGGGCCTTCGGTACCGGCAGCCACGAATCCACCCGTCTGGTCCTGGAGCATCTGGAGGCCATGGAGATCCGGGGCCGCCGCCTCCTCGACATCGGCACCGGCACCGGGGTCCTCGCCTTCGCGGCGCTCCGCCTCGGCGCCGCCCACGCCGTGGGTACCGAGATCGATCTGGAAGCGGCGCTGGTGGCGGGGGAGAACCGCCGCCTCAACGGCCTTTTCCCCACCCTCATGGCCGCTCCCCTCGGGGCTCTGGCGCCCCGAGGGCGCTTCGATATCGCCCTCATCAACATCATCCCGGAGCACATCTTGCCGGACCTCCCCCTGCTGCCCCCGTTGCTCAAGGCCGACGCCGAGGCGGTCTTTTCCGGCATCCTGGCGGAGCGGGGGGAGTGGATGTTGGGGGAACTGGCCCGCCACGGTTTCCAGCCCCAGGCGGAGCGCCACGCTGCCGAGTGGGTGGCCTATCGGGGCACCTTTGCGGCATCCGCCCCATGATCACCCTGTTGATCGACCCCCAGGCGTTTCCCGGCTCGAGCTGGGAGGTCACCGGCGAGGCGTACCAGCATCTCTTCCGGGCGCGCCGCACCGCCGTGGGGGAGCGCATCCGGGTCGTCGATGGCCAGGGCCATGCCCGCTGGAGCATCGTGGAGTCCGTCGATCGCCGCCGCGCCCGTCTCCGGCTGGAGGAGGAAGCGGAGTCCAACGAGCCAGCCCGGGAAGTCCGCCTCCTGGTGGCGACCCCCCGCCCCCAGCGGGCCACCTGGCTGGTGGAAAAGACCACCGAGTTGGGGGTCGCATCCATCGCCTTCCTGCACACCGAACGCGCCCCCCGCACCCCCGGCGAGGGGAGCACCCAACGCCTCCGTCGGGTTGCGGCGGCGGCGGTCGAGCAATCCCACCGCGCCCGTCTCCCCACCCTCACCGGCCCCCACCCCTGGAGCGCCCTTTCCGATCTGGCCGACGGCTGCCCGACCCGCTTGGTGCTCGATCCCGGAGGGGAGAACCGATCCCTGTCGGCGGTTGACTCCAACCCCGTTGCCCTCGCCATCGGTCCCGAGGGGGGCTGGAGCGAGGGGGAACGGCGGCAGCTGGAAGAGTGGCACTTCCAGCCCGTCTCTTTGGGACCACGGGTCTTGCGCATCGAGACGGCGGCGGTGGTGGGGGTGGCGGCGCTGATGCGGTGACGGTGAGGCATCAAGGCAGGGCGTCGGGCATCAAGGCAGGGCGTCGGGCATCAAGGCAGGGCGTCGGGCATCAAGGCAGGGCGGCCACGGGGGGCCGCCCCTACAATTTGCGCTCTGTAGGGGCAGGCCCCTGTGCCTGCCCTGCCTTGCGCCCCCGCCCTTCCCTTCCGGCCTCCCCCCTTTGCCAAAAGGGGGGACCGAGGGGGGAGGGCGGCCACGGGGGGCCGCCCCTACAATTTGCGTTCTGTAGGGGCAGGCCCCTGTGCCTGCCCTGCCTTGCGCCCCCGCCCTTCCCTTCCGACCTCCCCCCTTTGCCAAAAGGGGGGACCGAGGGGGGATTTTCTAAATGCACGACGGAAAGGGTGGCGGGCCACCCACAAAAAAAGGGGCGGCCGAAGCCGCCCCAGAGCGGAGAAAGGCAGGGAAGCGCCTCGTTAGAAGCGGATCCCTCCGGAGAGAAGGTATTCCCTTGGCGTGTTGAAGTGAGCGTTGGTGGTCCCGTTGCCGAAGTTCGGCCCCAGGGTGAAGGTTGTGGGTAAGCCCAGCTCGTCCGTCGGCCCCGCAGTGTTGGGGACGATACCGGTGTTGAAGCCCACCAGGGAATCATCGTTGAGCAGGTTGCGGACCTCCACCTTGACCCACGGCTCCAGGCTCTTCCATAGCGGAATGCTGTAGTTGACCGCCAGATCAAAGGTGTGGGAGTCCTCGAATTGGCCCGCGCCCCGTTCGCCGAAGAAGATCGTCTGGTTGACCGGCGGTGAGGCGTAGCCCGGATCCAGGGCGGCCTGGGTCGCGGTGATGGGGAATTGGGCGCTGGAGAAGCTGAAAGTGCCGCCGGTGTCGTAGCTGTAGAGCAGACTCGTCGCCACGTTGCCGGCCTTGCCCAGATCCCAGTTGTAGGTGGTCCACAGGCGGACGCGATCCTCCTGGAAGTCGTTCAGGCGACCGTCCGGGTAGTGCCGGGCCGCGTTGAAGATTTCCGGGTAGTCGCCGAAGGGGGAGGCGTTACCGGGCTGGTTGGTGGCCTCGCCCTCGAAGTTGCCGTCGTTGTCCAGCTGGTGGGTCCAGTGTCCCTCGACGAACCAGTTGTTGGACAGGCGGTAGCGGCCCTGCACCTGGATCGCCTGGTAATCGCGGCTGGGGATGGAGCTGTTGCGGAACACCTGCCGGTCCACCACTTGCGGCCCCGCGGGAGTGCTCACCACCACCGGGTTGTTGGGTTCGTTGAAGAAGTCCTCCACAAAATCGCTGAAGGTGCGATCCGTGAAGGTGGCTTTCAGGTAGCCGCCGCGGCCCAACTCCAGGCCGAAGGAGACGGTGAACTCCTCCGCCCGGGGGGAGGAGAGGCCGTCTTCGAAAAACACGCTCTGGGTCGGGAAGATGGCGAAGAACGGGGTGTAGTTGGCCAGGTCGAATCCCGGGGCGAAGTCCAGCCCGACACCGGAAGGACCGGTGTAGAAGCTGTAGATCACATCCGGGTTGCCGACGTTGGTGGTGCGCGAGAACTGTGCCTCGCTGTATTTGCCCGCGTACTCAGCGTAGGTCACGTCCACCTTGTATTTGCCGTCGCCCTGGATGTCGTAAGAGGCTGCCAGGCGGGGCACGATGGCGTCGGAAGCCACCGGGCGCTGCCCATCGCTGGCATCCCCGCCCACGTCTTCGTAGCGCGCTCCCAGGTTGAAGGACCAGTGGTCGTTCAGGTTCCAACGGTCGTTGATGAACAGGGATTGGGTCTGGATCTCGATCCGTGCCCCCCGCTGGGCAACCCAGTTTTCCAGCACCACGCCACCATCGAAAACCGGCTGCAAGCGGCCCTGACTATCCAGGACGGCGTTGCCGTTGGCGTCCGCCAGGAACTCCGCCTCGAAGACGTAGTCGGTGGCGGATTGGGAGTTGCCTCCCGTGTTGGTGGTGGTGAAGTCCTCGAAGCCGACCTTCAGGTCATGGCTGCCCGCGGCCTGGCCGGAGAGGAAGTACGAGGCGCTGGCGGCCAGCTGTTCGTTGTTGCGATCCTCCGGGTCGGTGGAATCGAAATACGGCTGGTTGTAGTGCACCAGCCCCTGGGAGAAGCCCAGGAAGGGGGAGTCGCGGATATCGCGGCTGGTACCGCCGCTGTTGCGGAAGCCGAATTGTTTCTCGGAGTACTGCAACTCGGCGAACAGGTTGGAACTCAACACCCCGTTGTACCGCGCCACCTGCAACTCGTTGGGGAGCTGGCGGGTGCGGATGGACCGGGGATCGATGGTGAAACCAAAATTCGGGCTGGTCTGGGTGGACTCGTTGTCGGTGTACTGGGCCTGCACCGTGTGGCTGGCATTGACGTTGCCGGTCAATTTGATCTCCAGGCGCTCGTTATCCACGGCGTTGTTGAAGGCCACGTTGGTGAAGTTGAAGACGTTCTGGGTGCTGGTGCTCTGATCCCGGCCAGCCAGGAAGAACCACAACTTGTCCCGCAGCACATAGCCCCCCAGGGTGGCCTGGAAAACCTCATTGATGTCATCCTGGCGAGTGATGCCGTTGGCGTCTTCCACCCCGGTTTCGTCCCGCCAGTCGGCGTTGGTCAGGTCGGCGCGGAAGCTGCCGGAGAACTGGTTGCCGCCGCTCTTGGTGATGGCGTTGATGACGCCGCCGGTAAAGCGCCCGTATTCCGCGGAGATGCCGTTGGTCAGCACCTGGGTCTCCTCGATGGCGTCCTCGATGAACAGATTGTTGGAGGTACCGAAGAGGTTGTCGTTGGTGTCCACGCCATCGATCAGGAAGACGTTGTCGTAGGCGAAGGCCCCGGCGATGGTCACCTGGCCGGCGTTGGGCGTCTTGGTGGTGAGCCCCGGCGCCAGCTGTGTGATGCCGAAGAGGGTCCGCGCCGTGGCCAGGGAATCGATGGTCTCGGCGTCGTAGTTGGCGCCGATGGTGCTGGTTTCGAGGGCGTTGGGGGTCTCGCCCGTGACGACGATGACATCCTCCACCTGGGCGATCTTCATCTCGGCATCGGAACGGCTGGTGCGCCCCAACTCGATGGTCACGGTGCGCTCCACCGTCGCCATGCCGGAAAGTTCGTAGAGGACCTTGTATTGGCCTGGGGGCAACCCCTTGAGGACATAATCCCCGCTGGTCCCGGTGAAGGCGGTGCGTTCCCCCAGCAGCGATTCGGAGCTGACGGTGACGGTCACCCCGGGGGTGGCGTCGCCGTTGGTGTCCTTGACCGTGCCGGTCAGGGTTCCTGCCTGCTGACCCTGGGCGAGCAAGCCGCCGGGGTGGCTGAGCAGCAGCAAGAGGAGTATGGACAGAATCAAGATGGACCTTCGTTGCATGATGTGATCTCCCGTTGAGTAAGGTTTCCTGGGAACGCTCGCGTTCCACGGTTGTCTCTGTCGTCGGGTACGCGGGGTTCCCGGTCGTGTTGCGGGGAGAAGGTTGCACCCTTCCTACCCCGTCGTCCGCCAGGAAGAGAAGGCAAGGTCCGTGCCGAACGCTCTAAATACAACAATCTAATATTGTTATGGTTATCCGGGACGTCTCAAGAAAGAGCCGTTGTTCACTTCTCTGGATGATTCAGTGATTTTTTTGAATCCATGAGAGTGCGCTATGAATTCAAGATCCCGGATGCCGGGATTCAACAGCTTGGATCACTGTCGTGGATCGCCGTCGTGGGTCGATAGCTCAGGGGGACCAGGGCGCGCGGCTGGGTTTGCCGTCGCGGTAGGCGGCGAGATCTTCCTGGAGGCGCTGGGCCAGGGGCGCGTTGCGGGCTTCCTGGGCCTGGGCGAGGAGGGCTTCCTGGAGTTGGATGGCTTCAGCGAAGCGCCCTGCCTCGGCCAGGGCCATGGCCAGCGTCTGGGCGTGTTCCACGGAGCGTTGGGCGGCGAAATTGGCGTTGGCCAGGGCGACCGCCCGGGCACCGTCCCGCACCGCTGCTTCGGGGCAGGTGGCGAGGAGCCGGGCGAGGCTGTTGGTCAGGGCGAGGGCGCCCGAGCTGCCGGGAGGGAGGGCCTCCAGGCCGGCTTCCAGGCGCCGCCGCGCGCCCGAGTAATCCCCGCTGAGGATCCGGGCCGTGGCTTCCCCGAGCCGGGCGGCGCCATTGCCGGGCTCCAGGGTGACGACGGTGCCGTAGTGTTCGATGGCTTCCGGGAAACGCCGCGCCTGCCCGGCGAGCCCCGCCAGATAGAAGTGGGCCTCCGCCAGGCTCGGGTCCAGGCGCACCGCCTCCCGCAGGGCGACCACGGCCTCCCGGGATTGGCCCGTGCGGCTCAGCGCCATGCCCAGGTTGAGATGCGCGGTACCGTCCGTCGGCGTCGTGGCCACCACCGCCCGCAGATCCGCCAGGGCTTCGGCGCTCCGTCCCGCGGTCAGCAGCGCCTGGGCGCGCCCGGTGCGGGCGGCGGTGTGGTTCGGCTCCGGAGCCAGCACCTGGGCGTATTGCTCCAGCGCCTCGTCCAATCGCCCCGACTGGGCCAGCAGCGCCGCCAACCCCAGGCGGGCATCCTCCAACTGGGGGTCGAGGCGCACGGCCTGGCGCAGGTGGCTTTCCGCGCGCTCCATCGCCCCTCGCGCCTCCTGGGTCTTGCCCAGGTTGTAGTGGGCGATGGCGTTGTCCGGTTGCAGTTGGGTCGCCTTTTCCAAATGGTTCACGGCCCCTTCCAGGTCTCCCTGGCGGAACAGCGCGGTGCCCAGGCTCTGGTGGGCCGCCGCGCTCTCCGGGGAGAGCTCCACGGCCTTGCGATACGCCGCCACGGCGGCCTCGAAGCGACCGTCCACCAGCGCCAGACCGCCCTGCTTCAGGTAGCTCCCGGTGCTCACCGCCATCGCCGCCACGGCGTCCAGGCGCGGGTCGGGGAAGGCCACCTCGCCGGGACCATTGGCCGCCAGGGCGGCTTCGGCTCGGGGCAGATCGCCCAGGTTGCGATACGCCTGGGCCAGGGCATAGTGGATGCGCGTGGCCTGGGGCTGGAGGGCGAGGGCGGCCTCGAAGAGCGCCACCGCTGAGGCCGCGTCCCCTTGGGCCAGCTTTGCCTGGCCCAGGGAAAAGCGCGCCGCGGCATGGTTCGGGTCGATGTCCAGGATGCCTTCCAGCAGGGGAATCGCCTGCTCCACGGCTCCTCTCTGCAGGTGCAAGCGGGCGGTGCGGAGCAGAGTGGGGAGATCCTGGGGCTGGCGCGCGAGGACCGCCGCGTACTCTTCCAAAGCCCGTTCGATATCCCCTTCCAGGGCGTAAAGCACCCCCAGGGAGTACGGCCAGTCCAGGTTGTCGGGATCCAGTCGCCGGGCGTTGCGGTAGGCCGCTCCTGCGGCGGTGGGCAGGTCGTAGGCGTGGTACATGCGTCCCAGGGTGCCGTACGCCAGGGCCAGTCCATCTCCCTCGCCCGCCTCGCGCAGCGCCATCACCTTCTGCCGCTGGGAGTGTAGCCGTTCTTGCACCGCGGGCTCCATCCGTTCCGCGGGCGGTTCCGGAACCGCTTCCAGGTTGTCCCATTCCGGAGGGTGGGACACACAGGAAGTAATGAGGAGCATTACAGCGAAGCGGATCGTGAGAGGACCCGTGCCCCCCCGGGCGGCGGAGTAGGAATGAATAGCCACCGGGGGAGTGTACCGGAGTAGGGGAGAATCATAGAATCACCCACGATGCGTATTTCCCCGGAAGAGTTCGAAACCCTGGTGGAGAAGGCCCTGGATGGGTTGCCGGAGGAATTTGCCATGCTGTTGGATAACGTGGTCGTGGTGGTGGAGGACGAACCTTCCGACGACCTGCTGCGGTCCATGGAGATGGAACCCGGGGAGGAGGAACTGCTCGGGCTCTACCAGGGCGTCGCCCTCCACGAGCGGGGTTGGGAGTACACCGCCCTGCCCGATCAAGTCTCGATCTTTCGCGGTCCCATTCTGCGGGTCAGCCGTACCCGGCGGGATGTGCTGCGGGAGGTGCGGGAGACTGTGATGCACGAATTGGGGCACCATTTTGGGTTGGACGAAGAGGACATGCCGTTTTGAATCCCCCCACGGCATTGACCGGCGAGCGCATCGCCGCCCAGGCCCAGGCGCTGGCCTTTCC
>Ga0210063_1000045_pt1 | contig 41486 bp, 41 predicted proteins | sample Muzzi_PWA_D1_FD_185529 | JGI IMG/M metagenome (GOLD analysis project Ga0210063, IMG submission 185529) | Wetland microbial communities from San Francisco Bay, California, USA, that impact long-term carbon sequestration - Muzzi_PWA_D1 (SPAdes) | ecosystem: Environmental > Aquatic > Marine >... | reverse complement strand
TGGTCGACCACGAGGCCCGCCACGCGACGATGCGCAACCACACCGCGACCCACCTCCTGCACGCGGCGCTGCGCGAGCGGCTCGGCACCCATGTCCGCCAGGCCGGCTCCGCGGTCCGTCCCGACAAGCTGCGCTTCGACTTCACCCACGGCCAGGCGCTCGCCCCCGAGGAGCTGCGCGACGTCGAGGACCGGGTCAACGAGTGGGTCAAGGCCAGCGCCCCGGTGCGGTGGATGAATATGGAGCGGGCCGAGGCCGAGCGGCTCGGCGCGATGGCCCTGTTCGGCGAGAAATACGGCGAGTGGGTGCGGGTGGTCGAGGTCGACGGCGTCTCCCGCGAGCTCTGCGGCGGCACCCACGTCGCCAACACCGCCGAGGTCGGGATCTTCAAGGTCGCCTCCGAGGGCTCCAGCGCCGCCAACGTGCGCCGCATCGAGGCGATCACCGGGCCGGCCGCGATCGACTGGTTCCGCGACCGCGAGGCGGCGCTGCGCGAGGCCGGCGAGCTGCTCGGCAACCCGCAGGACCCCGTCGGCGGGGCGCGGCGGGCGGCGGAGAAGCTGAAGGAGGCCGGGGCCGGGGCCGAGAAGGCGGCGGCCGTGGCGCTCGGCAGCGAGGCCGACGAGCTGGTCGGCGCCGGGGTCGAGCTGAGCGGCGCAGACGGCGCCCTGACCCTGGTCGGGGCGAAGGCGCGCACCGCCTCCGACCCCAAGCAGCTGCTCGACCTCGCAAACCGGGTGCAGTCGAAGCTGGGCGGCGAGGGTGCGGTGGTGGTTCTCGGCGGCGAGTTCGGCGGCAAGGCCGGCCTGGTCGCGCTGGCGACCAAGGACGCGGTCGCCCGCGGGGTCTCGGCCGGCGCCCTGGTCAAGGAGGGCGCCCCGGCGATCGGCGGCGGCGGCGGCGGGCGCGACGACATGGCCCAGGCCGGCGGCCGCGACCCGGCGGGCCTCGAGGCGGCCCTGGAGGCGATGCGGGGCGCGGTCGAGCGGGCGCTGGGCGGCTGAGCCGGTGCGGGTCCTCGCCCTCGACCACGGGACGGTGCGGATCGGGTGCGCGATCTCCGACCCCAGCGGCACCCTCTCGACCCCGCTGCCGGTGATCGAGCCGCCGGAGCCGCGCGCCGTCGCCGATCTGGTCCGCGAGCACGAGGTCGAGCGGGTGGTGGTCGGGCTGCCGCTGCACCTGAGCGGCGAGGAGGGCAGCCAGGCGGCGCTGGCCCGCAGCTTCTGCGCTGAACTGGAGGCGATGCTCTCGGTCCCGGTCGACACATACGACGAGCGGCTGACGACGCGGATGGCCGACGCCAGCCGCCGCGCCGGGGCGAGCGCGCCGCGCGACTCGATCGCCGCCGCTCATCTGCTCGAGGCCTACCTGGCGGCTGCGCCGGCCGAGCCGCCACCGGGGGAGGACGCGCCGTGAGCGACGAGTGGCGCGACGACCCGTTCGCCGACGACCCCGCAGCCCGCGAGCGCGAGCAGCGCCGCCGCGAGCGCGAGGAGAAGCGGCGGCAGCGGGCGGAGGAGGAAGCGAGCGAGAAGGCGGCGGAGCCCGAGCCACCGCCGCCCGAGCCGGAGCAGCCGGCGGCGCCGCGCAGCCCCGACCAGGAGTTCTGGGAGGAGGACCCCGAGCCGGCGGCGCCGGAGCCCGCGCCAGCGGCCGAGCCCGAGCCGGCGGCCGAGTTCCCCGACTTCGACTTCGGCGACGAGGGCGATCCGGCGCTGGCCGCCGGGTCCTCGACGGACAACGGCTCGTCGCGGCGCGGCGGGCGCGGCGCCCTGCGCCGCCACCCGTTCCTGATCTTCGCCGTGATCGCCGCCCTCTTCGTGCTCTGGTTCCTCAACGCGCTCTTCCAGCCCTTCCACGGCGACGGCGGCGACCCGGTCCAGGTTCAGGTCCCGAAGGGCTCCAGCGTCAGCGAAGTCGGCGACCTGCTGAGCGAGGAGGGGGTGATCGACGACTCGACCCTGTTCCAGGTCCGCGTCACCCTGGCCGGCAAGCGCTCCGACCTCTACGCCGGCAGCTTCACGCTGGCCGAGGGGATGAGCTACGGGGCGGCGATCGAGGCGCTCTCGATCCCGCCGGTGAAGAAGACGCGGACGGTGACGATCCCCGAGGGCTACGCCCGCTCGCAGGCCGCCGAGCTGGTCGCCGCCGATGGCGTCCCGGGCGACTACGAGAAGGCAAGCGTCAAATCGCCGTTCCTCAACCCGGCGAAGTACGGCGGCAAGGGGGCGAAGGACCTGGAGGGCTTCCTCTTCCCGAACACCTACGAGCTGAAGCCGAAGGCGCCCGCCGCCGACCTGGTCGAGCTGCAGGTCAAGGACTTCAAGCGCCAGATCGAGAAGGTCGACATGCGCTACGCGAAGTCGAAGAACCTGACCGTCTACGACGTCCTGATCGTCGCCTCGATGATCGAAGACGAGGCCGGCGTGCCGGAGCAGCGCAAGCTGGTCGGCTCGGTGATCTACAACCGGCTGCGGGAAGGGATGACGCTGGGGATCGACGCGACGATTCGGTTCGCGACCGGGAACTGGACCGAGCCGCTGACCGAATCGGAACTGGCGATCGACTCGCCCTACAACACCCGCACCAACCAGGGCCTGCCGCCGGGGCCGATCAACAGCCCCGGGCTGGAGGCGATCCGCGCCGCGGCCCGCCCCGCCGAGACCAAGTTCCTCTTCTACGTGACCGACCCGAAGGGCTGCAACGAGCTGACCTTCGCCGCCAACGAAAAGCAGTTCGAAGCGGCGGTCGCCGCTTACAACAGGGCGCGCGAGGAAGCCGGCGGCAAGGCCCCCAACACCTGCGACGAATGAGGGGTCGGCTCCAGTGCCGCGGCTGGCGGTGATCGGCCACCCGGTCGGGCACTCGCGCTCGCCGGCGATGCAGAACGCGGCGCTGGCGGCGCTGGGGCTGGCGGGGGAGTGGAGCTACGGCGCGCTCGACGTGGCGCCCGAGGGGTTCGAGGCGCGGCTGCGCGAGATCGCGGCCGGCGGCGAGTACGCCGGTGCCAACGTGACCGTCCCGCACAAGGAGGCGGCGCTGGGGCTGGCCGACGCGGCAAGCGGCGCGGCGCGGGAGATCGGCGCCGCCAACACGCTGAGCTTCGAGGGCGGCCGGGTCGAGGCCGAGAACACCGATGCCGGCGGGCTGTTGGCGGCGTTGCCGGGCTCGCCCTGGGGCGCGCGGACGTTGCTGCTCGGCGCCGGCGGCGCCGCCCGGGCGGCGCTCTGGGCGCTGGTCGCCGAGGGGGCCGAGGTCGAGGTCTGGAACCGCACCGCGTCCCGGGCCGAGGCGATCTGCGCCGAGCTGGGCGGCAAGCCGGTGGCGGCGCCCGCCGAGGGCGAGTACGACCTGGTCGTCAACACCAGCGCTGCCGGGCTGGGCGGCGAGGACCCGTTCGCCGAGCTGCCGCTGCGCCCTGAGGGCTTCGCCGCCGGTCAGACGGTGGTCGACATGGTCTACGGCGAGCTCCCCAGCCGGATCCTCGAGGCGGCCGCCGCAGCCGGGGCCACGACCGTCGACGGACTGGAGGTCCTGGTCCAGCAGGGGGCCCGCGCGCTGGCGATCTGGACCGGCCGCGACCCCGACCTCGACGCGATGCGCGCCGCCGCCCGGGGCGACACCCACGCCTGAACGATTTTATGGGCTATGGGCCGCAAAACCGTTCACTCAATCCGCCGATAGCCTTGCGGCGATGACGACGTTTCGGTTCACCACCGCGGGGGAGTCGCACGGGCCTGGCCTGGTGGCGATCGTCGAGGGGATGCCGGCCGGGCTCGAACTCGACCGCGAGGCGCTCGACCGTGACATGGCGCGGCGCCAGCTCGGCCACGGCCGCGGCGGGCGGATGAAGATCGAGACCGACACGGTCGAGGTTCGCTCCGGGGTCCGCCACGGCCGCACCCTGGGCGGCCCGATCGCCGTCCTCGTCGCCAACCGCGACTACGCCAACTGGGAGGAGCGGATGAACCCCTGGCCGGTCGAGGGGTTCGAGCCGGACCAGGTCCACCTGCCGCGCCCCGGCCACGCCGACCTGGTCGGCGCCCAGAAATACGGCCACGCCGACATCCGCAACGTGCTGGAGCGGGCCAGCGCCCGCGAGACCGCGGCCCGGGTCGCCGCCGGCACGATCGCTCGCGGCTTTCTCAGCGCGCTCGGGGTCGAGGTCCACAGCCACGTGCTGCAGATTGCCTCGGTGCGGGCCACCGAGCGGGAGGGTCTCACCCCGGCCGACTTCGCCGCGGTCGACGAGGACCCGGTCCGCTGCCTCGACCCGGAGGCGAGCGGGGCGATGGTCGAGGAGATCAACCGGCTGCGCAAGGCGAACGAGAGCCTCGGCGGCAGCTTCGAGGTGATCGCCTTCGGGCTGGTCCCCGGGCTCGGCTCCCACGTCTCCTGGGAGGACCGGCTGGACGGCCGCCTGGCCGGCGCGGTCGCCTCGATCCAGGCGGTGAAGGGCGTCGCGATCGGCGAAGCCTGGGACGTCGCCGGCCGGCCCGGCTCGGAGGCGCACGACGAGATCTTCTGGAGCGAGGAGCGCGGCTACTTCCGCGAGACCAACCACGCCGGCGGCCTCGAGGGCGGGATGACGACCGGGCTGCCGCTCTCGGTTCGCGGCGCCTTGAAGCCGATCTCCACCCTGACCAAGCCGCTGCGCTCGGTCGACACCGAGACCAAGGAGCCGGCCAAAGCGCTGCGCGAGCGCACCGACTCGACCGTGGTCCCGGCCGCCGCGGTCGTTGCCGAGGCGATGGTCTGCCTCGCCCTGGCCCGCTGTTACCGGGAGAAGTTCGGCGGCGACCACATCGACGACGTGCGTGCCGCCGTCGAGGCCTACCGGGCCCGCATCGACTGGCGGGGCTGACCCGTGGCCAAGCCCGCGATCGTCTTCATCGGCTTCATGGGAGCCGGCAAGTCGAGCGCCGCCCGCGCCGTCGCCCGCTCGGTGGGCCGGGTCGAGGAGATGGACGAGCTGGTCGAGCGCCGGCTCGGGATGCCGATCCGCGAGTACTTCGAGCGGCACGGAGAGGAGCGGTTCCGCGAGGAGGAGGCGGAGGTGGCGAGCGGTCTGCTGGGCGAGCTGGACGGCGGCGCTGTCGCGCTCGGCGGCGGCACGGTGCTCTCCGAGCGAGTGCGCGAGGCGCTTGCCGACCACACCGTGGTCTGGATCGAGGTCGATGCCGAGACAGCCTGGTCGCGGGTCGAGCGGACCGACCGGCCGCTGGTCGCCCGGGGCCGCGAGGCCTTCGAGGCGTTGCTCGCCGAGCGGACGCCGATCTACGAATCGGTGGCCGACGTGGTGCTGCCGGCCGGCGACAAGGGGATCGCGCCCCGCGCCCTGCCCTCGATTCGGGCGCTGGAGGAGCTGCCTGAGGGCACGAAGCTGCTGTGGGCGGCCAGCGCCGCCGGCGAGTACCCGGTCTTCGTCGGGCGGGACCTGCTGGCCGGGCTCGCCGAGAGCGGCTGGTGGCCGCTGCCGGGGCGGCGGTTCTGCGTCACCCACCCGGAGCTGACGGAGCTGTACCTGGACCGGATCGAGCCGGTCGAGGCCGTGGTCGAGGTGGCGCCCGGGGAGGCCTCGAAGTCGATGGCCGACGCCGAGGCTGTGCTGCGCGGGCTGGCCGGAGCCGGGATGACCCGCGAGGATCACCTGGTGGCGCTCGGCGGCGGCGTCGTCGGCGACCTGGCCGGGCTCTGCGCCCACCTCTACCAGCGCGGCGTGCCGGTGGTCCACCTGCCGACCACGCTGGTCTCCCAGGTCGACTCCGCCTACGGCGGCAAGACCGGGGTCGACCTGCCGGAGGGCAAGAACTACGCCGGCGCCTACCACCAGCCGGACGCGGTCCTGGCCGACACGGCGACCCTGGGCACGCTGCCCCCGGCCGAGCTGGCCGCCGGATTCGTCGAGGCGCTGAAGACGGGGCTGCTGGCCGGGGGCGAGCTCTGGGAGCGGGTGCGGGCGATCGAGCAGCTCGACCCGGCCGAGCTCGACGACGTCGTCTTCGCCTGCGCCCGCTACAAGTGCCGGGTCGTCGCCGCCGACGAACGCGACACCGGGCTGCGTCAGGCGCTCAACCTCGGCCACACGGTTGGCCACGCGATCGAGGCGGCGACCTCGTATGAGCGCTACCGCCACGGCGAGGCGATCGGGCTGGGGCTGCTGGCGGCGTTGCGGCTGTCGGACGCGCCGGAGCTGCGCGACGAGGCGGAGGCGGTGCTGGGCCGGCTCGGGCTGCCGCTGCGGCTCGATCCCGCGGTCGAGGTCGACGCGGTGATCGAGGCGCTGGGGCGGGACAAGAAGCGGACCGCGGCCGGGGTCGGGTTCGTGCTGCTCTCCGAGCCCGGCGAGCCCCGCACCGGGCAGCTGGTCGACCCCGCTAGGGTGCGGTCCGCCGTGCAGGAGCTCTACCCGTGACCGCCACCCGCAACCGCGTCGCCGTCCTGCACGGGGTCAACTTCGACATCCTCCACCGCCGCGACGCCGCCGTCTACGGGGGAATCTCGCTGGCGCAGCTCGAGCACCGGATCTCGGGCTGGGCGCGGGAGCTGGGCCTGGAACCGATCTTCTTCCAGACCAACGCCGAGGGCGAGTTCGTCGACTACCTGCACCGGCTGCCCGACCTGGCCGACTCGGCGCTCCTCAACGCGGGCGCCTGGACCCACTACAGCCGCGCGATCGCCGACGCGCTCGACGTCGCCGGGGTGCCGACGGTCGAGGTCCACCTCTCCGACATCCACAACCGCGAGGAGTGGCGCCGGGTCTCGGTCTTCGACGGCATGGTCCTGGCCCAGATCACCGGTAAGGGCCCCGATGGTTACCGCGAGGCCCTGCAGGTGCTGGCCCGCGAGCTCGGCGTCGCCGCCTGATGGGCGACCGGGGGGAGCGGCTGGAGCGGCTGGTCGCCGAGCGTGAGCTCGACCTGCTGCTGGTCACCGACCTGGTCAGCGTCCGCTACCTGACCGGGTTCACGGGCACCAACGGGGCCTGCGTCTGCGGTCCCGGCGCCCGCCTCTTCTTCACCGACTTCCGGTACACCGAGCGGGCGGCGGCCGAGGTCGAGGGCTGGGAGGCGATCACGGTCGGCGGCGACTGGCTGGGCGGGATCGCCGAGCGGCTGCGCGGCCGGGTCGGGTTCGAAGACGACAAGCTGGCGGTCCGCACTCTGGCCAAGCTGGAGGGGAAGCTGGGGGAGGGGACCGAGATGGTCGCCGCCGGCGGCTGCGTCGAGCGGCTGCGCCGGGTCAAGGACGAGGCCGAGCTGGCGGCGATCGCCGAGGCCTCGAAGCTGACCGACGAGGTCTGGGGCTGGGCGGTCGGGCAGGGCCTTGCCGGCCGCGCCGAGCGCGAGGTCGCCCGCGCCGCCGAAGCGCGGATCCGCGAGCACGGCGCCGAGCCCTCCTTCCCGGCGATCGTCGCCGCCGGTCCGAACGGGGCGCTGCCGCACGCCGAGCCGGGCGAGCGCCAGATCGGCCGCGGCGAGCTGGTCGTCTTCGACATGGGGGCGAAGCTCGACGGCTACTGCTCGGACGGGACGCGGACCTTCGCCACCGGCGAGCCCGGAGAGGCGGCGCGGGCGGTCTACGCGACCGTGCTGGAGGCGCAGCTGGCGGCGCTGGACGCGGTCGCGGTCGGGGCCAAGGGCGAAGACGTCGACGCCGTCGCCCGCAGGCTGATCGGCGATGCCGGGCACGGAGAACGCTTCGGCCACGGGCTCGGCCACGGGGTCGGGCTGGAGGTGCACGAGGGGCCGCGGCTCTCGCCGCGCTCCGACGACGTGCTCGAGGCCGGCGAGGTGGTCACCGTCGAGCCGGGGATCTACCTGCCCGGCCAGCTCGGGGTGCGGATCGAGGACCTGGTCGTGGTCGGCGAGGACCGCCCGCGCAATCTCAGCTCGGTGACCAAGGATCTGACGCTGGTCGAGTAATTCGAGGACTCAAGCGGCGCCGGGCCGCGGTCGATGGTCGGCCGTGAGCCCGAAAACCGAGAGCCTGGAGTCGATCCGCGACGAGGTGCGCCGCGAGCGGCTGCTCGACATGGAGCGGCGGCTGCGGCCCTACCGGACAGCGACCTTCGCGATCCTCGCCGTGTCGCTTTCGGTTGCCGGGCCGAGCGTCGGCTGGTGGTGGGTCGTGCCGCTCGGCGTCGGCTTCGGGGGCTTCATCGTCGCCGACCACTTCATGCACCGCAGCCGACACCCGGCGGCCTGGGTCGCCGGGGCCTGGGCGGCGCTGTCGGTCCTGCTCGCCGTCGCGGCGCTGGTCACCGGCGAGGCCCACAGCCCCCTGCTTGCCTGGTTCGTGATCCCGGCGGTGACGCTGGGCTTCCGCTTCGAGCCGCGGGGGATGGTCTTCGGCACCCTCTTCCTGCTGGCCATGTTCCTGGCCGGCGCCGTCCTGCCCGACCCCGCCGCGGCGTTCGAGCACCGCCAGACGCTGGTCGCGATCGCCGCGGCGATCGCCAGCACCGTGATCCTCTCCGGGGCCCTGGTCGAGTCCGACCGCGCCCACCGCCGCCGCTCCACCATCGATCCGCTGACCGGGCTGCTCAACCGCAACGCGCTGGAGCAGCGGCTCGCCGAGCTGGACGCCGGGCAGGAAGATCCCGGCCAGGGGCGCCACGCGCTGCTCCTCTGCGACCTCGACCACTTCAAGCGGGTCAACGACCGGCTCGGCCACGGGGTGGGGGACGCGGTCTTGCAGGAGGTCGCCTACACGATGCGGACCTCGCTGCGGGCCGGCGACTCGATCTACCGGGTCGGCGGCGAGGAGATCCTGGTGATCCTCCCCGGCGCCAGCCGCGAGGACGCGGTTGCCATCTCCGAGCGACTGCGCGAGGCGGTGCGCCGCCGGCGTCCAGCCGGGGTTCAGGTGACAGTCAGCATCGGCGTCGCGGTCACCGGCTCGGTCGCGGTCGACTCCGAGGACCTGATCGCCCGCGCCGACCTGGCGCTCTACGCGGCCAAGGCAGGCGGCCGCGACAGGGTCTTCTGCTCCAACTGAGGGTCGAATGGCGGGAAAGTGGCCATGCAGGCCACTAAACCGACAGGTCTACCGGGAGAGGTCGATGTCCGGCGTCAGCCGAGCGGCGAAGGCGGCGAGCAGCTCGACCGTTGCCTCGACGTCGCGCAGGTCGACCATCTCGACCGGCGAGTGCATGTAGCGGAGGGGGATCGAGACCAGGCCGGTCGGGATCCCGGAGCGGGAGATCTGGAGCACGTCGGCATCGGTGCTGGTGCCGCGGCCGCTGGCGCTGATCGAGTGCTCGATCCCCTCCGCCTCGGCGGTCTCGACCAGCAGCTCGAAGACCTTGGGCGAGAGGGTGGAGCCGCGGCCGATCGCCGGGCCGGAGCCGAGCGGGTGGCTGCCGATCTCCTTCTCGTCGACCCCGGGAGCGTCGGTGGCGTGGGTGACGTCGACCGCGACCGCGAGGTCGGGGCGGACCTCGAAGGCGGCGGTGCGGGCGCCGAACAGGCCGATCTCCTCCTGCACCGCGGCCACCGCCGCGAAGGAGCCGCCCTTGGCGCCGCGCTCGCTCCAGCGCCGCAGCGACTCCAACGCCACGTAGGCGCCGAGCCGGTTGTCCATCGACTTCGAGACCAGCCGCTGGCCGGCGAGCGCGACCGGCTCGGCGGCGGCCACGACCGGATCGCCTACCCGGACCAGCTCCGCCGCCTCGTCGCGGTCTGTGGCGCCGACGTCGATGTGGAGGCCTTTCAGCTCGACCACCTTCTTGCGCTGGTCGGGCTCGAGCAGGTGGATCGGCTTACGGCCGACGACCCCGGGGACGATGCCGTCCCTGCCCTGGATCGCGACCCTTTGGCCGACCAGGATCTGCGGGTCCCAGCCGCCGATCGGGGCGAACCAGAGGAAGCCCTTCTCGTCGATGTGGGTGACGACCAGCCCGATCTCGTCGATGTGGCCGACGACCGCCAGTAGTGGCGAGGCGTCGCCGACTCGGGCGATCGAGGAGCCGATCCCGTCGACGCTCTGCTCGGCGAAGGAGGCGGCATCGCGCCAGACTCGGGCCGCCGGTCCCTCGTATCCGGAGGGGGCGCCGCTGCGCAGAAGCTCGTCGAGGAGGTCCGGGACGTCGCTCAAGGCTTCGGAGTATGCCGGGTCATACGCGCGTCCGTCGCCCAGGCGCGAGGATGGCGCGCGAGCGGGGCCGGTACGGTTGCGGCGATGAGTGTCGCGGTGGTCACGGGGGCGTCGAGCGGGATCGGGCGGGCGACCGCGGTCCGGCTCTCGCGCGAGCCGGGGGCCGAGCTGGTCCTGGTCGCGCGCCGTGAGGAGCTGCTGCGCGAGCTGGCCCGGTCGCTGCCCTGCCGGGCGACCGTGCTCGCCGCCGACCTGACCGCTGAGGAGGCACCTGGGCGGGTCCGCGCCCACCTCGAGACCGAGCACGGCGGCCGCCTCGACCTCCTGGTCAACAACGCCGGCGCCTCCTGGCGCGGCGGCTTCGCCGAGTCGGGGCACGCCAACGTCGAGCGCCACATGGAGCTCAACTTCGACAGCGTCGTGCGGCTCACCGAGGAGCTGCTGCCGCTGCTGCGGGCCTCGGCGCCGAGCGCGATCGTCAACGTCGCAAGCACCGCCGGCCGGGTCGCTCGCGCCCGGGCGGGCGCCTACTCGGCCAGCAAGTTCGCCCTCGCCGGGTGGACCGACGCCCTCTACGCCGAGGAGCGCCCGCACGGCGTCCACGTCGGCATGGTGCTGCCCGGCTTCGTCGCCACCGAGGGCTTCCCGGCAACCGAGCTGCGCGAGAAGGCGCTGACCCGGTGGATCGTCTCCAAGCCGGAGAGGGTCGCCGAGGCGATCTACGAGGCGGGGCCGGGCGGCAAGCCGGAGCGCTACGTGCCGCGCCCCTACGCGCTCGCCGCGGTCGCCCGCATCCTCTTCCCGAGCCTCACCCGCCGCGTCCTCAGCGGCGGCGCCGCCGAGGGGCTCACGACGAAAACCGCCGGCGACTAGGATTCGCCGCCGTGATTTCGACCAACGAATTCAAGAACGGGACCCATATCGAGATCGACGGCAAGGTCTGGAAGATCATCGAGTTCCAGCACGTCAAGCCGGGCAAGGGCGGCGCCTTTGTGCGCACCAAGTTGCGGCGGATCGAGGATGGGTCGGTGATCGACAAAACCTTCCGGGCCGGGGAGAAGTTCCGGCCGGTGCGCACGGAATCGAAGCGGATGCAGTACCTCTACGACTCCGGCGACGCGGCGGTCTTCATGGACAGCAAGGATTACGACCAGATCGAGATCCCGTCCGATGCGCTCGGCGACACGATGCAGTGGGTCCTGCCCAACGACGAGGTCGAGGTGCTGTTCGTCGACGAGCGGCCCAGCGAGGTCCAGGTGCCGGGCGCGATCGAGATGAAGGTGACCCAGACCGACCCCGGCCTCAAGGGCGACACCGCCTCCGGCGGCGGCAACAAGCCGGCGACCCTGGAGTCGGGGGTGACGATCCAGGTGCCGCTCTTCATCGAGGAGGGCGAGACGATCCGGGTCGACACGCGCAGCGGCGAGTACGTCTCGCGCGCCTGAGCCAGGGCCTCCGACCGGCTCGCCGCCTACGATTGCGGCGTCGTGATCGCCTACGACCCGAGCGAGTGGAACGACCTCTTCGTCGCCACGGCCGGCGCCTCCGCGGCGCTGGCCGGGCTGGTCTTCGTCGCGGTCTCGATCAACATCGAGCGCATCCTCAAACTTCCGGGCGTGCCGGCGCGGGCGCTGGAAACGGTGCTGCTGCTGCTTGGCGTGCTCTTGGTCTCGGTGGTCTGCCTGATCCCGGGCCAGAGCCACGTCGCGCTGGGGGTCGAGCTGCTCGTCGTCAGCCTCGCGGTGGCGGCGATCGTGGTGCGCCAGCCGGTCGTCGTCAGTGGCGACGGCGCGCCGCCGGCCTGGCTGTGGACCCGCTGGGCGCTCCGCCTCACCGGCACCGTGCCGCTGGCGATCGGCGGCGCCAGCGTGCTGCTGGAGTGCGGCGGCGGGCTCTACTGGATCGCCGCCGGGATCGTGTTGGCGATCGCCGGCGCGGTCGCCAACGCCTGGGTGCTGCTGGTCGAGATCCTGCGCTGAGAGCGGCCCCGTCGGCGGGCCGCCCGCCCGTCTCCCGAAAGCGCGAGAATAGGCCGATGCGCAGGTCCGACCAACGCCGCGACGCGGTCTTCGCCAATTACCAGCGGGACGTCACCGGGCGCCCGCTCGCCGACCTGCTGGCCGATGCACGGCCGCTGACCCGCGAGCTGGCCGAGGCGGTCGACGAGCACCGCGAAGAGCTGGACGAGACGATCGCCGCCTACGCGAAGGGCTGGACCGTGGACCGGATCGCGCCGCTCGACCTCAACGTGATGCGGGTGGCGCTGCACGAGATCGAGGAGGGGGACGTGCCGATCGAGGTGGCGATCGACGAGGCGGTGGAGATCGCCAAGGAGTACTGCGGGGCCGAGGCGCCGCGCTTCGTCAACGGCATCCTCGGCGCGATCGTCCGCGAGCGGGCGGCGGCGAAGTGAGCCGGCTGCGCGAGATCGCGGCGCGGCTGCGGGAGATCGCCACCGAGCTGGACGGCGAGGCGACCGACGACGCGCGCGCCGGCGAGCTGGCCGCCGAGGCGGCCGACCTCTCCTCGGAGGCGGTCGAGGAGGCCAACCGCCAGGCCCGCGAGCAGGCGAGCGCCGAGTGAGCGCGGATCCCTGCGCCTTATCCCCGCATGGCGAGGAAAAGGCGCACCGAACCGGATGAGCTACCCCGACGACCTCCGCCAACTGGTCGACGGCGCGCTGGCCGAGCTGCGCTTCGCCGCCGGCGACTCGACCGCCGGCCTGGAGAAGGCGATGCGGTACTCGCTGCTGGCCGGGGGCAAGCGGGTGCGGCCGGTGCTGGCGCTGGCCACCGCCCGGGGGCTCGGCGTCGAGCCGCGGCGCTTCCTGCCGGTCGCCTGCGCGATCGAGCTGATCCACACCTACTCGCTGATCCACGACGACCTGCCGGCGATGGACGACGACGACCTGCGCCGCGGCCAGCCGACCGCGCACGTCAAGTTCGGCGAGGACGTCGCGATCCTCGCCGGCGACGGGCTGTTCGCCGAGGCGGTGCGGCTGTTCTGCGCCCAGCCGGGGGAGCCGGCGCGGGTGCTGGCCGCCCTCGGCGAGCTGGCCGGCGCGACCGGGGTCGACGGGATGGTCGGCGGCCAATATGTCGACGTGGTCGAAGCGGAGCGGGACGCCGAGGGCTTGCGCGCGCTGCACGCGCTGAAGACCGGCCGGCTGATCGCCGCCAGCGTCGGCGTGGTGCTGATCCTCGAGGACGTCGCCGAACCTGAGACAATCCCCCTTCGCCGGTTCGCCAACGAGCTCGGCGTGCTGTTCCAGATAGTCGACGACATCCTCGATGTGACCGAGAGCGACGAGCAACTCGGAAAGCCACGTGGCAGCGACGAGCGACATGGGAAACTCACCTACGTCAGCCTCTTCGGGCTCGACCGGGCGCGGGAGCTGGCCGCCGAGTCGCATGCCAAGGCGACCGCGGCGCTGGACGAGGCGAGCTGCGAGACCGACGACCTGAGGCGAGTGGCCGACTACATCTTCAAGAGGAACGAATGAGCGAGAAGCCCCCCACCCAGGGCGACCAGGAAGAGACCAGAGAGCCGCTGCTGAACCGGATCGACGGACCGGCGGACCTGCACGGCCTCGACGAGGAGCAGCTGACCCAGGTGGCGCAGGAGATGCGCGCCTACATCATCGACACGATCGGGGAGATCGGCGGCCACTTCGGCGCCAACCTCGGCACCTGCGAGCTCGCCGTCGCCCTGCACAGCCTGCTCGACTCACCGCGCGACAAGGTGCTCTGGGACGTCGGCCACCAGTCCTACCCGCACAAGGTCCTGACCGGGCGGCGCGACGAGCTGCCGACGATCCGCCAGTACGAGGGCCTCGCCCCGTTCTGCTCGATCGCCGAGTCCGAGCACGACATCATGGGGGCCGGCCACGCCTCGACCTCGATCGGGTACGCGGTCGGGCTGAAGGAGGCGATGCGCAAGGGGATCGGCCCCGACGGCCGGGTGGCGGCGGTGATCGGCGACGGCGCCCTGACCGGCGGCGTCGCTTACGAGGCGCTGCACGCGGCGGGGGGGATGCAGACCCCGGTGGTGATCGTCCTCAACGACAACGGGATGTCGATCTCACCCAACGTCGGCGCCCTCTCCCGGTACTTCAACCGGATCCGGCTCAACCCGCGCCTCTACCACGCCCGCGAGGGGGTCGAGGACCGGCTGACCAAGCTGCCGCTGGGGCTGGGACGGCGGATCGAGCGGCTGGGGCCGGAGATCAAGTCGGCGATCAAGGCCTACTGGGCGCCCGGCCTCTTCTTCGAGGAGCTCGACCTCGCCTACCTGGGCGTGATCGACGGCCACGACGTCGGCGCCCTGCGCGAGGCGCTGACCGAGGCCTTCGAGGCCGACCGACCGGTGGTCGTCCATATCCACACGGTGAAGGGCAAGGGCTTCGCCCCGGCCGAGGAGGGCGGCCTCGCCTCGATGGAGAAATGGCACGCCGCCAAGCCCAACTCGATCGTCGACGGCAAGCCGGCCGGGGCGAAACCGGTCGCGGTGACCGAAACCGGGACCCACGACGCGATCGCCCCGGAGCGGCTGGAGAAGCCGCCGGCCGCCGGCTCGCCGCCCCAGTACACGCAGGTCTTCGCCGACGCGATGGTCGCCGAGGCGCGGGCCGACGAGCGGGTGATCGGGATCACCGCGGCGATGGCGGGGGGGACCGGGCTGCAGAAGCTCGCCGACCAGGTCCCGGCCCAGTACTACGACGTCGGGATCGCCGAGCAGAACGCCGTGCTGCTGGCCAGCGGCCTCGCTCTGCAGGGCGCCAAGCCGGTCTGCGCGATCTACTCGACCTTCCTGCAGCGCGCCTTCGACCAGATCGTCCACGACGTCTGCCTGCAGGACCTCGACGTCACCTTCGCGATGGACCGGGCCGGCCTGGTCGGCGACGACGGCCCGACCCACCACGGCGCCTTCGACGTCTCCTACTTCCGGCCGATCCCCAACGTGGTCCTGATGGCGCCGCGCGACGAGGCGATGCTGGTCCACATGCTGCACACCGCGGTCGCCCACGACGGGCCGGCCGCGCTGCGCTACCCGCGCGGCGCGGCGGAGGGGGCCGAGCTGCCGGCGACGCCGCAGGCGATCCCGATCGGCAGCGGCGAGGTGCTGGCCGAGGGCAGCCGGGTCGCCCTGCTCGGCTACGGCTACGGGGTGACGGTCGCGCAGGAGGCGGCGGCGATCCTCGCCGACCACGGGCTCCAGGTCACGGTCGCCGACGCCCGCTTCGCCAAGCCGCTGGACGGCGAGCTGGCCGAGCGGCTGGCCCGCGACCACGAGCTGGTGGTGACGATCGAGGAGAACGTGCTGCCGGGGGGCTTCGGCGCCGCGGTGCTGGAGCACCTCGAGGACGCCTTCGCCGAGTCCCCTGGGGAGCGGGCCCATGTGATGCGGGTGGGGCTGCCCGACCGCTACGTGACCCACGGCAAGCCGGCGCTGCTGCGGGCCGAGGCCGGCCTGACCGGCGAGTCGGTCGCCGAGCGCGTGCTTGCCACGCGGGGCTCTGCCCAGCCGGTCCTCGGCTGAGCGCTGGGCCGGAAATCGTCCCAAAAATTGGGGATTGCGCCATTTCGCGCAATCGAATAACCTGCTCGCGTCTCTCCGGTGAGGAGAAGCGAGGCGGCCCGCCGCGCTTCTGGGGAATCGCCATAGGGAGGAGAGGCGCGTATCTCTATATGTGTGGGTCCGTTTGGGGAAACGGACTTCTCGCGGCCCCGCTGTCAAGGTAGGGGCCGCGAGGCGCGCCCGCGGGCGGCCCGGCGCGGCTCACCGGGTGGCGCAGCTGTTGCCGCCGCTCTCCAGCTCGGGGTCGAACGGGTGGGTGCCGGAGTTGACGCCGATGATCGCCTCGTAGTTGGCGGGACGGGCGGGCATCGCGGCGAGCAGTGCCGCGGCGAACTTGCCGGGGTCCTCGATCGCCAGCTCGGGGACCGTCGCCCGGACCTGGTCGATGGTGGGGGCGACCGCCCCGGAGTGGACCCCGGGGTGCGCGTGGCCGGGCAGGACCACGGTCTCGCCGGGCAGGGAGAGCAGCCGCTCGCGCAGGGTGCTGTGCAGCTGGCGGCCCATCGCCAGCGCGCCCTCGCGGTCGCCGCGCTGCAGGTCGGGCCGGGCGATGCCGTCGGCGAAGACCGAGTCGCCGGTGAGGATCGCGGCCTCGCCGACCGCCAGCCCGGTCATGTCGGTGGTGTGGCCGGGCAGCGCCACCGCGGTCAGGGTCAACGGTCCGAGCCGGATCGTCTCGCCGTCGTCCAGCGGCGCGACCTCGTCGCTGTAGGCGACGCCGCGCTCCAGGGCGGCAGCCGGGAGATGCAGAGTGGCGCCGGTCAGGGCCGCCAGCTGGCGAGCCCCGGAGAGGTGGTCGGCGTGCAGGTGGGTGTCGAGGACGGCGACGATCCGGGCGCCGTGGCGCTGCGCCAGCTCGGCGTAGAAGCCGGCGTCGGGGGCCGGGTCGACGACCAACGCCTCGCCGCCGGCGGCGACCAGGTAGGAGAGGCAGCCACGGCCGGGCCGCTGCACCTGGAGCAGGTCGACCCCCTCGACGCCGAGGTCTACCGGGTGCGCTTGGAGGGCGTCGATCCAGCCCCGCATGCCGCCGACCAGGACGTGGGCGTCGGCGCCGTTGGCGCGCAGCGCGGTTGCCACCGCCTCCGCCATCTTGCCGCGGTTGCAGACGACCGCCACCGGTCCGTCAAGCGACGCCGCTGCCGCCGCCGGGTCGGCAAGCGCCTGCTCGGCCGGGAGGTGGACGTGCCTGGCGGCCGGCCCCTCGATCGGCCACTCGGCCTCGGCGCGGACGTCGAGCACGGTCAACGGCTCGCGCCGCGCCAGGCGCTCGGACAGCTCGGTGGGCTCGATCGACGGTGCTTCCGGACTCATGCTCCTACCCCCTCAATAGTGGCTATCGCTACTCCGACGGCGACCAGCAGGACAAGGCCTGCGAACGAGCGGCCGAGGCTCTCGGTGGAGACCCGGTCGGCGATCCTCGGGCCCAGCGCGGCGCCGAGGACCGCGGCGCCGCCCATCGCCGCCGCGACCGGCAGGTCGAGGCTGCCGCCGACCGCGAGGTGGGCGAGCAGGCCGATCGCGGAGACGGCGGCGACGACCGCCATCGAGGTCGCCATCGCCTCCCGCATCCCGAAGCTGAGGCCGACCACCAGCGCCGGCACGACGACGAAGCCGCCGCCGACGCCGACCAGCCCGGTCAGCGCCCCGATCGTCAGCCCGGTCGGGACCAGGGCTCGGGTCGAGGCCTCGGGGCAGCCCTGGGCGGCGATCGCCGGCGAGCCGGCCCGGTCCCAGGTCACTTTCGCGGCCACGACCATCACCAGGCTGAAGATCAGCAGCAGCGCGGTCCCGCCCAGCGCCTGGTTGAGCAGCGCTCCGACCAGGCCGCCAAGCGCCGCGGCGGCCGAGAGCCAGGCGGCCGAGGTCCAGCAGACGGCGCCGCGCCGCGCCTGTCCGACCGCCCCGGTCGAGGCCGCCCCGGCGACGACCGCGAGGCTGACCGTGGTCGCCTCGTGGACGCCGAGCCCGACCGCGTAGACCAGCGCCGGGACCGCCAGCACGGCACCACCGCCGCCGACCATCCCCATCACCAGCCCGATCAACAGGCCAAATCCAAGCGCCGCGACCATCGTTCCTCTCGTTCGCGCTTACCACAACTCTACAACTCCAAAGTTGTGCTGTTGTGGAAGAGGTTACGCCGATCGGAGTGAAAGTCAAGCCCGCCACCTCACGGCCTCAGCTGCGCGACCGTTCTTTTGAGTGTCCCAGGGCAGTGTGAAAATTCCGAGGACGACGGCGGGCCTGGCAGGCGCGAGCTCGCCGCCGTCATCGGCCTGCTGGAGCGCCTCGACGCCAGGCTCGTCGCGGTGGGTCACGGTCGGGACCTCCGCTCGCGCCGGGCGGCCGAGCGCTTCAGCGAGGCCTGGCGCGCCAGCCGCGACCGGGACGGCGTGCACCGCGAGGTCGCGACGACCGTCGATTGGCCGGCGCAGGCGGCGTCGTGGCTGAAGCCCGCCCGGCGTTTCACCGACGCGGCGGCCGACGCCTGGGTGGTGGCGGATGCCACGCCCGGGTGGGCAGGCATGAGCAAACGGCTGCTGGCCTCGACGCGGTGGGAGGCCGCTCGTACCGTCGCCTTCTCCGGCCTCGACCGCCAGCTGTCCGGCGCCGTCCTCGAGCGGGGAGAATTCGACGGGCTCGTCGGGGTGGACGCCGACGGCGGCCTCTGGTTCGTCGAGCACGGCAACCTGATCCGGCACGAGCCAACGACCCCAAGGAGCGAGATGGAACTCGAGATCAACCGCGAGCCGGTCGAGGTCGCCCCGGGAGCCGTTCACGTTCCCGGCTGGCTCAACGGGGAGGAACAGCGGAAGCTCGTCGCCGCCTGCCGCGAATGGGCTCGCGGCCCGGCGCCGATGCGACACACCAAGCTGCCCAACGGCGGCGAGATGTCGGTTCAGACCGTGTGCCTGGGCTGGCACTGGACGCCCTACCGCTACACCCGTGAGGCGATCGACCAGGACGGCGCGCCGGTCGCACCCATGCCCACCTGGCTCGCCGACCTCGGCCGCGCGGCGGTCGGCGACGCCTACGGGAACGCCGAGGCAGCCACCGGCTACAGCCCCGACGCGACGCTGATCAACTTCTACGACGAGGAGGCGAGGCTCGGGATGCACCAGGACAAGGACGAGCGCTGCGGCGCCCCGGTCGTCTCGCTCAGCATCGGTGACACGTGCATATTCCGCTTCGGCAACACGGAGTCGCGCGGCCGGCCCTACACCGACATCGAGCTGCGCTCCGGCGACCTCTTCGTCTTCGGCGGCCCCTCGCGGTTCGCCTTTCACGGCGTGCCGAAGGTGCTGCCCGGTACGGCCGATCCGGCTCTGGGCCTTCAGGGCGGCCGGCTGAACCTGACCCTGCGCGAGACCGGGCTCTCCGGGGAGGCCGTGGGTGAGCCCGAAATCGGAGCTCGTTAGGGCACTGCTGCGGCGCCGTTGAGGATGCTTCGGCTGCTCACCCTGCGGACCCTGACCCCAACCCTCACTGGCTTGCCGCTGCGCACAGCCTGCCGGGCACGCGAGGAGCTCGATCTCAAAGTCACGATCCGGAACGTGTCGGGCGTCTGCTGGAAGCGGTCGCGGGCGATGACGCGGCCCCGGTAGCGCAGCTCAACGACCACACGGCAGTGTTGGCCACGAGGACAGCTGCTCCGCAGCCGCACACGGCCCCCCCGGCGAGTGGCCGTGCGGGCGCTGCGCCGGGCGGCCACGCGCAGGCTGGACCGGGGCGGTCCGGTCGGGAAGGTGGCCTTCGCCGGCCTCCCGAGTCTGCCGTCGCGGTTCAGCGCGAAAACTCTTGCAATCGCTCGGCCACCACCGGGGTGATGGGGGATCGTCAGCGAGCGCCGATTTGCCGAGACCTCGCGTACGAAGTTCGTCAACCGTTTGCCCCCGTTCGGCAGGGTGACCTCGACCAGGTAGCCATGGGCGCCCCGCACACCGGACCAAGCAACCCTGGCGTCATGTTCGTCGCGCCATCCGGTGACACGCTGCGGGGGGCGTAGTCGACCCGGCCTGGTGACTCGGTAGGTGTCGACGACGCCGCTCTGGCGCGAGGCATACCCGTGGATGACGACGACGTGGAGGCGTCGCTTGCCGTAGTGGCCGCCGGTCAGCACACGGAACTTGCGTGAGCCGCTCGGCCTGTCGGTCTGGAAAATCGGAACTTCGCGGCCGCCCGGCATTTTCTCCAGAAAGAGCAGCTTGGTGTGGGGTCGGTCCAAGGACGTCCAGGTCAGCCTGCGCGTTGCGCCCCGACCGCTCACTCGGGCTCGGACCCGCTCTCTCGGCACCTCCCGCGCGGCCTTGAGGCTGGTGATCGCAGCCGAGCCCGCGTATGGCGTGATCGTCCACCTTCCACGTGGGCGCGGGATCACAACGTGCGTGGTGTTGGTTTCCTCGTTGACGAAGAAGGCGTGGCGGAAGCCCTTGCGCTGGATCGAAGCGTCGCTGTCGACGGGGGTGCGCAGGGTCCGGCCCGCAGCGGAGCGGAGGGTGAAGCGCGGTGGCGCGCCGGCGCCCTTGACCGTGATCACCTGCTCGGCGCGCGATAGGCGGAAGCGTTGCGAGTGGCGAGATGACACACGCGCGCTACCGGGGAACTTCTCCCTGTAGTGGTCGAGTCCGCAGCCGACCCCAAAGGTCTTGACCTTGGTGCCGTAGGGATAGACGGCGCCGCCAGGGACGTCGAGCACCTTCCAGCAGGCGCCCGCGGCTCGATCGTTGACGAGGATTTCTCCGTCGAAGATCTTCAGGCTGAAGAGCGCCACCCGGCCCTTGCCCTCGAACTGGAAGTGACCCTTGGAGATCCAGCCGCCGACTTGGGCCCCGATGTAAAAGGGGTCGCGGTCGTTGTTGCGGTAGCTCGGGAAGCCAACGCCGAGGCCCACGCTGAAGTCGACCCCGGAGTCGCCGTATATGGCGAGGTAGACGTTGCCGACATCGAGTCGGAACACTTCCACGCCGCCGCGGATCACGAAGTAGAACTGTTCCTTTCTGTTGCCGATCTGGAGCGCAGATTTGATCCCGATCGGCGCGACCTTCCCCCATGGAGTCGGCACCTCGGGGCCGAGCTCCGCCTCGAGCCGGGCATTTGCCAGGAATTCCTTCTTTTCGAAGTTGGTCTTGAAGCCCCCGCCGATCGCGGTCACAAAGCCGCCTGGAGGCGCTCCGATGGGAATCTCCAGACCCTCGGCGCTGAAGTTGAGTTCGGTCAGCAGCCCATTTTCGAGCGCAAAGCTGCCGCCAAACCCCTTCTTGCCATCCGGCGAGAAGGGGAACGTGAGGTTCGCGCCGCCGGAGATGAGCTTCTTGGCCGCCGAGTAGGTGGCCTCGAAGTCATTGATCGTCACGACCTTGAAGGTGTCGATTTTTTCCAGCTTCATCTCAAAGCCGTCGAGTTTCGTTCCCTTCTCGGACTCGGTCGGCAGCGAGATCGTCAGCGACTGGGGGCGACCCTTCAGCGAGAAGACGCCGCCCAGCATGATCGTCAGGTCCATCGACCCCTTGCCGCCCTCGCTGATCCTGACCGGCGTCTCGACCGTGCCGATCGGCGACAGTCCGGCGAGGGCGCCGGCGACGCTGTTGGAGCCGAGGTGCAGATCCTCGAGCAGGAGGTCGCCGTTATTGGGGGCGATGAAGCCGAGTTTGATCGGGTCGCCGAGCGGGTTCACCTCGCCGGCGCCGGGCCAGTTGACCGAGTTGAGCTGCGCCTTCGGGCTTGCGCTATCCGACAGCGCGACGCTCTTCACTTCGCCGTTGTCGGGGACGATCTGCAGGGCGCCGCCCGATTCGCCCGTCAGGCGAAAGCCATTCAGGTCGATCCCTTCGGGTTGGTCCTCCCAGCGCCCCGTGTAGACGGTCACGCCCTTCTTGGTTGCTTCGGTCCAGCAGCCGACGGCCTTGACGATCCCCGCTTCGATCGTCTTATGGGTCCCGCCCTTGCATGCCTCAGCCGTCACCGGGGTGGCGCGGGCGGCAAGGACGAGGGTGGCCAGCAGCCCGAAGGCAAGGAAAATGGCCGCAGGAGACCGCACGCGAACCCAAGTAGCGTAAAGCTTGCGAGCCCCCACCACGGCCGGGATTCCTATCACGTCAGGCCAATCCTGTCCGGCTGAGACCGGTTGTAACCGGCTGAAATTGTGCCTGACTGTGGCACCACTGTGGCGCGAGGGAGGGGGGTCGGAGGGAGGGGGTACCCTTCGTCCATTGCCAAGGAGCGAATCACCGTCGACCCGAATCGGATGCGAGGGTTGCCGTGCATCCGGGATACCCGGATGACTGTCAGCGCGGTGCTGGGCCAGCTCGCAGCCGGCGCCAGCACCGACGAGCTGCTGGCAAGCTATCCGTACCTCGAACGCGAGGACGTTCTCGCCGCGCTCGAATACGCCGCTGCCGCAGCGCAGGAGCGCGACGTGGCTGTAGCTGCTCCAGCGTGAAGCTTCTTCTCGACGCCAACCTCTCGCCCGAGGTTGCCCGGCTCCCGAAGGAGGCCGAGCACGACGCGATCCACGTCTCGGAGGTCGATCTCTTGAGCGCCCGACCCCGAGATCATGGAGACCGCTGTCCAGGAAGGCCGCATTCTGCTGACGGCCGACGCAGATTTCGGCACGCTGCTGGCCCTGGGCTCCCGCGCAGCGCCGTCCGTGGTGCTCTTGCGCTCCGCCGATCACCTGCGCCCCGTCGAGCAGGCGGAGCTACTCGCTGCGAATCTCTCGCTGATCTCCGAAGACCTCGAAAAGGGTGCGATTGCCAGCCTGACGAGAGATCGTCTGCGGGTGCGCGAGCTGCCTATCGAGGTGGATCGAGCTGCTGAGTGAGCGCGGCGCCGGCCGGGTGGCTGTCCGGCTATTTCGGCGGGCGGGCAACCGGCTCAGTGGCGATTTCCGCCGCGCCCTCGCCATCGGTTGAGCGACCCAGCCCAAGCCGAGGTCGCTGGCGAACGTCCGGCTGGGAGCGCAGGGCGCTGAGCAACGCGGCATGCTCCTTTGACGAGAGCTTGGCGAAGTCGCCACCCGCCTGTATGCGCTTGAACGCGCGCTCTGGGACGACCTCCGAGCTGGACAGACCCTGTTCGATGAGCGGCACCCAGGCGTCGATGCGACAGGGATACACCCAGGGCCAGCGCAGACCCCATTCGGGGTCTTTCTTCCAGCTCGGGGTTCCCGTGATTTCGCCCTCGGCAAACACCCGGACGTGGATGACAGCATGGAACAAGACGCGGTCCCCTGGACCCATCTGGGGCGGCTTGCGGTGGGTTGCCGGGCCGGTACGAAGCTCGAACCGGTCGAGGCAATACTCAGCCGTCCAGTCGTTCGGCATCGGAGTGGGCGGATCGGAAATCCCGAGGGGCTTGAGCCAATACTGTGGCATACCCAAAACCCTAGACCTTGCAGTCGGGATCCGCCGCCCCCGACGCATCCGCCAGCCCAGCGCGGCGCGCAGCGGCGGTCAAGGGCGCGAAGTCCCCGACTCCCGCAGGGGTGACGGCCGCTGCGCACGGCGCTTCAATCCCGGCGGTCGGTGCTCAGGGCCGATTTTTGGAGCGGGAAATGACTTGCTAGAGCCAAATCCTGTCCGGCTGAGGCCGGTTGTAACCGGCTGTTTCCGTGTCTGACTGTGGCGCCGAGGCGGATCAGCGGATCAGGTGAACCTCTGCCTCAACGTCCGCCTTGGCCCATTCACGATCCGCCGTCACGGCCGGGACACCGAGGCGCTCCGCCAAGGCCAGGCACGCTCGGTCGGCGAGCGAAAGTCCATGCGCCTTGGTCGTCAATCGCAGTCGCGCAATCGCAATGCAGTCTGCGGCAGTCAGCGGCTCGATCGCCAGTGCCCGCCTGGAGCCCTCGGCCTTGCGGGTTTCCACTGCCGCCTGCTCGGGATCTCGACCCCCTTCGGCCAGCTTCGTCAGCACCTCTGCCCAGTTCGCGACCGAGATGGCCGCGCCGCTTGCGATCACTTCGGCGACGGCCTCGGCACCATCCTCGTCATGGAGGACAGCCATCAGGGCCGAGGCGTCGAGGACCGCCGCGACCTCAGCTTCGGGCACGCCTCTCGGCCTTGCTCTCGCGGCCTTCGGCCCGCGCTTCGGCGCGTCGGTCGGCGATCAGCTCGTCAACCAAGCTGCGGTCGGGGGACACGTCGGCAAACAGCCCGCGCAGCCTTTCGGCAGCGGCGCGACGCCGCTCTATCTCGCCGTCCGTGAGCTTGGTGGCTTGAGCCATGCCTCGATGGTACCGGCCGCTACGGCGCGTTCCCGATAGCGGCGCCCGCACCCCCTTGTCCCATGCCTTCGCCTTGACCGGATCGCTTGGGCGCTCGCCCAGCTCGGCGACGATGCAGGAGGGAGGTGAGAGGCGGGCGGCGAGGATCGCCGGCTCGGCGCGCTCGGCCAGGACCTGGCGGGCGACCTGGCGCTCGCGCCGTGCTGCATCGCCCACCGGGCTGATCTGAGCCAGGAAGGGCTGGGCTTCATGGTCGGCCTACACCGCACCGAGATCGGGATGCTGGAGCGGGGCGTCCGGCTTCCTCGGGTCGACACGCTGATCAAGCTGGCCGGGGCGCTGGAGGTGAGCGTCGACGATCTCGTTGAGGGGATCGAGTGGACGCCTGCGGACACTCGTCCCGTCGGCACTTTCGGCAGTGGGGTCTCTGCCGATGGCTGAGGGGATCAGGAAGCGGCACTCGAAGGGATGCCGCTCGCGGGAGGGTGGGCGCTGCAATTGCAATGCGGGCTGGGAGGCATCGGTCTACCTCGCACGCGAGTGTAGGCGGATCGCTCGTACCTTTAGGAGCAGCGCGGAGGCCACGAGCTGGCGTGCGGATGCCCTTCGAGGTGCGGACCGGGCCGCGCGGCAGTCGTCCTCGGCGAACAGCCAGACGCTCGCCGATGCTCTCCGGTCCTACGTTGCCGGAATGCAGGACAGCTCGATCAGGCCGAAGCGGCGGGAGCGCTACAAGCCCAACACCACCCGCTCCTACGAGCGTGCCCTGCGCGTCTACATCGAACCGTCCACGATCGCTGCGATCAAGGTCTCCGAGCTACGCCGTCGCGACCTCCAGGACTTCGCCGACGAGCTGCACGCCGCCGGACTCTCGGGCGCGACGATCAGCAACGTCCTCAATCCGATCCAGGCGTACTACCGGCGGGCGATCGACCGCGACGAGCTGACCTACAACCCATCGGAGCGGATCGACCTCCCGACCGGCCAGTCGAAGCGACCGAAGCGAATCGCATCTCGCGAGGAAGCCGCAGCGTTGCTCGACGCCCTCGATCCTGTCGATCGGCCGGTGTGGGCGACGGCCTTCTATGCCGGTCTCCGGCGCGGCGAGCTGCAAGCCCTCCGCGTCTGCGACATCGACTTCGAGGCAAACCGGATCGCGGTCGAGCGCGGCTGGGACCAGGTCGAGGGGGTGATCGAGCCAAAGTCTGTCGCCGGCAGGCGTACGGCCCCACTGCTCGCGGTCCTCCGCAACTACCTAGAGGCGGATCTCCAGCGGACCGGACGCAGCGACGAAGACCTCGTCTTTGGCCGGACGACCACGATCGCGTTCTACGCCTCGACCATCGACCACCGGGCGAAGCAGGCTTGGAAGCGAGCGAACAGGCGGGCGACCGAACAGGCGGAGCGGGAAGGGGGCCCACCCGACCTGCTCCGGCGGATCACGCTCCACGAGTGCCGCCACACTTTCGCCTCGCTTCTGATCGACGCGGGCGCCAACCCCAAGGCGATCCAGCAGTTCATGGGCCACTCGAAAATCCAGACGACGTTTGATGTCTACGGCCACCTGTTGCCGGGAAGCCATGATGAAGTCCGCGAACGGATGGACGGCTACCTGCGTGATTTCGAGGATCCGCCCGCCCGCTGACCTGCCAACCCGTGCGACGCGGTTGGTCCAACGTATCCCTCTCCGGCCGTGGCTTGGGAAGACGCCAGCATTCCGTAATGCGACCGCGCCAGTTGAGAACATTTGGCAACCATGCCGAAGCGATCGACGATGCCCGAACCGCCGTGGAAACAGCTGCGCTCGGGTGATGCTCGAAAGGGCTACGCGTCCGTGTACCTCAGCGACGATCTTGCTCGGTACCCGGTTCGGGGCATCACCAAGGTGGGGGACAACAAGAGCGACCCCAACATAGAGACGATGACTTATGGGCTTTGCAGCACCTGCGAGGCCACGATGCGGACCAGTGTCGTCGAGCGCGGCATCGCTGACATCTTCTTCATCTGCAATCCCAGGGGGGAAGGAAGGTCGCTGACCGGGCGATACGAGATTGGCTGGTTCGCCGAGGGCCCTCTCCATCGGGACAACCAGAAGGACTATGCCCTCGCTGCGGTGTCGGCCCGCTTCATCGATCCGATTCCTATTGAGGGGATCGATCAACCGGCGAGAAGCGCGCTATCCACTGGCTTCAGGCAGATCAAGATCCTCGAGCCCGATGTCAGAAACCAACTCAGAAGTCTGGTTGACGATCTTCCGGATCGAACGGACCAGTACATCCAGGAAGTCCGCCGACTTGAGGCGTTCGCCAGCTACCACACGAAATTTCACTATCCATCGTGGCAGCGCGACGAGCCTTGGACCTTGGACGACGCGGAACGGTATCTCCGCAAGACTGGCAAGAAAATCGCCGACGAGACTCGAAACGAGTCGCCCTCGGGACGTTGGCGCTGTGTCGAATGCGGCGCAACGATTACCAACGTTGCGCGCCTCAAGGCTTGCCCTGCATGCGGGGAGCTTGCAACCCTCGAAGCTGTGTCGCAGGGGGCGTGATGGCCCGCTCGGTGTTCATCTCGTTCGAGAGTGGTGACCGGGGCAAAGCGCACGGCTTCAACCTTTTGCGTTGGGCGAAAAACCTTGACGTCGACTTCCGGGGACGCCATCTCCTGAAAGCGGTGAAAAGCGATGATTCCGGATACGTCTCGCAGAGAATCAAAGAGCAGCTTTCGGGGACGTCGGTCACTGTCGTTCTGATCGGAAAAGACACGGCCAAATCCGATTGGGTTTCGAAAGAGGTTCAGTGGAGCCTCGAAAAGTCGAATCCCAACGGGATCGTTGGAATTGTCGTCGACCCCGGCGCATCGATCCCGGAGGGCCTAACCGATTGCGGGGCTGAGATTCTCAATTGGCGGAGCCCGAAAGATGTCGCCGAGTTTGGCCCGGCGATTGAGCGTGCGGCCTGCGCGGCGGGCCGTGTGCCAGCGCTCGCGACTACTGCGACTACTAGCTGCGTCAGATAGCTAGAGGCACTGGGCGTTGGGCGCCGCGAATGTAGAGGGGATGACGGGGCTGCCCACCTTTCGTCAAGCCGAGCACATGAACATCGCCAAGGCGAGGCAAGACGTCTGACGCTCGCTGGAGATGAGATCCGCGTGCGCCCCACGCGGCGATGATCATCGTTGCCGCTCCTGCCTCACTCTCGATCCATCGATCGTTCTGGGGGCCAACAGGATCTTCGGTTGTCAGGAGCGCCCTGGGATCGGTGGACCTCAACGCGAAGAGGTTGAGCATGACGAGACTGCCGAAGCCCCAGCTGCGGGCGAACCCGAGGCAGCGCCTGATGGTTGGGTCGTCGAACTCGCCGTCAGCCGTCGATGGGTTCAAGCCAACGAAGGCCAGTCGGGGAAGTGCTTCATCCCAATCTCTCCATAGCGCGTAGCGAAAGCGCCGACAGGGGGACAAGGCGGCAGCCTTCCTTATTTCGCTCGGGCTATTTCGCGAAATCGATCGGGATCGAGATGGGGGCATTTGGAAGCCGGCTACCGCTGACCGTCCACAGCTTGATGGAAAAAAGCAACATATCCGGGATCCTCTTGGTCCGGAGTCGTATGTCGTCGCCGACGAGAATTGCGTCGGGAAACTTCGCCAGGTGGAACGCGTAGTGCCGGATTTGCTCCAGCTTGGACAGGCCGAAGACATCCGGGTGGAATCGCTTGTCGTGGTCTATCTGGGCGATCTGGAGCTGTCGCCACGTCGTGGCATCTCGCACAGCGGCTGGTGCATCCCCTGAAGGGCCAAGAGGCGAGTCATTCTCAATTTCCTGGAGGCGATCCGCGTATGCGGCGATCACGGACATCTCCTGGTCGGCCGCAAGTTCCATCGCCGCTTCGGCGCACAGTCGCCCGGCCCGTTGCAGGTCATGGGGGATCGTCGATTCCCCGTGCTCGGCGTGGTCCGCGATCGTCGAGACAGCCGCCGAGGCGGCGGCTAGTTTGACGAGGGCAGACATCGAGGTCTCGGAAAGGCCTTCTATTTCTCCACCGCCAGACGCCAGAAGCCGAGAAGAGAATACTTGGGAATTGTCGCATGGTCTAAGCGAGTCGGATCTTCCTGCGCTCAGTCAAGCCCTGGGTGAGTGTTCCGCCAACGCTCAACGAGGGGTACTCCTGGCGGTCAAGGTCGGGCTCGGGGGCGCTGTGCTTGCTGCCGGGCTTGGACTCGTTTCGGTGGAGTGGGGCGGGGTCAACTACTTTGCCGCCGCCGCCGCGGCCGCCTTCCTCGTCACCCTGCTGTCCAGCGGCTGGCTGATCTGGAAGAAGCCGGATCGTGGGTGGTATGACGCTCGGGCTGGCGCGGAGTCGGTCAAGACCCTGGCATGGCAATACGCGGTCGGCGGTGGGGAGTTTCCGAAGGATGGGGACCGCGAAACGGCCGCGCGGAGTCTTCTCGTATCCCGGATGCGGGAAGTCTTGACGGATCTGGAGACTCTGAATTCGGTTGTGGCGGCTTCGGATCCGCAGGTCACTGATCGGATGGTCGCGCTTCGGGAGTCGCCGCTTCAGGTTCGCGAGGCCGCGTATCGGTCGGGGCGCATCGATGATCAGCTTCGCTGGTATCGAGAGAAGGCGGATTGGAATGCCAAGCGGCGCACTGCCTGGATCGCGGTGACCGTTGGATTGCAGATAGGTGGCTTGGTTGCCGGTATCGGGCGAGCATTCTTCGGCCTCGACGTTGATCTCCTTGCATTCGCGGCTGCTGCAGTTGCAGCTTGCACGGCGTGGACGCGCACCAAGGACTATTCGGAGTTGGCGGAGGCCTATGCGCGGACGTCTCAGGAGATCGGCCTCGTTGTCGCCGAAATGCCAGCGACCCCCGAAGAGGCTCAATGGGCCGAGTTCGTTGGTGCGGCAGAGAGAGCATTCTCCAGAGAGCACACGCTGTGGCGGGCCCGAAAAGGGCATCGCGACGTCTCTGTCGCCTAGCGCCGGTCTTCCCGAGCCTGGATCAGCTGGCCTCCCGGATGGCCGGATGCCAGCGTTGGGGCGGCCCGGCCTAGCCTTGGCCCACTGTGGCACGGACTGTGGCATGAGCGGGTCTGAGCGCTGCGCCGCTCGTCTAGCTCGCTCAGTCGAACGCTCGTATTTGGCTCTAGCAAGCCCCCCACAACAGAAAACGCCCCGGCGGGGAGCCGGGGCGCTTCTGGGGTTACTACAGGGAGGAGAGATATGTATCTCTATATATGTGGATCCGTGGGAGGTAGGTGAGCCCAGTTGAGCCGAGGGCGCCCGCTGTGGGAAGCAGTGGGGGCCATATGTCGGCGCGGGACTCAGCCAAAAAGTCTTGGGTGTTGCTCCTTGATCGGTTTCTCCATCCGAATCCTTGAGCAGCGTACGAACGTACGTGCGATTTGTGTGTGAGGGCGATCACAGACCCCCCTGTGCGGGGGGTCGAAGTGCCTGCACAGCACGCAGTAGAGCCAATTGCGGGCCGTCTCATGTGAAGAAGTCGTTGCAGGACCTTTCGCCCCATTCGGACAGACGGCCAATCCCGGGGCGCCGCTGTAGCGTTCCAGCGGTGACGAAGGCCCGGATAGACGCGGTCCTCGCCGAGCGGGGCATCTTTCCCTCGCGCTCCGCCGCTGCCGGCGCGGTGCGCGCCGGTGCGGTCCGGGTCGGCCGCGACGGCCCCGTCGCCCTGCGCCCCAGCCAGCTGGTCGAGCCCGAGGCCGACCTCCTGGTCGACCCCGGCCCCCGCTTCGTCTCGCGCGGCGGGACCAAGCTGGAGAACGCCCTGGAGGCGCTGGCGGTCGAGGTTGGGGACCGCGACTGCCTCGACGTCGGCGCCAGCACCGGCGGCTTCACCGACTGCCTGCTGCAGCACGGCGCCGCCCGCGTCGCCGCCGTCGACGTCGCCTACGGCCAGCTCGACCGCCGCCTCCGCGAGGACCCCCGCGTCACCTCGATCGAACGGCTCAACGCGCGCGGCCTGCGGCCCGAGGACCTGCCCTTCGCGCCCGCCCTGGCGACCGTCGACGTCTCCTTCATCTCGCTGACCAAGGTGCTGCCCGCGGTCGCTGCCTGCCTCGCCCCCGGCGGCGAGGTGCTGGCGATGGTCAAGCCGCAGTTCGAGCTCGGCCGCGAGCGGGTCGGCAGAGGCGTCGTCCGCGACGCCGCCGACCGCCGCGAGGCGGTGCTCGGCGTGGCCCATGCCGCCGCCGAGCTGGGCCTGCCGCCACGCGGCTTCGCCTCCTCGCGGCTGCCCGGTCCGAAGGGCAACCGCGAGACCTTCCTCTGGTGCGGCGGCGAGGGCGAGCCGGTCGCCGACCTCGAAGCGGCGATCGCCACCGCCGACGAAGCGGGGGAGGGGGAGGCGTGAAGACCGCGATTCTGATCACCCACTCCCACCCCCCGGTGACGACCGAGGCGGTCGCCCGGGCGGTCGAGATCGCCGCCGCCGAGGGCTGGCGCCTGGCCGCAGAGGAGAGCGAGATCGCCAAGCACGGCGCCGCCGCCGCGGGCGTCGAGGTCGCCGCGCCCGACCTCGTCCCCGACCTCTGCCTCGTCTTCGGCGGCGACGGCTCGATCCTGCACTCGCTGCGCCGCTTCGCCCGCACCGGCGTCCCGGTCTTCGGGGTCAACTTCGGCACCGTCGGCTTCCTCGCCGCGGTCGAGCGCGCCGAGGCGGAGGCCGGGATCCGCCGCGCCCTGGCCGGTGAGATCGAGACGGTCGAGCTGCCCGGCCTCGAGCTGAGCGCCGAGGGCGTCGCCGGGCTCGGCTTCAACGACGTCACCGTCTCCCGCCGTCCCCGCGACCGGGTCGCCGAGCTGAGCTACCGGATCGCCGGCGAGGAGGTCGGCCACGTCCGCTGCGACGGCCTCGTCGTCTCCACCCCCGCCGGCTCGACCGGGTACAACCTCGCCAACAGTGGCCCGATCCTCGCCTGGGGCGTGAAGGGGTACGCGGTCAGCTACATCTCGCCGCACTCGCTCACCGCGCGCGCCCTGGTCGTCGCTCCCGGCGACGTCCTCCACGTCGGCAACGCCGCCGGCCGCGAGCCGGTCGACGTCGCGATCGACGGCGAGCCGCTGACCGAGCTGGCCGCCGGTGCGGCGCTCGAGGTCCGGTTCGTCGACGCGGTCGGCCGCATGGCGCAGCTGCCCGGCAGCAGCTTCTACCAGCGGATCCGGGAGAAGTTCGGCCACCTTGCGGTCTGAGCGCCCCGGTCGATCCGCCCCCGCTGCTACACAGATCGTGTGCTGCGCGAGCTGCGGATCGAGAACCTGCTGCTGATCGAACGGGCTGAGCTGCGGCTCGGCGAGGGGCTGAACGCGATCACCGGCGAGACCGGGGCGGGGAAGACGGTGCTGGCCCACTCGCTCGACCTGCTGATGGGCGGCAAGGCGAAAGCCCAGATCGTCCGACCAGGGGCCGAGGAGGCCTGGGTCGAGGGCGTCTTCGACCTGCCCGCCGACCTGCTCGACGAGCCAGAGCTGGCGGAGCTGGCCGAGCGGCTGCCCGAGGGTGCCGAGGAGATCGTGCTGGGGCGCCGCGTCTCCGCCGCCGGCCGGACCAGCGCCTTCGTCGCCGGCCGCGCCGCGACTGCCGCCGACCTGAAGCTGCTCGGTGGCCGGCTGCTCGCCTTCTATGGCCAGCACGAGCACCGCAAGCTGACGATCGGCTCGGCGCAGCTGGAGATCCTCGACGGCTTCGCGGGCGCCGACCACCTGGAGACGCGACGCCGCTACCGCGAGGCGCACCGCGAGCGCACCCGGCTCGCCGCCGAGCTGGCCGAGCTGCGCGAGCGCGAGGGCTCGCGGGAGCGCGACCTCGACCTCTACCGCTACGAGCTGGCCGAGATCGAGGAGGTCGCCCCCGACCCCGACGAGCGGGCCGAGCTGAGCGCCGAGCGGGAGCGGCTGCGCCACGCCGAGGGGCTGCGCGAGGCGGCCGCCGGCGCGCACGCCGGGCTGGCCGGGGCGGAGGAGGACGGCGGCGGCGCGACCGCGGCGCTGGCCGCGGCGGAATCGGCACTGCAGGCCGCCGCCGGGCTCGACCCCGCGCTCGACGCGCTCGCCGAGCGGGTCGCGGCGCTGGCGGTGGAGCTGGGCGAAGCCGGATCCGAGCTGCGCCGCTACGCCGAGGGGCTGGAGGCGGATCCGACGGCGCTGCAGGCGACCGAGGAGCGCCTCGAGGCGATCGACCGGCTGGAGCGCAAGCACGGCGGCAGCGTCGAGTCGGTGCTGGCCCACGCCGAGCGCTGCCGCGAGCAGATCGCCCGACTGGAGGGCGCCGAGGAGCGCGGGGCCGAGGCCACGGCGGCGCTGGCCGAGGCCGACCGCCAGCTGGCCGAGCTGGGCGGGCGGCTCAGCGAGGGGCGGACGGCGGCCGCCGCCGGGCTCGAAGCACGGGTCGGGACGGAGCTGGAGCAGCTGGCGATGGTCGGGGCCCGGCTCGAGGTCGAGCTGCGACCCCACCCCGACGGCCACGGCCCGTCCGGCTGCGAGACGGTCGAGCTGCGGGTCGCGACCAACCCCGGCATCGAGCCGGCGCCGCTGCGCGAGGCCGCCTCCGGCGGCGAGCTCTCGCGGGTGATGCTGGCGCTGAGCGGGCTCGGCGCCGCCGCCGATGCCGGCACCCTCGTCTTCGACGAGATCGACGCCGGGATCGGCGGCAACACGGCGCGGGTGGTCGGCGAGCGGCTGCGGGCGCTCGGCGCCGAGCGCCAGGTCCTCTGCATCACCCACCTGCCGCAGGTCGCCTCGCTCGCCCAGACCCACTTCCGGCTCGAGAAGCGGCTTGCCGGCGGCGAGGCTGTGGCGACGGTCGAGCGGCTCGACGGCGAGGCCGTGGTCGAGGAGATCCGCCGCATGCTGGGCGGCGAGAGCAACGACGAGGCGGCGACCCGCCACGCCCGCGAGCTCCTAGCCGCCGCCTGACGCCTCCCCTCCAAGCAGCGCGAGGACGCAGGGAGCGTGGCGTGCTCTGCGCGCGAGCGACCGAGGACGCCGCAATGCGCCGGAGGGGTGGCGTCAGGCCTTCGGTTGGCCTAGTCTGAGCGGATGGCAACCGCCGCCCGCCGCCGGTTTCCCGCGCTGCTGGGGCGTCGCAACGGGGGGCGCCCCGACGGCGCGATCGAAGGAATAGCACGGCTCGGGAACCGCACCAAGCACCTGGTCAAGCGCTTGCGCCCGGGTGAGATCGCGGTCATCGACCACGTCAACATCGACTGGATCGCCGCCGAGGAGCTGATCGAGTCCGGGGTCGCCGCGGTGCTGAACGCCTCTTCGTCCTCGAACGGGCGCTATCCGAACGCCGGCCCGCTGATGCTGGTCCGGGCCGGGATCCGGGTGGTCGACGCCCCCGGGGCGGGTCTCTTCGAGCTGCTCCGCGACGGCGACCGGATCGAGCTCGACGGCGGAGCCGTCCTGGCCGGCGGCAAGGAGGTGCTGCGCGGCCATGTGCTCGAGGTCGAGGAGCTCGAGGAGCAGCTGCAGCAGGAGCGCGACCGGATCGACGAGGCGCTGGCCGAGTTCGCCGAGAACACCGTCGCCCACGTCCGCCAGGAGACCGACCTGCTGACCGGGGCGATCGAGTTCCCCCCGACCGAGGCCTCCTTCCGCGACCGCCATGTGCTGATCGTCGTCCGCGGCGAGCACCACCGCCGCGACCTGCAGGCGCTGCGCGCCTACATCCGCGACGTGCGGCCGGCGATCGTCGCCGTCGACGGCGCCGCCGACAGCGTCCTCGACGCCGGCCTCGAGCCCGACCTGATCCTCGGCGACATGGACTCCGCCTCCGACCGGGCGCTCGCCTGCGGCGCCGAGCTGGTCGTCCACGCCTACCCGGACGGCCGCGCCCCCGGCTGCGAGCGCCTGGCCGAGGCCGGCCTGGCGCACCAGGTCGTCCCCGCCGCCGGCACCAGCGAGGACGTCGCGATGCTGATGGCCTACGAGAAGGGGGCCGACCTGATCGTCAGCGTCGGCGCCCACTTCAACCTGGTCGAGTTCCTCGACCGCAAGCGCGGCGGCATGTCCTCGACCTTCCTCACCCGGCTGCGGATCGGCGAGCGGCTGGTCGACGCCAAGGGCGTGAGCCGGCTCTACCACCCGAGCTCGGCGCTCGCCCCGGCCGCCCTCTTCGGCCTCGCCTTCGTCATCCTGCTGACGATCCTGGTCATCACCTCGCCGGTCCTCAACGACTTCTTCGAGCTGGTCTGGCTGAAGGTGAGGATCTGGCTCGGGTCCTAGCCCGGGGTTGCGGCTTGCCCCGGAGCGCCGGACCGAACATCTAGCCTTCGCCGCCGATGGGATACAGCGCCCGCTACCACGCCACCTCGCTGATCGCGGTCTTCGTGGCGCTCGCGGTGGGGATCCTGGTCGGCGCCGAGTTCGGCGGCGACGCCCTGAGCGGCGCCAGCCGCAACCTCGAGAACAGCCTGGTCGACAACCTTCAGGACGCCCGCTCGCAGGCCGACGACCTGCGCGGCGAGCTGAACCGCGCCAACGAGCTCTCCGAGCGCGTATACCCGGTGCTGACCCGGGACCGGCTGCGGGGTAAACGGATCGGGATCGTCGCGATCGGCGGCCTGCCCAACCGGGTGACCGCCGCGGTCGAGGAGGCGCTGGCGCCGACCGGGGCGCGGCTGGTCGCGGTCGGGGTGGTGCGCGAGCCGGTCGACGTCAACGGCCTCGCCGGCCAGCTCTCGCAGACCCGGTTCGCCGACCTGCGCACCAACCAGGACCAGCTCACGGCGCTGGGGACCGGGCTGGGCCGGCAGCTGGTGCTGGGCGGGACGCTGCCCGAGTTCGTCCGCGGCGAGCTCTTCTCGCGGGCCAGCGGCAGCTTCGGCGACCTCGACGGGGCGATCGTCGTCCGCGACCAGCCCGAGGACTTCGGTCAGGTGCAGCGGGCCCGGGCGGAGCAGCTCGAATCCGGCCTGCTGAACGGGATGTCGGCGACCCGCGTGCCGGTGGTCGGGGTCGAGGCGACCGACGCCGAACCCTCGGCGGTCCCCTTCTTCCAGGGCAACGGATTGAGCAGCGTCGACGACGTCGAGGACCCGGCCGGCCACCTGGCCCTGGTCTTCGCCCTGCTTGGCGCCGAGGGCAGCTTCGGGACCAAGGCGACCGCCGACCGGCTGCTGCCCGACCTGCTTGCCCCGGAGGGCTGAGCGGTCTACTGGATCGGCTTCCCGCTGGCGATCGCCGTCGCGGCGCTGCTCGTCCCCGCCGGGGCGCGGGGGCTGCGCGATGCGGGCCTGGTGCGGGAGAACTACCGCGGCGCCCGGCTCGCCTTCCCGTTGGGGGCGGTGCTGGCGACCGCGGCGCTGGTCGCGCTCGCCCCGCTCGCCTTCCTCGACGACCGCGCCGAGCTCGATCTGCTGGAGCCGGAGCTGCGGCGCTGGCTGCCCTACCTGCTGGGGATCGCCTTCCTCGGCTTCCTCGACGACGCGCTCGGCCAGGGCGAGGCGGCGGCGACGCCGCGCGGCTGGCGCGGTCACTGGGCGGCGCTGCGCGAAGGGCGGCTCTCGACCGGGGCGATCAAGGCGATCGGCGCGCTGGCGCTGGCCGCCTACGTCGTCTCCGGGCGCGGCCTGGAGTCCTGGCACTACCTTGCCGACGTCGCCCTGCTGATCCTCGCCACCAACCTCTTCAACCTGCTCGACCTGCGACCGGGGCGGGCCGAGAAGGCGCTGGCGCTGCTCGGCGCCGGGCTGATGATCGGCGCCTGGAGCGCCTACCCGGTCGAGCTGCTGGGGATCTTCGCTGGCCCGGTCCTGGTCGGCGCCTGGCTGACCCTGGGCGAGCGGGCGATGCTCGGCGACACCGGCTCCAACCTGATCGGGGCGATCGCCGGCGTCTGGCTGCTCACCGCGCTCGGCGCCGACGCCCGCCTGGTGGCGCTGGCGGTGGTCGCTGCGCTCACCGTTTACGGGGAGTTGCGCTCTATTTCGGCGACGATCGAATCGGTTCCGCCACTGCGATGGCTAGACTCGCTCGGCAGAGCATGAGTCCCTCCAACAAAGGCGACACGAGGTTCATCTTCGTCACCGGGGGAGTGGTCTCGGCGCTGGGCAAGGGGATCGCCGCCGCCTCGATCGGCCGCCTCCTGGTCTCCCGCGGCTTCCGGGTCCAGCTGCAGAAGTTCGACCCCTACATCAACGTCGACCCGGGGACGATGAGCCCGTTCCAGCACGGCGAGGTGTTTGTCACCGAGGACGGGGCGGAGACCGACCTCGACCTCGGCCACTACGAGCGCTTCACCGACGAGAACACCTCGCGCGCCTCCAACGTCACCGCCGGCTCTGTCTACAACTCGGTGATCCGGCGCGAGCGCCGCGGCGACTACCTCGGCGCCACCGTGCAGGTGATCCCGCACATCACCAACGAGATAAAGCAGCGGATCCTGATCGTCGCCGAGTCGCAGACGGTCGACTTCGTGATCACCGAGATCGGCGGCACGGTGGGCGACATCGAGTCGCTGCCGTTCCTGGAGTCGATCCGCCAGCTCTACACCGACCTCGGCCCGAAGCGGGCGATGTTCATCCACCTGACGCTGGTCCCCTACGTCGGCCACGCCGGCGAGCTGAAGACGAAGCCGACCCAGCACTCGGTCAACGAGCTGCGGCGGATCGGGATCCAGCCGCACGCTCTGGTCTGCCGCTCCGAGGGCCGCCTCGACCGCGACATCCGCGGCAAGATCGCGCTCTTCGCCAGCCTCCCGGTCGACAGCGTCATCTCCGCCCACGACGTCGACAACATCTACAAGGTGCCGCTTGCCTTCCGGGCGGAAGGCGTGGACGACATCGTCCTCGACCACTTCCGGATGGAGGGCCCCTCGCCCGACCTCGCCGAGTGGGAGGCGATGGTCCGGCGCGCCGACTCGGCCAGCGGCCGGGTGCGGATCGCCGTGGTCGGCAAGTACGTGCAGCTCGCGGACGCCTACAAGTCGGTGATCGAGGCGCTCGAGCACGGTGGCTTCCACCACGGGGTCGAGGTCGAGGTCGAGCTGGTCGACTCCGAGAACGTCGAGCCCGAGCAGCTGGAGGGGATGGATGGGATCCTGATCCCCGGCGGCTTTGGCGAGCGCGGGATCGAGGGCAAGGTGCAGGCGGCGCGGATCGCCCGCGAGCGCGCGATCCCCTACCTGGGGATCTGCCTCGGGATGCAGATCGCGGTGGTCGAGTTCGCCCGCGGCGTTGCCGGCCTGGAGGGCGCCAACTCGGCCGAGTTCGATCCCGAGACCCCGTTCCCGGTGGTCGACCTGCTGCCCGAGCAGAAGGAGGTCTCCGAGATGGGCGGCACGATGCGGCTCGGCGCCGACCCGGTGAAGCTGCACGAGGGCACCAGGGCACGCGAGATCTTCGGCGAGGCCGTCATCTACAAGCGTCACCGGCACCGTTACGAGGTCAACAACCAGCTGCGGCGGCGGCTCGAAGACGAGGGCCTGGTCTGCGGCGGCACCTCGCCCGACGAGCGCCTGGTTGAGATGGTCGAGCTGCCCGACCACCCGTTCTACGTCGCCTCCCAGTTCCACCCCGAGTTCAACTCGCGGCCGAACCGGCCCGAGCCGCTGTTCCGCGAGTTCGTCGGCGCTGCCGCGAAGCACGCCGGCGCCCGGCCGGCAAACGGCGGAGCGCTGGAGGCGGAGGTCGAGGCCTCCGCCGAGAGCGACGTCGGCGCCCAGCGCGCCGGCTGAGCGGGCCGGTCTCGAGCCGGCCACCGGCAGGCCAAACCTCTAGCCTTCGCCGCGTGGAGGCCAACGCACGCTTGCGAGAGACCTTTGTCCGGCTCTGCGAGATCCGCAGCCCGACCGGGGAGGAGCGCGAGGTGGCCGACACCTGCGCGGCCGAGCTGCGGGCGCTCGGGCTCGAGGTGAGCGAGGACGACGCCGCCGGCCCGGCCGAAGCCGGCGCCGGGAACCTGCTGGCGCGGCTGCCCGGGCAGAGCGACGAGTGGGTGATGTTCTGCGCTCATCTCGACACGGTGCCGCACCGGGGCCGGGTCGAGGTGGTCGAGGACGAAGGCGTCTTCCGCAGCCGCGGCGAGACGATCCTCGGCGCCGACAACAAGGCCGCGGTGGCGGTCTTCATGGAGCTCGTCGCCCGCGCCGCCGAGGCTGCCGAGCCGCCGCCGGTCGGGATCGAGCTGGTCCTGACCGTCGCCGAGGAGCAGGGGCTGCGCGGCGCCAAAGCCTTCGACGCCTCGGTGCTGCGCTCGCGGGCCGGTTTCGTGCTCGACCACGCCGGCCCGGCCGGCGAGGTGATCGTCAACACCCCGACCCAGAAGAAAATCCTCGCCGATTTCGTCGGGGTCGAGGCCCATGCCGGGATCCGGCCCGAGGACGGCAGCAGCGCGATCGCCGCCGCCGCGGCGGCGATCGCCCGGATGGAGCTGGGCCGGATCGACGCGGCGACGACCGCCAACGTCGGTCTGATCAGCGGTGGCACCTCCGGCAACGTCGTCCCCGGCCACTGCGGGCTGCACGCGGAGACCCGCAGCCTCGACGAGGAGCGGGCGGCGGAGGCCGCCGGAGCGATCGCCGAGGCCTGCGCCTGGGGGGCGAGCGAGCACGACTGCGACGTCGACGTGCGGATCGAGGAGCTGTTCCGCGGCTACGAGGTGCCGGGCGACTCGGCGGCGCTCGCCCTGGCCGAGAAGGGGCTGCGCGGGGCGGGCCTCGAGCCGGCCCGGGTCGCGATCGGCGGCGGCAGCGACGCCAACGTCTTCCGCCGCGACGGCCTCGACTGCGTGCTGCTCGCCAACGGCACCGACGCGGTCCACACCGAAGACGAGATGGTCGCCGCCCGCAGCCTCGACCTGATGCTCGAGGTCTGCGAGGGCATCGCCGCCGCCGCGGCCGAGTCGGCGTGAGCGGCCGCCTCGACCTGCGCCGCGGCACCGTCGTCTCCGAGCAGCCGCTGACCGTCGAGGTCGGCGGCGAGCGGCGCCCCGCCTGGGCTGACACGGTGCTGCTCGGCGAGATGCGCGAGGGCGACGAGGTCGTCGTCAACGTCGCCGCCCGCGACCTCGGCCTCGGCTCGGGCGGCTTCGACGTCGTCCACGTCAACCTGACCCGCGGCCTCGGCGGCGGCGAGCGGGGCGAGGAGCACGTGATGAAGCTCAACTACACCTCGATCCAGCACCCGGTCGAGCCGGTCGAGGAGAGGGGGCCGCGGGCGAGCGAGGAATCGGGGCGAGAAATCCGTCCCAGGGACGGAAAAGTCGCACCGGATTCGCAGGGCGGGCCGGTTGTCGCGGTGCTGCCGCTGCATGGGCACCTGGCGCCGGCGGCGTGGGCGGCGGCCGAGGCGGCGCCGGGGCTGCGGGTCGGGTACGTGCAAACCGGGGGAGGGGCGCTGCCGGGCTCGCTCTCCCGCGACGTGCGCGAGCTGCGCGAGCGCGGGCTGCTCTGCGGTCACGTCGCCGCCGCCCCCGCCTATGGCGGCGAGCATGAGGCGGTGAGCACGGTCGGGGCGCTCGACGCCGCCGCGGGGCTGGGCTGGGATGCCGCCCTGATCGGGCCGGGACCGGGGATCATCGGCTCCGACACTTCCTACGGCCACGGCGGCATGTCGGCCCTCGACAGCGCCCACGCGGCGCTCTCCCTGGGGCTCCCGACCCTGGTCTCGCCGCGCCTCTCCAGCGCCGACGCCCGCGACCGCCACCGCGCCCTCAGCCACCACACCGCCACGGTGCTGCAGCTGCTGCTGGCGCCGGTGCGGGTGGCGGTGCCGGACCTGGTCGCCGCCGAAGCCCGCACCGCCCGCGCGGCCCTGCGCGAGGCCGCCGGCAGGCGCCACGAGCTGCACGAGGAGATGGTCGACCTCGACGCCTACGCCGCCTCCGGCCTACCCACCACGACGATGGGCCGCCAGCTGAAAGAGGACGCCCTCTTCTTCGCCGCCCCGCTGGCCGCGGGCTCGCTCCTCGCACGGACGCGATCCAGCTGAGACCGCACGGTCCCTTGCGCCCCAAGGTGCGGTGAAGAAAAGCGCGAACGAGCCCCCATGGCCGTCGCGATCAAGCCCGCCTCTCCGGCGGCTCCCGCGCCCAAAGGCGCCCAAGCCCGCTTCGAGTCGCTGCTGCTCGATTTCCTCTCCTACCTGGAGCTGGAGCGGGGACTCTCCCGCAACACCCTCAACGCCTACCGCACCGACCTGCTGCAGTACGGCGAATACCTCGCCGCCCATGACCTCGACGCGCTGGGCGCCCGCCCGGCCGACGTCGCCGACTTCCTCGCCGAGCTGGCGACCGGGGAGGGCGAGCGGCCGCCCTGCTCGGCGGCGACGATTCACCGCAAGGCCGCCTGTCTGCGCTCCTTCTACAAGCACCTGCGCCGCGACGAGCTGATCGGCGACGACCCGACCGCGGCGCTGAGCGCGCCGCGCCGCTCCAAGAAGCTGCCTCAGGTCCTCAACTACTCCGAGGTGCAGAAGCTGCTGGCGGCGCCGCGCGGCAGCGAGCCGACGGCGTTGCGCGACCGGGCGCTGCTGGAGGTGTTGTACGCGTGCGGGCTGCGCGCCTCGGAGACGATCGGGCTGGAGCTGGGCGACGTCGACCGGCACGAGGGCCTGCTGCGAGCCCGCGGCAAGGGCTCCAAGGAGCGGCTGGTGCCGCTCGGCCGGCAGGCGATCGCCGCGATCGACGCCTACCTGCGGGGCGGCCGCCCGAAGCTGGTCGGCGAGCGCCACGAGCCGAAGCTGTTCGTCAACTTCCGCGGCGGGCCGCTGACCCGGCAGGGCCTCTACAAGATCGTCCAGCGCCACGCCCGCGACGCCGGCCTCTCTGGCCGGATGAGCCCACACACGCTGCGCCACAGCTTCGCCACCCACCTGCTGGCCGGCGGCTGCGACCTGCGGGCCGTGCAGGAGATGCTCGGCCACGCCGACATCTCGACCACCCAGATGTACACGCACCTCTCCGGCGAGCGCCTCAAGCAGGTCTACTTCGACGCCCACCCCCGCGCCAGCGAGGAATAGCCGGTAGAACTCGGGAATGCCCGAGCTGCCCGAGGTGGAGACCGTCTGCCGGCAGCTGGAGCCGGAGATCGAGGGGCGGCGGATCGAGCGGCTGGAGGTGCTGGACGAGCGCTGGTCGCGGCCCATCCCGCCGGAGCGGTTCGGCGCCGCGGTCGCGGCGGCGACGATCGAGGGGCTGGGGCGGCGCGGCAAGTACATCCTGATGGCGCTCGACGGCGACCGCACCCTGGTCATGCACCTGCGGATGACCGGCAACCTGGTGCTCCGCGAGGGCGAGGACGTGCTCGACCCCTCCGAGGGCCGCCGCCTCTACGAGGGCGAGCGCTCGACCGAGGAACGCCACCTGCGCGCCCGCTTCGGGCTCGACGATGGTCGCGAGCTCTGGTTCACCGACCCGCGCCGCTTCGGCGAGGCCTTCCTGGTCGACAACTCCGGCCTCGAGGCCCGCTTCGCCAAGCTCGGGGTCGAGCCGCTCTCGGCGCAGTTCACGCCAGAGGCGCTGGGGGAGATGGCGGCCCGCCGCACGGCGCCGCTCAAGTCCTTCCTGCTCGACCAGTCCGGGGTCGCGGGGATCGGCAACATCTACGCCGACGAGGCGCTCTTCC
>Ga0210063_1000044_pt1 | contig 41802 bp, 42 predicted proteins | sample Muzzi_PWA_D1_FD_185529 | JGI IMG/M metagenome (GOLD analysis project Ga0210063, IMG submission 185529) | Wetland microbial communities from San Francisco Bay, California, USA, that impact long-term carbon sequestration - Muzzi_PWA_D1 (SPAdes) | ecosystem: Environmental > Aquatic > Marine >... | reverse complement strand
CCCTTGAGTGGATCCCTCGAATCCCCTGGCTCGGACTCTATCCCAGCATGGAAACCGTGCTTGCCCAGCTTGTCCTGCTCATTCCACTGCCGATCGCACTGGGCTACTGGGCATGGCAGCGCCACCGCGCTGTTGCCGTGGAGAACGTCTCCTCATGAGGGCGACAGCGGCAACCCTGACTAGGTCCCGTGTCACGCGGGAATCGGATACCTTTCAGGGAATTCCCGTCACCGTCAATGGCCGGCCCCGTCCTGGACGACTGCCGCGGCTCGCCGCCTTTATTGAAGACCTGTTTGTGCGCCATCGGGATCATTTGGTATGGCTGCATGCACTCTTCTTTGTGTTTTTCCTGGTGCTGATCTTTCTGCCCCTGTGGTTGCCGGAACCGCCGGAGCATGCCACGCCACTGAGCAACTTCACCACCTTTTCAATCTATGTCATGTGGGGTTTATGGTTCCCGCTGGTGTTTCTGTCTGTGATTTTTACCGGCCGTTCATGGTGCGGCATCCTCTGTCCCATGGGTGCCGCATCGGAATGGGCCAACAAGAAAGGACTCAAACGCCCGATACCTGCCTGGGTCCGGTGGGAGGGAACACCGATTGTGAGCTTCCTCATTATCACCATCCTGGGACAGACCGTCGGGGTGCGCGATCATCCCGAGGCCATGGCCGAGATCTTTGGCGGCACCCTGTTCTGCGCCATCCTGCTGGGCTTCATTTATGGCCGCAACAAGCGTGCCTGGTGCCGGCACATGTGCCCTATCGGGCTCCTGCTGGGTGTTTTCTCGCGCATCGGTGCGTGGCAATTTGCACCCAAGCAAAAACGCGCGGGCGGTGACCAGTACACGGAAAAGACGGTGTGTCCCACGATGATCGACATACCACGCAAGGAAGAATCACGACACTGCATTGAATGCTTCCGCTGTGTTAATCCGCGCGCGCGCGGCGGGCTGTTCCTGAGACTGCGCACACCGGGAGAGGAGATCGAGCAGATTCGCAGCCATAACCCCAATCCCTACGAGGTGTGGTTCCTGTTTCTCGGCACGGGTGTTGCGCTGGGCGGGTTTCTCTGGCTGGTGCTGCCGTTCTACTGGGAACTGCGGGAAGCGGTAGCGGGCTGGTTTTTCGGCCATGGCTGGTTCTGGGTCGGCGAACCCGGTCCCGGCTGGCTGATGAGTGTCCATCCCGAGCGCCGGGAGGTATTCGCCTGGCTGGACTTCATCACCATCACCGGTTTCATGAGCGCCTGTATGCTGGTGTTTGCGGTCGTGCTCGGGTTCACAACGTGGCTTGCGGCCTGGTTGTCGGGCAGGAATTCCGGCGACCGGGGGTTGCAGGAGCGTTTCATCGAGCTGGGTTACCAGTACACCCCGGTTGCCATGATGTCGCTGGTCATTGGTCTGGGCGCCACCCTGTTTGAATCCCTGCGGGCAGTCGGTCTCGATACCTCGGGGATTGCCTGGGTCAAGGCGGCCCTGTTCATGACCGGGCTGGTCTGGAGTATCCGGCTGGGTCATCAAATTCTTGGCGTACAGGGGGTTCCGCTCGCGCGTCGCTGGCTGCCACTTGCACCCGGTCTGGCGGGCAGCCTGTTCGTCGGTGCGGCCTGGTGGCCGGGGATATTTGGCATATGACAATCCATGCCTCCATCAGAACCAGATTCCGGAATTGTTTCACGCTGGAGCAGGGCAGAGGTTGCTTGCGCGTCGCTGAATGCGGCCGGATTACGTTATGCGGGCGCAGTGAGCCGGGTCTTGTCTGTTCCTCGGGGGCGTAAAAAAAATTTGTTATCTTATGTAAATACGTCTCATACACATTCGCATTAACCATAGTACAGGAGAAACCTTCAATGCTTCGTACCTCAATGAAGATACATCGCATTATTGCTGTCCTGCTGGTAGCCGCAGCAGGCAGTGTTCAGGCCGGTGAGCACCCGATCGGCGATCCCGTTGAGATCAACGGTATGGAGATCGCCGCCGTTTATCTGCAGCCGGTCATGATGGAACCCATGCTGCCCGGCATGATGGAGCCCATGGATATCCACATGGAGGCGGATATCCATGCCATGAAGGGTAATCAGAATGGCTTCGGTGCCGGGGAGTGGATCCCTTACCTTGGCATCACCTACCAGATCAGCAAGGTCGGGGCTGACTGGTCCACGGGAGGTGCCTTCATGCCCATGGTGGCCTCCGACGGGCCCCATTACGGTGCGAACATCAAGCTCGATGGCCCTGGCAAGTACCAGATCCGCTACCAGATTGCCCCCCCTTCCTACAACGGGCTTTACCACCATACCGACAGAGAGACCGGCGTAGGGGAATGGTGGGCGCCCTTCGAGCTGGAATGGGACTTCATCTACGCGGGTGCCGGCAAGAAAGGCGGTTACTGAGTGATTGCCCAGGCCTGACAAAAAAACTCAGCCGTGCCAGAACGGGGGCATTACGTACAAGAGGAGGCATTCACCATGCAAATTTTCAGAATCCTGGTGCCAGGCGCTGTTCTGATGGCACTGGCCCCCCCCGCTGTTGCCTACGACGTGAACGATCAGTTTTCCATCGGTGGTGTGGTTAGCGGAAGCGCGCAGTGCCAGCAGTTATCCGGGAAGGCCGGTGCAGAGGATGAATGTGGCGGCGCCTTGCCACTGCAACCGGAGGCCAGCTACCGGCCGACCGGGCACGATGAGCTGTTCATCAAGCTGGGTTTTGCCAGCGGCAACGGGCTGAGTGATGATTCACCGTTCGTGCTGGCCCCGTGGGCGGCCGACCTGCAGGATGATGTCGAAGACATCAACGGGTCCGGCCGCAATTACCTCTTGACCGCCTGGTACCGGCACACGTTTACCCTGGCACAGGATGCTACCCTGGACGCAAGCATCGGCATTATCGATGCGACCGATTACCTCGATGAAAACGCCTATTCAAATGACGAGTACACCCAGTTTATGAACGAGGCGCTGGTGAATGGCCCGAATGCCTTTTTGCCTTCCTATGACGCGGGCGGTGCGCTGGTGTGGGGCGCCGGCCCCTGGTCGCTCAGCGGCGTGTTCATGCGCGTTAACGAGAACGATGACGGCAATGACTACAACTTCTACGGGGCGCAACTGGGCTATACACTGCAGACTTCGCTTGGTGAGGGCACCTACCGGGTAATCGTCGATGGCACCAGCAAGGAATTTCTCGACGAGACAGGCGAATCCATGGAAAAGCGTGCATCGATCCTGCTTTCCTTCGACCAGCAGCTGGGTGATGTGGTGGGCGCCTTTCTCCGCATCGGCTGGCAGGACGAAAGTGCCGCCGTGAATTACGCGGCGATCTGGTCGGGGGGCATCAGTATCAGCGGCTCACCCTGGAAGCGGGCCGACGATAACATCGGTCTGGGCTATGCCTACCTCGACGGTGGCAATCTGGATGTCAACAATTCACAGGTCTCCGAGGCGTACTACCGCTTTGTAATCAACGAGTATTTCGCCCTGTCTGCGGATATCCAGTACATGAGAGACAACCTGCAGGACCAGGAAAACCCGGCGGGTTTCATCTACGGGTTACGGATCACGGCAGAATTATGAATCCGGGACCTCAGCGGATCCGGTCTGCTTCCCGGCCGTCATGTTCTGCGCGCCAGTGTGCCGGCGTGACACCGGACCAGCGTTTGAAGGCGCGGCTGAAGGCACTCGCGTCCGCATACCCGAGTGATGTGGCAATCTCTGCCAGGGCCTGGGTGGTCCCTGCAAGCAATTGCTGACTCGCCGCATGGCGTACCTGCTCAAGTTCCTGCCGAAAGCTGGTGCCTTCCGCCTGCAGTCGCCGGTTCAGCGTGCGTTCGTGTATACCGAGTTGTCGGGCGATGTCTGCGGCCGAACATTGCCGTGATGTCAGGCACTGGCGCAGCAAGCGGCGGATATTGCCGGTCAGGTCTGCATGATGGTGTGCATGAAGTTCCTCGGCCTGCCGTTCAAGATGCTGTTGCAGCAGGGGATCCGCAGAGGGCAACTGATGATTCAACCAGCGGGTCGGGAACACGACGGCACTCTCGTCTGTGTTGAAGCGCAGTGGTGCGCGGAAGAAACGCCTGTACGGCGTCAGGTCGCGCGGCGTTTGCCGCATCAGCAGGACCTCGGTGGGATTCCAGTTCGTACCACAAAGGGCGCGCAGGATGTTGCAGGCGAGGGCAATCGACAAGTCATAGATCTGCTCAGCGGCCTCCACCCCGGACAGATGAATGGCGTAGCCGAGCGAGGTTCGGCTACCCGTAGTAGTGAGTGTTGGCACGCCGCCTTGATCGTGCAGGTCGAGATACTTGACGAGGCTGCGAAGCGCGGTGCCGACGTCTGGTGCGCCATGCAGCAGATAGCCGGCAATACCGAGATGGGAAGGTAGAGAGCGCTCGCCCACCAGTAATCCGAAGTGCCGGCATCCCGTTGCGGCGACGCAGCGCGCCAGCAGTTTGCTTGCGGCTATATAGGGAATTCTGATGTCCGGGTCCTCAAACTGTGCCAGCTTGAAGCCTGAATGGGTGAAAACCGGTGCCGGCTCGACGCCGAGTGAACGCATAACCGCGGGTATGCCTGCCAGGGGACCGACCCTGACGGTGTATTCTTCCGATGCGGTGTGTATGGCCATGCCTGCCTGAATATTTCCCTATATCTGCAATCCTGATACTACAGTTTGTGGCTGAAATTGTCTGTCTTCTGACTGGAAATGGCAATGTTGTGGCGGACAAATCTGCTATAAATACACGCTTGATGGAACTCGCCGGCGATTGCCCCGTGAGGCGTGTTGATTACTTGGGTCCAGATTACCCAACACCTCGTATACCAGAGAGGCTGACTCATGATGACAAGGCACAGGATTGTGGCGGCCGCGGCCCTGATCGCGGCGTTGTCCCCGCTGCTCTCCATGGTACCCCTGGCAAGGGCCGATGAGGATAAGGCGCAGCTGATGTTTGTGCAGACGGCTGAAGACCTGAAGGCCGACGACAAGACCTTGCGGCTGGTCAATGTCAACCAGCAGACGCTGTATTTCTCCGACCGGCCGGTGCGCATCGCGGGGCATCTCACCATGCCTGACTATCTGGATGAGTGGAAAGCGGGCGAGGGCCCTGACAATTTCAGTGCCGACCCACCCAACGCCACGCTGTCGGTCTATGAGCCGGGACAATCCGACAGCACCCTTGCCGTGGTCGAGATCAGTCACCCGGTCGTCGACGGCAGTGACCTGGTCTACCGCTACCGGCTGATCGAGGGTAAGATGCCCGGTAGTGGCGGGGCGACCGCGTTGTTCATCGACTGGATCGGTGTTGGCGGCGGGGTAGGCCCCGGTTTTCACGGCGTCGGGGTTGGCCGTCGCGGTGTGGGTATTCGTTAGACCCCCAAATCACCGGCTAACAATCGGCTAACAATAACGAAATAGCATGATCTTGCAATCCGCCGTACAAACCCGACGACAGGCACACATCAGTCCCGATGGAAGGAAAGTGAGTAACAGGAGACCAAGATGGCAAGCATGACTTCAAGGATGGCATCAGCCTGGCTGGCGCTCGGGGTGCTTGCACTCTCGATGACCCTGGCCCCGCAGGCCGGGGCACAGGCCGCGGCGGTGGACCCGGTCGCAGTACAGACCCTGAAGCGGATGACCGACTACCTCGGTAGCCTGAAACAGTTCAGCGTGCACACGCAGGTAAACCTCGAGGACCTGCTGCCCTCGGGACAGCGAGTCGATACCGATGTCTCGGCAAATGTCATCATCAGCCGGCCGAACAAGCTGCGCGCCGGGCGCAGCGGCGAACTGTTTGAACAGGTGTTCTACTATGATGGCAAGACCCTGACCCTCTACAATCCGACCGATCAGGTGTATGCCAGCGAGCCGGCGCCGGCAACGATCGAGGCGCTGCTCGATTACGCGCGCGAGTCGCTGGGTCTCACTATACCGGCGGCCGATCTGGTCTATCGCAATGCCTACCCGCTGCTGATGCAGGGCGTGACGGCCGCGACGGTAATCGGCAAGGCGGACATCAACGGGGTGATCTGTGACCACCTGGCCTTCAGTCGCCCGGATGTGGATTTCCAGGTGTGGATTGCGGACGGCAAGCAGCCGCTGCCGTACAAGTACGTGGTTACTGACACCAGCACCCCCGCGCTGATCAGTATCTCGACGCTGATGAGTGACTGGAATGTTGCGCCGGCCGTGGCCGATGAGCGCTTCACCTTCGTGCCGCCCGCCGGTGTCAAGAAGATTTCCTTCATGCCCCTCGAGACGAGCGGCGCCGTCGAGCAACTACCGGGAGCCAGCCAATGAAGACGCTACTCAAGACTGCCGTGCTCAGCGTGTGTCTGGGCCTGTTGTTCCTGGTGGATGTGCCGCCTGAATTTCCGCTGCGCGTGGAGTTCGTTCCGGAAGCGCACGCCATTTTCGGTGTTCGCCGCCGTGCCTTCCGCCGCGGGGCGGTGGTTGGCGCCAGCGCGGCGACGGTGACGGATGCGGCGGTGGCGAATGACAGGTACGTCTACGAGGAGGGCGCCCCGAGCCAGCCGGCACCGGCCCAGAGTCAGCCGGCCCCCGCAGCTGCGCCGGCACCTGCTCCTGCGGCCAGCGGCAAGCCGCTGCCGTTGGGGACCGTCGTATCCAGCCTGCCCGCAGGCTGCACTTCCACGCCGGTGGATAATGTGGACTACTTCTACTGCGGTGGAAACTTCTATAAAGCGGCGTTTCAGGGCAACGACCTGGTCTATGTGACGGTCAAACCCTGAATGCTTCGTGAAGGAGGGTTACTGAATCCATACAGGAGCGCCATCCCCGCCGGGGACGGCGCTGCTGCAGTAAAGTTTTGCAATGAATGTTGAATTCAATACAGGGAGAATAGTAATGAGGAAAAGAACACTGCTTGCTGGCCTACTCGGGGTATTCATCTTGACGAGTGCGTACATCGCCAGTGCCACCGGGATCGAGGTCACCGGCAAGCCGGGTTCGCCCGACTCGACGACCACCATCAGCGGCAAACAACTGCCGCCGCCCGCCCCGAAATTCGGCGGTGTGATCAAGGACAACGCGATGCAGTCCACCGCCTGGTGGCCGCCGCGCGTCGTGCCCCCCAAGGAATCGCCCAATATCCTGCTGATCATGACCGACGATGCCGGCTTCGGTATACCGAGCACCTTCGGCGGTGTCATCCCGACACCGAGCATGGACCGCATCGCGAATAGCGGCCTGCGCTACAACCGCATGTTTTCCACTGCGCTGTGCTCGCCCACGCGTGCCGCGCAGATCACCGGACGCAATCACCACTCGGTCGGCTTCGGCGTGATTGCCGAGCAGGCCACCGGCTTTCCCGGCTACGACAGCGTCATCGGTATGGACAATGCGACGATCGGCCGCATCCTGCGCGACAACGGCTACGCAACGAGCTGGTTCGGCAAGGACCACAACACGCCGACCTACCAGGCCAGCCAGGCCGGCCCCTTCACCCAGTGGCCGACCGGCATGGGCTTTGACTACTTCTACGGCTTCGTCGGCGGCGACGCGAACCAGTGGGGGCCGAACCTGTTCCGCAATACCACGCAGATCTATCCCTTCAACGAGTACAAAAGCAGCTTGAAGATGGACCGTTCGGATCCAAAGGCGGAGATCTGGCCGGTCACCGGCAAGGAGAGTTCATGGAACCTGATCACCGCGATGGCCGACGACGCCATTGACTGGATGTACCGAGTACACCAGATTGACCCCGAGCAGCCGGTCTTCATCTACTATGTGCCCGGCTCCTCACACGCGCCACATCACCCCACCAAGGAGTGGGTGGACAAGATTCACGCCATGCACCTGTTCGACGACGGCTATGAGAAACTGCGCGAGACCATCTTCGAAAACCAGAAAAAGCTCGGCGTCATTCCCGCCGACCTGGAGTTGACGCCCTGGCCCGAGAACATCCTCACGCCGTGGGACAAGCTCACCCCCGAGGCGAAAAAGCTCTTCATTCGCCAGGTGGAGGTCTTTGCCGCCTACGTCGCCTACAACGACCACGAGATCGGTCGTGTGATCCAGGCGTTTGAGGATCTGGGCAAGCTCGACAACACGCTGATCATTTACCAGAACGGCGATAATGGCACAAGCGCCGAGGGCGGTCCGGAAGGCACATTCAGCGAGGTCGCGTTCTTCAACGGCGTGGCGCCGCCGGTGGACGTGCAGATGAAGTATTACGAAGCCTGGGGCACGGAATACGCCTACAACCACATGTCGGCGGGCTGGTCCTGGGCATTCGACACGCCGTTCGACTGGTTCAAGCAAAATGCCTCCCGGCTTGGCGGCACTAATCAGAACATGGTGGTCTCGTGGCCAGATGTCATCAAGGACAAGGGCGGCTTGCGCGAGCAGTTCGTCCACGTGATCGACATCGTGCCCACACTCCTGGAGGTCACCGGTATCAGTGCGCCCGAGGTCGTGGACGGCATCAAGCAGAAGCCGATCGAGGGCACCAGCTTCGCCTATACCTTCGACAAGAAGAACGCCGAGGCGCCGTCCCGGCACAAGACGCAGTACTTCGAGATGATGGGCCAGTGGGCGATCTATCACGACGGCTGGTTGCTGAGTACCAAGGTCAACCGGGCACCGTGGCAGGCGTTCGAGGCGGCCAACACAGATCCGCTGAACAATCAGGTCTTCCAGCTCTACAACCTGAAAGAGAGCTGGAACCAGTCCGAGGACATCGCCGCGCAACACCCGGAGAAGGTCAAGGAGATGCGGAAACTGTTCCTCGAGGAGGCCAGGAAGTACCAGGTCCTGCCCCTGAACGCGTCGGTAGGCGCCCGGGTCGCTGCGCCGCGTCCCAGCCTCACCGCCGGACTGACCGAACTGGTCTATACGCGGCCGATGACCGGCGTTCCGCAGGGCGATGCACCCTACCTTCTCAATACCTCTTACAGCCTTACGGCGGACATCACCGTGCCGGAAGGCGGTGCCGAGGGCATGATCGCAACCTCGGGCGGGCGTTTCGCGGGCTGGGGTTTCTACCTGCTCGAGGGCAAGCCGGTGTTCTGCTGGAACCTGCTCAATCTGGAGTGGGTCAAGTGGGAGGCCCCGGAGGCGCTTGCGCCCGGTCAGCATACACTGGAGTTCGACTTCAAGTATGACGGTTCAGGGGTCGGCACGATGGCATATAACAACTTCTCCGGCATCGGCCGTTCGGGTACCGGTACGCTGAAGGTGGACGGCAAGGCCGTGCAGACCAGGAAGATGGAAAAGACGATCCCCATTATCCTGCAGTGGGACGAGAGCTTTGACATCGGCTCGGACACAATCACCGGCATCAACGACGCCGACTATCTGCCACCGTTCCCGCTCACTGCCAAGTTCAACAAGCTGACCATCAAGATTGATCGTCCGCAGTTGTCGCCGGAGGAGATCAAGAAACTCGAGGAAGGCTTGAAGAAAGTCGAAGCCGGTCGCGAATAAGCGGCCAGCTACACTGTTTGTGAACCACGCGGGCCGCTTCTGTAAGGGGGGTGGCTCGCGTATACACACGCTCGAGACGGTTCAACCGGAAAACTCGCACCAATGAAACGAACCATGGAAAATTCACATGGACACCCCTTAACGGGGGTGCTCCTCCATGTTATTGCCGTCTGCCTGCTGGCGTTGTGCACAGTCGCTGCATTTGCGGCCGAACCGGTGAAAGCATCAGCGCCAAACCCCCCATCCGGTTACAGTATCTTGAAGGGTACGTGGGTACGCCCCGACGGCGGCTACACCGTCACGATCCAGGGTGTCGATGCGGGCGGCGAACTCGATGCGTCCTACGCCAATCCGAGACCGCTGCCGTTTTCAAAAGCGGTGGCATCACGCGACGGCGATGCGATCAAGGTGTTCCTCGAGTTGCAGGCCGGCGGGTACAACGGGTCGACGTATACGCTTGCCTATGATCCAGCCCGGGATGTTCTCAAGGGTGTTTACTATCAGGCGGTCGCGCAACAGAAGTTCGATATATATTTCGAACGCGCCAGACCTTAAAAAAAGAACCCCGCCATGGCGGGGTTCATTTGTATCAGCTGTTGCTGAACGTCAGGCTGCGGTAACGTTTGTTGCCTGCAGACCTTTAGGGCCTTGCTCGACGTCAAAATTTACGCTCTGTCCTTCAGCCAGTGTCTTGAAGCCGTCACCGCCAATCGCGGAAAAATGCACGAAGACATCTTCGCCGCCATCGTTAGGGGCGATGAAACCGAATCCTTTGGAATCGTTGAACCATTTAACAGTGCCAGTAGCCATGTTGTATCTATACCTCTAGTAAAAAAATGAACGAGTATTCAATCGCAGATCGTGAAGGTGATGTACAGGAGGTGCAACGAGGAACATCCAATATTACCTACTTTAAAACGTGCAACTGAGATTTCTGTTAGCGCTACGGTGCTGGCAAACGTCAGTCTCCAGCAACCTTAGCTATGCGGATTCTACACCAATAAATACAGAAATGCCTTATTTTTCAACACAAGGCATAGAAAGCGGTGACGCCAGGATGCTAGTCAGGCTTGGCGGGCTGGGAGGGCATTTCAGATAACAGCAGCTGGCGCTCTTCCAGGGTCAGTTTTTCCATACGCCGGTCGCGGTGTTTACGTCTGTTGACAGCCGTTACTTCCCGCTCGCCTTCATCAGCGCAAAACAGGCAGCTGTGGGGCCGGCGTCGATCGTGTGAGTCCCTCATGGTACATCTCCAGGATGCCGCATGATTGTCATGCGTATACAGGTTAGCGGCCGAAGGGGGTGCAGCTAAAGAAACATTAATGTATAAAAAACAATTAGATAGAATTGTCTCGAGAGCATGCCGGGGCAAGGTCAGGCAGAGCCATTCACTGCTCGGGTTGAATGTCCGTGATGCAGTTCACACGGCCGTGTCAACAGGCTGAAAGAGTACCTGCCGGTGCCGATATAAACAGTAATCAATCAGCCGGCATCGGAGTTACTACATGTTCAGGTCCTACTTTTTCCGCCTTATCAACTCATTTGAATTCTTTGGAATCATGGTATTGATTGCCGTGGTGCTGACCACGGAGGCCTTCTCGGTAAAGGTTGAGCGTGACCCGTCAATCAAGCAGCAAAGCCTGACTTATTCTCATCTGGCCACGGTGCAAAAGCCGCAACAGCCATACATACGGGGAGTAAAATAGGCCGGCAGCTCCGGGCTGCCAGCTACGCGTGAACCACGCTCCCCCTGCTCACGCTCCTGCAGGATGCAGGTAAGGGGCACTCTTCAATTTCAGGGCGCCTCGCCGTAGTGGCTCAGCACATAGTCATCCACGATCTTCTGGAAGTCTGCCGCGATCGTGTCGCCTTTCAAGGTGACCGTTTTTTTTCCGTCCACATAGACCGGTGCCACCGGTACCTCACCGGTACCCGGCAGGCTGATGCCGATATTGGCGTGTTTACTCTCACCCGGGCCATTGACCACGCATCCCATGACAGCGACCTTCATGGCTTCAACCCCCGGATAATGCCGGCGCCATAGCGGCATTTGCTTGCGCAGGTGACTTTGAATGTCCTGCGCCAGTTGCTGGAAGTAGTGACTGGTGGTGCGTCCGCAACCCGGGCAGGCGATAACAGCCGGGGTGAAATGCCGCAGTTCCATGGCCTGCAGTATTTCCTGCGCAACGATGACTTCCCTGCAGCGGTCACCGCCGGGTTCCGGTGTCAGAGAGATGCGAATGGTGTCGCCGATGCCTTCCTGCAGCAATACCGACAGCGCCGCAGTTGAGGCTACGATGCCCTTCGAACCCATGCCAGCCTCGGTGAGGCCCAGGTGCAGGGCGTAGTCACATTGCTCCGAGAGGGCGCGGTAAACGGCAATCAGATCCTGCACGCCGCTCATCTTGGCGGAGAGGGTGATGCGGTTACGCGGCAGGCCCAGCGCCTCCGCCTGGGCAGCGCTTTCCAGTGCGGAGGTCACCATGATTTCATGCATAATGCCCTGCGCGTCTTCCGGGTTACTGCGTCTGGCGTTGTCATCCATCAGGCGTGCCACCAGCGCCTGATCGAGGCTACCCCAGTTGACACCGATGCGCACCGGTTTCCCGTAGCGGCAGGCCGTATCGATCATGCAGGCAAACTGCTCGTCACGCTTTTTACCGCGCCCGACGTTGCCGGGATTGATGCGGTACTTGGCCAGCGCCTGTGCGCAGTCGGGATTGTTCGCCAGCAACTTGTGACCATTGAAATGAAAATCGCCAATCAGTGGAACCGCTGTGTCCGACTGCTGCAACTGCTCGACGATGGCAGGCACGGCACGCGCGGCATCCTCTGAATTGATCGTGACGCGCACCAGCTCGGAACCTGCCTGCGCAAGTTCCCGGACCTGCCGGACGGTGGCGGTAATATCGGCCGTATCGGTGTTCGTCATCGACTGCACCACGATGGGCGCATTGCCGCCGATGACGACATTGCCGACATGAACGGCAACGCTGTGACGATGTCTATGGACAGTGGCTGTCTCGGGCATGGCAGCTCCAGGGCTGGTGTAATATCGATATACGGTAACGGCTGCTGCTTGCTTCAGGGCGGTGCTGCCGTGTGCGACTGTCTATGATAATTCAATTCCCGGAAACGTACAGAAAAAAGCCATTGTGATGGATGGTAATGAGCCGGCATAAAAATACACTATAAAACATACAGATATAAAACACTTGCATTTGTGTGTTTACTGTATAAAATAACAGTACCTGTATAGATAACCAGTAATAGCCATGATCAATGACACGCTGACCGCACGCCAGGCTGAAATCCTTGAACTGATTCGCAGCTACATTGCCGAGGAGGGTTGCCCGCCGACACGCGCGGAAATCGCCGCTGTGCTCGGCTTCCGCTCGGCAAATGCCGCCGAGGACCACCTGCGCGCACTGGAACGCAAGGGTGTCATTGAAATGATCCCTGGATCATCGCGGGGTATACGGCTGCTGGACGCAGAAGAGGATTATGGTTTGCCTGTGGTTGGCCGGGTGGCGGCGGGTGAACCGATACTGGCTGAAGAGCATATCGAGGACTACTGCCAGCTTGACCCCGACACCTTTCATCCGTGCGCCGATTACCTGCTGCGCGTCAGGGGCGACAGTATGCAGGATATCGGCATCGTCGATGGCGACTTGCTGGCGGTTCACCGCACCCGGCACGCGGAAAACGGCCAGGTGGTCGTGGCGCGGGTGGAGGATGAAGTCACGGTTAAGCGTTTCCGGCAGCGAGGTTCCATCGTCAGGCTGATGCCGGAGAACCCGGCCTATGAACCGATCCGGATTGACCTGCGCGAGCAGTCGCTGGAGATCGAAGGATTGGCCGTGGGTATCGTGCGCAAGGAGATCCAGTAATGAAGAATATGATCAATTCACTGCATCATCTGAATGCCTGGGAGCCGCAGGCTGCCACAGGGTCCTCGCTGGTAACCGCCAGCGGTATTGCGGTGCTCGATGACATGCTGCCGGGCGGCGGCTGGCCAAAGCGGGGACTGGTCGAGATCATCCTGCCGGACCCGTACAGCAATCCCATGTCGCTGCTATTGCCGGCACTGATACGCCTCAGTCAACAGGGCCGCTGGATTGCCCTGGTGAATCCAACCTACCCGGCACGCTCGGGCCTGTTGAAGGAGGCCGCGATCAACCACGACCGGCTGTTGCAGGTCAACCCGCATCCCGGCCGCAGTGCGCTGTGGACGGCAGAATCAATGCTCTACTCCGGCGATTGCAGCGTCGTCATGGCCTGGCCCAACTGCAATACCGAGTTGATGGGCAAACGCCTGCAAAAAGCGGCCGCCCGCGGCAAGGCGCTCGGAATCCTGTTCCGCTATGAAGGTCTGGGTACACAACCCTCGGGTGTCGAGACGCGTCTCAAGATGGAAGTGGATGCCCAGGGCAGGGCGGTTTATCTGCTGAACAGCAAGGGTGACACGCTGACCGGGGCGGCGCTGTAACAGCGTTGTGTTGTTGAGGCTTTAATCAGACAGGTAATACTCAACCGTGGAGACGACTCGCACGTTTTTAATGTGCGGAGTATTGTTGTCCCTGGCGCTGATGCTGAATTGTCCTTGCGAGGCCCTTTTGATCTTTCCCAGCTTGCTCTGCGAATCCTCGGCGAATTTCCGGGCGACCTCGCGGGCTTTCATGGTCGCTTCTTCTATCATCGCGGGCTTGATCTCATTCAGGCGGGTGAAAATATATTCAGTCTGTGACTGGTAATTGCCACCGGTAAACGCGATGCCCTGCTTTCCGAGCTGTGCCAGGTCGCCCATCAGGGTGCGTACGGCCTCGATGTTTCTCGAATACACAGTGACGGTCTGGACCGCGGAGTATCTGAATTCGGGTGGTGCCGCATTGCCGTAGCTTTGTGCTGACTTGTCGGTGATCAGCGGTGTTGACAGGGAAATTTCGGCAGGATCCAGACCCTTTGCCACGAGGAAGGTCCTGATCCTCGCGGTGCTCTGTTCAATGGAATCATAGAGGTTCTCGAGGTCGTTGCTGGCGGCGGTGAATTGAATCGGCCATATCACGATATCTGCCGGGTATTCATGCTCTGCAAGCCCCTTCACGGTGACGCTACGTTCATACTCCTTGAATCGGATGGCGGCGTTGCCGAGCAGGTAGCCAAGCGTCGCCAGTCCAAAAAAAAGGCACAATCCCAGTATCAGGGCATTGGAAGGTCGGTGATTGTCCATAGCTGTCTCCTGGTACTCCTTTAAGGCGTACTAGCGCGCCTCGCCGTTGCGAACCGCAGTCTTGTAATCCTGGTAGAGGCCGATCATGCGTCTCCAGAGTGGTCCGGGAGCGCCGCCGCTGATGCGGCGGTCATCCAGCCTGATGACGGGTGAAATCTCCCGGGTAGAACTTGTCAGCCAGATCTCATCGGCGTCGAACAGCGCAGCTTCGCTAATGTCGGCTTCGCGGAACGGGATGGCATCACGGGCGGCGAGTTCGAGGATAAGATCACGGGTAATGCCGGGCAGCAGGGCAGGGCCGTTGGCTGGCGTGATCAGCAAACCGTTCTTGACGATGAAGATATTGCTGGCTGCACCCTCGATGGCGAATCCGTCTTTAATCAGGATCGCTTCGGCACCCTCGCGGTCGATGGCCTGCTGTCTCAATAGTACGTTGGGCAGCAGGGTAATGGCCTTGATGTTGCAGAGCTTCCAGCGGATATCCGGCAGGGTGATCGCTGCTGTGCCCGCTACGCCTTGAATATCAACAGACGCTGCCATTGGCGTGCTCATGGCGAACAACGTCGGTGAGGTATTTTCCGGGAAGGCATGATCCCGTTTGGGTGCGACCCCGCGCGTGACCTGCAGATAAACGGCCTGGTCGCCGCCGCCATTGCAGCCAACGAGCTCGCTGAGCATGGTTTCCCACGCATCTGTCGATAACGGATTCGCGATGCGTACGCTATCCAGGCTGTCTTGCAGGCGTTTGAGGTGATGCGTCAGGCGAAACAGTCTGCCGCCATACACGGGGATTACCTCGTAGACGCCGTCCCCGAAGAGAAAGCCCCGGTCCATGACCGAGACCCGGGTCTCCGACAGCGGCCGGAATGCGCCATTCAGATAGGCTGTTGACATGAGTGACGCCTGGATTATTCGAAATACAGCAGGCCTTCATCCACGATGCGCTGCCAGATGGAACCTTCGCCGATCGATTGCAGACTGACCAGCGGCTGGCTGGCAACCACCTGATCACCGAGCTTGACCTGCACTGTACCCAGCGCCTGCCCCGCGCTGACCGGCGCCATGATGCGCTGGTCGATATTCATGGAGGCATCCAGTGCGTTGTACTGCCCCCGCGGGATGGTGACATACAAGGGCTTGTCGATCCCCAGTGAAATGGTCTCGCGACTGCCTTTCCAGATGCGCGAAGTTGTCAGCTGGGTGCCGGCATCGTAGAGTTTATGGGTTTCGAAGAAGCGGAATCCATAATTGAGCAGCGCCTGGCTGGCATCAACGCGTGCGTTGTCGCTGTCGGTGCCAAGCACCACGGTTATCAGCCGCATGCCGTCTTTCTTTGCCGACGTCACCAGGCAATAGCCGGCTGCTTCCGTATGCCCGGTTTTCAGGCCGTCGACGCTTTCATCCTGCCATAGCAGCCGGTTGCGGTTTTGCTGGGTAATCTCGTTATAGGTGTATTCCTTCTGCGAGTACCAGTTGTAGTACTCCGGGAATTTTCTGATTAACAGGGCCGCCAGTCTGGCAATATCCCTGGCGGTCATGTAGTGATTCTCGTCAGGCAGGCCTGTTGAGTTCTCGAAGTGACTGCCGTTCAGGCCCATCGCCTCGGCATGCTTGTTCATCAGCGCCGCAAAGGAATCCTCGCTGCCGGCGACATATTCGGCCAGCGCGACGGTGGCGTCATTGCCCGACTGTACGATCATGCCCTGCATCAGCGCATCCACCGGGACCTGTTTCCCGACTTCGACAAACATGCGTGAGCCGGGCGTGCGCCAGGCCTTTTCGCTGATGGTGACGATATCGGTGAGGCTGATGTTGCCGGATTGCAGCTCATTGAAGATGACGTAAGCGGTCATCAGCTTGGTAATGCTGGCCGGTTCCACCGCGACATCTGCTTGCTCCTCCGCAAGCGTGTTGCCACTTTCATAATCCAGGATGATGTACGACTTGGCACCGATAGACGGTGGCTTGGGGATGGGCGTGGCTGCCTGGAGAGCACTGGCGCCGAGCAGTTGTGTGAACAAAATAACTATAAATAACAAGTACTTATACATGTTTTTCCCGTGGTGGAGTGAGTTTGAAGCTGGCTGCATTGTCCGCATGTGGCCGCCGGATTGCAATGCCTGTCACTGCGCGCCGGCGTGCGTTTACTGGACGATTGAATGGCTGTTGCTGATACCCAGTGACTTCAGTTCCTGGGTCACCCGGTTGGCTTCCGTGTGACTCGTCAGCGGGCCGACCTGAACCTTGTAGAAGGCGCCGGCATCGGTCGCAGTCTCGACGATTCTGACATCGCCGATGTTCTGCGACTGCAGATCGTGCTGCAGTTGCTGTGCATTGCTTTGATTCGAGAAGGCCCCGACCTGCAGGTACAAGACCATGTTTTCGGCTGTTGCGGCAGGCTGATCGCCGCTGTCCTTTACCATCATGTCGGGTTCATCCGGGTCGATCGCGCGTACCTCCACCTGCGCGGTGCCAGTCGGCAGCATGTCGAGCTTGACCGCAGCCGCATAGGACAGGTCAATCAGCCGGTCATCATGGAACGGGCCGCGGTCATTGACCTTGACAATGGCGCTGCGCCCGTTTTCCAGGTTGGTCACCTCGACATAGGTCGGTAATGGCAGGGTCTTGTGAGCAGCCGTCATGGCATACAGGTCATACGGTTCGCCGCTGGAGGTGCGTTTGCCATGAAACTTGGTGCCATACCAGGAGGCGGTACCCCGTTCCTTGTAACCCTTGCTCGACGACAAGGTGTAGTAGCGCTTGCCATAGACCACGTAGGAGTCCGGATTGCCATATCGGCTCAGGGGCTCATTGCGCGGCACGGCATTGGCCACTTTCGATACGTCGCGTGGATTCAGCGGTGCATTATCAGATTGCAGATCGGGCCGGGTGGTGCAGGCGCTGAAACCGGCAGCAAGCACCAGCAGCACTGCAGCCAGTCCGGCCGTTTTCGCCACGGTGCAAGGGCTAATCCCTGACATGCAGACTTTGCTCATAGGCTTCACGGATCTCCTCGCTCAATTGGTAAACCGCCATGGCATAAAGCGGGCTGTGGTTGTAGCGGGTAATGGTGTAGAAATTATTGAAGACCAGCCAGTATTCCGGTCCGTCCTGCTGCTGCAGACTCAATAAGGCGGCGACCAGTTCATCGGGCATCGGCTCGAGCGGTGTAATGCCATCGTGACGCAGGGCATCGAGCACGGTATTGGGTTCATAGCCCAGTTCCAGGACGGGGAGATAGTCCTCACCTTCCACTGCGGCACGTACCGCTACGGGAGAGCCGAGTATCCACCCATGCTGCTTGAAATAATTGGCCACGCTGCCAATGATGTCCGCTTTGCTGTTCCACAGGTCACGCTTGCCGTCGGCGTCAAAATCAACGGCATAGTTGCGGTAACTGCTGGGAATGAACTGGCCATAGCCCATTGCGCCGGCATAGGAACCGGTGGTTGTCACCACATCGATGTCTTCTTCCCGTGCGAGTATCAGGTACTGCTCCAGTTCGCCACTGAAAAACTCACTGCGTGGCGGGTAATCAAATGCCAGCGTGGAGAGTGCATCGAGCACCCGGTGGCGCCCGGTATTGCTGCCGTAACGCGTTTCCACGCCGATGATGGCGACGATAACCTGGGGTGCAACACCAAATGTGGATTCGGCCCTGGCAAGGACGTCCGCATTTTCTCTCCAGAAGTCAACGCCGCCATCGATGCGGCCGGGGGTCAGGAATATCTTTCGGTATTCATACCATTCGAGCCGTTTCTCGGCGGGCTTGCGCATCAATTCCAGGATGTCTTCGCGGCGCTGCGCCTCGTTGAAAACAGCCACCAGCTGTTCCTGTTCGAAGCCGTGTTTGTCGACCATCATGGCGATGAAGGCCTGCACCTGTGGCTGCTCGTTGTAGTTGTCTGCAGGAACAGCCGACGGGCTGAGGGCCAGTGCAGCCAGTGCCAGTGATGAGAGGGTGACTGCTTTCAAAGTCTGTAGCCGCATGCACGGGTTCCTTGCGGATGATGATGTCGCGTGCATTCTAACACTGACACTATTGCTCAGGTAGCGAGTAATTTACGATGCGTTTGTATCGACATCAGGATGCCAAAACCGGTCATCAACGTGACGATGGAGGTGCCGCCGTAGCTGATCATGGGTAATGGCAGGCCGACCACCGGTAACATGCCTGTGACCATGCCGGTGTTGACAATGAAGTAGACGCAGAACGTCATCGACAGGCTGCCGGCCAGCAGCCGTGTATAGGTATCCTGGGCCTGTATGGTAATCATGATGCCGCGCACCACGATGGTGGTATACAGGGCAAACAGGATCAGGATGCCGAAGAAGCCGAACTCTTCGCCGAGTACGGCAAAGATGAAATCCGTTGAGCGTTCCGGAAGAAAATCCAGTTGTGACTGGGTGCCGTTCAGCCAGCCTTTACCCAGCAGGCCGCCCGAGCCGATTGCGATCTTGGACTGTATGATGTGATAGCCGGAGCCCAGTGGATCGGTCTCCGGACTCAGAAAGGTAATCACGCGCTGGCGCTGGTACTCATGCATGAAGTGCCAGAGCACCGGAGCCGCGGCGGCGAGCAGTACGGTGAAAAACGCCAGCAGGCGCCACTGCAGACCGGCAAGGAACACCACAAAGAAACCGGAGCAGGCGATCAGCAGGGCAGTGCCGAGATCCGGCTGTTTGGCAATCATCAGCATCGGTACCGCAATGAGCGTGGCGGATGCCAGCAACTGCCAGCGGTTCGGCGGCAGGCGGTTGTCCGCAAGATACCAGGCCACCATCATCGGTACCGCGAGTTTCATCATTTCCGAGGGCTGAAAGCGAACGATGTACAGATTCAGCCAGCGCTGCGCACCCCCGCTGATCTCGCCACGGATAAGCACCGCAAGCAGTAGTAGTACGCCGAGTACGAACAGCCACGGTGTCAGGCGTTGCAGCGTGACGGGCGACAGTTGCGCCACCAGCAACATGCAGGTAAAGGCAATGCCAAGGCGAACCAGCTGGCGTTCGATCAGTGAGATATCTCCGCCACCGGCACTGTAAAGGACGATGAGTCCGAATGCCGCGACGGCTATCAGTGTGAACAGCAGCGGTGCGTCGAGATGCAGCCGGTATTGCCAGCCGCGGCGGCTGGCGTCCTCACGGTGCGGGGTGAGAGTAATAATCATGGTGGCGATTCCTGTAGATAGGCATCGATGATGGCACGTGCGATCGGTGCGGCGATGGAACCGCCACCGCCACCGTGTTCGATAATGACGGCAACCGCTATCTGCGGTGCTTCAACCGGTGCAAAGGCGATGAACAGGGCGTGGTCACGCAGCTCTTCGGGGATAGACTCGGCGTCGTATTTTTCTTCCTGCTTGAGCCCGTAGACCTGTGCCGTGCCGGTCTTGCCGGCAATCTTATACGGACTGTCCTCGCCAATCCTGCGTGCCGTGCCGCGTGCGCTGTGCACGACGTCCGTCATGGCCTTGATGATGTCGTCCCAGTGCTGCTGATCGATGACGCTGATGGTGTCGCGGATGCGTGGCCGGTGCGGCAGCAGATCATTACGGTTGGACTCCTGTTCGGCATGCACAATATTCGGTTGCAGCAGCCGTCCGCCGTTTGCAAGTGCCGCGGTGGCGGTGGCGAGCTGTACGGGCGTGACCAGGAAAAAACCCTGGCCAATACCGGTAATGATGGTTTCCCCCGGGAACCAGGGCTGATCGTGCCGGGCACGCTTCCAGCTCCGCGACGGCAGCAGGCCTGGTAACTCACCGAGAATATCAATGCCGCTGGCATTGCCAAACCCGAAGTTCTGCAGGTAACTGTGCATGCGATCTATTCCCAGCGACAGCGCAAGGTCGTAAAAGTAGACATCGCAGGACTGTACGATGGCCTTGTTGAGATCGACGGTGCCGTGGCCGGTATGTTTCCAGTCACGGAACTTGCGGCTGTTGCCGGGCAGGGAATAGAACCCCGGGCAGTAGGTGCTTGAGTGGCTGGTGGTGACCCCCTGTTCAAGGCCTGCCAGCCCGATAAACGGTTTGATGGTGGAACCGGGCGGGTACTGGCCGCGCAGGGCGCGGTTAAACAACGGTTGGCGGTCGTCGTTTCGCAGCGCGGCGTAGTCGTCATACTCGATACCGTTCACAAACGGATTCGGGTCATAGGTCGGCAGGCTGACAAAGGCTAGAATGTCGCCATTGTTCGGATCGATTGCGATGGCCGAGCCGGTGTGGTCACCAAAGGCCTGTTCTGCAGCGGCCTGGACGCGGGAGTCGATGGTCAGGTACAGGTTGCGGCCGGACACCGGCGGGGTCCGGCTCAGTACGCGGATGACGCGGCCCTGTGCCGTCGTTTCCACATGCTGAAAACCCACCTGGCCGTGCAACACGGATTCATAGGTCTTTTCGATGCCGATCTTGCCGATATGCGTGGTGCCGCGATAGTTGGAACTGTCCAGTTCCTGCAACGCCTTTTCATCGATGCGTCCCACGTAACCCAGGGCGTGCACGGCCAGCGAACCTTGCGGGTAATGGCGCGCCAGCCCGGCGGCGATGTCGACCCCGGGAAAGCGGTGGCGGTTGACCGAGAAGCGGGCCACTTCATCATCGCTTAAATGGAAACGCAGCGGCACCGCTTCAAAGCGCGTTTTTCGCTTGCGCAGTTTCTCGAAACGGCTGAGGTCGCTGTCCCGGATTTCGATGATTTCCCCCAGCGCGGCAAGTGTCGCATCCATGTCATCGATCTGTTCCGGTGTGATTTCGAGTCGATAGGAGGGCAGGTTCTCGGCCAGCAGAATGCCGTTGCGGTCATAGATCAGGCCACGGTTGGGTGCTATCGCCTGCAGCTTGACACGGTTGTCTTCCGACAGGGTCGTGAAGTGCTCATGGGCGTATACCTGAAGGTAAAGCAGGCGTGCAAGTAACGCGGCCAGCAGGATGCCGCCGCCTACAAGTAGCAGGATTGCCCGGTTCATGACCAGACGGGACTCGAAGAAGTGATCCTTCAGTGTGATCTGGCGAGCCACGAAGGTGGATTCCTAGACTACCCGGAAGCCGCGCCGCAGGCTGCGCAGGGTGGCATAAACCATAGGCCAGATGATCATACCCAGCACCGATGGCATCCAGAAATACCAGGGGACACCGGGACGACCGATGATGCGACTGATCCACAGTGCCAGCAACTGGTGCAGCACCAGTAATACCAGCACGGTCAGTGACTGCTGCCACACCGGTACCAGCCGCAAGCGCTGGTGGAATTTCAGTGTAATGTAGGCGATGACGGTTAATGACAACGCGTGCTGACCGAGCAGACTGCCGGTGAGCAGATCGACCATCAGGCCGGTGAACCAGCCACTGACCACACCCACCCGGTCCGGCAACGCCATGCACCAGTAGATCAGTACCAGCCCGACCCAGTCGGGGCGCAGGAAGCGTACTTCCTCGGGTAACGGAATCACGGTCAGTAACAGGGCGATGATGAACGTGAAGACGATGACGCCGCCACCATGGTGTCTGCTGACTATCATTGCGCCTCTGCCCCTGTACCGGAAGCCGTGCCGTTGCCGTCTGCGGCTTCACCTGTCTCCGTGGTTACCGGCGTGTCTTGTTCATCCGTGGCTGTTTCCGGAGGGATACTGGCAGCCGACTTGACCACCGTGGTCTCTCCCGGCCAGATCAGCAGTACTTCGCGACTGCGATTCAGGTGCGCCAGCGGGGTGGCGACCACTGAGGCAAAGGCATTGCCCGGGTCATGCTGCACGGCGCTCACGGTGGCCACAGGGTAACCAGGAGGAAAGCGTCCCCCGAGTCCGGAGGTGATCAGCAGATCGCCCGGCTGGATGTCGGCGCTGTTGGGTATGTACGGGAGTTCAAGGCGGTTGATGGTGCCACTGCCGAGCGCGATGGAGCGCAGGCCGTTGCGGTTTACCTGTACCGGAATGGCGTGCGAGGTGTCCGTGATGAGCATGGCAGTGGAGGAATAGGGGCCTGCATGGACGATCTGTCCCATGATGCCTTGCGCATCCACCAGTGGCTGACCGGTATACACACCCTGCAGTTCACCCTTGTTGATCACGACCTGGTGCTTGTAGGGGTCCAGATTGACCGACATCAGCTCGGCAATGAGTACCTTTTCGCCGATTTCAAACGACGAATCCAGTAACTCACGCAGGCGGATATTCTCTGCCTGCAACGCCGCGAATTTCTGCATCTGGGCATGCTGCATGAATTGCTGTGTACGCAGGCTGTCGACCTCTTCCTGCAGTTTTCGCCTGGAGGCAAGCGATTCATCCAGCCACTCCGTCACCGAGCCGGGTAACTCGACGACCAGCTGGATCGGGTAGACCAGCAACGACAGCGTGTTGCGCACGGATTCGAGGCTTTTATAGCGGTGGTCCATCACCATCAGAACCACCGACAGTGACACCAGCACGAGCAGGCGTATCGTGATGGATGGACCGCGTGTGAAGATGAGCTTGATCGGGCACCCCGTGGCGCTGTTTCTGATTCAGGGCGGTATTCTAGCCCATGTCGCCGCAGGCGTATCAATTGATGCAGCTGATGCAGCGCGCCGTTCCCGGCGCGATTGTTTTTTTATGTCCCGAATCGCGTCGGGGACGTTGCGCCTACAGGTGGATCTGTTGGGTCGCGGCGATGTTACTCGACGGTAAAGACGTCACCGCCGCGTTCATCGAACAGTTCCAGTGCGCGACCGCCACCACGGGCGACACAGGTGAGGGGATCATCGGCAACCACGACGGGGAGGCCGGTTTCCTCCATGAGCAGTTTGTCGATGTCCCGCAGCAGGGCGCCGCCGCCGGTGAGGACAATGCCGCGTTCAGCCACGTCGGCACCCAGTTCCGGAGGTGTCTGCTCCAGTGCGGTCTTTACCGAACCCACAATACCGGTGAGGGGTTCCTGCAGTGATTCGAGGATTTCATTGCTGTTCAGGGTGAAACTGCGTGGAATGCCCTGTGAAAGGTTGCGGCCCTTGACCTCCAGCTCGGTGACCTCCTTGCCGGGGTAGGCGGAGCCGATGGCATGCTTGATGCGCTCGGCGGTGGCCTCACCGATCAGGGTGCCGTAGTTACGTCGCACGTAATTGATGATGGCGTCATCAAAGCGGTCGCCGCCGATGCGAACCGATGAAGAGTATACGATACCATTCAATGAGATAACCGCGACTTCAGAGGTGCCACCACCGATATCCAGTACCATCGAACCGCGGGCTTCATCGACCGGCATGCCGGCGCCGATGGCGGCGGCCATGGGTTCCTCAATCAAGTAGACCTCGCGGGCGCCGGCGCCGGCCGCCGATTCACGGATGGCCCGACGCTCTACCTGGGTGGACCCGCAGGGGACACAAATCAGTACGCGTGGGCTGGGTTTGAAGAACCGCGCCTCATGGACCTTGTGGATAAAATGCTGCAGCATCTTTTCCGTGATGGTGAAGTCGGCAATAACGCCGTCTTTCAATGGACGGATGGCCGTGATGTTGCCCGGCGTTCGCCCCAGCATCAACTTGGCCTCGGTGCCGACTGCGGCAATGCTCTTCGGTCCCCCCGGTCCGCGATCCTGACGAATAGCCACTACCGATGGCTCGTTCAGTACGATCCCCTGGCCGCGCACATAGATCAGTGTGTTCGCCGTACCCAGGTCGATGGACAGGTCGTTGGAGAACATGCCAAACAAGCTTTTTATCAACATTAAATGCAGGTCCCGTGAAGGTCGCTGAAAAAGGAAGCGGGTAATCTAACAACGAGGGGGCTTTGGGGCAAGGAAATCAGCTAAAACGTCGACAGCCAGCGCAATGCTGGTCATCTCGTGGAGATGTACCGAACAGGTGATTGTGCTACCGTTGCGCACCTGTTTTTTACGTGTATGGCTGAAACGGAGCAATCATGGCGCTGGATGCCTCGGATGTTGAGAAAATCGCCCACCTGGCACGACTCGGTATCGATGCGGATGATATCCCGGGATATGCCCGCAACCTGACGGATATCCTGGCGTTTGTGGAGCAGTTGAACAGCGTCGATACAACCGGCGTTGAACCGCTGGCACACCCGCTGGATGCCACCCAGCGCCTGCGTCCGGACGTGGTGAGCGAAACAAATAATCGTGAGCATTTCCAGAAGGTTGCGCCTGAAACAGAATCCGGACTGTATCTTGTTCCGCAGGTGATTGAGTAAGTCCCGGGTACGCTTTCACCTTGAATAAAGATAGCGAGTATTGCCACGGAATCCACGGAAAAACACGGAAATATACTTGCATATAAAAAGACATTTTTCTGTGTACTTTAGTGGAATTCGTGGCGATGTCATGCCGGGACTGGCACCTGGCGTGTTGGTTCTGTAGTCAGTGTGAAAGAAAACCAGTGCTCTACCCATCAAGTCGCGACTAGCAGGACGGGTTACGCGATACGGACCCGTCGGGAATATTTTTATGCACCAGAAAAGCCTTGTTGACCTTGCCGCCGATCTGCGCAGCGGTGCCTACACCAGCGAGGAACTGACCCGCGCCTGCCTGCAGCGAATCCGCTTCCATGACAAGCGGCTCAACAGCTTTGTGACCGTCACTGACACCCAGGCTCTGGCCGCTGCGCAGGCGGCTGATGCCGTCATCAGGGCGGGCAATGCCGGGCCGCTGACCGGTATCCCGTTTGCGCACAAGGATATTTTCTGCACCAACGGGGTAAAGACCAGCTGCGGTTCGCGGATGCTGGACAACTTTATCGCACCCTATGATGCAACCGTTACGCAGAAGTTACTTGAAGCCGGCGCCGTCATGGTTGGCAAGACCAACATGGACGAGTTTGCCATGGGCTCGTCCAATGAAACCAGTTTCTACGGGCCGGTCAGCAACCCCTGGGATGAAACCACCGTTCCCGGCGGTTCATCCGGTGGTTCCGCCGCGGCCGTTGCGGCACGGCTGGTGCCGGCCAGCACCGGTACCGATACAGGCGGATCGATCCGCCAGCCCGCGGCGCTGTGTGGCATTACCGGGCTCAAGCCGACCTATGGCCGGGTGTCACGCTACGGCATGATTGCGTTTGCCTCCAGTCTTGATCAGGGTGGCCCGTTTGCCCGCTCGGCTGAAGATGCGGCCGTGATGCTGGGTGCCATGGCCGGCTTCGATGCGCGCGATTCAACCAGCGTCGACCGGCCGGTAGACGATTATGTCGCACAGCTGAGCGAACCCCTGCAGGGACTGAAGATTGGCTTGCCGAAGGAATACTTCGGAGCAGGACTGGATGCCGCAGTCGGCGATGCGGTTGCCGCGGCCATCGAAGAGTTCCGCAAACTGGGTGCGACCGTAACCGACATTACACTGCCCAATACGCATCTCTCGGTACCGGCTTATTATGTGGTGGCACCGGCGGAATGTTCATCCAACCTGTCGCGCTTTGATGGTGTGCGCTTCGGTCACCGCGCGGACAATCCACAGGACCTGCAGGACCTGTATACCCGCTCGCGGGGTGAAGGTTTCGGCAGTGAGGTCAAGCGCCGTATCCTGGTCGGCACCTATGCGCTTTCCGCCGGCTACTACGATGCCTACTACCTCAAGGCGCAGCAGGTACGGCACCTGATTCGCGATGATTTCCTGCAGGCATTCAAGCAGGTCGATGTCATCATGGGGCCGACTACACCGTCGGTCGCCTTCAAGCTGGGTGAGAAGGCGGATGACCCGGTCAGCATGTACCTGTCGGATATCTACACCATCGCCGTCAACCTCGCCGGCCTGCCGGCCGTCTCGCTGCCGGCCGGGTTTTGCAATGGCCTGCCGGTTGGCTTGCAGGTGATTGGCAATTATTTTGACGAGTCGCGCCTGCTGAATGTCGGGCACCAGTACCAGCAGGTCAGCGACTGGCATACGCGTTCACCACAGGGTTTCGAGTGATGGAATGGGAAACGGTTATCGGGCTGGAAATACACACCCAGCTCGCCACGAAGAGCAAGATCTTTTCCGGCGCATCCACCACCTACGGTGCAGAGCCGAATACCCAGGCGTGTGCTGTTGACCTGGGACTGCCGGGGGTATTGCCGGTGCTCAACGCGGAAGTGGTCCGCATGGCCGCCATGTTCGGGCTGGCAACACATTCCACGGTGGCACCGCGTTCTGTGTTCGCGCGCAAGAATTATTTTTACCCGGACCTGCCCAAGGGCTACCAGATCAGCCAGTTTGAACTGCCCATCGTGCACGATGGCTACCTGGATATCGATCTGGAGGACGGCAGCAGCAAGCGCATCGGTATCACGCGTGCCCACCTGGAAGAAGATGCCGGTAAGTCGCTGCATGAGGCTTATTTGGGCAAGACCGGCATTGACCTGAATCGTGCCGGTACACCCTTGCTGGAAATCGTCTCCGAGCCGGATATCCGTTCGGCCAGGGAAGCGGTCGCCTACATGAAAAAGATCCACTCGCTGGTGCGCTACCTGGGTATCAGTGATGGCAACATGCAGGAAGGTTCATTCCGCTGCGATGCCAACGTGTCGATGCGTCCGCAGGGCCAGGCGGCATTCGGGACACGCGCAGAGATCAAGAACATCAATTCGTTCCGATTTGTCGAGCAGGCAATCAACTACGAGGTCGAGCGCCAGACCATGCTGCTTGAAGGGGGCGGGACGGTGGTTCAGGAAACCCGTCTGTTTGATCCGGACAAACATGAAACCCGCTCCATGCGTTCCAAGGAAGAGGCCAACGATTATCGCTATTTCCCGGACCCCGATCTGCTGCCGGTTGAACTGGACGAGGCATTTCTCGCATCCGTGAGGGCCTCGCTGCCGGAATTGCCCGATGCCAGGAAAGCGCGCCTGGTCAGTGAGTACGGGTTGTCGGAGTACGATGCCGGTATCCTGACTGCCTCGCGCGAGCTGGCGGATTACTTTGAGGCCGCTGTCAGGGCCGCGGCGGGGGCGGGCAAGCTGACCGCCAACTGGGTCATCGGTGAACTGTCCGCTGCACTACGCAAGGATGACCGCGAGCTCGCGGACTGTCCTGTCAGTGCCGCGGCACTGGGTGGCCTGCTGCTACGCATCGAGGATGGCACACTCTCCGGCAAGCTCGCCAAGCAGGTGTTCGAATCCATGTGGAAGGGCGAGGGGTCGGCTGATGAAATCATTGAACAACAGGGCCTGAAGCAAATATCCGATTCCTCCGCGATCGAGGGCATTATCAGCGGTGTGCTGGACAGCAATCCAAAACAGCTGGAACAATACCGTGGCGGGCAGGAAAAACTCTTCGGTTTTTTTGTCGGTCAGGTGATGAAGGCGACGCAGGGCAAGGCCAATCCAAAACAGGTTAACGAGCTGCTCAGGAAGCTGCTGGATAGCTGATTTTCAGCCGTTATTTTTATAGATATTTAATTGGCCACGGAAGCACACGGAAATAATTTCATTAAGGTATTTTTCTTCCGTGTCATTCCGTGTGCTTCCGTGGCAATGTGTTTAAGTTAAGTGCCATTACCGCTCCTGTCCCTATTGTTACCATCAATATAATAATCCGGGCTAATGAAAATCATTGCCGATGAAAATATCCCCTGCGTGGAACGGGCATTTGCTTCCCTCGGTGAAGTACACCTGCTGCCGGGACGCGGCATGCGGGCGGATCAGGTGCGCGAGGCGGATATTCTGCTGGTGCGGTCGGTAACACGGGTTGACGAGTCCCTGCTGCAAGGATCAGCGGTGCGCTTTGTAGGCTCGGCGACGATCGGGTTTGACCATATTGATCGAGATTACCTGCAACAGCAGCACATCGGTTTCGCAACGGCCCCCGGCAGCAATGCAACCTCGGCGGCTGAGTACGTACTCAGTGCCCTGATGGTGTGGTCAGAACATCAGGGCACTGAACTGGCTGGTAAAACCGCCGGCATCATCGGTTGCGGCAATGTCGGTTCACGCGTGCGCCAGCGGCTGGCCGTGCTGGGAATGCGTTGTCTGGTCAATGATCCCCCCCTGCAGGCAACGGGTGAGCATGATGATTTTGTAGCGCTCGATGAGGTGCTTCAGACCGACATCGTGACCTTGCATGTACCGTTGACAGCGAAAGGGCCACACCCGACCCGTCACCTTGTCGATAAGTCGTTCCTGGACAGGCTGAAGCCGGGTGCGCTCCTGATCAATACCTCCAGGGGGGCGGTCGCGGATAACCGCTCGCTGGAGAGACTGCTCGCGATGCGTAGTGACCTGTCCGTGGTGCTGGATGTGTGGGAAAACGAGCCGGCCATCAGTGCCCCGTTATTGCAGAGGGTCGAACTGGGGACGCCACACATCGCCGGCTACAGTTACGATGGCAAGTTGCGTGGTACCGAAATGATCTACCGTGCAGCCTGCGACTATTTTGCAGCGCCCGTGCAATGGCAGGCAGCCGATGAGGTCATGCCGGCGTCGAGCATCGATATGCGGGCGTTTGAGACGGGTAACCGGCTTGAGGTGGCAAGGCGTGCCATACTCGCCGGCTATGATGTGCGCCAGGATGACAAGCGGTTGCGTGAAACGTTGTCGCTGCCATTGGCACAGCGTGCCGCGGCATTTGACCGTTTGCGCAAGGACTACCCGGTGCGGCGTGAGTTCTCTGAAACAACGGTGACAGTGCATGAGCCGGCTGGCATGACCGGGCAGCTGTTGTCCGGCCTGGGGTTCGGTGTGGTTTCCAATCCTTAATGCCAGCTACGCGTGAACCACGCTGCCCTGCTCACGCCCTGGCATGTCCTGCAGGAAGGCGTTTTGCCTGCAGTGATGCAGGTAAGCGGCGTGAACAGAGGAACGGGTCAGCTGCACACCGGGCAGTCGGGATCTCGCGGTAATTTCAGGGTGCGCCATTCATGCCGCAGCCCGTCAAAGACGACAAGACGGCCGGCGAGGCTGTCGCCAAGCGAGAGGATGACCTTGATGGCTTCCAGTGCCTGCATGGAGCCGATGATTCCCACCAGCGGGGAGAGTACACCGTTCTCGGAACACGTCTGCTCTTCGTCCTCGCCTTCCTTGTACAGGCAGCTATAGCAGGGGCTGTTTTCCTGCCTCGAATCGAATACGGCCAGTTGTCCCTGCAGGCGTATCGCGGCGCCGGATACCAGCGGTGTACGTCGACTGACGCAGGCCGCGTTAACGCTGAAACGGGTAGCAAAATTGTCGCTGCAGTCAAGCACCACTTCGGCGAGACGTACCTGCTCGTCGAGGGCTTCATCCTGCAACGACAGCGGTAGCGCGGTGACCTGGCAGTCGGGGTTGATCGATAACAGTGTGTCCCGCGCAGAGGCGGCCTTCTCGCGGCCCAGGTCCGCGTCGCGATGCAACAGCTGGCGTTGCAGGTTACTCAGGTCAACCATGTCATGATCGGCAATGGCCAGCTGACCGATGCCGGCGGCGGCGAGGTACATCGCCGCGGGTGAGCCAAGACCACCGGCCCCGATAATCAATGCCCGGCTGGCCAGCAGCTGTTCCTGTCCCGCAATGTCAACCTGCGGCAGCATGATTTGTCGGCTGTATCGGAGCAGCTGGTCGTCGTTCATGATCTTGCAGCGTCAGACAGGAATGGCACTTGCATAACAAGCTCGCCACACAAGCACACGGAAGGCCACGGAAATAGTTCCAGTAGAGCACTTTTCTTCCGTGCTTTTCCGTGTGCTCATGTAGCCAACAGGACGTTTTCTATGAGACACCATCAGTCATTCACACTGATGAGAAGCCTGGGCGAGACATGCGTGGATGAATGTTTACAGGTATCGCCGCAGGTACTCCGGTCGATGATCGCGGCAGCCATGGTCACGGCGCAGATAACGGGTAATAAAGGCATCCCGGGTGCATCCGGCCAGATCATGCTTGCAGTTGCTGCATTCAACGTCCTCGATGTAATAGCACAGGGCGCGCAGGGTACGGCAGAATAAACTGGTGCGCAGCCTGTAGCCGAACTCGGTCAGCAGGGCTTCAAGGATCTGCAGGGTGATTTCACGAACGTTGTAGCAGATCAGCAAGTGGTCCGAGCGGGCAACCCGTACATTGACAACACCCCTGGCATTGCGCAGGAGGTCGGCTGCAGCCTCTGCATAACCATGATCCTGGCTTGGCTCGGTGAGCCGGATAGTGCGCTGTCGCAGCTTTTCATTCACGCGTTAATCGTAGCGCTGCGCGTGAAAATTACAAGTGATTACTCCGGACAGCAACGACCGGCAATAACACGGCTTAATCCTGCGTCATCAGCAAAATCAATAATCTCCGTTAAACCAGTCAGTTCGAGGAGTTGCCTGGCCAGCTTGCCCTGATCGTGACCGTGTTCCATGAGTAACCAGCCGCCGGGTTGCAGGTAGTCGGGGGCGCATCGCGCAATGACCGTCAGCGCATCCATGCCCTGAGGCCCCGCGGCCAGTGCCGTGCGTGGCTCATAACGGACATCACCCGTCTCCAGGTGCGGGTCGGCATCGGCGATATAGGGTGGGTTGCTGACGATCATGTCAGGCTGCATACCGCTCAGCGACTCGCACCAGTCCCCGGTGCGAAAGGTGACCGTGTCTATACCCAGTCGCCGCGCATTGCCTTGTGCAACCGCAATGGCCGCCGCCGAGATGTCGGTGGCAAGGATTCGGCATTGTGGCCGCTCGCGGGCGATGGCGAGTGCAATGGCGCCACTGCCGGTGCCGAGGTCGGCAATCAGTTGCGGTTGCCCGGCGGGTATCCGTTGCAGTGCCTGCGCAACCAGCGTTTCCGTCTCCGGGCGCGGTATCAGTGTGTCGGCGGTGACGGTCAGTGGCAGTGACCAGAACTCACGTTCACCGGTCAGGTACGCGACCGGTTCGCCCCTGAGTCGCTGCCGCAGCAGTTGCAGGAAGCGCTCGCGACTCTCGAACGGCAGGTGCTTCTCCGGCCAGGCGTGAAAGTAACTGCGCGGTTGACGCAGTACATGTCCGAGCAGGACCTCGGCATCGAGTCGTGCCGACCCCGTGTCCAGTAACCGGGTGGCCTGTTCGAGCAGCTGTCTGATGGAATCCGGATCAGTTGCCTGATTCATCGAGAGCGGTCAGTAGATCGGCCTGGTATTCGTTAATCAGGGGTTCAATCGCCAGATCCAGATTGCCGGCCATAAAATCGTCTAGCTTGTAGACGGTCAGGTTGATGCGGTGATCGGTCATGCGTCCCTGCGGGAAGTTATAGGTGCGGATCCGTTCGGAACGGTCGCCGCTGCCGACCAGCGAGCGGCGTGCCTCCGTTTCTTCGGCCTTTTGCCGGGCCAGCTGGTTGTCCAGCAGCTTTGCCGACAGCAGCGACAGGGCACGGGCACGGTTCTTGTGCTGCGAACGCTCATCCTGGCACTCGACCACGATGCCGCTCGGGAGGTGCGTCAGGCGGATGGCGGAGTCGGTCTTGTTGACATGCTGGCCACCGGCGCCGGAGGCGCGAAAGGTGTCAACCTTCAGGTCGGCCGGATTGATTTCAATCGGGTCGATGTCATCGGCTTCAGGCAGAATGGCAACGGTCGCGGCCGATGTGTGTATGCGTCCCTGGGATTCGGTGTCCGGGACGCGCTGTACCCGGTGGGCACCGGATTCAAACTTCAGCCGTGAATACGCGCCCTGACCGACAATACGTGCAATGACCTCCTTATAGCCGCCGTGTTCACCGGGGCTTTCACTGAGTATCTCCACCTGCCAGTGGTTGAGCTCGGCATAGCGCACATACATGCGAAACAGGTCACCGGCAAAAATGGCCGCTTCATCGCCACCGGTTCCGGCACGGATCTCCAGAAAGATGTTGCTGTCATCATGCGGATCTTTCGGTAACAGCAGTTTTTGCAGATCCAGTTCCAGTGCGTCCGTGCGTTCGCGTGCCTGCTTGATCTCGTCTTCGGCCATGCCCTGCATGTCCGGGTCCGGGTCCCTGAGCATTTCCCGGGCCGCGTCGACGTCTTGTTGTGCCTGTTGCCAGGCCCTGAAACAGTCAACAACCGGTGTGAGTTGTGCGTATTCCCTGGAAAGACCGCGATATCTGTCCTGGTCCGATATGGTTTCTGCATCGGACAGCAGGGCGCTGACTTCTGTATGGCGCTCCTCGATGTGCTGCAGTTTACTGACGATGCTTGGCTGCATGATTACTCGGTATCGTTGAGCTTGAGACGAAACAGTGTTCGCACGGCTTCCAGCAAGCCGGTTTCGCCTTCCGCCGCTGCGCCACGCAGGTTTACACTGGGGTTATGCGTGAGCTTGTTAACCAGGTTGCGCGTCAGGGTGTCGATCACTTCCTGCGGCGGTTTGCCGCTCGCAAGCTGGTGGCTGGCCTTCTGCCGCTCGGCTTCAGCCAGCGACTGTGCATACTCGCGGTAGGCACGCACCGTGGGGACGGCAAGCAGTGAGCGCGTCCATGCCATGAAACGGTCAACCTGGACATCGATAATCTCTTCCGCTTGCTCTGCGGCTTCCTGGCGTGAACGCAGGTTTTCCTCGATGACACCCTTGAGGTCATCGACGCTGTAGAGGTAAATGTCATCGAGCGTCGCAACATCCGCCTCGATGTCCGCGGGTACGGCGAGATCCACCATCAGTACCGGGCGGTGTTTGCGGGTAACCAGTGCCTTCTTGACGAGTTTCCGGGTGATGAGGGGTGTCGTGCTGCCGGTCGAGGAAATCACGATATCGGCTTCCGCCAGGTGGGCGGGTATTTCATCCAGTTCAATGCCATAGCCATTGAATTGCGCGGCGAGGTCATGGGCGCGTGACACGGTGCGATTGGCAATCACCATTTTACCCATCCCCTGGTCGTGCAAGTGCCGGGCGGCCAACTCGATGGTTTCGCCCGCGCCGATCAGCAACGCTGTCTGGTTATCCAGGCAGCCGAATATCTGCCGTGCCAGGCTGACGGCCGCGAAGGCAACCGATACCGGGCTGGCCCCGATTGCCGTGTCGGTGCGAATTTGCTTGGCGACCGAAAAGGTGTGCTGAAACAGTCGGTTGACCAGCGTGTCAATGCTGCCGATCTGCAACGCCTGCTGGTAGCTGTCTTTCATCTGTCCGAGGATCTGGGGCTCGCCCAGAACCATGGAATCCAGCCCGGCCGCGACGCGCAGGATATGGCGTACGGCGTCAGTTTCAGTGTAGTTGTACAGATGTGGCTGCAGACTGTCGATGTTCAACTGATGGAAGCGGCACAACCAGTCAGAGACCGGTTCAACATTATCCGCATCCTGGTTGAGGTATAACTCGGTACGGTTACAGGTCGACAGTATAGCCGCCTCGTGGATACCCTCCAGCGCCATCAGTTCGCCCAGCGCACGGGGTAAAGACTCCGGCGGGAAGGTCACCTGGCCGCGAACCTCGACGGGTGCAGTGCGGTGGTTGATACCAAGGACGGTCAAATGCATATCATAATCAAGAAAATACCGAAGCGAACGCAAAATTCTGCATGGCGGGACCGGCTAATACAAGCAGGAGATGAATCCTGAAGCATCCCCTGCGGATATACAACAAAATACTGTTTTCACTGTCCATTAAGATACCAGCCTATAAAGCGGACTGTTAGAATGCCAACAATGAATGACTTGATGATCCGATGTAAAGATTCGATGCGCGTGCTCATGATGGGCATGCTGATGGTGCCGGCACTCGTGTCCTGTGCCGCCTCCGGCGACAGAATTCAGTCGGGGGAGGCGATGCCCGGTGGTGATGATCCACCGCCAGCCGCTGGCGTGGCGCAGGGTACAGTCCCGCAACAGACACTCACCAAGGACCTGATGTTCGATATTCTTCTGGCCGAGATCGCCGGCCAGCGCGGGGCACTTGACACCTCCGTTCCACACTATCTGCAGGCGGCGCAGGACGCGCAGGACCCACGGGTCGCGGAACGGGCCGTGCAGATAGCCTCCTATGCCAAGCAGTACCGGGAGGCTGAACGTGCGGCGCGCCGCTGGGTCGAGCTTGATCCGGACAGCATCGAGGCGCGCAAGGCCCTGATTGCACTGGCACTGAACAATAACGACCGGGAAGAGGTCATTACCCAGCTGGATTATCTGCTGGCCCTTTCAGATGATCAGGAGGCGGGTTACAGCCTCGCAACGACCATCCTCGCGCATGAAAATGACAAGGCCGCTGCGCTGCAAACCATGGAAAAACTGGTTGCCCATAACCCGGACAACCCGTACGCCTGGATGGCGCTGAGCCGTGTTGCCGTTACCGCGGAACAGCTCGAGCAGGCGCTGGAGGCGGCCGACAAGGCACTGGCCGTGAGTCCCGGTCTGCCGGCGGCCATTTTACTCAAGGCCCAGATCCTGGTCAGAATGGAGCGCAAGGACGAGGCGCGACTGTTACTGGCCGATGCCGTTGACCGCTATCCGGAGGACACCAACCTGCATTTTGCCTACGGGCGCATGTTGCTGGATGCGGAGGACCTGGCGGCCTCCCGGGCGCAATTTGCTCTCGTGGTCAAACTGGAACCGGACAATCCGGAAGGCCTCTATTCCCTGGCACTGCTGGAACTCGAGACCGGGCAGTACACAGCCGGTGAAAAGCACCTGAAACAGCTCATCAAGATTGATGAAGACGTGCAAAACGCCTATTACTATCTCGGTTATTCCAGATTTAAGCAGGACGACGACGCGGCGGCACTGGGCTGGTACCGCAAGGTTGAGTCGGGCGATTACTGGAGTCAGGCACAGTTACGAATTGCCGAGATCCTGGTCAGGCAGGGCGATGTGGCGGGCATGAGTCAGCATATGCAGGTTCTGCGGCAAAAGAATCCGGCACAAAGCGTGACCTTTTACCTGCTCGAAGGTCAGGTGCTCACGGATGCGGGCATGGACCAGGAAGCCTTTGAACTCTACGGCCAGGCACTGCAGGCCAGTCCGGATAATACCGACCTGCTCTACGCACATTCACTGACGGCAGAGCGGCTGGGGAAACTCGAGGTCGCTGAAAGGGACATGCGCCGGATCCTGGAGCTGGATCCCGACAATGTCCGCACCCTGAATGCCCTTGGCTATACACTCGCAGACAGGACCGATCGTTATGAAGAGGCGCTGCTTTATATAAACCGCGCTTACGCGCAGGATCCGGATGATCCGGCGATTATTGACAGTCTTGGCTGGGTGCAGTACCGCCTCGGTAATCTGGATGAGGCACGCGGTCACTTGCAACGGGCCTGGGATTTGACACAGGACAGCGAGATCGGCGCACACCTCGGCGAGGTCATGTGGGTGCAGGGTGATCATGACGGTGCCCGCGAAATATGGGAAGTGTCGCGTCAGTCTTCGCCTGATAATCCGGCGTTACTGGAAGTGATCCAACGCTATAACCCGTGAAGCGTCTTGCCGGGCTCTTTCTGACGACCCTGTTGCTGGGCGGTTGTGCAGCAACACCTCACCTCCAGAGCAGCCGTTCAGCGGCGGAATTCAGTGACTGGCAATTGAATGGCCGTATCGCCCTGACCCATGGCGATCAGGGCTGGCATGCAAGTTTATTGTGGCAGCAACGGGCTGACGGCTATCAGTTAAAGGTATCCGGCCCGTTGGGACAGGGTGGTTTCCAGCTTGCCGGTGATGAACACGGCGTCGTGCTGGTGGATGCCGAGGGGAATGCATCCTTTGCCCGCGACGGTGATGCCCTGTTGCTGCAGGCAACCGGTTGGCACCTGCCGGTAACCGGCATGCGCTACTGGGTGCGTGGGTTGCCTGTTCCGGAGATCGAAGCCGCGCGGGTGTACGATGAGTCGGGCCGGCTAAGCCACCTGGAACAGTCGGGCTGGAGCATTGATTACCAGCGTTATCAGTTGGTTGAAGGCGCCGCCGTGCCCGCGAAGATGCAGCTTGCGCACGAGGATATCGATGTGCGGCTGGTGATTAATCAGTGGCAACTGGGTCCGGCAGCGGCCACGCTGCCATGACGCCGGAGACGATCCCGGCCGCTGCCAGCGGCCCCTGGCCGGCCCCGGCCAAACTCAATTTGCTGCTGCATATCATCGGGCGGCGTGATGACGGCTACCATGAACTGCAGACCGTCTTTCAGTTCCTGACCCTCAGCGACTGGTTGTATTTCGATGTCCACCGGCAGCCGGCGGGTGTGCGGCTTGCCAGGCAAACGGCCGGCGTGCCGGCAACTGCTGACCTGTGTGTGCGGGCGGCCACCCTGTTGCTGGAAACCACCGACCGCATGGAGGGTGTGACGATTTATAACGACAAACGCCTGCCGGTAGGCGGCGGTCTGGGTGGGGGCAGTTCCGATGCCGCCACCACACTGGTGGTGCTGAATCGTCTCTGGGGGCTGGGTCTGCAGCCTGAGGAATTGGCCCGGCTGGGGCTCATGCTGGGTGCCGATGTGCCGGTGTTTGTCCATGGCCAGGCGGCATGGGCCGAAGGTGTCGGGGAGCGGCTCACCCCGGTGACCCCTCCGCAAGCATGGTATTTCGTGCTGGTGCCACCGGTAAGCGTATCAACTGCCGCAATTTTTTCCGATCCGGGTTTGACACGGGACACGCCGCGAACGAAAATACCCGACCTTCTTTCGGGCGTGGGTCATAATGACTGCGAGGCCGTGGTGTGCCGCAGGTATCCGGAAGTGGCAGCGGCAGTTGACTGGTTGAACAGGTTTGCACCCGCACGGCTGACGGGCACTGGTGGATGTGTCTTTGCCGCATTTGCAACGCAGGCGGATGCTCAGGCGGTGGCGGCGCAACTGCCTGCCGACTGGTCCGGCTTTGTGGCGCGGGGTGTCAATCGCTCCCCGTTGCTGGCGGCAATGGAGTGACCGGTTAACAGTCCCATACGGGTGAGTCATTTTACGATTAATTGGGACGTCGCCAAGTGGTAAGGCCCGGGGTTTTGATCCCCGTATTCGCAGGTTCGAATCCTGCCGTCCCAGCCAGGCATGAGCATCGCGAAGCGATGACCACTGACGCAAGATGCGGCAGGATGAGAACCTCAAGGTTCGACAAGTGTGCACAGCACACTTGAACGTTGTCGCTTGGCGACGACGGCCCGCAGGGTGAGGCGCGCAGCGGCGAATAATCCTGCCGTCCCAGCCAGGCATGTGCATCGCGAAGCGATGACCACTGACGCAAGATGCGGCAGGTAATATAAATGACTTCCCTCTCCCTGCGGGAGAGGGCCAGGGAGAGGGGATACACCCGGGCAACTGTTCTGGTCTCATCTCCCCAACCCTCTCACAGCAGGAGAGGGGGGTAATGCACAGTAGTGATGGCAGACACATTATGAACAGTATGCACGGCGCTGATTCTGACGGCGAGATCATGGTGTTCACCGGGAATGCGAACCCGAAGCTGGCGCAGGCGGTGGTTGAACATTTACAGCTCGGCCTGGGTGCAGCCAGTGTCGGTAGTTTCAGCGACGGTGAAGTGCAGGTGGAGATTGAAGAGAACGTTCGCGGCAAGGATGTTTTCGTGATACAGCCGACGTGCGCGCCGACTAACGATAACCTGATGGAGTTGCTGGTGATGATTGACGCCCTGCGACGTTCATCAGCACAGCGTATTACCGCGGTGGTGCCGTATTTCGGTTATGCGCGCCAGGACCGGCGGCCACGTTCGATTCGTGTTCCGATTACGGCCAAGGTGGTCGCGCAGATGATAGGCAATGTGAAGGCCGACCGCGTGCTGACGGTTGACCTGCACGCTGACCAGATACAGGGGTTTTTTGATATCCCGGTTGATAACGTGTATGCGTCGCCGATCCTGCTGGGTGACGTCTGGAAACAGAAATACCCGGATATGGTCGTGGTATCACCGGATGTCGGCGGTGTTGTACGGGCCCGGGCCCTGGCAAAGCGCCTCGATGATGCAGAACTGGCGATTATCGACAAGCGTCGGCCGCGTCCGAATGAGGCGCGCGTAATGAATATTATCGGTGAGGTCGAAGGCCGCACCTGTGTGCTGGTGGATGACCTGGTCGATACTGCCGGCACTCTCTGCCTGGCTGCGATGGCACTGAAAGATCACGGCGCCAGCCGCGTGGTGGCCTACTGTACGCACCCGGTATTGTCCGGTTCAGCCGTTGAAAATATTGACGCATCGGAGCTGGACGAGCTGGTAGTGACAGATACCATTCCGTTGCAGGAAAAGGCACTGGCCAGCAGCAGGATCAGGCAGTTGAGTATTGCCACCATGCTTGCAGAAACCATGCGTCGTATCAGTAACGAAGAGTCGGTCAGCTCACTGTATATGGATTGAGACCTGTTTCGTGGCACTGTTGTTTAGATGACATTGCCGCATCAAGTCTTCCCTGGTCGCGGGGAAGGCGTTATCCGCACCCAAGGTGCATATTAATCTGGAGAAGTAACATGGCTATAAGTTTTGAATTGAGTGCCGAGCCACGCAGCGATATGGGTAAGGGTGCGAGCCGCCGCCTGCGTCGTGCCGGCAAGATACCTGCCATCATCTACGGCGGCGACAAGGCACCTGAAGCACTGACGCTGTCGCATAACGAGGTATTACGCAACCTAGAGCACGAGGCTTTCTATTCGCACATCCTGACGGTCAGAAGTGGCGGCAACGAGATGCAGGCTATTCTGCGCGATCTGCAGCGTCATCCCAGCAAGGCAATCATCATGCACATGGACCTGCAACGCGTCAGCGCTACAGAGAAGCTGTGGACGAATGTGCCAATCCATATTGTCGGGGAGGATGTTGCGCCGGGTGTGAAAGGGGGAGGGCTGGTCTCGCATGACCTGACGGATGTCGAAGTCGAGTGTTACCCGAAAGATCTGCCTGAATATATCGAGGTGGACATATCATTGCTTGAGGTGGGTGATGCCATTCACCTGTCGGGCCTGAAAATACCTGACGGCGTGACACTGACAGAGCTGGAACGCGGTGAGGACCATGACATTTCTGTTGTCTCCATTCATGCCAAACGTATTGTTGAAGAGGAAGAGGAAGGTGTTGAAACTCCGGCTGCCGAGGGTGGTGAAGCGGGTGAGGCGGCTACGGATGAGGCTGAAGACGAAAGCTAGGCGGTTGACCGTTGGCTGCCATACAGCTCGTTGCCGGGCTGGGTAATCCTGGAGCGAAGTACGAACAGACCCGGCATAATGCCGGGTTCTGGTTTGTGGATGAAGTCGCGCGCCAGTACCATGCCCGCTTCAGCTTCGAAAGCAAATTCAAGAGCGAGGTCGTGCGCTGCACGATTGCGGGCAGCGACTGTCGTTTGCAAAAACCCATGGACTTCATGAACCGCAGCGGCCTGCCAGTGGCTTCACTGGCGAACTTTTACCAGATTCCACGCAGCAGCATCCTCATCGTGCATGACGACCTGGATCTTCCGCCGGGAACAGTGAAGCTGAAACAAGGTGGTGGTCATGGCGGGCACAACGGCCTGCGTGACCTGATTCCGCATCTTGGTGGCAACAATTTCCTGCGCCTGCGCATCGGCATCGGACATCCCGGTCACCGTGACGATGTGGTGGCTTACGTGCTGAAAAATGCCTCCAGAGATGACCGGGCCAGCATCGACCAGGCGATTGAGGAAGCCGTGCAGGCGTTGGCGGATGTTATTGCGGGCAACCTCGACAAGGCGATGAAGGCGCTACACACGGCGAAATAACAGCCATCAGCACGGGGACCGGTGCGCTGTGCCCGCCCTGCATTACTTGTTTTCAACAACAGGATAACTATGAGCGTCAAGTGCGGTATCGTCGGCCTTCCCAATGTGGGCAAGTCCACCCTGTTCAACGCCCTCACCGAAGCGGGCATACAGGCGGAAAATTACCCCTTCTGCACCATTGATCCGAATGTCGGCATAGTGCCGGTGCCGGACCCGCGCCTCGACAGCCTGGCTGAAATCGTCAAGCCGCAGAAGATAATCAACACCACCATGGAGTTTGTCGATATCGCGGGACTGGTGGCCGGTGCATCCAAAGGCGAAGGACTGGGTAACAAATTTCTGGCAAATATTCGCGAGACCGATGCCATCTGCATGGTGGTGCGCTGCTTTGATGATGACAACGTTGTTCACGTCTCCGGCAGCGTTGACCCGATACGTGATATAGAGGTCATCGATACGGAACTCGCACTGGCAGACCTGGAAACAGTCGAGAAGGGCATTACGCGCGCCGGCAAGATCGCCAAGGGCGGTGACAAGGATGCCAGGGCAAAGCAGGCCTTGCTGGAAACTATCCGTGACCGTCTGGATGCGGGCGGCATGATCAGCGCCATGGGCCTCGATGATGAACAACAGGCGCTGATCTACGATCTGCATTTACTGACCTCCAAGCCGGTGATGTATGTTGCCAATGTCAGTGAGGACGGCTTCGATAACAATCCTTACCTGGATGCGGTCTGTCGCCGCTCCGCGGAAGAGGGCGCCGAGGTAGTTGCCGTTAGTGCGTCGATCGAGGCAGAGCTGGTCGAACTCGAACGTACCGAGCGCAAGGATTATCTGGAAGAGTTAGGGTTTGACGAGCCGGGTCTGAACCGCGTAATACGCGCCGGTTACAAACTCCTCAAGCTGCAGACCTACTTCACCGCCGGGGTAAAAGAAGTCCGCGCATGGACAACCCACATCGGTGCCACTGCCCCACAGGCCGCCGGCGAGATTCACACCGACTTCGAGAAAGGATTTATCCGCGCCGAGGTGATTGCCTATGAAGATTTCATCGCCTGTAAAGGCGAGCATGGGGCAAAAGAGGCCGGAAAGCTGCGTCTGGAGGGCAAGGACTACATCGTGCAGGACGGCGATGTCATGCATTTTCGCTTTAATGTCTAGACTGTCTATGAACACAGCTGCCATAAGTGACAGGGGAACTTGTCCAGAGGCACCGGTTTCAGGTAATCTTACGCCCCCTTGGCTACGTAGCTCAGTCGGTTAGAGCACAGCATTCATAATGCTGGGGTCGGTGGTTCAAGTCCACCCGTAGCTACCATATTTTCAATAACTTACAGCAACCGGCGTAATTCTTAATTCCTCCTGTAGTGCAAATGTAGTGCAGCACATAACAAAAAACGGGCTATTTCAGCCCGCTAACGTGTGTCCTGTCAGCCCTGTCCTACTGGTTTAATTGGCCCTATATCAGGTTTTACTAAAAGGCCGGAATCGACCCAACTCGGAAGTTCAGGAAATTTCCTTAAACTATCGGAATGTACTGTAGTCGGACCTTCGCGTTCAAGCGGCAATGGGCTGTCATCGATCCTAATTTTCCTTTCCCGAGAGTCTATTTCACA
>Ga0210063_1000043_pt1 | contig 41834 bp, 40 predicted proteins | sample Muzzi_PWA_D1_FD_185529 | JGI IMG/M metagenome (GOLD analysis project Ga0210063, IMG submission 185529) | Wetland microbial communities from San Francisco Bay, California, USA, that impact long-term carbon sequestration - Muzzi_PWA_D1 (SPAdes) | ecosystem: Environmental > Aquatic > Marine >... | reverse complement strand
CCATTGGTAGTCAGGGGCGCAGTACCCGAGCGGGCCTGTTTCCCCATTCCCCTTTCAATCCGTGCGTGCGGTTTTCCCGCACACGGCTTACCGATGATCTTCTCGGCATGGTTACGCGGCCCCCGGATAGCGGACGGTGCCCATCAACTGGTGAAGGCCCAACTCCCCGAACCACTGCCGGGTCCAACGGTCGGCTTGCCCGGCGCGCAGGTTGCGGCCGTGACGCTTGATCAACAAGCGCCGCAGCCTCCAGGCGACGTAGCGGTCGATCTCGATGAACCTGTCGGCGGCGTTCCCGGTGCGAAAGTAGTTGCCCCAGCCACGCAGGAGCGGGTTCAGGTCCGCGATCACCTCGCGGATATCTGAGACTCCTGTGCGGTTGCGGCCGGTCTTGGCCCTGACCTTGGCTCGGATCGACTTCATCGCCCGCGCCGAGGGCCAGCGGTGGAGGTAGTAGCGGCGGATGCCGCGTTCCATCAGCTTGCCCGAGGCGCGCGCTCTGAAGTGAGCGCCGAGGAAGTCAAAGCCCTCGCGGCCTTCTCTGAGGTCGACCACCTTCGTCTTGTCGGGATGCAGCTCGAGGCCGAGGGAGACGAGGACTTCCCTCGCCTTGGTCTCGGCCGCCCTGGCCTCGCTCTGTGAGCGGCAGAGCACGACGAAGTCGTCCGCGTAGCGGACGAGCAGGCCGTTCTCGCCACCCTCGAAGGCGAGGTCGAGGGCGTGCAGGTAGATATTGGAGAGCAACGGGCTGATGACACCGCCCTGGGGCGTGCCGGCGACCGTCTGCCGGTAGGCCCCCTCCTCCATCGCGCCTGCGGTGAGCCACTTGCGCAGCAGCTTCAGCACCCGCCGGTCTGAGACCCGCTCCGCCACCTTCTCGATCAACAACTCGTGATCGATGCTGGAGAAGTAGTCCCGGATGTCTGCGTCAAGCGCCCAGGTGCGGCCTCCGATGAACCCCATGCGGAGCTTCTCCTTGGCCTCGGTGGCGGAGCGACGGGGCCGGAAGCCGTGTGAGGCGTCTGAGAAGCCCGCCTCGAAGATCGGCTCCAGGACAAGCCGCGCCGCCTGCTGGGCGATCCTGTCGCGGACGGTGGGGATGCCGAGCGGCCGCTTGCCGCCGTTTGGCTTGGGAATATCGACCCTCCTGGTTGGGGAGGGGCGATAGGCGCCTTCGCGGAGGTCTCTTTGCAGCTCGGCCAAAAGCCGCTCTGCGCCGTATTCCTCCACCGCGGCGAGCGTCACCTTGTCGATGCCCGCCGCGCCCTTGTTCTTGCGCACCCGCTTCCATGCCTCCCGGAGGACGTCACCCCTCCAGATGCGGTCATGCAGGGCATGAAAGCGGCGATTCGGGGATCGCTTGGCCGCTGCCCATAGCTTGCGTTGGAGTTCTCGCGCCTTCGGGCGGCGAGGGGCCACAAGTGCCATTTCGCTCGCCTCCCCATCGACGGGATGGCTCCCGCCGGGGTGGTTGGGTCCGCTCTTGGCGGTCATGCCTGGCGCTTACCTCCTCGACCAGCGCGATCAAAGCGGGGGCCCTTCGCTCCCGGCGCGTTGTTCTGCGCGCCGATCGGCACTACTACGACCCCCTCGGACTCCCGCTGCCCTCCGTCCCCTTTCGCGCTCGGCTTATAGGTCCGGTCTTTGCCCGACGTTGGGCTGGGCAGACGGGTCTCCCACGTTCCGACACCGACCTTGCGCGCGTGCAACTTCCCGTACCCCGAGGGGACCCGCCGACCGGCTCCGCAGCAGGATCGGCGGACATGGCCTTCGCCGCGAAATGAGCGGCTCGGCTCCCCCATTGTGGATGTGACGAGGCTGCAGTCGCAGCCCGCGCGCTTGCTCCCTCCGGAGAGGCTCTTGACGCCCCGCTCGGCCGCAGGGATCTCTCCCTGAGGCTGGGGCCTGCTACCGGGCGCTGCGGCGCTTACCCGGACGGGACTCACACCCGTTGGCCTATGCCAGCTTTCGTGGCGCAACATCGTGCGCATCCTATGGAGGCTGCCGTGTCACCCCGGGGCATGGCTACAGGTAGCGTTGGAGCATGCTTGCTCTCGCCGAGCCGCAGGAGCGCGCGATCGCCCACGGCGACGACCCGCTGTTGCTCACCGGCGCGGCCGGGACGGGCAAGACCGAGGTGCTGGCGCGCCGCTTCGAGCGGCTCGTCGGCGAGGGAACCCCACCGGACCGCATCCTCGTCCTCGCCTCGACCCGGGCCACCGCCGGGCGTCTGCGCGAACGGGTGGAACAACTGCTCGACCAGCCGCTCGAGCAGCTCTGGATCGGCGTCTGGGATCGACTCGGCGAGCAGCTCTTGCGCGAGTACGCCCCCGCCGCCAACCTCGATCCCTTCTTCGGCGTGCTGGGCCGGGCCGAGCGCCTGGCGCTGCTGCTCGACCGGATCGACGAGCTGCCGCTGCGCAACCAGCAGATCCGCGGCAACCCGGCGGGCCTGCTCGCCCGCCTGCTGGAGCAGATTGACGAGGTCAAGGCCGGCTCGGACCCGCCCGAACCCGAACTGGCCGAGCTGATCGCCGCCCACGACCGCATCCTCGACTCGACCTGCAGCCTCGACCGGGGCGACGTCTACTTCACCCTGAGCAAGCTCTTTGACGAGCGGCCCGACGTCCGGCTCTCGATCGCGTCTCGCATCCGATACCTGATGGTCGACGAGTTGGAGGACACGACTCCCGCTCAGCGATCGATCCTCGCCGCCTTGGTCGAGGAGAACCCGAACCACCTGTACGCGCTGGAGGAGACAGGCGAGGTGCCGGGGGTGTCCGACTGGGCGCGGCGTCCTCTTTTTCGCCCCACCGACTCCCCTGGTGACGCAGGCGCCCCTGGCGAAAAACCCAGCGTCCAGTCGGACACCCCCGGCGACTCGCCGCGGGTCATCGAACTGGAGCGGTTGTTCCGAGACCCGCCGACCCGGTTTTGGCGCTGCGCTAGCGAGCGGGCGCAGGCGCAGGCCGTGGCGCGGGAGGCGGAGCATCTGATCGCGAAGGGGACCGCGCCGGAAGACATCTGCGTTCTGGTCGAAGCCGAGGAGCACGGCGGGCCTGTCGCCGCCACCATGGAAGAGCGGGGGATCCCGTTTCACATGTCCGGGCCAGCGGCACTTTTTCAGCGGCCGGAGGTGCGCGATGCGATCGCCTGGCTTCGCGCGCTTGCCGATCCTGGAGATTCGGCGGCGGCGGCGCGGGCACTGACGCGGCCGCCGGTCGAGTTGCGGTCGGCGGATTTGGCGCGGCTGACGACGATATCTCGGCGCCGCAAGCTCGACCTGGTCTCTGCCTGCGACGCCGCGATGGAGAGCCCGCAGATCTCGCCCGAGGCGCGGGAGCGGATCCAGTCCTTCCTCAAGCTCTATGGCACCGCCTCGGCGGTACTCGAGGAGCGCCGTGCCGATGTCTTCGTACGGAGACTTGTAGAGGCGGTCGGACTGCGGCGGCAGCGACTCTTCGCGGCGCAGCCTGAGGTGGCCGAGCGGTTGCTCGGCCTGTCGCGGCTGGCGGAGCTGGCGGCGACCTGGGCGCAGCGTGAGCCGAACGGGTCGACGCGAGATTTCATCCGTCACATCAGCGCCGTTGCCGATGCCCGGCTCGAGCCCACCGGCTTCAGCGAGCCGCCGGCACGCAACGCGATCCAGGGGCTGACCCGCACGGCGGTCAAGGGGATGGAGTTCGAGCATGTCTTCGTGCTGGGCATGGAGCGCGAAGAAGATGCCGAGCGGATCGGCAGGCCGGCGCGGATCGGGCTTGTGCTGTCTCGGGTCGAGAGCGGCGAGGCTCGGCCGTCGCAGTTCCACGCCGACGCCCTGGCCGCGGCTGAAGCAGAGGAGGAGCTGCACGAGGAGGAGCTGTTCGGGCCGGCCGAGGGGCTGCACGCGACCTACCGGGCGCTGCGCGAGCAGGTGCTGGAGGCGTCCTGGAGGGCGGGCCGCGAGTTGTCGGAGCCGCGGCTCGACACCGCGATCGACGTCAACCGGGCGATCGCCCGCTACCTGGAGCTGCTCAAGCTCGCGGCGCTCGCGCAGCGGCCGGGCGAGGAGGCCACGGCGGAGGCGATCGAGGCGGTCAACGGGCTGCTGCGCCAGGTCGCCACGCCGGAGCAGCAGACCGAGCTCGACGCCTCCTCGCTCGACTCCTACCTGCTCGGCTCCGAGCGCGAGCGCGAGGGGCGCCGCAAGCTGATCGACGCCCGCCAGGAGCCCTCACTGGAGGCCTTCCTGCCGCGCCGCGGCGACGGCGCGCTCAGCCTCTCCGCCTCCGACCTCGACCTCTACCTGACCTGCCCGCTGAAGTACAAGTTCGGGCGCGTCTTCGGCATCCCCCAGGAGCCGACGATCAACCAGCGCTTCGGGATCCTGATCCACAACGTGCTCGAGCGCTTCCACAAGGAAGGCGACGACCAGGGCAGCGAGGAGGGGCTCAACCGGCTGATGGGCCTGTTCGAGGCGGGCTGGCGGCGCACCGGCTTCCGCAGCAGCGACGACGAGCTGCAGTTCCGCGACCGCGCACGCGAGGCGATGCGCCTCTACTGGGAGCTGGAGAGCGAGTCGGAGGGAGAGCCGGTCTGGCTGGAGCGCAAGTTCGACATCCGCATCGGCGAGCACCACGTGCGCGGGCGGGTCGACCGGATCGACCGGCTGCCGGGCGGCGACCACGAGCTGATCGACTACAAGACCGGCGAGCGCAAGAGCGAAGCGGCGCTGGAGAGCGACCTGCAGCTGGCCCTCTACCGGGTCGCGGCGCGCCAGGCCTGGGACCTCGAGGCGAGCACCGGCAGCTACTACTACGTGCTCGACGCCGAGAAGGTCGCCGCGCCGGTCGGCCCCGACGACGCCGAGCGGGTCGAGCGCACCGTGCTGCAGGTCGGCGAGGGCGTGCTCGGCCAGGACTTCGAGCCGCGCCCCTCGCCGAAGGTCTGCAGCTGGTGCGACTACCGTCTGATCTGCCCCGCGGCGGAGAGTTGATTGGACGGCTGCAAACTAGCCAGGCTTGGTTTTCGCCGTCTCAGTCTCCCCGCTGTCGGAGAAAATTCTGGAACTCGCGCGCGATCGTGTCTGCGGAGGGCAGCTCGTCGCTGTCCTCGCCCAACTGCTCGGCCTGATCGGCCTCGATCCGCTCGACCAGTTCGGCGATTTCCGGGTTGGCGGCGACGGCGCGGCCGATCTGCTCCTCGTAGCTCGCCGTTTCCTCCTCCAGCTCGGTGGCGTCGACGGCGACCCCGGTCAGCCCCTCCAGCCGGCGCAGCAGCGCCAGCGCCGCCTTTGGGTTTGGGACCGCGGAGACGTAGTGCGGCACCGCCGCCCAGAGCGAGGCGGACGTCATCCCGAGCTGGCGACAGCAGTCGTGGACGACGCCGACGATGCCGGTCGGGCCCTCGTAGTTGGAGCGCTGCAGGTCCAACTCCTCGACCAGCTGCTCATCCGAAGCGAGACCGGTGATCGGCACCGGAAGGGTGTGCGAGACCTCCGCGACCAGCGCTCCGAGGGTGACGACCATCTCCACGCCGAGCGCGTCGGCGGCGGTCGCCACGGTCTCCGAGAAGGTGCGCCAGCGCAGGTTGGGCTCGGTGCCGTCGAAGAGGACGAGGTCACGATCGGCCCCGGGGATGCGAATCGCGATCAGGTCGTTCTGCGGCCACTCGATGTGGCGGGCCTGGCCTTCGCTGAGCACGATCGTCGGCCGCGTCGCCTGGAAGTCGAAGTAGTCCTCGGGGTCGATCTCGGCGATGCGCTCCGCGTCGAAGGAGTCGGCGACCGCACCGAGAGCCGCCGAGGCGGCGCCGGCGGCGTCGTTCCAGCCGCGGAAGGCGCAGACCAGGACCGGCGAGCGGAGTTGTGGCAGATCGCCATGCCAGGCCAGGGAATCCACGCTTTGAGCGTAGCGCCCTCTAGGCCTGCGGCGAGAGGGCGCGCTTGAACAGGCCGTAGGAGATGAAGAGGACGAGCGCGGCGAAGGACAGTTCGAGCGCGCGCTGCGGCACCTCGTTGGCGACGACGACGCCGATCAGGACGCCGAGCGGCGAGAGAGCGCCGATCACAACGGCGTCGCGCACGTTCAGGTTGCCGTAGCCGTTCTGCCGCGCCGCTCCGATCAGGGCGACGACGACGATCATCAGCAGCGAGGTCGACTCGCCCTCGACCTGGCTGAGGCCGAGGAAGATCGTCAGCGCGGGCACGAAGAGGATGCCGCCGCCGACGCCGACGAGGCCGCCGGCGAGGCCGCCGACAAGAGCGATCAGGATCGCGAAGAGGACGTCGGCGCTCATCGTACGATCAGCTCGATCGCGACCCCGACCAGCAGCAGGGCGAAGAGCAGGGAGACGGCGCGCTGGGGGATCCGCTGCTGGACGGCGGCGCCGACGACGACGCCGAGCACGGCCGGGATCGAGAGCAGCAGGCCGGTGCCGAAGTGGACGTTTCCGTAGAAGCCCTGGGCGATCGCGCCGAGCAGGCCGATGAAGACGATCGCGCCGAGGCTGGTGCCGGTGGCGAGGCGCTCGCCGTAACCGAACCAGAAGATCAGCAGCGGCACGATCACGGTGCCGCCGCCTACGCCGAAGAGGCCGCTGAAGAGTCCGGCCAGGGTGCCCACCGCGACGAGCTTCAGGGTGCGGTCGGAGGTCGCGCTGTCCATCGCGCGATACTAAGCGCAGTGTCTCCCGAAACCGGCAGAGGGGAGCGCGAGACGGAGCTCGGGCCGCTTGTGCGGCTGCGGGACGATCCTGCGCGCGCGGCAATCTTCACTGACGTGGATGGCACGCTGGCGCCGATCGTCGCCCGACCCGAGGAAGCGGCGGTGCCGGCCCGCGCGAGCGAGCTGCTGGCGCGACTGAGCGAGCGCTACGGCCTGGTCGGTTGCGTCTCCGGGCGGCAGGCGGCGGAGGCGCGGCGGCTGGTCGGGGTCGACGGGATCGCCTACGCCGGAAACCACGGGCTCGAACTCCTGCTGCCCGGCGAGGACGTGCCGCGCTTCGACCCGGCCCTGCAGGGGCGCGAGGGCGACGCGGCGAACTTCCTCGCCGAGTCGCCCGTCGACCTCGATGCCGCGGGCCTGCGACGCGAGGACAAGGGCCCGATCCAGGCGCTCCACTGGCGCGGGGCCGAGGACGAGAAGGCGGCTGAGGGACAGGCGCACGAGATCGCCGCGGCGGCGGGGCGGGCGGATCTGGAGCTGCGCTGGGGCCGCAAGGTGCTCGAGCTGCGCCCTCCCGGCGGTGGCGGCAAGGACGCCGCCGTGGCGGCGTTGCTGGCCGCCGACGGCCTCACCGCAGCGGCCTACGCGGGCGACGACCGCACCGACCTCGATGCCTTCCGGCGCCTGCGCGAGCTGGCCGAGGAGGGCGAGCTGGAGAGCGCGATCTGCATCGGCATCGCCTCCGAGGAGGGGCCGGCGGAGATCGCCGCCGAGGCCGACCTGACCGTCGACGGGCCCGAGGGCTGGCTGGCGCTGCTCGAGTCGCTGGCGGGATAGCGATGCCCTACACCGACCTACTGCGGGTCACGGTCCTCCTCGCCGGCGCCGAGGCGACCGCGCTCGGGGCGATCACGGCGCTCGCCGCCGGCCGCGACGACGACGCGACGACCGCGATCGTCGCGATCGCCTGGTGGGCGATCGCTCTGGTTGTCGGCATCTGGCTGGGCAGGCCGGCGCGCGCCGCCGACGGCGTCCGCGACGCGCTCGCCCGCGCCCGCACGGCCACCTCGCTGCCCGACGACTCCCCCGCCCGGATCGCCGTCCTGCGGCTCTGGCCGATCGGCCTGACCGCGATCGCCGCCGGCGTCCTCGGCGCGATCTTCCCCGGCGTCGCCGCGATCGGCGCCGGCTACGCGCTGCTGGTCGCGCTGACGATCCGCACCCGCGAGGCAGCGGTTCTCGCGGTCGAGCAGCGCGACGGCGTCAAGTTCCACGTCGTCCCCAACTCTGCGCTGCGCCCGATCGAGCTGGTGCGGACGCCGGGGCTACGCAGCGACCGGCTCCGATAGACCGCCCCCTCCTCCGCTTCGCGTCCGGGGGCGGCGGCTACGCGCCATATCGGCGCCGCTCGCAGAGAATCACCTCATAAACCGCCGCCTCCTCCGCTTCGCGTCCGGGGGCGGCGGCTACGCGCCATATCGGCGCCGCTCGCAGAGAATCAGATCGTGATGCTCGCTAATTGGTTGTTCTAAGGAGGGACCTGAACTTGCGCCAGCTGCGGGTGTTGGCGACGTCCTCCGCGGTCAGCCAGGCGCGCCGCGCGGTCGCCACGGCGTAGGCCATGTTGTCGAGCGTGTCGACGCCGTGGGCGTCGGTGTTGAGCACGATCGCCGCCCCCGCTTCCTTGGCGAGGCGGGCGTGGTGCTCGGAGAGGTCGCGACGATTGGGGTTGCCGTTGATCTCGAGCATCGTGCCGGTGCGCGCGGCGGCCTCGACCACCGCCTCGACATCTATCTCGTAGGGCTCGCGGCGGCCGATCAGGCGGCCGGTGAGGTGGCCGATGCAGTCGACGTCCGGGTTCTCGATCGCGGCCAGCACGCGCCCGGTCATCGCCGCGCCGGAGATCGAGAACGAGGTGTGGACGCTGGCGACGGTCCAGTCGAGCGCGGCGACCAGCTCGTCGGGATAGTCGAGCCCGCCGTCGAGGCCGATGTTGATCTCCGAGCCGGCGAGCAGGCGGAAGCCGCGCCTGCCCTCGTTCCACTCAGCGATCTCCTCGATCCGCTGCCAGAGCCGCTCGGCGGTGACATGGTCGCCGAAGCCATGGCTGGCCGAGTGGTCGGTGATCGCCATGTAGGCGTAGCCGCGCTCGCGCCCGGCGTCCGCCATCTCCTCCAGTGTGTTGCGCCCGTCGGAGAGCGTCGTGTGCGAGTGCAGATCGCCGCGCACGTGCTCGAGCGCGACCAGGTCCGGCAGCGCGCCCTCGCGCGCCGCCCCCAGCTCGCCGCGGCCCTCGCGCAGCTCCGGCTCGATGTAGGCGTAGCCGAGCCGGTCGTATACCTCCTCCTCGCTCGCGCAGAGCGTCGTCTCGCCGCTCTCGCTCTCGACGATGCCGTGCTCGGAGACCGAGAGGCCGCGCGCGACCGCCTCTTCGCGCAGCTGCACGTTGTGCGCGGCGGACCCGGTGAAGTGCTGAAGGAGGTTGCCGAAGGCGCCCGGCGGCACGATCCGCAGATCGACCGCGATCCCGTTGTGGGTCTGCGCGCGCAGCCCGTTCGGCCCCGGCTTGCCGGCGGCGGCGATCAGCGCGTGCCCGGCGAGGTGCTCGGCCAGCTGCTGCGGCTCGTCGGCGGTCGCGATCAGGTCGATGTCCTTGCAGGTCTCGGCCCAGCGCCGCGCCGATCCCGCGACCTCGACCCGGTTCGCGGCCGGGTGCTCGCGCAGCGCCTCCGCCAGCTGCTCGGCGATCGGCCGCACGGCCGAGAGCAGCGCGCGCCCCGGGCCCTCGCCGGGCTCGCCCAGCCGCTCCAGCGCGGCCAGCACGTTCTCCTCGGCCTTCGGCCCGAGGCCCTTCACGTCGCGCACCTCTTCCGCCTCCGCGGCGGCCTTCAGGTCCTCCAGCGAGGTGACGCCGAGCTCGTCGAAGAGCAGCTTCGCCGTCTTCGCGCCGACCCCGGGCACGCGCGTCACCTCGATCAGCGTCGGCGGGAACTTCGCCTTCAGCTTCGCCGCCGCGGGGATCTCACCGCTCTCCAGCAGCGCGTCGATCTTCTCCTCCAGCGTCTTGCCGACGCCGGGGATCTCGGTCGCCCGCCCGGCAGCCGCCAGCTCGGCGACCGAAAGCGGGCTTTCGCGGACCGCCTTGGCGGCGCTCGAGTAGGCGAGCACGCGGTATTTGACCGCGCCGTCGAGCTCGTAAAGCACCCCCAGCTCCTCCAGCGCGGCGGCGATCTCGGCGTTCGTCATACTCGCAACATAGGGATGCTTCGCGGAGGCCGTGGACCCTCGCTATACTTTCTGAAGTATTGAGCTCTGAAACTCGACCCTTGGGAGACCGATACCAGTGACCGGCAAGCTGACCGACGTTACCGACGGCAACTTCAAGTCCGACGTGCTCGAGGCCGACGGCCCGGTGCTCGTCGACTTCTGGGCCCCTTGGTGCGGCCCCTGCCGCGTCGTCCACCCGGTCCTCGAGGAGATCGACGCCGAGCGCGACGACCTCAAGATCGTCAGCCTCAACGTCGACGAGAACCAGCAGACAGCAGCCCAGTACGAAGTCCTCTCGATCCCGACCCTGCTGCTCTTCAAGGACGGGGCGATCGCGAAGAAAGTCGTCGGGGCGATGCCGAAGCGGCGCCTCGAGGCCGAGCTCGAGCCGGCGCTCGCCTAACCGGCCGGCGCATGCCGTTCGTTCAGATCCACTGGTACGAGGGCCGCTCCGACGAGCAGAAGGCGGAGATCGCCGCGCGGATCGAAGCGGCCCTCGGCGAGGTTGCCGGCGTCCCGCCGGAGCACTGCTGGGTCAAGTTCTCCGACACGAAGAAGTCGGACCTGATCATCGGCGAGCCCGCCGAAGCAGACCGGTAGCTCACAGCTTCAGCCCCGCTTCAGACGCTGGCGCATCGTTGGGAACCATCGGGGACGTGCGCTGCGACGGCTCGGCTTCTTGTGTCAGGATCAGTGCGTGGCGGATAAATCGGTCGCAGACAAACTCCGCGAGCTCGGCGTGAACAATGTCCTAGTGCAGATGGCCGAGCGCGGCCAGCTCCTCGCCCTGGAGTGCGAGATGCCGCAGTGCTACCACCACAAGGGACGCGGCGCGTTCGAGCCGGTCACGACGGCGCGCACCAAGTGGGCACCCTCGCGCGACCACTACCCGATCCTCAAGTCGGCCGGCGGAAAGCTAGTTCCCGAGAACGTTCGACTGTCCCACACGGAGTGCAATCAGCGGGATTACAACCGGCGGAAGCAAATCGGGACGCTGCTTGCCAATGGCAAGTCTCTCGAAGACATCGCCGACACGCTGAACCGCAAGGGTGTCCCCCCGGCTCACGGCACGAACCAGTGGACGGCCGCCATGGTGCGCAAGGCCCACGTGTCCTAGCAGTCCGGGGTCGGCGCTGAGTGGAGATCCGGCAGCTACTGCCGTGCCGGTAACGCGCAGCACGGGAATGGATAACGCTACCGATCTGCTACCGTTTTGGGATGAGCAAGCAGATCGCGGTGCGGCTTCCGGATGATCTCGTTGACTTCGTCGATGGGATCGTCGATACCGGCTCAGAGCGCAGTCGGGCGGCTGTCGTGACCCGGGCACTCGAGCGGGAGCGGCGGCGGGCGCTGGCGGAACGCGATGCGCGGATCCTCGCCGGGGCCGGGCCGGACCCGGAGCTCGCCGGGCTCGCCGACTACGCGGCGGGCCGGGCGCACGACCTGGCCTGATGCGACCGATCCACGTCGCGCAGCTCGACAAGGCGCGGCCCGTGCTGGTCCTCACGCGAGAGCTGGTGCGGCCGCATCTGCGGACGGTGACCGTCGCGCCGATCACGACAACCGTTCGTGGGCTCTCGACCGAGGTGGGCGTCGGGTCGGAGAACGGGCTCAGCGAGCCCTCGGTGGTCAGCTGCGACAACATCACCACCATTCCCGCCGCTGCCCTGGGCGAGCAGATCGGCGTCCTGCTCGCCAGCCAGGAACCCGCTCTCGGCGAGGCGGTAGTGGCCGCTTTCGATCTCGACTGATCGCTTAGCGCAAAGTCAGCTGGTACGAGGGCCGCTCCGACGAGCAGAAGGCCGAGATCGCCGCGCGGACCTCAGCGCTCAAGGAGAAATCAGCTCGGCCCCGGGCAGGTAGGTGGATACTCGCTTCGGATCGCGCGTAAGCAGCGGTCGGCCTGTGACCGCGGCGTGGGATGCGATGAGAAAGTCGGCGAGAATCTGCTCTCGAGCGCCGCCGGCGCGGCGGTAGGAGGCATGTGCGTGGCCGGCGAGGAAAGATGCCGCTTTCGGCATCTCCTCGGAGATCAACCGTGGCGGCAGCGCCGCCTCCAGATCCTCGATACGCGAGAAGCGGGGCGCCACCTCGGCAAAGACGATCCCGTTGATAACGACCGGGCCGTTGACGAGCGCCTCGGTGAGCGCCGCCTCCGACCACGCGAGCCATCGCTTGTCCTCGGTGAAGATGTCGAGCAGGACGCTGCTGTCGACGAAGGTCCCCGGGCGAGCCTTCACTTCCGGGTTAGGGCGAGGATCTCATCGGTGCCGAGTTGCAGGTCTCCGGCGCCGCGCATCGCGGCGACCTGTGCATGCGCCTGCTCTGCCCCGGTCGTCAGCCGCGCTCCCTCGCGATCGAGCTCGAAGCGCACCTCGCTGCCGGGCCGAATGCCGAGCGCCTCTCGCACCGGGAGCGGGATCGTCACCTGGCCCTTCTGCGTGACTCTCATCCGGTAAGACTAGCAAGTAATACCGACCCAGCTGGCCGCCTCGCGCAGCGCGAGGCTCAGCTGCGCTTCAGGCGGATCGAGAGATCGCGCCCGTCGAGGGTTGCGCTGACGCCGTCGGCAGCGTCGTAGGCGACTGCGGTGGCCAGCACCTCGCCACTGACGTAGGGCTCGTGCTCGCGGGCTGCGGCGAGCAGCTCCTCGTCGCCGCCGAGGCGGAGGTCGATCCGGTCGGTGATCTCCAGGCCCGCCTCCTTGCGGGCGTTCTGGACCGCGTGGACGATCTCGCGCGCGAGGCCCTCGCGGCGCAGCTCGTCATCGAGCTCGAGCTGGAGGGCGACGGCGTGGCCGGCCTCGGCCTCGACCTCGTATCCCTCCAACGGCTGCAGTGAGAGCGTCACCTCCTCGGTGCCGAGCGCATGCTCGTCGCCGTCGACATTGATCCCGACCTCGCCGCCCTCGGCCATGACGCGGGCGACGTGGACCGGGTCGAGCGCCTCGACCGCGGCCGCGACCTGCGGCATGCGCTTGCCGAAGCGCGGCCCGAGCGAGCGGTAGTTGGGCTTGACCGCGTAGCTGACCAGCTCGCCCTCCTCGTCGACGAAGTCGAGCTCCTTGACGTTGAGCTCGGCCTTGACCAGCTCGGCGCGGGCGGAGATCGCCTCGCGCTCGGCGTCGTTGGCGACGATCACCGCGCGGCGCAGCGGCTGGCGCATCTTCGCCTTGGCCTGGGCGCGGGCCGCGCGGCCGAGCTCGATCGTCAGCCGCACCGCCTCCATCGCCCGCTCCAGCTCGGGATCGGCAAGCGCCCCGTCGGGCTCGGGGAAGTCGCGCAGGTGAACCGAGTCGAGCGGCTCGCCGGTCTCGCCCGCCTCGCCGCCGGCGAGGTTGAGGTGGATCTCGTCGGCGAGGAAGGGCGTGAACGGGGCCAGCATCGCCGCGGTCTCGAGCAGGCAGTGGCGCAGGGTCGCGAACGCCGCTCGATCGCCCTCCCAGAAGCGCCGCCGCGAGAGCCGCACGTACCAGTTGGAGAGCTGCTCGACGAACTCGGCGATCTCGCGGCCGGCGGCGGTACAGTCGAACGAGTCCATGTGCTCGGTCACGGCGGCGACGGTCGACTGCAAGCGCGAGAGCGCCCAGCGGTCCAAATCGGAATATTCCGCCGCCTCCTCTGCTCCCGCAATCCCGAGAGAGTCAGATATGGACTCGGGATTGCTCCCGCGTCCGGGGGCGGCGGGGAAATCCCTGGGGCCCAGGTTCTCGGCGTTGGCGTACAGGACCAGGAAGGAGTAGGTGTTCCAGAGGGTGAGCAGGAACTGGCGAACCGATTCGCCCACCGTCTCGACCGAGAAGCGGTAGCCGGACCAGGGCTGCTGCGCGGTCAGGTAATACCAGCGGAAGGCGTCGGCGCCGTGGGCGTCGATCACCTCCCAGGGCTCCACCACATTGCCCTTGCTCTTCGACATCTTCTGCCCCTCGGGGTCGAGGATCAGGCCGAGGCAGACACAGTTGCGGTAGCTCGACCCCTCCAGCTCGGTGCCCTCGAAGAGCAGCGTCGCCTCGGCCAGCAGGGTGTAGAACCAGCCGCGCGTCTGGTCGATCGCCTCGCAGATGAAGTCGGCCGGGTAGCGCTCCGCGAACAGCTCCTCGTTCTCGAACGGATAGTGGAACTGCGCGAAGGGCATCGCGCCGCTGTCGTACCAGGTGTCGATCACCGACTCGACCCGGCGCATCTCGCCGCCGCAGTCCTCGCAGCCGATGCTGACCTCGTCGATGTAGGGGCGGTGCAGGTCGTCGGGCACATCGCCGCCGGCGCGCTCGCGCAGCTCGGCGACCGAGCCGGCGCAGAAGCGGCCGTCGCAGTCCTCCCCCTCGCACTCCCAGATCGGCAGCGGGGTGCCCCAGTAGCGGTCGCGCGAGAGCGCCCAGTCGACGTTGTTCTCCAGCCACTTGCCGAAGCGGCCGTGCTTGATGTGCTCGGGGTGCCAGCCGATCGTCTCGTTGTTGGCGAGCAGGACGTCGCGCGCCTGCGAAGTCGCGACGTACCAGCTCGACTTGGCGTAGTAGAGCAGCGGCGTGCCGCAGCGCCAGCAGTGCGGGTAGGCGTGCTCGTAGACCTGCTCGCGGAAGAGCAGGCCGCGCGCGCCGAGGTCGTCGATCAACGCCCGAGTGACCTCGGGGTCCTTGACGAAGCGCCCCTCGAAGCCCGTGACGCGCTGGTCGAACGTGCCGTCGGGCTTGACCGGGTTGTAGAGAGTCCGCGCGTCGGTCGGGTCGAAGATCCCCTGCTCGGCGGCGACCCGGTAGTCGTCCTCGCCGAAGGCGGGGGCGATGTGGACCAGCCCGGTGCCGTCCTCGGTGGTGACGAACTCGCCCGCGATCACCGGTGAGGCGCCCGGCTCACGGTCGCTCAGCGTGAAGACCGGGCCCTCGTAGTGACGGCCGACCAGCTCGGAGCCGGGGAAGCGGTCGATGACCTCCGCCCCCTCGCCGAGCACCCGCTCGAGCAGCGGCTCGGCCAGAATCAGGGTCTCGTCCCCGACCTCCGCCTTGACGTAGGTGATGTCCGGCCCGACGGCGACCGCAACGTTGCCGGGCAGCGTCCACGGCGTCGTCGTCCAGACCAGCAAATATTCCGCCGCCTCCTCAGCCGGCCCCGGACGCGAAGCGGAGGAGCCGGCGACTTGATTCCCGCGTCCGGGGGCGGCGGGCGAACCGTCAGCCAGCAGGGGGAATTTCACATATATAGAGGGGTCCTCGACGTCCTGGTAGCCGAGCGCGACCTCGTGCGAGGAGAGCGCCGTGCCGCAGCGCGGGCAGTAGGGGACGACCTTGTGGCCCTCGTAGAGGCGATCGGAATCCCAGAGCTTGCGCAGCGACCACCAGACCGACTCGATGTAGGCGTCCTCGAGCGTCACGTAGGGGTCGTCGAGATCGATCCAGAAGCCGATCCGCTCGGTCAGCCGGTTCCACTCCCCGACGTACTCGAAGACCGACTCGCGGCAGCGCGCGTTGAACTCGGCGATCCCGTACTCCTCGATCTGCTGCTTGGAGGAGATGCCGAGCTGCTTCTCGACCTCGAGCTCGACCGGCAGGCCGTGGCAGTCCCAGCCGGCCTTGCGCGGAACCCGGTAGCCGCGCATCGTGCGGTAGCGCGGGTAGACGTCCTTGAAGACGCGCGAGAGCACGTGGTGGGAGCCCGGCTTGCCGTTCGCGGTCGGCGGGCCCTCGTAGAAACTCCACACCTCAGCCCCCTCGCGGTTGGCCAGCGAGCGGGCGAAGACATCGCGCTCGCGCCAGCGCTCGAGCACGCGTTGCTCGAGCTCGGGGAAGGACTGCTTCGGATCAACTGGGTTGAAGCCGGGCATGAGCAGGTGATTCTAGGAGTGGGTAGGGTGCGCGCCGCATGCCCCCCGCTTTCGACATAAACGGAAAGGTGGCGCTGGTCACCGGCGCCGCCCGCGGGATCGGCTATGAGACCGCGCGTCAGATCCACCTGCGCGGCGGCTCGGTCGCCGTCCTTGACCTCGATCCCGAGCAGGCGCGAGAGGCGGCCGAGCGGATCGGCGAGCGGGCGATCGGGATCGGCGCCGACGTCACCGACGAGGGCGCGATGCGGGCCGCCGTGGCGGAGACGGTCGAGCGCTTCGGCGGCCTCGACCTGGCGATCGCCAACGCCGGCATGGCCCAGTCGCAGATCGCCACCGTGCGCGGCATCGCCGGCGAGGAGTGGGAGCGCGTCTTCGAGGTCGACATGATCGGCGTCTGGCGGACGGTGCGCGCGGTGCTGCCGCAGATCGTCGAACGCCAGGGCCACATCGTCGTCACCGGCTCGATCTACAGTTGGGCCAACGGCGTGCTCAACAGCCCCTACGCGGTCGCCAAGGCGGGCGTCGAGGCGCTCGGCCGCGGCCTACGCGCAGAGTTGGTGCCGCTCGGCGCCAGCGCCGGCGTCGTCTACTACGGCTGGGTCGACACCGACCTGGTGCGCGGCGGCTTCGACCGCAAGCACTCGGACCGGATGAAAGAGAACGTCCCCGCCTGGCTGCTCAAGCGGATCACGCCCGACGAAGCGGCGGCGGCGCTGATCCGCGGCATCGAAGCGCGGGCGCCGCGCACCTTCGCACCGCGGTGGTGGGCGATCCCCAGCTTCCTGCGCGGCATTCTCAACCCGCTGCTCGACCGCCGCTTCGACCGCGACGCGAAGATGCGCGAGACGATCCGCGCGGTCGAGGCCGACGCTGACGAGCAGGGCGCCGCCGCGGTCTCAGCCGCCTCGGGTCAGCCGCTCCAGTAGGAAGAGGAACGACTCGTAGTCCTCGCCGGTGGCGCGGCTGAGCCCGATCTCGCAGGTGCGGTTGCTGCTGAGATGGGCGTCGAAGCGGCGGCCGGCGAGCTCGGCGACCTGGGGCGCGGTCGCCGCCGCGGTCAGCTCCGGGTGGCTGAAGCCGCGGTCGCCGGCGAAGCCGCAGCAGCTTGAGGAGGGGGCGACGTAAACCTCCTCGGCGAGGGCGTCCGCGAGCGCGCGCAGCCGCGGCGCCAGGCCCATCTGGCGCGTCGCGCAGGTCGGGTGCACGGTGGCCGAGCCGACCTTCGCGCCGACCTCCAACCGCGGCAGCAGCCGGTCGTGGGCCCAGGCGACCGAGTCGAGGATCGTCAACCGGGCGAGGCGTGACGCGTTCTCCTCGTCGAGCACGCCCTCGCCCGGCTCGGCGATCGAGTGCGTGCAGGAGGCGGCGTCGATCACGACCGGCAACTCGCCCTCGCCGCTCCACTCCCACAGTCGCGAGACCATCTCGTTCGCCTTGCGCCGGTGGGCGGCGCCGAACCCTTTCGAGCTCCAGGGCAGCCCGCAGCAGGACCCCGCGACGTCCGCCGGGATCCACACCGGCGCCCCGGCCCGCGCCGAGACCTCGACCATCGCCTCGGCGAGGCTGCGTTCGGCGCCGAAGATGCGGTTGGTGCAGCTGGGGACGTAGACGGCTGTGGCGCCCTGGCGCAGCGTGGGGGGCGGCTGCGCGCTCGCCGGCGGCGGCAGGGCGTCGCCGCGCTTGGTGTTGCGCGCCAGCGGGCCGGCGATCCGCAGCGCCGCGCGCGAGGCCTTCTCGACCGTGCCCCAACGGGTCGCGGCGGCCAGGGCCGCCGCCTCGGCCCGCGGCGAGTGGCGCTCGGCGCGCAGCTGCTTGACCAGCGCGCCGGTGTCGATCCCGAGCGGGCAGGCGAGCCGGCAGGAGCCGTCGGCGGCGCAGCTGTCGAGCCCGTCGTAGGCGTACTCGCGCTCGAGCTCGGCGCGCAGCGGCGAGCCCTCGGGCTGGCGGGCGATCTCGCGCCGCAGGACGATCCGCTGGCGCGGGGTCGTGCTCAGGTCGCGGCTCGGGCAGACCGGCTCGCAGAAGCCGCACTCGACGCAGGCGCTCGCCGACTCCTCCTCGACCTCGGGCATCGTTTTCAGATTGCGCAGGTGGGCGCCGGAGTCGCGGTTGAGGACGACCCCGGGGGCGAGCACCCCGTCGGGATCGGCGAGCCGCTTGACCCGCCACATCAGCTCGGTCGCCTTCTCCCCCCACTCGCGCTCGACGTAGGGGGCCATGTTGATCCCGGTGCCGTGCTCGGCCTTGAGCGAGCCGTCGTACTTGCCGACGACAAGCTCGACCAGCTTCGCCATGAACGACTCGTAGCGCTCCAGGTCCTCCCGCTTGCCGAAGTCCGGCGTCAGCATGAAGTGCAGGTTGCCCGCCGAGGCGTGGCCGGCGACGCCTGGCAGGAAGCCATGCTCACCGAGCAGCGCCTGCAGATCGCGGGCGCCCTCGGCGATCCGCTCGGGCGGCACGCAGACGTCCTCGACGATCAGCGCCGTGCCCGGCAGCCGCAGCCGGCCGACGAGGCCGTGCAGGCCCTCGCGCACCCGCCAGGCGAGCTCGATCTCCTCAGCCTCGCGGGTGAACTCAATCGGCCGGATCGTCTCGTGGTCGCCGAGGACCTCCCCCGCCGCGGCAATCGCGGCGTCGAGCTCGTCGTCGCTCGCGCTCCCGTACTCGACCAGCAGAACCGCCGACTCGGGCGGCAGCTCTTTCCACTCCTCGGGCGCCCCGACCATGTTCCAGGCGGCGGTGATCAGCGCCGGCGCGACCATCAGCTCGACCGCGGTGGCGCCCGAGGCGACCAGGTCGCGCACCGGTGCGATCGCCTCGTCGATGCCGGCGAAGTGGACCCAGGCGGTGGTCGTGCGGGCCGGCGCCGGCACGGTCTCGAAGACCGCCTCGGCAAGGAAGGCGAGTGTGCCCTCGGAGCCGACGAGCAGGCGGCGGAAGATCTCCAGCGGCTCCTCGGCGTCGAGGAAGGCGCAGAGCCGGTAGCCGGTCGTGTTCTTGATCGCGAACTTGCGACGGATGCGCTCGCTCAGCTCGGCGTCGGCGCGGATCTCGTCACGGATCGCCGCCAACCCGGCGGCCAGCTCGGGCTCCGCCGCAGCGAAGCGCTCGGCGGCGCCGGGGGCGGCGGTGTCGATCGTCGTCCCCGAGGGCAGGACGAAGGTCAGCGCGCGCACGGTCGAGTAGGAGTCGTGGGTGGTGCCGCAGCGCATCCCGCCCGAGTTGTTGGCGACCACGCCGCCGACCGTGGCGATCTCGGTGCTGGCCGGGTCGGGGCCGAGCTTGCGCCCGTGCGCGGCGAGCACGCGGTTGGCGTGGCCGAGCACGGTCCCGGGCTTGACCCGTGCCAGCGCGCCGCCGTCCTCGACCGCGACGCCGGCGAAGTGGCGGCGCACGTCGACCAGGATGCCGTCGCCCTGGCCCTGGCCGTTGAGGCTGCTGCCGCCGCCGCGGAAGACGACGGGGACATCGTTGGCGCGGCCGTAGGCGAGCGTCTTGCCGACGTCGCGGGCGTCGCGCGCCATCACCACCGCCTGCGGCAGCAGCCGGTAGGGGCTGGCGTCGGAGGCGTAGCGGACGATGTCGCCGGCGCGGCCGAGTACCCGATCGGCGCCGAGCAGCGCCTCGAGCTCGCCGCGCAATGGCTGCGCGGCGCCGCCGGCTAGCGACTCGGGGGCACGATCTGAAACGGCGACGCTCATAGGCATCCAGGGTTGAAATGACGCGGCCCAGGGGCCGCCAGGCAAGGACGCAGGGAAGGGCGACGAGGAGAGCGCACTACAAGTGCGTGACCCGAGGAGACCGACCGAGGACGCCGCATGGCGGTTCCTGGGCCCGTCATTTTAAAAGAGGGACATCCCCGGTTGTACGGGGACTTCGACCAACTCCGGCTTGGAGGAGGCCAGTGCGGTGGCGAGGGCCTCGCGTACCTCGTCGCGGCCGCTGGCGACACGGGTCGAGACGCCGTAGCCGGCCGCGACCGCGGCGACGTCGAGCGCCGGCAGGTCGAGGCCGGGGGCGCCCTGCACCGACTCGACCTCGGCGAACCACTTGAGGATCGCGTACTCGGAGTTGCGCAGGACGAGGAAGGTGACCGGCGCCTCGTGGGCGACGGCGCTCCAGAAGCCACTGATCGCGTACTGGGCCGAGCCCTCGCCGAGCACGCAGACGACCGGGCGGTCGGGCTGGGCGAGCTGCACGCCGACCGAGGCGGCAAGGCCGAAGCCGAGCCCGCCGCCGGCGCTGAAGTAGTAGCTGCCCGGCCGCGAGAGGCGCAGCTGGTTGCGCAGCGCCAGGGTGCTGGCCGGCGACTCGAGCACGACGATGCCGTCCTCGGGGAAGACCTCGGCCAGGGCCGAGTGCACGGTCGAGGAGTTGAGCGGGTCCTCTGCCGGGATTTCCTGCGGGCCGGGGTTGGGCTCGGGCGCCGGGCGGCCCGACTCGGGCACCGCCTCCAGCAACGCCTTCAGGCTGAGGCCGACGTCGGCGACGATCGCGTAGCCCATCGGCGCCCGCGCGGCCTCGTCGGGGTCGCTGGTGATCGCAACCAGGGTCGCGCCCTCGGGCAGCAGCGGGCCGGGGATGTGCGGGTAGTAGGGGAAGACCGAGCTGCCGGCGACGAGGATCAGGTCGTGCCCCTCGAGCGTCTGCGCGACCGGGCCGATCGCGGGCGGCAGCACGCCGCGGTAGTTGGGGTGGTTCTCGGGGAAGCCGAGCTTGCCACCGCCGGTCGCCGGGGTCGCCCAGACGGGCAGCCGCTGGCGCTCGGCGAGGCCGATCGCCGCCTCCCAGCCGCCGGAGGCGTCGATGTCGGGGCCGGCGACGAGGACCGGGTTGGCAGCCGAGTCGAGGTGCTGGGCGAGCCTGTGGATCGAGTCGGGGCTCGCGACCGCGCGACCGTCGAGGCCGCGGGCGACGACCTCGCGCGCCTCGGCCTCGGGCACCTCGACCCCCCAGTCGTCCATCGGGATCGAGACGAAGACGGGGCCCTGCGGCGGCAGCGCCGCGAGGTGGAGGCCGTGGGCGAGGGCGAGCGGCACGTCCTCGGCCCGTGGCGGCTCGTGCGACCACTTGACCAGCGGGTGCGGCAGCCGGGTCGCGTCGCGGTTGGTCAGGTTCGCCTGCAGGGTCATCTGCGCGCGGGCCTGCTGGCCGGCGGTGATCAGCAGCGGCGAGTGGTTGGCGTGGGCGTTGAAGATCGCCCCCATCGCGTTGCCGACGCCGGGAGCGGTGTGCAGGTTGGCGACCGCCGGCCGGCCGGACGCCTGCGCGTAGCCGTCGGCCATGCCGACGACGACCGCCTCCTGCAACCCGAGCACGTAGCGGAAGTCACCGGGGAAGTCGGCCAGCATCGGAAGCTCAGTCGAGCCGGGGTTGCCGAAGATGGTCGTCATCCCCTGGGAACGGAGCAGGTCGAAGCTCGCGTCGCGCACGGTCGGCATCGGGGCAACCCTAGATGAAAGTTGCCGTTCTAAAGAACGCTTGTGGGGTCAGCCGATAGGGGGAGGGTGCGGAAACTGATTCTCCTATTTTCCATCGCCGCCGCAATCTGCTGCGGAGCGGTCGCAGTCGCCCAAGCCGCACCGCAAACGCGGTTGGCCTACGGGACGGGTGAGATCGTGCCGATCCCGGCGGCAATCCCGCACGAAGCGGGCGACATGGTCGACCGCCGCATCGTCCCGAACCTGCGCCGGCTCGCACAGCGCTTCCCGATCTACATCACCGACGGCTACTCCGGCCGGCTGCCCGACGGCAGCCACGCCGGCTGCCACGGCTGCCACGTCAAGCACAGCGACCACTACAACGGCCTCGCCGTCGACATCGTCGCGCTGCGCGGGCGCGGCGGCTGCGACCGCGCCTGGCGCGGCATCACCCGCCTAGCCCACTGGGCCGAGCCGCGCCAGAACCGCCCCCGCCCGCCCTTCCGCTGGGTCGGCTACGACGGCGACGCCGGCCACGGCTGCGGCCACCACCTGCACCTCTCCTGGGAACACGCGATCGCGCCGATGTTCCAGCTGGCCGAATGGGTCGAGGTCTTCCCTGTGCGCCGCCGGGGCATCGCCACGAAACCGAAGCCGACGCCCCCGCCGGCGGGTGAGCCGTCGGGGCTGAAGCCGCCGAAGGGGCCGCAGGGGGGCAGCGGTGTCTCTGCGATTCAGTCGGGTGGATTGAGTGCCCGTGGCGATTAGCAGCCTATCCCGGTAGGGGTTCCTGGTCGGGCCTGTATCGGTAGGGGCTCCACTTAACTTTTTCCGAAGACAGTGGTTGGCCGTCCGAGGTTGCCGGCGCGGAAAAAGTACAAGACGTTCCGCCCCTACCGATACAGGCCCTATCGATACGCCTGCGTAGGATGCGGCGCGTGCGCCGAATTCTGATCGCTACGATCGCCGCCTCGTTGGTGGTCATCGCCGGATGCGGGGAGCAGGGTGGGTCTACGCCGGTCGCCTGCCTTGAAGGGGAGCTTGTCTACCTTGATGCGTTGGAGGCCGCGCCGGGGGTTGTTCAGCTGGACGACACGACCCTGATCTCGGAATGCCTGGTTGAGAGTCAGGGGGGTGGGGATCTGGCTGAGGTCGGGGCGGCGATGTTGGCGGCTGCCACGGAGTTGAACGGGGAAGCTCGGAAGCAGCCGGGGGGACGGGCCAATGTTGAGCTCGGGTACCTGCTGGGGGCCGCGCAGCGGGGGGCGGATCAGACCGAAGGGATCCACGACGAGCTGGTCCGCCGGCTCGCCGCAGCCGCCCGCTACAGCCCCGACAACCTGCCGCTGCCGCCGGCCTTCCGGCGCGCCTACCGCGAGGGCTTCGACGCCGGGCGCGAGCGGGGCTGAATACGCTGCCGGGACAAACTTCGAATCGATGGAGGACAGCTTGAGCGAGCAACTGTGGGGTGGCGAGACCAGCAAAGCCGTTGAGAACTTTCCCGTGTCCGGCGAGCCGGTACCGGTGCCGGTGGTGCACTGGCTTGGCCGGCTGAAGGCCGCCGCGGCGCGGGTCAACGGGGAGCTCGACCTGCTCGACGCTGAGCTGGCGGCGCAGATCGCCGATGCCGGCGACGCGGTCGCGGCCGGCGAACACGACGACCAGTTCCCGGTCGACGTCTTCCAGACCGGCTCCGGCACCTCCTCCAACATGAACGCCAACGAGGTGATCGCCAACCTCGCCGGCGACGCGGCCCACCCCAACGACCACGTCAACATGGGCCAGTCGTCCAACGACGTCTTCCCCTCCGCCGTCCACCTGGCGGCGCTGGGCGAGGTGAGCCACGACCTGCTGCCGGCGATGGAGGGGCTGCAGGCGGCGCTGGCGGAGAAGGCCGAGCGCTTCGCCGACACGGTCAAGGCCGGCCGCACGCACCTGATGGACGCGGTCCCGGTCACGCTCGGGCAGGAGTTCGGCGGCTACGCGGCGCAGGTGCGGCTCGGCATCCAGCGGGTCGAGGGGACGCTGCGCCGGGTCGGCCAGATCCCGCTCGGCGGCACCGCCACCGGCACCGGCCTCAACACCCATCCCGAGTTCGCCGCCAAGGTGCGCGAGAAGCTCGCCGCCGACACCGGCCTCGGGATCTCCGAGCCGCTCGACCGCTTCGAGGCGCAGGGCAACCGCGACGCGCTGGTCGAGCTCTCCGGCGCGCTCAAGGTCTACGCCGTCTCGCTCAACAAGATCGCCAACGACCTGGCGCTGATGGGCTCCGGCCCGCGCGCCGGCCTCGCCGAGCTGCGCCTGCCGGAGCTGCAGAAGGGCTCCTCGATCATGCCCGGCAAGGTCAACCCGGTGATCCCCGAGGTCGTGATCCAGGTCGCCGCCCAAGTGATCGGCAACGACGCGGCGATCTCGGTCGCCGGCAGCCAGGGCCAGTTCGAGCTCAACGTGCGCGTGCCGCTGATCGCTCGAAACCTCATCGACTCGATCGAGCTGCTCGCCTCGGCCTCGCGCCTGCTGAACGAGAAATGCGTCGCCGGGATCGAGGCAAACGAGGAGATGACCGAGCGCCACGCCGAGGCCACCCTCGCCACCGCCACCGCGCTCAACCCCCACATCGGCTACGACCGCGCCGCCGACATCGTCAAGGCCGCCGCCGAGTCAGGCCGCTCCCTGCGCGAGGTCGCCCTAGAGCAAGGCGTCGAGCCCGCCGTACTCGAGGAAGCACTCGACCACCGCCGCATGGCCCGCCCGCACGGCTAACGCGCATCCGACATTCACCCCACTGGAGGGTGGTCAATGTCGGCTGCGCTCAACTGGCGACAACGTCCCTGGCGGGTAGGCCGGGGGTCCCTCCCGCGGAAACTCAGAAACCCGGCCGGGACCCTTAACCACGACCCAGCTGCGCGACGGTTTCCGGGGGAGGGACCCCCGGCCTACCCCTGCAACGTGACGAAGCGCTCCTCGGTCAGCTCTAGCACGGCGAAGGCGGGGCCCTCGCGGGTGTTGCCTGAGTCCTTGACGCCGCCATAGGGCATCTGGTCGGCGCGGAAGGTCGGGACCTCGTTGATCAGCACGCCGCCGAACTCGAGCGTGCGGGCGGCCTCGAGGCCACGGCCGATGTCGCGTAACGCGCATCCGACATTCAACCCGCTGGGGTGTGGTCAATGTCGGCTGCGCTCAGCTGCCCCGGCGAAGGCGAGCGGCTTCGACGAGTCGCTCGGCGCGGCGCCAGGCACGTCTGCACTGCTCGGGCGTGACGGGGATCGGGCCGTACTCGGCGCGCGGCTTCATCTGGAGCAGAGCACGCAGGTCGTTGCCCAACTCATGGCCGTCTGGCCTCACCTTGGACAGCTCTGCGATCGCCTGATTGTGATCGTCCCCTTGGGCATGGTGTCCCAGCACCTCGCAGCAAATCGTGTCCGCTGCGGCTATGCCCGCGTGGATGCAGAGTGTCACGAATGCATCGCCGACTTCGGCTTCGTCATCGGCGAACTCGCGAACCGTCGAGGCCGCGTCACGAAACTGTCGCGCCTTGCGGAGACGACCGGCGGAGATCCTCTCGTCGCACTCCCGAAGCCGGGTCGTCATCGGCGCCCACCACCGATCTCACCGCGAATTCCTTGCAGTGAGCCAAAGAGCTCCACCCCGTCCTCGAGCACCTTGTCGAGCAGCGACTTCGCCTGGCCCAGCTCACCCTCCGCCAACTCAACGATGCGGGCGTCGTTGCCGGTCCACGCGGTTGCCGATCGTTCAAGCGTCGCGAGCTGTTCGGTCCAGGCGGTCGCGTCTTCGCTGACCCCGCTGGAGCGAACGACGAGAAGGTCCAGATCGCTGTCCGGGCCGGCCTGACCCCGTGCGGCCGAACCGAACAGCGCCGCACAGTTCGGAACCACCTGCCACGAAGCGATCTCCTCCCGCAGCCATGCGATCAGCTGCGACCGCGTCTCCGCCAGGAGTTCGATCGCCTCAGCGCTCACGTGCTCGCGATTCAGTCGATAGAGGTTGGCTCGCCCTGCTTGCTGGCGCAGGACTATGCCCTGGTCGACGAGCCGCTCCGCCGCCCGGCGAATGCCCGGCTCCGATCCATGACCGACCAGACGGTGGATACGACGCCCACTGAAGGCCTCTTTAGCCCCCGCAAGCACGGTCAGAACGTCACCGTCGAGCGTGGGCGATACCACCTGCAATGGCCGTGCGAAGTCCATTATCTATCCCTACTATAGTTGTTATATCCCAACTATAGTAGGGATAGATTCACCCCTGCAGCGTGACGAAGCGCTCCTCGGTCAGCTCTAGCACGGCGAAGGCGGGGCCCTCGCGGGTGTTGCCTGAGTCCTTGACGCCGCCATAGGGCATCTGGTCGGCGCGGAAGGTCGGGACCTCGTTGATCAGCACGCCGCCGAACTTGAGCGTGCGGGCGGCCTCGAGGCCGCGGCCGATGTCACGGGTGAAGACGCCCGCCTGCAGGCCGAACTTGGAGTTGTTGGCGAGCCGCAGCGCCTCGCCGAACTCGCTGTAGCGGTCGATCGTCGCGACCGGGCCGAAGATCTCCTCGCACCAGACCTTTGCCTCGCGCGGCGGGTTCGCGAGCAGGGTCGGCGCCAGGCAGCGCCCCTCGTCGACCAGCTCGCCGCCGGTCAACAGCTCGGCGCCGGCGGCGACCGCCTCGTCGATCCACTGCTTGACCCGGTCGCGGTCGCCGGGGGTGATCAGCGGGCCGACATCGGTGCCGGAGTCGAGCGGGTCGCCGACGGTCAGCTTCTCGACCCTGGCGGCAAGCCGCTCGATGAAGGCGTCGGCGACCTCCTCGTGGACGAGGATGCGCTGGATCGAGATGCAGCTCTGGCCGGCGTGCGAGAAGGCATGGACCTGCGCTTTGTCGGCCGCCGTCTCCCAGTCGCCGTCGGCGTGGACGATCAGCGGCGCGTTTGAGCCCAGCTCGAGGTTGACCTTCTTGTGCGGGACGCGACTGCGGATGTCCCAGCCGACCCCGGCCGAGCCGGTGAAGCTGAGCGCGCCGGTCAGCTCGTGCTCGACGATCGCGTTGCCGACCTCCGAGCCCGGCCCGGGGACGACGCTGAGCCAACCTTCGGGCAAGCCGGCCTCGGCCAGGATCGCGGCCAGCTTCAGCGCTGAGATCGGCGTCTGCCCGGCCGGCTTGAGCACGACCGCGTTGCCGGCGGCCAGCGCCGGGCCGAGCTTGTGGGCCACCAGGTTGAGCGGGAAGTTGAACGGGCTGATCGCGCCGACGACCCCGTAGGGCACGCGCAGCATCAGGCCGAGCTTGCCCGCCCCCGAGGAGGAGGCGTCCATCGGCACCGTGCCGCCGTTCAGCTTGCGCGCCTCGACCGCGGAGAAGGTCAGCGTGTCGACGCAGCGGCCGGCCTCAGCCTCGGCCGTCCTCAGCGGCTTGCCCGCCTCAGCGGCGATCGTCTGGGCGAGGTCGTCGAGCCGCTCGCCGACGAGGCCGGCGGCGCGGTCGAGCACCGCGGCGCGCTCGTGCTGGGGGAAGTCGCCCGACTCGAAGGCCTCGCGCGCGGCGACGGCGCAGCGGTCGACCAGCGCCGCGTCGCCCTGCGCGACCCGGCCGACGGCGCTGCCGTCGTAGGGGCTCGCGACCTCGGCCCACTCGCCGGTCTCGATCCACTCGCCGGCGGCGAAGAGCTTGTGATCGGTCGCTTCCACCTGAACTGGCCTACCCGTCCGCGTAGGGCTGAATCGGGATCCCGTGGTCGGTCTCGCGCATGCCGAGCTCGTAGGCGCCGCCGCCGGGCAGGCTCAGCCGCAGCGGCGGCTCGGCGGGGCGTTCGACGGTCAGCTCGAGGTCGGCGACCGAGCAGTTGATCGTGTTGTGCTCGGGGCCGTCGGGGTCGGCGTAGACCCAGCCGACGAAGTCCTTGCGCGGCGCGGCGACCCGGCCGCGGACGACGATGTCCTTACCGGGCAGGACGAAGGAGCACTCGCCCGCCGAGGCGGAGACCTCGGAGCTGCGGACCTTGCCGAAGCCGCCGAGCCGGTGCTGCTCGCCTTCCAGCGTCAGCATCCCGGCGGCGATCCACGGCGTCGTCCAGGGGCCGAGCTTGATCCGCGCCGCGCCGGTGTCGAAGTAGGTGCCGGGCGAGCCCTCGAAGCCGGTGCCCTCGAGCCAGACCCAGCGCTCGGCGTGCTCGGTGCCCCAGTTGTGGCCGATCATCCCCGGCCAGCCGTCGAGCTCGATCGCCTCGCCGTCGATCTCGACCCGGCCGCTGAAGCGCGCGTCCGGAAACGGCGCGACGAACTTCGTTTTCGGCAGGCGCGTCTCGTAGAGGCGCTCCGAGGGCAGGTACTGGCAGGGCTCGGCGTCGCCGGAGAAGCTCAGGTCCCAGGAGGCGGTGAGGCTGTTGCCGCCGACCGCTCCCCGCGCCCTGCCGGGGCCGATCTCGGCGTCGGCGACGCGGATCCAGCCGCCCTCGGGAACCAAGAGTTCGCCGGCCGGCACGGTCGCCTTGGTCGCCCGCGGCCCCTCCGCCTCGCGGTCGAACAGCGTGAACCAGATCGAGGCGTTCGGCTCGGCGCCCGGCCGCTTGTGCACCGTGTGCCGGATCCAGATCCCCTGCCCCCCGCCCGGCCGGCAGGCCTTGACGTAGAAGCTCTCGTAGTGACCGCTCTTAGGTGGAACGGCGGGGAAACGGGGGCCTTGATCCATTCCCAAACCCTAGACGCCCGCAAACCAAGCAGGTCGGTGGACGCAGAGAGTGAGGGAGGAGAGCGCACTTTTAGTGCGTGACCCGACCGATCGACCGAGGACGCCGAGATGCGCAGTGTTTGCGGGCGTCTACACCTTGATCGTGATCACGTCGCCGTCCTCGACGACGTAATCGCGGCCCTCGATCCGCAGCAGGCCCTTGTCGCGGGCCGGGACGTAGCCGCCGCACTCGACCAGCTCGCGCCAGCCGATCGCCTCGGCTTTGACGAAGGCGTCCTGGATCTCGCCGTGGATCGTCCCCGCCGCCTCCCAGGCGGTCGCCCCGCGCGCCAGCGGCCGCGCCACCGCTTCCTTGTCCTCGCCCGCGGTGAAGAAGACGATCAGCTCGAGCAGCTCGTAGGCGGCGCGGACGAGCCGCGCGAGCCCGGAGCCCTCGACCCCGTAGGACTCGCGCATCTCCTCCGCTTCGGCCGCGTCGAGCTCGGCCAGCTCGCCCTCGATCCGGGCGCTGACGGCGACCACGCCGGCCCCGGTCGCGGCCGCGTGCTCGCGCACCGCGTCGGGCGCCTCGGCATCGCCCTCGTCGACGTTGGCGACGTAGAGCATCGGCTTCGAGGTCAGCGCCTGCAGGTTGGCCGGGCCGTGCGCCGCCGCCTCGGGGACGGGCACCGAGCGGGCGGGCCTGCCGGCGGCGAGCGCCGCGACCACCTGCTCGAGCCAATCGCGCTCGGCGATCGCATCGGCGTCGCCCGACTTGGCGCCCTTGCCGACCCGGTGCAGCCGGCGCTCGGCCTGCTCGTAGTCGGAGAGGACGAGCTCGGTCTCGATCGTCTCGATGTCGGCGAGCGGGTCGACGCGGCCGTCGGGATGGGGCACGCCAGAGTCGTCGTGGCAACGGACGACGTGGCAGATCGCGTCGGTCTCGCGGATCGAGGCGAGGAACTGGTTGCCGAGCCCCTCGCCCTCCGAGGCCCCCTTGACCAGGCCGGCGATGTCGTGGAAGGAGATCGTCGCCGGGACCAGCTCGGAGCTGCCGACCGTCGCGCCCACCTGCTGCAGCCGCTCGTCGGGCACCTGGGCGATCGCGACGTTGGGCTCGATCGTCGTGAACGGGTAGTCGCCGGTCTGCGCGCCGCCCTTGGTCAGGGCGTTGAAGAGGGTCGACTTGCCCGCGTTGGGCAGGCCGACGATCCCGACCTTCACGAGTCGGGGGGCGGTTGCGGGGCGGCTGCCTGCGGCGGCAGCGGCGCGAGCCTGCCCAGCAGCACGCCGAGCGCGGCGCCGGCGGCGACGTCGCTCGGGTAGTGCATCCCCAGGTAGGGCCGGCCGACGCAGATCGCCGCGGCGAGCAGCAGCAGCGGCCGCCGCGCCCCGGGCTCGACCCGGGCCAGCGCGGTCGCCGCCGCCAGCGAGGACGTGGCGTGCGCGGAAGGGAAGGAGAGCTTGCTCGGCGCCTTCGCCAGCGCCGGGTGCTCGGTGATCACCGGCCGCTGGCGGCCGACCGACCGCTTGACCGCGAAGTTGACGACGATCGCCGAGGGCGCGACGAGCGCGGCCGCGAGCCAGCGCGAGCGCCGCGCCGGGTCCGCGGCGGCGGCGCTCGCCCCGATCGCGATCCAGACCGCCCCGTACTCGCCGCTCAGGCCGAGCGCCTTCATCGCCGCCTCGGCCGGCGCGGGGTGTGCGCGCGTGCGCAGCAGCCGCAGCAGCGCTTGGTCGAACGCGCCGAGGGCGCTGGCGTGGCCCGCGGCGCGCGCCTTCCAGGCGGCACGGCGGGTCTGCTTGCGGAGTCTCAGGCGGCGGAGCATCGGCGCAGGATAAGCAGAGGGCGGCGAGCGCCGCTCAAAGCTCCCTGCGGATGAACCTGGTCGCCCCCTCGGCGACTCTCATCCGCAGTGGACGCCGGCCCCAGCGGTCCGGCCCGATCTCCTCGCAGCGCTCGAGGTCGGTCTCGAAGGCCTGGCGCAGGCTGTCGTTGAAGCGCTCGCTCCAGACGCCCAGGGTGACCTCGTCGTGGAGCTGGAAGGAGCGGTTGTCGAAGTTCATCGTGCCGACCATCGCCCAGCGCTCGTCGACCGCGAGCGACTTCGCGTGCAGCATCGTCGGCATGAACTCGTAGAGCTGCACGCCGGCCTCGATCAGCTCGGCGTAGGCGGCGCGGCCGGCGGTGCGCACGAACCCCTTGTCGATGTGCGGCCCGGGGACGACGATCCGCACCTCGACGCCGCGGTCGGCGGCTTCGCAGAGCGCCTCGGTGAAGGCCGGGCGGGGCACGAAGTAGGCGGAGGTGAGGTCGAGCCTGCGCCGGGCCGAGGCGATCGCCAGGTAGTAGATCGCCTCGGTGTTGGTGTCGCCGACGCCGGCGTTGGAGCGGATCAGCTGCGCCGGCTCGCCGTCGGCGATCGGCTCGAGCGCGGGCAGGTAGCCCTCGCCGGCGAGGACCTCGCCGCTCGCCTCGAGCCAGTGCTCGGCGAAGGCGCCCTGCATCCCGCGCAGCACCGGTCCGCGGACCCTGAGGTGGCTGTCGCGCCATTCGTCCGGCCCCTTCGCGTCGCCTTCCCACTCGCCGGCGATGCCGACGCCCCCGGTCATGCCGGTCCTGCCGTCGGCGATCAACAGCCGCCGGTGGCTGCGGTTGGTCAGGCGCCGCAGCGCGTAGGGCTTCGGCGGGCGGAAGCGGCAGACGGTGGCGCCGGCCCGCTCCATCTCGTCGAGCACGCCCGACTCCATCTGCGCGCCGCCGAGCGCGTCGACCAGCACCTTGCACTCGACCCCGGCGCGGGCGCGCTCGCAGACGGCTGCGGCGACTTCGCGGGCGACGTCGCCCTTCCAGTAGATGTAGGTCTCGAGGCAGAGCGTGCGCTCGGCGCCGGCGATCGTCTCCAGCAGCGCCGGGAAGATGCGGTCGCCGTTGACCAGCAGCTCGACCTCGCAGCCGGCGGCGATCGGGTGGCCGGTCAGCGCCTCGGCGGCGCGCATGAAGTCGTCCGAGCCCGCCTCGATCCCCTCGACCACCTCGTAGCCGAAGGCGCCCTCGCGCCGGTGGCGCAGGCTCTCGCTCGCGTACCAGCCGAGCCCGGCCGCGAGGCCGGCGGCAGGGCCAACCCAGAAACGCGGGTCGCGTCGCAGCGGCGGGCGCGGCTTGCCGCGGAGGACGGGGCGCTTCACCCGACCACCAGCTCGAAGGCGCCGGGCTCGATCGTCACCGTGACCGGGCCGAACTCGACCAGCTCGCCGTCGACGTTGAGCTCGGTGTCCGGCGGCAGCTCGAGCTCGACCGAGCGGCAGCGCGCCGCGGCGACGCCGCTCTGCTCGCCGATGTCGCCCCGGCGCAGGCCGCGTGCCCGCCGCAGCAGGCCGAGCCGCGATCCGGCCGGGACGGCGACCACGCGCAGCGCGCCGTCGCCGGGCGAGCCGCCGATCGTCGAGCCGGCGCCGAAGGCGCCCGAGCAGCCGACGATCGCCTGCCAGGCCTCGCCGGCGAAGAGCGGCTCGCCGTCGCAGGCCAGCGCGCACTTCACCGGTTGCGAGCCCGCCGCGGCGGCGACCGCGCCGAGCAGGTAGGCGCGCGGCCCGAGCGCGCCCTTGAGGCCCGAGGCCTTCCTCGCCGCCTGCGGCGCGAGCCCGGCACTGGCGACGTTGACGAACGGCCGCTCGCCCAGATGGGCGATGTCGATGGCGCGGCGGCGCTCGCCGTGGACGGCGAGCCGGCATGCCTCGTCCAGGTCTTCGGGCAGGCCGGCGGCGCCGGCGAAGTCGTTGGCGGTGCCGATCGGGATCACCGCAACCGGCATACCCGCCCGGCCCGCAGCCGAAGCGGCGGGCGCGATCGAGCCGTCGCCGCCGGCGATCGCGAGCCGCTCGGCGCCGCTGCGCGCCGCCTCCTCCGCCTGGTCCGGCGCGAACTCGCGCACGCGCGCCCCGTCCTCGCGCAGCAGCAGTGCGACGCGCCTGGAATCGCCGTCTCCAGAATCCGGGTTGGCAAGCAGAGCGATAATCATCCCGTGGCGATGAATACCCAGAAAGCGAGATTTGTCCCCGGCTACGTCCACACCCCCGGCCACCACTGCGGCTCGACCGCGCTGCGCAACCTGCTCGCCTTTCACGGCACCGAGATCAGCGAGGAGATGGCCTTCGGCCTGGGCGCCGGCGCCTGCTTCTACTACGTGACGATCGAGGGCTCCTCGCCGAGCCGCTGGTTCAACGGCCGCACCGCCCGGCTCGAGGAGAACTTCGACCGGCTGACCGGGGCGGCGCTCGAGCTGCGCACCTTCGAGCCCGGCGACGACGGCGCCTGGAGCGCCGCCCGGGCCGAGATCGACGCCGGTCGGCCGGCGCTGCTGCTCACCGACCTCTACTACCTCGACCACTACGGCAACTCGGCTCACTTCCCCGGCCACGCCGTCGTCCTCGCCGGCTACGACGACGAGCTGGCCCACCTCTCCGACACCGGCTTCGAGCAGTTGCAGACGACGCGGCTGGAGAACCTCGACCGCGCCCGCCACAGCGACCACCCGGCCTACCCGCTGGCCGGGCACATGTTCACGGCGAGCGCCGAAGTCTCCCCCGAGCGCCTGCGCGAAGCGGTCCCGGCGGCGATCGAGGCGGCGGCGCGGGCGATGCTCGAGCCCGAGTTCCCCGGCTTCTCCGGGCTCGACGCCGTGCGGCGGCTCGCCGAGGAGGCCGGCTCCTGGCCCGAGGTCGCAGAGGACTGGCAGTGGTGCGCGCGCTTCGGCTACCAGGTGATCGAGCGTCGCGGCACCGGCGGCGGCGCCTTCAGACCGATGTACGCGCGCTTCCTCGAAGAGGCGGGACGACCCGAGGCGCCGCTCGCCGACGAGGCCGCCGTCGCCTGGACCGGGCTCGCCGAGGCGTTCCGCGCCGCGAGCGAGCGCGACGACCCCGATCCCGCTCTCTGGGCCCGGATCGACACAACGGCCAATCGCGTAGCCACGGCCGAGGAGCGCCTCTGGAGCGCGTTGGCCATTCCGTAGTTATCCCCGATGGAGCGGGTTGACCCGATGGTGTACCGTTTTCAACTGCGGGAGGCGGGTAGTTGCTTTTTTGAAACCCGTCTTTTTGGAGGAGAGGTCACATATGGGAAGCAAGCGTGGTCCGGTAGGACTGCTAGTTCTCGCCGCCGCATTCCTCGTTTTCGCATTAGGCGCCTCGAGCGCCAGTGCCGCGTTCGGCATCGACCGCTGGGAAGCGCTTACGTGCGCCGAAAACGAGGATTCACCAGAAAACTTCGGTGAAAAAGACATCGGCTTCCCCCCGCCACCAGCGGCTGAACAATGCACCAGCGAAACTGAAGGGAAGTGGTTCACGCAAGCTGCCGGGCACCCGGACTTCGGCATCACCGACTTCATGCTCAACACCTTTTCGGGTGCGCCGTTCATCAACTTCCCTGAAGGCTTCATCAAAGAAATAGTCGTCGACACCCCCGAAGGCCTCGGCGTCAACCCGGAGGCCACGACCGAAAAGTGCACGGTGGAGGAACTGAGCGCGGAACCCGCGCCCACCTGCTCGCCGCTCTCGCTTGTCGGTTCCGCCTACCTGACCGTGGCGGGCCAGGGTCCTCCGTGTACCTCGCCGCCGCTCCCAGTCGAAGCTTGCCCCGTTGCCCGCGCCAAACTCCCCGTCTACAACCTGGTGCCGTACGACGGCGTGCCCTCGATGGTCGGCTTCCCCACCAGCGCACCAGGCGAACCGACGATCATTGTCGGCGACCTCGATCCGAGCGACCAACACGTCAGGTTCACGATCAGCGACATCCATCCGCCTGACGGGACCGAAAAACACCCGCCGATCATCGGTTCGCGGCTGGTCTTCGAAGGCAACAAAGGCGCTCCGTTCGGAAACGGCACCTACCTGACGATGCCGAGCAACTGCGCCGGCGGGCAGACCAGCGTCCTCCACGTCGAGTCGCACGAAGGCAAAGAAGACACCGCGAGCTTCACCACCGCGGTCGGTGCCGACGAATGTGAGACGACCCCGTTCAACGTGCAGCTCGGGGCCAGCTCGAGCGGCTCTACGGACTCGCCCGAACCGGCGACGGTCGACGTGAAAATGCCCGATCAGCTGGCGGCGAACGAACGCGCCAACTCGCACCTGCTGACGGCGAAGGTCACCCTGCCCGAGGGCGCCGGCCTGAACCCCTCGGTTGCCAATGGGCTCGAAGCCTGCACCGACGCGCAGTTCAAGAAGGGCACCGACGACCCGATCGAATGCCCGGCCGCTTCGCGGATCGGCTCAATCGAAGTCGAGACCCCGGCCCTCGACCAGGATCTCGGCGGCGACCTCTACGTCGGACAGCCGCTGAACAACAACCCGAGCTCGGGTGACCAGTTCCGGGTCTTCCTGCACGCATACAACGATCGCTACGGCGTCAACGTGCGACTGATCGGCAACGTGTTCCCGAACCTCGACACCGGCCAGCTGACCGTGGTCGTGCCGAACAACCCGCAGGCGCCGTTCAGCTCGTTCAAGGTCAACGTCGACGGCGGGCCGACCGGCGCGCTGACGACGCCCGACACCTGCGGGCCGCACACGACGACGGCGGAGTTCACTCCGTGGTCGCGTCCGGACGAACAGGTGCCGCCGCAGAGCGGTAACCCGCAGTTCAACCTGACGACCCTGCCGACCGGCGGGCCCTGCCCGAAAACGCTCGCCGACCGGCCGCTCGATCCCTACTACGCGTCCTCACCGGAATCGTTCAAAGCGGGTCAGTTCACCCCGTTCAGGCTCGACCTGGTCCGGGACAACGGCAACCAGGAGGTCAAGCGGGTCGACGTCAACCTGCCCCCGGGCATGGTCGCCAAGCTGCGCGGCCTCGAGTACTGCCCGCAGGCGAACATCGACGGGGCCGGGGCGCGCTCCGGCACCAGCGTGATCGCCGATCCGGCCTGCCCGAACAGCAGTTGGCTCGGGACCGCGAACATCGGGGCCGGCTCGGGCACCCCGTTCACCGTCACCGGCAACGCCTACCTCGCCGGTCCCTACAAGGGCGCGCCGGTGAGCATGGTGTTCATCACGCCGGCGGTCGCCGGGCCGTTCGACCTCGGCAACGTGGTCGTGCGTGTGGCCCTGAACGTGGACCCGGAAACCGCAGAAGTGCACGCGGTCTCCGACCCGATCCCGAACGTGTTCGGAGGTGTGAAGCTCGACATCCGGAAGATCCGCCTCTTCGTCGACCGGAAGAACTTCACGACCACGCCGACCACCTGTCGCGAACCGCTGCCGATCAAGACCAGCGTCTTCGGCGGCGGCGGCAACCCGGCCGACGCGAGCGCCTGGCAGGAGATCTCGAAAACCGAGGGCCTCCAGTTCGGCGCCTGCCGCAAACTCGGCTTCAAGCCGAAGTTCTACGCGCGGATATTCGGCGGCAAGAACCAGACCAAGCGAGGCCAGAACCCGAAGTTCCGGGCGATCCTCAAGGCTCGCAACGGCGACGCCAACCTGCGACGGGCGGCGTTCATCCTGCCGCGGGCGACGATCCTCGATCAGAGTCACATCAAAACGATCTGCACGAGGGTCCAACTGGCGGCGAACAACTGCCCGAAGAACTCGATCTACGGCAACGCGAGGGCGACCTCGCCGCTGCTCGACGGCGTGCTCAAGGGCCCGGTCTACCTGACCTCGTCCAGCAACGAACTGCCTGACCTGCTGGTCGACCTCAAGGGCCAGGTGCCGATCCGGCTGCGCGGCGTGATCAGCTCCAAAAACGCCCGTCTCAAGACCGTGTTCAACGGCACCCCCGACGTCGCCGTGAACAAGTTCATCCTGACGATGAAGGGCGGCAACAAGGGGCTGCTGATCAACTCCCGCAACCTCTGCTCGAGCCGCACCAGCGGCTTCCTCAACCTGCTGGCGCAGAACAGCCGGCGGGAAAGGAACAAGAACCTGAGGCTCAACATCCCCGCCTGCCGCGGCGGCAATCAGAACTAGGCAGAGCGACACGCGCCGGGGCGGGACCTCCCACCCGCCCCGGCGCAGTCGTCCTCAACTCAGAAGTCGTCACGAAGACGCCGCCAGCGCGCGCCCCGGCCTGCGCCTTCGAGTTCGATAACGCCCTCGTCTCGCAACTCGCGCAGGACCTTGCCGATGTGGACATCGCTGACGTTCGGCGCGACATCTCGGACATCAGAGATCGTGAACACGTTGCTCACGTTTGTCCGGACGAAACGCCGCACGGCCTCACCCTTGCTCCCCTTTGTGGCAACCGTCTCCGCCCGCCTTTCGAAGTCCCGGTACGAAGCGGTCATGATTCCGAGGAAGTACTCGAACCACGGACGAAGATCGTGCTTTCCCTCGTGCCAGCCAACGGTTGATCTGGCCAAGGCTTCGTAGTAGGTCTCCCGCGACTCGTTGATCAGCTTCTCCCAGCTGACATAGCGACCAACCTCGTATCCAGCGTGATACAGAAGGAGGGAAGTTGCGAGACGCGACATCCGGCCGTTTCCATCCTGAAACGGATGGATCATCAGGAAATCGAAGACCCATGCTGCCAGGAGCAGGAGGCGGTGGTATTCAAACTGGTGCCAAGTGCGCTCGAATCGCTCGAAGAGCTCACTCATCGCACGTGGGGTATCCGCTGCCTTCACTGGCCTGAACCTGACGACGGCCGTCCCGTCGGAATGGGATTCGGTCACCTCGTTCTCACCGATCTTGTAGTGGCCCGCCGGCACGTTGAGCTGCGAATAGAGCCAGCCATGAAATTGCAGAACCACGCTCTCCTTGAATGGGACGTTGGCCGAGTTCGTGTGTATCTCGTTGAGCACGACGCGATAGCCGACTATTTCGGCTTCCGATCGGTTCTTGGGGGTGGTTTTCTCGAGCGCGAGTTCCCTGACCCGCTTTGCCGGAGCCCTGATGTTCTCGATCGCGTTCGAGGCCTCGACGCTTTGCACGACGGCAACGTCATGCAATGTCTCGAGGATCATCGGGTTCTGCTTGCGAAACGTCTCCTGCCGGCCGCGGCCCGCTTCGATCCCCGCCAGTGCGTTGACGATGCTCGGCGGCTGCAAGCCGAGATGCTCATCGAGATTTCGAAACGTCTGCATGGCAAACCCCTCATTTCTTGCCTAAATCCATCATACACGGCACATAGAATAGGGTTTTAGCAAGAAGAAACCCTATCTCTCCCTCTCAAAGGGTATTGAATTAGGCGGATATGAGTTGTTTAGCCCCTCGATGGGCACCGAGTTGTCAGCCGGGCGTCAAGTGGGCGAAATAGGCGAGGCGGTTGCCCGAGTGCGTCTCGTACGCGAGACCCGCATCGGCTGCCTGGCGCTTGAGGCTGCCGAGCCCGGTGAAGTGGGGGTCGCCGAAGAGCTCGCCGACGACGAGGCGGCCGTCCGGCTTCAGCACCCGGCGGATCTCGCGCAGGGCGGCGCCGCGGTCGGGGATCTCGCCGAGCACGGTGACGAGCACGACGGCGTCGGCCGATGCGTCCGGGTAGGGCAGAGAGGTGGCGTCGCCCTGAGTCGGGACGACGTTCTCCAGGCCGCGCTCGGCCGCGCGACGGCTGACGTGATCGAGGAACTCCTGCTGCAGGTCGAAGATCTCGACGCGGCCCTCCAGCCCGACCCACTCGGCGAGGTCGAGCGTGTAGTAGCCGGTGCCGGGGCCGATCTCCAGCACCCGCTCGCCGGGCTGCGGCGCCAGCACCGCGCGCAACCGCTCGCACGTGATCACCGGATGTGGCGCTTCGACCCAGAAGCGCTGTCCGTACGGGCAGGCCGAGGGGTTCTTGCGCCACCAGAGCGCTGCGGCGAGGACCGCCCCGCCGGCCAGCCCGATTGCGGCCCTGGCTCGCATCGACGGCCCCTAAAACCCGACCTTTTGCGCGCCCGAGTCGATCCGCAGGAAGGCGACCTTGCCGGCGTAGACCGAGAGCGTGCCGTCCTCGGTGTCGACGTCGTGCCAGCCGCCCTTCTCGACCTGCTTGCGCAGATCCTTGAGCTCCTCGGCGGTCAGCCGTACGGGCACGACCTGTCCGCCCTCGAAGCCGATCTCGACCTTCTGCGTCTCCGCCATCAGTGCTCCTCTCCGCTCGGTTCGACGATCTCGGTCAGCACGCCGCCGGTCGAGCGCGGATGCAGGAAGGCGACGCGGCTCTCGCGGATGCCGACGCGGGCCTCGCTGTCGATCAGCTCGAGCCCGGCGCCCGCGAGCTGCTCCAGCGTCGCGTCGATGTCGTCGACCGCGTAGGCGACGTGGTGCAGCCCGGGGCCCTTGCGATCGAGGAACTTGCCGACCGCGGTCTCGGGGCCGAGCGGGCTGAGCAACTCGACGTGGCCGTCGCCGATGTCGAGCAGCACCGCCTCGACGCCCTGCGAGGAGACCGTCTCGCGGTGCGCGAGGGTCATCGCAAAGCTCTGCTCGTAGAGATCGATCGCCGCGTCTAGATCCGCGACGGCGACTCCGATGTGATCGATCCGGCCGAACATCGGCGCCGGAGTCTATGCCCCCTCGACCCGCAGGATCTCGGCCAGGGCCGCGATCCCGACCTGCAACTGCTCGGGAGTCGGCTCCTTCGTCGCCAGCCGGCGCTGGATCTCGCGGCCGGGGGTGTGGAAGGCCTCGGCCAGCGGGGCGCCGTGATTGCGGTCGCTCCAGGCGAACATCTCGACCGCGAGCGAGGCGCCGCCGAGGCCGACCGCGGCGCGGGCCAGCGGGCTCGGCTGCTCGACCAGGCGCTCGAGCAGCAGCGTGCCGCCGGCAGAGAACAGCATCATCGGCGCGATCAGGTTGGAGCCGCAGCGGTCGTGCTCCTTGGGCACCGAGGCGGGGTCCTCGACGCCCTGCTCGTAGGCGGCGATCGCCTTGTGCTCGACCCCGTGGTAGGCGGCGAGGTCGCGGTCGCCGAGGGCGACCACCGCCGGCATCGCGCCGAGCGCCTGCACGACGCCCTCGCGCAGCGCCGTGCTGCGCAGCCGCCGCCGCAGCGCCGCGGTCAGCCCCAGCGTGGCGCCGGTCGCGCCGATCACGCGCCAGTCCTCGAACGGCAGCCGTGCCGCCGGCAGCCGCCGGCGCACGAGCGGCAGCACCGCGAGCGCCTCGAGCAGTTTGAGCGGCCCGCGCAGCCCCGGCACCCGGCCGGCGAGCTGCGGCGCCAGCTCCGGTTTGCGCTGCGAGGCGACCTGAACCTGTCCGTCGCGGTCGCGCACCGCCGCCGCCCAGTGGGTCGGCCCGTGGATCAGCAGGCCATTGCGTAGGGCCATCCCACCCAGTCGCAGCTTCTCCGAGCTCATCCCCAGACCTTAGAGAGGCGTCCAGCCCGGCGGGAAGGCGCCGGCCGGGACGTCGCCCTTGCCCGGCTCGAACCACTTGTCGACCAACGCCGCGGCCGGTCGCTCCTCGACCAGCGGGCGGACGTCGCCGATCTGGACGAGCAGGTGCAGCGAGGAGCCGAGCTGGAAGTCGGCCGCGGTCGGCTGCTCGCCCCCGGCCGCGCCCGCCTCGATCAGGGCGTCGACCGCGTCGAGCTGCGCGGGCAGCGCCTGCAGCGTGGCGTGCACGCGCTCGGCGCTGATCTCGAGGTAGCGCCAGGTCGCGCGCATCGTCTTGATCGCGAAGTCGGTCGCCGGCGGGTCGAGCTGCGCGACTCCGGCGAACGTCCCCATCGACTCGGGCCGGAAGTGCATCGCGCCGAAGACGAGCACGCGAGCGCTTTCCTGCAGCTCCTCGACCAGGCCCGCCTCGGCCTCGTGGATCGCCTCGGCGACGGCGTCCGGGTAGAGGCCGGCGTCCGGGTGCATCTCGTCGAGTCGGCCGAAGATCGTCGTCGTCCCGTGCACCGGCTCCTCGTCGACGACCAGGCCGGGGACCGTCCCCTTGCCCTCGCCGTAGACCCCTTCGACCTCCTCGGTGTGGCGGCCGGACACCAGCTCGACCGTCTCGTACTCGTGGCCGAAGCGGTCGAGCGCGGCGCTCACCGCGAGGCACGGGTGGGAGAAGGGGACGACGTGGAGGACGAGGCGGGTCTGCGCGGGTGCCGACATCGGCGCAGACCCTAGCCGTCGCTGCAAAAAGCCGACGACCGCGCGGATGTCGCGCGGTCGTCGGCCCCCCTGATTCCCCTGTTAGTCCCGGCCGGAGACCCCCAGTCCAGGCCTCCGGCCGGTGTGTCGGCTCTCCCTGGCTCTAGCTTGGAAAGCCGACCACTGAAACACCCACTTTGAAAAGAAGTTGCGCTTGCGACTATCCGCCCGAAAACCGCTTGCGGAGCGCCTCCAGGCGCCGGCCCAGCTCCGCCTCGAAGCCGCGCTCGGTGGGTTTGTAAAAGCGCTGCCGCTCGAGCCCCGGCGGCATCAGCGACTGGTCGCTGACGGCGCCCGGCTCGTCGTGCGCGTAGCGGTAGCCCTCGCCGCGACCGAGCTTCTCCGCGCCCGGGTAGTGGGCGTCGCGCAGGTAGTCCGGCGGGGTGCGGGCGCCGTTGTCCCGCACCTCGCCGCGGGCGCGGCCGAGCGCTTTGTAGGAGGCGTTGGACTTCGGCGCCAGCGCCAGGTAGACGGTGGCCTGGGCGAGGTTGAGCGCGCACTCCGGCAGGCCGACGCGGTCGACCGCGCGCGCCGCCGCGTCGGCGACGAGCAGCGCCTGCGGGTCGGCGTTGCCGACGTCCTCGGAGGCGAGGATGACCATGCGGCGGGCGATGAAGCGCGGGTCCTCGCCGCCCTCGAGCATCACCGCGAGGTAGTAGAGCGAGGCGTCGACATCGGAGCCGCGCGTCGCCTTGATCCAGGCCGAGACGAAGTCGTAGTGGCGGTCGCCGGAGCGGTCGTAGTCGAGCGCCTTGCGCTGCAGCGCGTCCTCGACCGCGGCCACGTCCACCGCTGCGGACTTTTTCCGTGCTCCAGCACGGTCAAAGTCCACAACGCGCTCGGCGGCGCGCTCGAGCGCGGAGAGGGCGACGCGGGCGTCGCCGCCGGAGCGCTGCGCGAGCATCTCCAGGGCGGCGTCCTCGACCGGCGGCGGCGCGGCGAGGCCGCGCTCGGGATCGGCGAGGGCCCGTCGCAGGAGCCGCTCGACCTGCGCGGCGGAGAGCGGCTGCAGCTCGTAGACCTGGCAGCGCGAGAGCAGCGCCGAGTTGACCTCGAAGTAGGGGTTCTCGGTCGTCGCCCCTATAAGGGTGAGCAGGCCGTCCTCGACCGCCGGCAGCAGCGCGTCCTGCTGGGCCTTGTTGAAGCGGTGGATCTCGTCGAGGAAGAGGATCGTCGGCCGCCCCGAGCGCCGCCGCTCGCGCGCCCGCTCGATCACGCTGCGGATCTCGGCCTTGCCCGCGTTGACCGCCGACTCCTCCTCGAACGCCCCGTCGGCGCCCGCCGCCGCGATCCGCGCCAGCGTCGTCTTCCCCGCCCCCGGCGGCCCGTAGAGGATCGCCGAGTGCGGATGCCCCGACTCGATCGCCGCCCGCAGCGCCGACCCCTCCCCCAGCACATGCTCCTGCCCGACCAGCTCGTCCAGGGACCTGGGCCGCATCCGCACGGCCAGCGGCGCATCAGCTCCTACCTCGGCGACTGGGACCGGGTCCCCGGTGTCGAACAGCCGATCGTCCATTGCAAACGAGTATGAGCGACCACACCGGCGTACAATCGCCCACCATGGAGACCGCCACGCAGGCCCCCCCGTCCCAGTCCACTCTCGAGAGCTTCAACCCCGCCACCGGCGAGCTGGTCGGCTCGGTCGCGACGATCGGGCCGGAGCAGGTCCAAGCCGTCGTCGACGACGTCGCCCGGATCCAGCCCGCCTGGGCCGAGCTCAGCCTCTCCGACCGCGGCGCCTACCTGCGCCGCGCCGCCGACGCGCTGCTCGACGACATCGACGAGCTCGCCGAGCTGCTCGTCAACGAGCAGGGCAAGCCGCGCGCCGAGGCCTACACGATGGAGCTGCTGCCGACCGTCGACGCGCTGCACTGGTGCGCCAAGGCCGGCCCGAAGATCCTCGCTGACGAGAAGGTGCGGATGAGCCAGGCCTTCCTGGCGACGAAGAAAT
>Ga0210063_1000041_pt1 | contig 42720 bp, 37 predicted proteins | sample Muzzi_PWA_D1_FD_185529 | JGI IMG/M metagenome (GOLD analysis project Ga0210063, IMG submission 185529) | Wetland microbial communities from San Francisco Bay, California, USA, that impact long-term carbon sequestration - Muzzi_PWA_D1 (SPAdes) | ecosystem: Environmental > Aquatic > Marine >... | reverse complement strand
CCTGGCTGTGCACCAAAAGCTTCTGAATCTGAGACATGGCCACCCCATCGGCGCAAGCCGTCGTGGCGAAGGTGTGGCGCAGGTCGTGAATCCTGATATTGGTCAGGTCCGCCTGCCGGATGATATTCCTCCAGGTGCCTTTCAACTCCGACACCGGCTGGCCCGGAATCTGACCGGGGAAGACGTACTCGTTGCCTTCCACCCGCTCCAGAGAGCCCAACAGATCCAGCACCACCCTGCCCACCGGCACCACCTTCGCCCCGGTCTTGCTGTCCGGGAAACGGAAACAGCTGTTGTCGAAGTCCACGTACGACCATTTCAGCGTCCGGATCTCATTCTTCCGGCAACCCGTCAGCAGAGTTACCCGCAAGGCTGCCAGGTTGTAGACGGAAGACTTCGTGTTCTGCTCCACCCAGCGGAAAGCCTCCGCAAGGCGGGCCAGTTCCTCCTCAGACAGATACCGTTCCCGCTTGTTGTTCTTGAACCCCGGGATCGCCTGGCAAGGGTTCGTGCCCACCGGGACCGTCCCCACCTCCTGGCCGAACTCATACATCCGATTCAGCAGTCGCAGGGCAAGCCCTCCCGTCGATGGGATCGTCTTCAGGCTCTCGCGCAGCTTGAGCACATCCTCCCGCTCCACCGCGATGGCCGGGTGATGGCCCAACGCCGGGTACAGGTGCAAACGGATAGCGCTGTCGTACATCTCCCGGGTCTTCGCCTTGATGTCGGAACACCGCTCTTCCAGAAATCGCTCCCCCAGCGCTTTGAGGGTCACCGCCACGGCTCCAGCGACCGCTTCCGGCGCTGCGATACGGGCGGCGCGTTGCTCCAGCAGTCGGCCCAGGGTCTGGATGGCCAGATTACGGGCCTGGTGCAGGCTCAGGACACCGACCTGGCCCAGGGTCTTGAACCGGCGCCGCCCCTTGTGGCGATAATGTAGGACCCAAGACCGGAGTCCCGATGGGTAGATCCGCACGCCAAGACCCCGGGGGTCGTCATGCCAGAGGTAGAAAGCCCCACCGGCCTTCTCGGCGGGATAAGTCGCTTTGTCGATGACAGACTTGGTAAGACGCATGCGCGTTCCTCCGTGGAGAACGGGCAACCCTGAAGCAAACCGAAGGGACCGTATGGCACCGCATCGGGACGGGTTAAGCAGTCCCAAGAGAGTAGCATAAAGTGCATGGTACCAATGATTTACCGGGTTCAGCCGTACTCCACCGTAGCTCACGGGAACGTACCGCAATGGCTCCCTCCCTCTTCTCAAAGGGGGGAGTCTTACCAGGAGGACTGGGGGATTTTTGCCTTGATTCCGGCCTCCCCCCTTTCTCAAAGGGGGGATTGAGGGGGGATTTTTCCTCTTCTCCCGTCTTCCCCCTGCCCGCCTGCTAAAGTCAGCCCATGGCGGAAGATATCGACATCGATCAGCCCCGAAACGCCGAGGCCGAAGCTGTTGCTGCGGCGGTGCTGGAGGGGATCCGCGCCGGGGTGCGCCAGCGCCAGGCGGAAGTCGCCGCGCTCGCCGACGGCGGCGAAGGGGCGAAGGCGGTGGATTTGCAGATCCGTGGGCGGCTGGAAGAACCGGTCGCCGTCTCCGCGGTACCGGGTATCGGACCGCTGGTGGTCCTGGCCCGGAAGATCTTCCTGAAGGCGTTCGGTCGTTGGTACAGCCGCCCCTTGATCCTCCAGCAGACCCACTTCAACCAGTCCATCGCCCAACATTTCGCCGCCCAGGCCACGGCCCTGGAGCGTCTCCAGCGTCGGGTTTACGCCCTGGAAGAGACGCTCCGAGAGCAAGCCGCCGCCCACGGCCCGACGGAGCCGGAGAGCTGATTGCCCGGGACCCGCCGCATCGTCCTCTGTGATGCCCAGGTGCCCTTTTCTCGGGGTGGCGGCGAGGCGTTGACGGAGGGGCTGGCCCGGCGGCTGGAAGGGCGGGGCTTCGCGGTGGAACTCGTCCGGCTGCCGTTCAGCTGGACCCCCCGGGAACAGCTTCTCAAGAGCGCCCTGGCGTGGCGGATGCTCGACCTGCGCACCGCCGGGGGCGAGGCGGTGGATCTGGTGATCGCCACCCGTTTTCCGTCGTACCTGATCCGCCATCCCCGGAAGGTGGTGTGGCTGGTGCACCAGTTTCGCCAGATCTACGAGTTGAAGGGCACCCGCTACAGTGATTTCGGCGAGGGGGCGGAAGATCGGGGCACGGCGGAGATGATCCGCGGGATGGACCGTCGCGCCCTGGGGGAGGCGGCGGCGCTCTACACCATCTCCCAAAACACCGCCGAGCGGCTGCGCCGGTTCAACGGTCTGGAGGCGGCGGTGCTCTATCCCCCCTCCAATCTGGAGGCGCTGTCGGCTTTGCCCGCGGACCCGGGGCGCTATGGCGACGCGGTCTTTTCCGCCGGGCGCCTGGATGCCATGAAGCGCTTCGATCTGCTCCTCCGCGCCCTCGCTCTCTGCCGCCGCCCGGTGCGTTTTCGGCTGGCCGGGACCGGGCCGGAGGCGGAACGATTGCGGGTCCTGGCGGCGGAGTTGGGGATCGCCGAACGGGTGGATTTCCTGGGCTGGGTGCCGGAGGCAGAGCTGGTTCGGCACTATGGCGAAGCCCTGGCGGTCTACTATGCCCCCTTCGACGAGGACTACGGCTACGTCACCCTGGAGGCGTTCCAGGCGGCGCGGGCGGTGGTCACGACCGCCGACGCTGGGGGGGTGCTGGAGTGGGTGGAGGAGGGGGAGAACGGCTTTGTCACCGCTCCCAAGGCTCGGGCCATCGCGGCGCGGCTGGACGCCCTCTTCGACGACCGTGCCCTGGCCCACCGTTTGGGTTTGGCCGGGCGGCGACGGGCAGAAGCCGTGCACTGGGAGGCGGCCCTCGATACGCTGACCTCGTCTCTGCCCCCGGAGAGCCCCTGATGCGGGTCGCTTTCGTCACTCCGCTGCCCCCCGCCCCTTCCGGGATTGCGGACTACAGCGCCCAACTGCTGCCGGTGCTGGCGGAGACCGGGTTGGAGATCGCGGTCTATTTCGACGGCCCGCCGCCGGAGCGGGATTTTCCATTCCCCTGCCTGCCGGTGGCCCGGCTGGGGGAGCGCCCGCAGGATCCCGCGGTGCGCCTGTACCAGATCGGCAACGATGCCCGCTTCCACGCCGGGATCTATCGCGCGGCGATGCGCCATCCCGGGGTGGTGGTGCTCCATGAGACGATGATTCATCATCTGGTGCGCCAACTGGCCCTCGACCACGGCGGCCCCGCCGCCTATCTGAGAGCGTTGACCGCAGCCTACGGCGACACCGGGCGGGGGGTGGGGGAGGTCTTCACCACCCTGGGTGTGACGGAGGGCCTGTGGCGCTTCCCCCTCTTCGAGCCCCTGGTGGATCGCAGCCTGGGGGTGATCGTTCATAGCCAGACGGCGGCCCGGCGGGTGTGGGCGAGCCGCCCGGAGGCGGCGGTGACGGTGGTGCCCATGCTCGCCACGCCGCCTTCCCAGGAGGAGGTGCGAGCAACGGCGGCAGCGGCGCGGCGGCATCATGGCCTGGCGGAGAGGGCCTTCGTGGTGGGGTGCTTCGGGTATCTGACCGCACCGAAGCGCCTGCCGGCGCTCTTGAGAAGCTTTCATGCGGTGCGCCGAGGCCTGGCGAACGCGGGTCGGGAAAGCTACCTTTTGCTGGTCGGGGCCGCTTCCCCGGATTACGACATGGCGTCGTTGCTCTCGGGAGAGGCGGGGCGCAATGTGGTGCATACCGGTCGCGTGCCGGAGGCGGAATTGCTGGCGGCCATGGCGGCGGTGGATGTCGCGGTCAACCTGCGCCATCCCACCGGTGGGGAGACCAGCGCCACCCTCATGCGGCTGCTGGAACGGGCGCGCCCGGTGGTGGTGACCAACGACGGCTCCTTTGCGGAAGTGCCCGATGGGTGTTGCGCCAAGGTGGACCCGGATGACGAGGAGGAGGCGGTGTTGACAGCGTACTTACAGCACTTCGCCAAGGATCCCGCCCTGGGGCGGCAGGTGGGGGAGAACGGTCGCCGCTTCCTGGAAGCCACGGCGGCGCCCGCGCGGGTGCGCGACGGCTATCGCCAGGCCCTGGAGCGGGCCTTGACCGCCCCGATACCCCAGGCGGAGACCGTGCCCGTGGAGCGGGGGGACATCCGTCGGCGGCTGCTGCGCACCCTGGGCGCGGATCTGGCGGACCTTGGGATCCCGGCGGGGGATGCAGCCCTGCCGGAGGTCGCTCGGATCGTGGCGGAGGTGGTGCCAGTCACCGCCGGAGACCGGGCGCCATGAAGGGGTGGAGCCCGCGTCTGCGCCGCCGTTGGGTGATCGTCGGGGTGTTTGGCCTCGCCCTGCTGGCGCACATCGGGTACCACTACTGGCCCCGCGCCCGCGCGGCGGTGCCCCGGGGGGATGACCTGCCCGGGCAGATCCTCGCCACGGGGGGCTACGATGCCGTGCTGTGGCTACCCTATCCGCATCAGAACTTGGGGGCCTTCCAACAGGATGGGATGGATTTCGGCACCCTGCTGGGCTCCGCCGCGGAGTTGGCGGGCGCTGAGGCCCCGGCGGTCCCCCGATTCGGTCCTTTTTCCCTGCCCCCCGCCCAGGAACTGGTGCTCGCGGTGGACCTCGACCAGGAGGAGGGGGGGCGCTTCCTGCTGGCGGCGCGGGTCTATCCTCTGCTGGCCACGGTGGCGCGCGCCGCGGGCCGCATGGCAGGGAATCTCTGGCTCGGCGGGGGCATCGTGGAGTTTGAAGATCGCCAGGTGGAGGTCCGCTGGCAGGGCACCCTGTGGACCGTGAGTTCGCCCCCGGGGAGCGTGCCCTCGTTTCCGTCGGCGGTCGCGGAGTCCGCCGTCCCGAGCCTCGCCGCTCTGCGACTGGAAAACGCCGTCGGGGTGCTGCCCCAGGGGCTCTACCATCTGTCCGCTACCGGCGATGGGGCGCGCTTCGCGCTCCAGGGCGAGGGCGAGACGTTGCCCTTGCCGGAGGGGGGCGATCCGGCGGCGCTGGCCAAGGATCCGGTCTCGTTGCTGGCCGTGACCGGCTGGGCGGATCCCCGCGCCTGGCTCCTCTTCGATCACGGCGGCGCCTTCCTGTCACCCACCGGGGACGACCTGGAGGGGGGCCTGGCCCTCGCCGCCCTGTTGGGGGAGGATGGGTACCAGGGGAAGGCCTCCGGGTGGCGAGTACAAGCCAGTGGGGAGCGCAATTTCCGCCGGGCCGGGTTCCTGGTGCCGGATCTGGCGCGTCTGTTGGAGGCCTGGGATACGCCCCGCCTGCGGCTGGCCGTGGCGACGCGACCGACGGCGGCCCTGGCGGCCCTGGTGGAGGTGGAGGCCGGGCTGCGCCGCCTGGGGCCTCCCGGGGAGGAGAACGAGGCCCTGCGCAAGATGGTAGCTCTGCGCCAGCTGGCCACCCCCCTGGCCCGCTACGGCGAGGTGCGCCTCCTTTCCGCGCGGGGACCGGACCGCTTTGAATTGCGTTTGCGCGACTGACGACCCGGCGGCACGATCCGCCGCTGACATTGACCGGGGAACCTGATCGTGGTACGTTCACCGGCCCACGCTGACGTGGATTGTGAGTAGGAGTGTGTCATTATGTACGCAGTGATCGAGACGGGTGGCAAGCAGTACCGCGTGCAGCCCGGTGACGTGATCGATGTCGAGCTTCTTGAGGCCGGAGACCAGGGGAACACGGTCGAATTTGATCGGGTTCTGATGGTGGGCGGTGAAGGCGATATCAAGGTGGGTAGCCCGGTGGTGGAGGGCGCCCGCGTCAGCGGTGTGTCGCTCGGTCCAATTCGGGCCCCGAAGATTCTGGTTTTCAAATTCAAACGGCGCAAACAGTACCGTCGCAAGAACGGCCACCGGCAGAACCTGCTGCGGGTGCGCATCGACGACATCCAGGCCTGAGCCACGGTCGGATCGTCAGGAGGAAAGCTCATGGCTCATAAGAAAGGTCAAGGCTCCACCCGCAATGGCCGCGATTCCAACCCTCAACATCTTGGGGTCAAGCGGTACGGTGGTCAGAAGGTAACGGGCGGGTCGATCCTGGTGCGCCAACGGGGCACCAAGTTCAAACCCGGGAAGAACGTTGGTCGTGGCAAGGATGACACCCTCTTCGCCCTCTTGGATGGCGTGGTGCAGTTCCAGAACCGGGGACTCAAAGGGAAGTTCATCAACATTGTCCCAGCGGAGTAATCCGCCCCTTCCTGCCTGCTTGCTTTTTTCAGCCTTCTGTAAGATTGCCACCACCCTGGGGAGCCGACGCATAGCGTGGCTCCCCGCGGGTGGGTTGCCTGCCGTCTGGCTCCGGCTTACCTCGGCGAGGAGGCGCACATGAATTTTATCGACGAGGCGGTCATCCCGGTAGTCGGGGGCGATGGCGGCAATGGCTGCATGGCCTTCCGTCGGGAGAAATTCGTTCCCCGCGGCGGTCCCTCCGGCGGGGATGGGGGCAATGGGGGTTCGGTCTATCTGGTGGGGAATGAGAACTTCAATACCCTCTACCATCTAAAATTTCCTTCCCAGTACCGCGCGGAGCGGGGGCGCCACGGCGAGGGCTCCAACAAGACCGGGCGGCGAGGCGCCGATCTGGAGATCACCGTGCCCCTGGGCACCCAGGTGATCGACCAGGAGACCGGGGCCCTGGTGGGGGAGATCCTGGCCCATGGCGCCCGCCTGCAAGTGGCCGCCGGGGGCCGGGGGGGGCGCGGCAACGCGCGCTTCAAGACCGCCACCAACCAGGCCCCGCGGCGTGCCGATCCCGGCGGCGAGGGGCAGGAACGCACCCTGCTGTTGAAGCTCAAATTGCTGGCGGATGTTGGCCTGGTGGGTCTGCCCAACGCGGGCAAATCGACCCTCATCAGCACCCTGTCGGCGGCGCGACCGAAGATCGCCGACTATCCCTTCACGACGCTGGTGCCCAACCTTGGGGTGGTGGCGGAAGGACCGTTGGTGGAGTCCTTCGTCATCGCCGACCTGCCGGGGCTGATCGCCGGGGCGGCCCAGGGTGCCGGGCTGGGGCATCGCTTCCTGCGCCACGCGGAGCGCTGCCGGGTGCTGGTTCATCTGGTCGATCTGGGACCGTTGGAAGAATCCAGCGCCGCCGAGGATCTGGCCACCATCGAGGCGGAGTTGGGGGCCTTCGACGCGGCGCTGCTGGAGCGCCCCCGGTTGCTGGTGGGATCCAAGCTCGATGCCGCCCAACCGGAGCGCCAGCAGGAACTGGCCGCGGCGGCCGCCGAGCGGGGGTTGCCCTATCTGGAAATCAGTGCCGCCACCGGCGCCGGATTGGACACCCTGCGGCGGGAGATCCGGCGGATTCTGGCGCAGGCCCCCCGGCAGTGGGAGGGATTCGATGAGGCGGAGGAGGAAGCATGAGGCTGGGTCTCTTCGGGGGCAGTTTCGACCCCATCCATTGGGGGCACGTCCGACCGGTGCTCCAGGCGCTGGAGGCGGTGCCGCTGGACCGCGTGCTCTATCTGCCGACCGCGGATCCGCCCCACAAGGAAGGTCAGGCGGTGGTGCCCGCCTCGGCACGCTACGCCATGGTGGAGCTGGCCCTTCTGGAGCACGACCGGTTGTGGGTGTCGGATCACGAGTTGACCCCCGGCAAGGCGGCCTACACCATCGATACCGTCGAGCACTTCCAACGCCGCTTCCCGGAAGATCAGTTCTACCTGTTGATCGGCGCGGATTCCTTCGTGCACCTGCACCGCTGGCGGCGCTGGCGGGAGTTGGTGGCGTTGGTGGAGTTGGTGGTGCTGCGGCGGCGAGGCTGGTCCCTGCAAGAACTACCGCAAGACACCCCCCCGGAGTTGGCGGAACTGCTGACCCGTCCCACCACCCATGTGGTGGGCAACCCCTTGGAGTTCTCGTCCACCGAAGTGCGAGAACAGCTGCTGGGCGCTGGCCCCACCCCGTTGGAGCTGGTGCCGGAGCCCGTTTTGCGATATATCCACAAGTACGGCCTATATGGACCTGAATTATGAGTGTAAACCTCGAAGCGAATACCTCCACCCCCGAACCCGTGGCCCCCATGCCGTCGATCCCCTCCGCCGATCCAGACATCGTTGGCTGGGTGGGGGCCGCCGCAGAGGCGGCGGTGAATAAGAAAGCCCTGGACCTCAAGGTTTTACACCTGGGCAAGGTGACGGACTTCACCGATTTCTTCCTGCTGGCCAGCGGTCAGAACCCACGCCAGGTGGACGCCATCGCGGAGGCGATCCAGCGGGGCCTGCGGGCTCGGAAAGTACGCCCCCTCCATGTCGAAGGGGCCAACAAGGCCCAGTGGATCCTGCTGGATTACGGCGATTTCATCTGTCACATCTTCGATGAGGAACAGCGCGCTTACTATGCACTGGAGCGGCTGTGGAATGACGCTCCGGATGTCACCGCGCAGTTCCGTGGAGTGATCCCTTCCGCCTCGCCTCCCTCGGCTCTTGCGGAGGACACGGTTCCCCCCTCGGACGCCGAAGCGGGAGCCTGATTCGGTGTGCTAGAGCATCTCCTGGAGCCCTGCCCGGACCTCACCCGAGCGTTGCCGGGGATCCGTCGGGCCGCGGCCTCCGGGGCTCCGGTCCTGATCCTCGGCCCCCCGGGCTCCGGGCGTTCCACCCTGGCGCGGGCGCTGCACGGGGCCGGACCTCGGGCCAGCGCTCCCCTGGTGGAAATCGATCCCGGGGCGGTCCCCGCCAACCTCTTCGAAAGCGATCTCTTCGGCTATCGGGCGGGAGCCTTCACGGGTGCGGTCGAAGATCGGCGCGGGCGGGTGGAGCGGGCCGAAGGGGGCACGCTGCTTCTGGATCACGTCGAGGAGTTGCCCCTGGAGGTACAGCCGAAGCTGCTGCGCCTGGTGGCGGAACAGCGGTACACGCCCCTCGGCGGGCGGGAGCGATCCGCGGATGTGCGTTTCCTGGCCCTCGGGGCCGACGATCTCCGGGACAGGGTGGAGCGGGGGATCTTTCGCCCCGATCTCTTCTATCGCCTGGAGGTCCTGGCCTTCCGCATGCCGCCGCTGATCGAGCGCCGCCGGGACCTGCCGATCCTGGTAGCCGCCATTCTGGACGACCTGCGGCGACGGTTTGCCCGCCCCGCGGTGGAACTCAGCGTCGCGGCGGAGCGCTGGATCGTGGAGCACTCGTGGCCCGGCAACCTACGCCAGCTGCGCAACTTTCTGGAGCGGGCACTGATCGTCAGCGATGGCGACCTGCTGGATCCACGACCTCCCGGCGCCGCCGGGGAGCCTGTCCCCCGCCCCCTCCTCAAGGTCGAGGAGGAAGCCATCCGCCGCGCCCTCGCCTACACCCGCGGCCACCAGGGCCGCGCCGCGGAGCTGCTGGGCATCAGCCGCAAAGCCCTGTGGGAGAAACGGCGGCGGTTGGGGATTCCGTGAGGCGGTAGGGTCGTACGTACTACTGTCGAGTAACCGTACGATCGCTTTGGGTGTACACTTCCGACAAGGAGGATCGTCATGACCATCACGGCATCCGCTCTGCGGCAAAACATTTACCGTCTCCTCGACCAGGTGTTGGAAACCGGCCAGCCTCTGGAAATTGAACGGCGGGGTCAGCGGCTCCGCATCAGCGCGGCCACGTCGCTCAAGAAGCTGGATCGGCTCAAGCCACGCCCGGACTACCTGCGGACCGATCCCGACGCACTGATCCACCTGGACTGGTCGAACGAGTGGCGACCCTGATCCATCTCGACACCCATGTCGTCGCCTGGTTGTTCGCGGGCAGCGTGGCGTCCCTCTCAGAAACTTCCCGGCAAGCCATCGAGGCGCATGATCTGCGGATCTCCCCCATGGTCCTCCTGGAGTTGGGCTACCTCTACGAAATCGGTCGAACCACCGAACCGGGCGAGCACGTCGTGGGGCGGCTGGAGGCGGAGATCGGCTTGCAGATCTGTAACCTGCCCTTTCCAGCGGTTGCCCAGCGGGCCCTGGAGCAGCGCTGGACCCGGGACCCCTTCGACCGCGTCATCGTTAGCCAGGCTTTATTCGCCGAAGCTCCGTTACTGACCCGTGATCGCACCATCCATGACAACTACCCCGCCGCCCTCTGGTAACGGGGGCAAGAAGGAGCCCGGCGGGCATATCCTTCACCCCACTCTCACCCCGGAGGAGCGGCAACGCCTCTTCTGGGAGGGCCTCGACCTCTTCAACGGCGATCAGTTCTTCGCGGCCCACGAGTCCTGGGAGGCGATCTGGCGCTCCACCACACCGCAGCCCAAGGACCTCTTCCAGGGCCTGATCCAGTTGGCGGCGGGGATGCACCACTGGGCCGTCCGCCATCGCCCCACCGTCGCCGCCCGGGTCCTCGCCAAGGGCCGGGCGCGACTGGAGCCGTTTCGCCCCTACAGCCACGGACTGGACCTGGAATTGCTGATCGAAGCCGTTTTGGAATGGGAAGAATGGCTGGTGGAACCGGTGGGGGAGCCGCCCTTGGCGCCCCGGATCGAGGTGGTCAATTCCGACGCGGTGCGCTGACCGGAAGCGCGGTCCCGCCGTTTGCCGGTATACTGCGGCGCTCCGGAGCGGGGTGCTCCGTGGGCAAGAAACCTGAAGAAATCCGAGGTGGATCGTGCAAGCGTTGATTCTGGCTGGGGGCAGTGGTACGCGCTTCTGGCCCCTGTCCCGGCGGCAGCGGCCCAAGCAACTCCTCGCCCTGGAGGGGGGCCGTTCCCTGTTGCAGCAGACCTTCGACCGCCTCCAGCCTCTGGTGGCGCCGGAGGCGGTGTGGGTGTGCACCACGGAGACTCTGGCGGCGGCGGTGCGGGAACAACTGCCGGAGATCCCGCCGGAGCAGGTGCTGGTGGAGCCCGTGGGACGCAACACCGCCCCGGCCATTGCCTGGTCCGTGCGCTCCATGCCCCCGGCGGCCCGCGCTGGAGTGGTGGCGGTGCTCCCGGCGGACCATCGCTTTGGCGATCCGGAAGGCTTCCGGCGGGTCCTGGGGGAGGCGGCGGCGGTGGCGGCAGCGGAGCCGCGCATCCTCACCTTGGGGGTCCAGCCCCATCGCCCCGAAACCGGCTACGGCTACCTGGAATTGGGGGAGAACCTCCCCGGGTGGGCCGGGGTCCGGCGAGTCGTGCGATTCCGGGAGAAGCCGGACCTCGCCACCGCCCAGCGCTTCCTGGCGGCGGGAAATTTCCTCTGGAACGGCGGCATCTTCGTCTTCCGGGGGACGGTCCTGTTGGAACGCGTGGCCCACTGCATGCCGGAACTGGCGGACGGGATCGAGGCCATCGCCGCCGAGCCCCGGCGGACCGCGGAGCTCTATCCGACCCTGCCCGCCACCTCCATCGATTTCGGGGTCATGGAAAAACTCGACGACCTGGCCACCCTGCCCCTGGATTGCGGCTGGAGCGACCTGGGCTCCTGGGAGGCGCTGGCGGAGATCCTGCCCACCGACGCAGCGGGGAACACCGCGCACGGCGACGTGCTGGCGGAAGATTGCCGCGACTCCCTGCTGTGGGCCGAGGAAGGGACCCTGGCGGTGGTCGGTATCGAAGGATTGGTGGTGGTGCGTACCGGGGACGCGGTGCTGGTCATGCCCAAGGATCGCGCCCAGGATGTCAAGGCCATCGTGGAGCGCCTCAAATCAGCGCGGCGGGACGAGCGGCTCTGATGCAACCGTTGCGCTTCTCTCTCCCGGCGGGGGACCTCGCCCTGCGGGATCTGCCCGCCGTGGTGCGATCGGAGGATCTGCTACCGGGGTGTCCCGGCGATGGCCCCTGGGAGGTGGAAATCGGGTTTGGCAAGGGGCGGTATCTGCTGCGGCGGGCGCTCGCGGAGCCCCACAACCGCTTCCTGGGTATCGAGGTGGTCTCCAAGTACCAGCGGATGCTAAGCGGCCGGGCGCGGCGGCGGGGGCTCCCCAACCTGACGGTGATTCGCGGCGAGGCGGCCTATCTGCTCTCCTCCGTCCTGCCCCGGGCCTTCGCCCGGGCGGTGCACGTCTACTTCCCCGACCCCTGGCCCAAATCCCGCCATCACAAGCGGCGCCTCTTTCACCCGGAGCAGATCGATCTCGTCCTGGGGCTTCTGGAACCCGGCGGCACTCTGCTGTTCGCCACCGACTTCGTGGACTACGGCGCCATCGTGCAGGAGATCCTGGAGAGCCATCCGGGCCTCGCCGTCCACCCCCACCCGGAGGTCTGGCCCGACGGCGCCCGCACCAACTACGAGGCCAAATACATCGAGGAAGGCCGCCCCATCCTGCGCCTCACCGCCACTCTGGTGGGGGAGGATCGGTTCCATCCAGCAGGGCTGCCGGGGATCGTCGGGCCGTCAGCGGTCTGATTCTTTCCTCCCGTCGCGGCGCACCGCCGCGCCCCGCTGGATCGCCCCCTTGCCGAACTTCCCCTTGATGGCGTCCGTCACCTGATCCAGACGGGTCATGCGCTGTTCCTGGGGGTCGTCGAAGAGGGTCAGCTGAGGCGCGGGGTCGCCGAAGTGGCTGGCGGCGACGCCGATCAGGCGCACCGGACGGTAGCTTATTGTGGCCCACGCGTCGAACAGCTCCCGGGCCGCCTGCCAGAGCTGGTCGGTGCGGTCGGTGGGGGCGGGCAGGGTGTGGGAGCGGGTGATGGTCTCGAAGTTGCCGTAGCGGATCTTGACGGTCACGGTGCGGGCCAGGAAGCCGTGGCGCCGCAGCCGGTGGGCGACCTCCTCCATCTGCCCGGCGAGCACCTGGCGCACCGCGTCCGGATGGCGCAGGTCGGTGCCGAAGGTGTGCTCGTGGCCGATGCTTTTGGCCTCGTGGTCCGGCACCACGGGCCGCTCATCGATCCCTCGGGCCAGCTGCTGGATGCGCCCCGCCAGGCTGCCCACCCGCTGGCTCAACACTGCCTCGGGGATCGCCGCGAGATCCGCGAAGGTGTGAATCCCCAGCCCCTTCAGTTTCGCCTCCGTGGCCGGTCCCACCCCCCACATGCGACCGATGGGCAGCGGATCGAGAAGCGCCCGCACCCGCTCCGGCTCGATCACCGTCAGACCGTCGGGCTTGTCCATGTCCGAGGCCAGCTTGGCGAGGAATTTGTTGGGGGCGACCCCCACCGAGGCGGTGAGGGCCGTCTCCTCCCGAATCCGCCGCCGCACGCGCTCGGCCACCTCCCGAGGGGGGCCAAAGAGAGCCAGGGAACCGGTGGCGTCCAGGAAGGCTTCGTCGATGGAGAGGGGTTCCACCAGGGGAGTGATCTCCTCGAAGACCGTGAACACCTGCCGCGAGACCTCGCGGTAGCGGGGACCGCGATTGGGCACGATGATCGCCTTGGGGCAGAGCCGCCGGGCCACCTCCATGGGCTGGGCCGAGCGGCAGCCGAAGACCCGCGCCTCGTAGGACGCCGCCGCCACCACCCCCCGCGGTCCCGCGTGGCCCACCAACACCGGTTTTCCCGCCAGGCGCGGGTCGTCCCGCTGCTCCACGGAGGCGAAGAAGGCGTCCATATCGACATGAAGGATGGTGCGCATCCCCGCCATGGTACTGGAATGGGGGCTTCCCGAAGCCCCCATCGCGAGGTGGAATCCCATCCCCCAAGATCGCTGCTGCCGTCGTATGCTTGGCCTCTCTATTTTGCCAACACACGGTGAGCGGTACCGCAGGGTTGGCGCCCCCTGGCGCGGTCCCGCCGCTCGACGAAAGGAGGGCCTCCATGGCCGAAATTCATAGCTTCGGATTCTTCCGGCACCTGCGTGCCGAGCCCAACGCCCAGATCCTGATGTATCGCGGAGGCCAGGTGCGTCGCCAGGGCCAGGGACTTTCGGGGTGGTTCTTGCCGTGGCGAACGGGGGTGGCGGAGATTCCGGTGGATGACCGGGAGCTGCAATTCCTCTTCCATGGACGCTCCACCGATTTCCAGGATGTCACCGCCCAGGGGGTGATCACCTATCGGCTGGCCAACGCCACCACGGTGGCGGATCGGGTGGATTTCACCCTCGATCTCAAGACCGGTCAATACCGCAAGCAGCCGTTCGAGAAATTGGGGCTGAGCCTGAACCAACTGGCCCAGCAACTGGCCTGGGCCTACATGGCCGAGACCCCGGTGCGGGACCTCCTGCACCACGGCACCGGCGAGATTCGCCAGCGCATTCTGGCCGGGTTGGAGGCGGATCCGGGGCTCCAGGGGATGGGGATCGAGATCGTCTCGGTGCGCGTCTCCGCCGTCAAGCCGACGGCGGAGCTGGAAAAGGCCCTGGAAGCGCCGATGCGGGAGCGGATCCAGCAGGAGGCCGACGATGCCGTTTTCGAGCGCCGCGCCCGGGCGGTGGACAAGGAACGGGCCATCGAGGAGAACGAACTCAACAACCGCATCGAGCTGGCCCGCCGAGAAGAGCAGCTGATCCAGCAGCAGGGCGCCAACGCCCGTCGACAGGCGGAAGAGGAGGCCGCGGCCCAGCGCATTCAGGTGGAAGTGGGCCGGTGCCCGCAGCCGGGTGGAGGCCGACGCCGAGGCGGATCGTAAGCGGACCCTGGCGGCGGCAGAGGGCGAGAGCATTCGCCTGGCGGGTACCGCGGAGGCGGAGACCACCCGCCTGCTGGAAGCGGCGAAGATCGAGGCGGAGTTGCAACGGCTGAACGCCTACGGCGAGCTGTCGCCCCCCATCCTCCTCGCCCTGGCGGCCCGGGAACTGGCGGGGAACCTGCCCAAGATCGACCACTTGAACCTGGCCCCTGAACTTTTGACACCCCTACTGACGGATCTCCTGCGGGCCGGTAGCGCGCGCCTGGAGCGGGACGGGGGGGTGGTTCCGGAGGCCGAGCGGTGAGCATGCCGCGGGTGGTGATCGTCACCCGGCGCAGCGAACTGGACGAGTTGTTGCACCGCCACGGCACCCGCGAGCAAGCCCGCTTCTTCCTCCGCACCCGGGGTCTGGAGATGGAGCCGGTGGAGATTCGCCATCGCCGTCTGGAGAGCGCTCTCGCCGCCGTCCAGGGGGCTCTGCCTCATCGCTGGCGCCGCGCTCGCCTGGACCGCGACGACCTGAGCCGTTTCGTCTTCGAACCCGGCGACGTGGTGGTGGCGGTGGGGCAGGATGGTCTGGTGGCCAACGCCGCCAAATACCTGGACGGCCAGCCAGTGATCGGCATCAATCCAGACCCCGAGCAGTACGAGGGGATCCTGGTGCCCCACCCGGCGGCGGCGGCGGGGGATCTGATGGCCGATGCCGTCGCCGGTCGTTGCCGCTGCCAACAACGCACCATGGTGGAGGCGCGGCTGGATGACGGCCAGCGGCTCCTCGCCCTGAACGAGATCTTTCTCGGTCACCGCAGCCACCAGAGCGCCCGCTACACCGTCCAGTGGCACGGGGAGGAGGAGCGCCACTCCTCCTCGGGTCTGATCGTCACCACCGGTACCGGCGCGACGGGGTGGGCGTGTTCCATCCACCGCCAACGGCGCACCCAGATCGCCCTGCCCGGGCCGGAGGAACGCCACCTGGCCTTCTTCGTGCGCGAACCCTTTCCCAGTGTGGCCACCGGCACCCAGCTGACGGAAGGGGAGGTGGGGGAGCGGGAAACTCTGGCCATCCGTTCCGAAATGAACCAGGGCGGCGTCCTCTTCGGGGACGGGATCGAGGCCGACCCCCTGGAGTTCGGCTGGGGGTTGACGGTACAGCTGGCACTGGCCGAGGAACGTTTGCGGCTGGTGATCTGACCTCCCGGGCGTTGGAAGGCTATACTCCTGGCAAGCAGAGAACAGGACGGCGATCATGGATATTGGTGACAAGCCCCGGGTGGATGAGGAACTCTCCCAGGCGAAAGCTCGGCTGGGGGTCACCCTCGTGGCGTTGCTGTACGTCGCGGGGCTGAACCTCTTCGGAGACACCGCCCCGAGTCGTCTGATCATCGGCGCGCTCCTCGGCTATCTGGTCCTCTCCCTGGCCTGGTGGCTCTGGGTTCGCCGACACCCCGGGCGGAATACAACCCGGCGCTTCATCGTGATCTTCGCCGATCTGGGGATCAACACGCTCTTCATGGTTGCCTTGGGCGCCAGCGGGGCGGTCTTCTACCCGATGTACCTGTGGATCATCGTTGGCAACGGTGTCCGCTTCGGCGGCCTGTATCTGGTGGTTTCGATGGTGGTCGGCGCAGGCTATTTTCTGGCTCTACTCTTTCTCAGCCCCTACTGGCGTAGCAATCTGGTGGCCGGAGGCGGGCTGTGGCTCGGATTGATCATCTTGCCCCTGTTCTATCTATCCCTCATTCGGCGGCTCTACGCCACCAAAGAGGCCCTGGAACGGCAACTGGTCCGGGCCCAATCCGCGGAGACGACCAAAGACGACTTTCTCGCCAACATGACCCACGAGTTGCGCACCCCCTTGAACGGGGTTCTGGGGGTGGCCCGGTTGTTGCGAGGCACCCAGATGGATCAAGAGCAGCGGCATTATGTGTCGTTGATGGAACGTTCGGCCAACTTCTTGTTGCACATCATTGAAGAGATCCTTGATTTCTCGCAGATCCAGCGCAAGACCTTGACCCTGGAACAGGGCGCCGTGGACCTCAAGACTCTGTTGGAAGAGGTACTCTTGTTGGCCCAGGCCATCCCTGAAGACAAGCACCTTTCGGTGAGTTTGCAGTACCCCGAGAGCGCTCCGCGTTTCTTTCTGGGCGATTCGTTGCGGCTGCGTCAGATCTTCTTTAACCTGATCGGCAACGCCATCAAGTTTACTCCGGAGGGTTCCGTTCTGGTCCGGTTCCGGGCCGAGCCGGGGAGCGGTACGATTCCCGTGACGGTGGAGATTCGGGATACCGGCGTGGGCATTGAGGAAGAGAAGCTGGCGACCATTTTTGAACAGTTCCAGCAGGCCGACAGCCGCTACAGTCGACGGTTCCGCGGGGCTGGCCTGGGGCTGAGCATCAGCCGGAGACTGGCCCAGGCCATGGGAGGAGACATCCAGGTGAGTTCGGCTCTGGGGCAGGGTGCCACTTTCACGGTCACCCTCGCGCTGCCCCTGGATCCGGACCCACCAGAGACGTGGCGAGAGGACCCCGTCATTCCGGTGCAGCGAAACTATGGTTTGCGGGCGTTGTTGGTGGAGGATGACGCCACCAGCCAACTGGTGGCGAACCTCCTGATGGAATCCGTGGGCATTGAGACCACGGAGGCCGACAACGGTGTCGAAGGCGTGGCGCGATGGCGTGAGGCGCCCTTTGACTTGATCCTGATGGATATGCAGATGCCGGAGATGGATGGGCTGGAAGCTACCCGGCGCATCCGCAGCCTGGAGCCCTCGGGAAAAAAGGTCCCCATCATCGCCCTGACCGCCAATGTCTCCGACAAGGATGTTGAGCTGTGTATCGAGGCCGGGATGACCGCCCACCTGCAAAAACCCCTGTTGGTGGAGGATGTGGTGTCGCTTCTGGACTACCTGATCGAGCAGGGGGATCTGGTGGCGGAGCCAGCCACCATCGACTAGCTCCGCCGTCCCGGGGGTTACTTCTTCCGCTTGTAGACCACCGCCATCGATTTGAACTCCTCGCCTTTGCCGGAGGTGGTGTAGTACTCGAAGATGTGTTGGTCGGGGCTGATGATCCGGCTGACCAACCGTGCCGTGGTGGGCTGGCTGGTCATCGGGTCCGTGTAGTTGCCCGTCAGAGTGTGGCCATCGCCCCCTTCGAAGGTGCCGTGCACCACCATCATCATGGTGCTCATGCTGTCGATCCAACTGCCCACGAATTCCAGCGTGGTGTTGTCGAAGGCCGTGACGGCGCGACCCTCGAAAGGCTGACCCATCATGTCGCCGTGCAGCGTCTCTTCCAGGTAGCGTCCGCCGAAGAGCATCCGTTTGGTGGAGGTCCCTTTGGAGACCTGAGGCGGCGCGCCGGGGGCCATCCAGAGGGTGTTTTCAAAGTCCCACTCGCCGACATAGCGAGCCAGGTAGGCGTGGGCCTCCCCGGGGGTCATGGATTGCTGCCACGCCGCCATCGCTTCCGGCGGGATTTCCATGCCGTGACCCTCCTGACCTTCCTGGCTCAGTGCGGGCACGGCGCCCAGGAGTAGCAGGGCGAGGGTGGCGGTAAGCATTGTCTTGTGCATGATCATCGTCTCCTATGAAAAAAGGCCTGGGGACATCCGATGGTTGGCTTTCCCCATTCCCTTCCACGTTGCCCGCGTTGTCTTTAGACGGGCTGCTAAAAGGGGTTAATCCACTCATCATGGCGTAAATGCGGCGTAAATGTCAAGATTCTCCTGCTGCCTCCACCAGTTCCAGTAGCCGTTCCGGGGGTCTGCCCACCACCGCCCGGCCCCCGAGAATCCCGATGGGGCGTTGTAGCAAGGTGGGGTGGCGGGCCATGTGGCGGATCAAGGTGTCCGGGGTCTCGCTTCCCGTGAGCGCCAGCTCCTTGGCGGCGCGGTCGCCCTTGCGCAGCACGTCGTGGGGCTCCAGACCTAGCGCATCGAGCACACGGCGAAGCTCCGCTTCGTCCAGCGGTTCCCGCCGGTACTCCCGGTAGTGGTATTCGATGCCCTGTTCCTCTAGCAAGGCGACCGCCTTGCGGCAGGTGCCTCAGGTACGGGTACAGATCAGCTCTAACATCGTGCCTCCTCTCTGGGAAAGATGGGATGGGGAATGATATCTTCCCCCGCATGCAAAGACGCCACGAACTTGTCCCCAGCGAAGTCCTGGGCCGTCCGGTCCACCTGTGGTGTTATGGCCATTGGGGGGCGCCCGTGCTGGTCTTTCCCACCGCCGCCGGTATGGCCCACGAGTGGGAAGTGCAGAGCATGGTCAAGACTCTGGCAGGGTTGATCAACGGCGGGCGCATCAAGCTCTACTGCGCGGAGAGCAACGTCGCCGAGGCGTGGACCCGGAAGGAAAACGACGCCGCCTGGCGCATCCAGCGGCACATGCTCTACGAGCGCTTCGTGCTCCAGGAACTGGTGCCCTTCATCCGCCGGGATTGCCACCTACCCCAAGCGCGCATCGCGGCCACCGGCGCCAGTCTGGGGGGCTTTTACGCCGCCAAATTTGCTCTGAAGTTTCCCGAGATCTTCCACTGGTCCCTCTCCCTCAGCGGTCGCTATGAGATGCGCGGCTTCACCGAGGGCTTCGACAGTCCCGATGTCTACTTCAACAACCCCCTGGCCTTCGTCCCCAACCTGGAGGGCGAACACCTGGAGCGGGTGCGTCGCCAGACCCACCTGGTGCTGGTCTGCGGCCAGGGCAAATGGGAAGAGGGCTGCATCGAAGAGACCCGCGCCCTGGGCGCCGTCCTCGACGCCAAGGGCATCCCCAACGAGACCGACATTTGGGGCCACGACGTCTCCCACGACTGGCAATGGTGGCGCCGCCAGGCCCACTACCACTTGCAGCGCCGGTTCGGGGGCTGAAGGGGGCCGCGGTTCCCTCCATGGGGGGGGAGGGTGCGCCCCGATGCGGCGGGGACGCACTGTTGTTTCCGGCCCCATCTCAGTCCTGGGTGAATTCTCAAATAAAACCTCTATAATAAGGAAACAAACTAGAAATTGGTGCCGACGAGAGTGTTCAAGGAGGTTATTATGAAACGGACTCTATGCCCCTCGCTTTGGGTATGTTGTGTTTTCTTGCTGGTGGCAACCCATCAGCCATTGACGGCGGACGAGGTGCTCGCGAACTCCGGAAAGGAATTCGAGGCGAATTGCGTCGGTCGCTCCGCCGGTCTGGTGGGGTGGTGGTCCCTGGATGAAACGGCGGGGAACACGGCGTTCGACCTGGTCAGCGGTAACGCGGGTCTGCACCAGGGCGGGCCGGTGGCAGAGCCGGCTGTGGTGCTGGGGGGGCTCAACTTCGATGGGATCGATGATTTCGTAGAGATCCCTGACGCCTCGGAACTGAACTTTGGGCTCCAGAGTTTCACCCTCATGACCTGGTTGAAGACGGTCAAGACACCAGGGGTCGAGGTCCTGCTGGACAAGCGGTCCTTCGACATTTTCGGCAGTGTAACGGGCTACCATCTTTTTCTCTTCAACGGTCGCCTGGGGTTGCAATTGGCGGACGGGGGCTTTACCAACTACATCTCCAGCGCCATGGTGGCCGATGGCGCCTTCCATCACATCGCTGTGACCGTGGTGCGGCAGCCCTTCCCGGGTTTCCCCGGCATTCTTTTCTATGTTGATGGTGTGCAGGTCGATAGCGCGGATCCAACGGATCGAACGGGATTCCTCACCAATGCGGAATCCCTGCGGCTAGGGACCCGGTCCACTGGCCAGTCTGGCTCGTTCGATGGAGTGCTGGATGAGGTGGCGCTTTATCATCGGGCGCTTTCGGCGCCGGAGATCCGGGCCATTCATGGGGCGCGCCACGCCGGGGTGTGCAAATGTGCCCAGATCCCCTGCCGTCCACTGGCCTGGTGGCCTTTCGATGCACCCTCCGGCCCCCAGGTGCTGGACATCGCCGACCATACCTTGGGACCCCACGACGGGATCCTGGAGGGACCGACCCGGGTTCTCGGCAAGGTGGGGGGGGCACTGCAATTCGACACGCTGGAGGATCGGCTCTTCATCGATCAATCCGCCGGTCTGGATTTGGATCTTGCCCGGGGCGGTGCCTTCACCGTCAAGGCGTGGGTGCGCACTTCCGCCCCGTCGGGTCCCATCGTGAACAATTTTGCGGGGAGCAACGATATCTCTTTCGGGTGGCTCTTTTCGCTGGAGAATGGCGTACCGGCGTTCCGGTTGGTCACCTTTGAGCCCTTCCCCAGGGGCCCTCAGAGCGACGGTGGGCCCTGTACTTCCACGGCCTGCACTGGGCTGAATCTGGCGGATGACCAATGGCATCTGGTGGGAGCTACAGTGATTTTCGATCCGGGGGGCAAGAACCTGACCATTCGGTTCTACGCCGACGGCAAATTTCTTCAGGCTTTGCCCCCGGTGGACGTGGACGGCACCACCATACCCGGGGATGTCTCCATCGGGCATCTGTCGCTCTTCCTGGCGTCGGAGTTCTTCGACGGTAAGATCGACGAGGTACAGATCTTCGACCAGGCCCTGACGTCGGCGGATTTTGCGCAGATATTCGCCGCCGGTGGGGCCGGGGAATGCAAACCTGCCGCACCGCCCCAGGTCTGCGGCCTGCCCGACAGCGAGAACTGCCCAGCGAGCTACTTCTGTGACCTGCTACCCGCTTCCCAATGCGGCGCCCTGCCCCTGGGGGGGATCTGCCTGCCCAGACCGGAGATCTGTACCTTTGACGAGGATCCGGTCTGCGGGTGCGACGGCCAGACGTACTCCAACGCCTGCGTCGCCAACTGGAGCGGGGTGTCGGTGGCCTTCGCCGGACCGTGTCTGTGACGGGGTTGTAGGCTCCGGAAGGCTGCAACTGTCGCAGCCGTCGCCAGTTCCAAGACTGGAGGGGGTCCTGAGCCTTGCCCGATGTCCGAGTCGTGGTCGCTCCTTTAGGTTGGCCAGGGAGGCAGCATCGACCGGGCGCCAGGGTAGGGGATGCGTGCCCGACAGGGGACAATAGAAAGAAAGGAACGCCGATGAGATCTTTACGAGGTAGTGGTTTCCTTCTGCTCATGCTCCTTCCTATAAGTCTTCCTTACTCTCTGGAGAGTCAGGAACCCCTGACCTTGGAGGAAGGCATCCGGGAGATTGCCACCACGTTGGGGGAACGAATGTCCACCGGCGAGATCCGCAAGATCGCCGTGGTGGAATTCTCGGATCTGGCGGGTTATGAGTCAGCGTTGGGGCTCTTCGTGGCCGAGGAGTTGACCACCCGCCTGCTGGAGGCCAACCCGGGGGCTTTCGACGTGGTGGAACGCCAGCAACTCATCAAGGTGCTCAACGAGCAGAACCTGACCGCCAGCGCCCTCTTCGACTCCGAGACCATCGCCAACGTTGGTGAAATCCTGGGCATCGAGGCCATCGTCACCGGCACCATCGCGGATCTGGGAGAAGAAGTGAAGATTCACGCTCGCTCCATCTCCGTCAGCACCGCCAAAATCTTCGCGGCAGCGGACACTCGGGTGCCCAAAAAGGGGGTGGTGGACAGTCTGATGCACCAGGGCACCGCCCCGAATTTGCGAGGCAGTGCTGCCCTCCCCGCCGCCCCGGGCCGTCCGGTGCAGGCTTCGGATGTGTTCTTCCAGAATGCCTTCTTGCGGCTGATGGTGGACTCGTTGGGAATTGCGGAAGATCAGGAGTACGCCACGCTGGCCCTCAGGATGGAGAATCTGACGGCGGAGGATCTGTTGTTGGCGGTCGAGCTGGTAAGCCAGTCTTGCCAGATCCGGCTGGTGGACAACCAGGGGGTCCAACTCAAACCAGCGAGTTCCTACCAGAAGGGGGTCTCTGGCATAGCCTGCTTTGATTTTCCACGGCCCGATAGGGTGAATCCTGAGGCCTTCTCGATCCTCTCCGCCAAGAGCCGAAGCACCCTGGTCGTGCGACTCGAAGTGGAGGGGCGTGACCAGAAGGCGACCGGCACCCACTTCTCCGTTGGTGTCAACTTTCTGCGCTTGAAGGATGGAAAAGTCTCCCGCTTCACCGCCGGAGTTTCCAATATCGAGCCCAATTGAAGGATCGCGACTCAGCGGGTCACGATGGCCGCCGTGCCTGGAGCTGTCGCAGCCGCTCCAGCCGCGCCCGGGCCTCTCGGGCGTAGCGGGAGTCCTCCCCCTGCGTTGCGATGATTCTGGGCACGGCGGCCACCAGTAACGGCTCCGCCTCCGCGAAGCGACCCTGTTCGGCCAGGGCGGCGCCGTGGATGCTTTCCAGGTCTGCCTGGCGCCAATCGGGCCAGTTGGGTTTGGCAGCGAGGGCTTTCTGGGTGAATTCCAACGCCTCGGCGGCGCGACCTTGGGTCAGCAGGGTGGCGGCAAGATGACGCCGGGCAACTTGGGTACTGGCCTTCTTCGCGCCGTAGCGATCAGCGAAGACCTTCTCGGCGTGGCGGCAGAGGCGGTCGGCCTCGCTCAGATCGTCCCCACCGCCCCGGCCCAGCAGGGTGTAGGCCATGGCGACTTGCACCAGGGCGACCTCGACCGTGTCCTCAGCATGCAGTTGTCGACGGATGGCCAGCGCTTCCTGGTAGAGGGCAATGGCTGCGGCGGGATCGCCGATCTGGTCCCGAGCGTAAGCGAGGTTGGTCAGGGTCGTACCCACTTTCTGGTGCTCGGGACCCAGTTCCCGGCGGCGGATTCTCAGGGCCTCGTCCAGCATGGGGATGCCCTCTTCCAGGCGTCCTCGATTGTTTAGAAATTTCCCCAGGTTGTTCAGAGTATTGGCATACGGTTCAGATTCCCGACCGAAGGCCTGCTCCTTGCCCAATAGAATCTGCCGGTAAAAGTGTTCGGCGGCGGCAAAGTGTCCTTGCCGCTCCAAAGTGGTGGCATGGCTCTCCAGTGTTGCCAACTGCGCGGCGGTGGTTCCGACCCGCCTCTGAATCGCGAGGGCTTCGTCGAGTAGGGTGCGGGCTTTTGTCGCATCGCCCAAATCCAGGTAAACCAAAGCCAGATTGTTGAGGCTTTCCCCTACCAGAGCCTCTCCGCCGGGCATTCTGCGGCGGAGCGATAAGGAGCGTTCCAGCAGGCCCCGGGCGGTTTCGACCTCTCCCATGCGTCGGGACATTCGACCGACCCGATCCAGGAGGAGGGAAAAGTCTCTATCCCGTATCTGGACTGGTGCCGCCTCGGCCTTCTTCAGAGCTTCCTGGGCTGCCTCTGGACCTGATCGCAAGGAGGTAGGGTCCACCGCCTGCAGAAGATCCAGAGTGAAGGACAGGAGGGCACTCGACTGGAGCAAGGAGCTCTGCCACTGCCCCCCAAAAAACACCAGCACCCCCAACACCCCCGCCGCCACCGCACTCTGCCAGCGGTGGCGTTGCAAGAACCGGCCGACGGGGTAGAGCACCCCGGCCCGGCGGGCGCGCAGGGGGCGGTGGTCCAGGTAGCGCTCCACATCTTCCGCCAACTCCGCCGCAGAGGCGTACCGCTGGGCGGGGTCGGGGGCGGTGGCTTTGCGGACGATGATGTCCGGATCCCCCCGCAGGTGTTTGCGCTCCAGACCCTCGACGAGGGTCGGCCCGTCCTGCGGTACCCGGGAGGGGCGCAGGCCCGTCTCCGGGGGATCCTTTGGCGGCGCGACGCCGGTCAGCAGGCGGTAGAGCAAGGCCCCCAGGGAGTAGATGTCGCTGGCCGTGGTGGGCTTCTTGCCGTCGAGCTGCTCCGGGCTGGCGTAACCCCAGGTCACCGGCTGGGGGCCGGTGAGAAGCGTCGCCTCCCCTTCGGCGCGCAGCAGGCGGGCGATGCCAAAGTCCACCAGCCGTGGCGTGCCATCGGTCACCACCAGGACGTTGGAAGGCTTCAGGTCGCAGTGCACCACCAATTCCTGGTGGGCGGAGTGGGCCGCCAGACACACCTGGCGGAAGAGGGCCATGCGGTCGCGGATCTCCAGCCGATGCGCCTCGCAGAAGCGGTCGATGGGCAGCCCGTCGACGTACTCCATCACATAGTAGGGCAGCCCGTCCGTGGTGGCGCCGCCATCGACCACCCGAACCACGTGGGGGTGGGTGAGATTGGCCAGGATCTGCCGTTCCCGTTGGAAGCGGCGCACCACCGCCGCCGTGTCCAGACCCCTCTTGAGCACCTTCACCGCCACTTCCTGGCGGTACGTCCCATCCACCCGGGAGGCCCGGTGCACCACCCCCATGCCCCCCTGGGCGATCACCCCTTCCAACCGGTACGCCCCCAGCTGTTCCCCTTCCCGCCGCTCTGGAGACGCACCTTCCAGCAGATCCAGAGCGGGCACCTCCAGGAACACCTCCGTCTTCTCCTCGTAATGGAGGAAGGTCTCCACCTCCGCCCGCAGCGCCGCATCGCCCGCGCAGCGTTGTTCCAATAGGGTCGCGCGGGACTTCGCATCCTCGATAGCAAGGATCTCGCCTAATAATTCTTTAATTTCTGCCCATCGTTTGCTATCCATGGTCCACTCTTTCTGCTCAACCTAGGAAGCGTCAAAGCGCGGAGGGCGAGATCAGACGGGGGTGTCTTCGTCGAGGCGGCGGCGAAGCCAGAGTTTGGCGGTGCTCCATTCCCGTTTGATCGTCGCCGGGGAAATATCCAGGATCTCCGCCACTTCCGGTACCTTCAGCCCAACGAAGAAACGCAGTTTGACGATCCGGGCCTGTCGCGGATCCAGACCCTCCAGTGCCTCCAGGGCGCGGTCCAGATCCACCATGTCGTGCTCCGGGTCTCCGGCCAGATCGAAGAGGGTGTCGATGGGAAGATCCGTGACGCCGCCGCCTCGCTTGCCCGCCCTACGGCGCCGGGCGTAATCCACCAGGAAGTGGCGCATCACGTCGGCGGCGAAGTGGAAGAAGTCCTGGCGACTCTCCCAACGCAATTTCTTCTGGCCGCGCAGGCGCAGATACACCTCGCTGACCAGGGCGGTGGGCTGCAAGGTATGGGTGTTGGCTTCGCGGTGAAAGAAATACCGCGCCATCCGGTGCAGATCGTCGTACACCAGCGGGATCAGCCGCTCCAGGGCTTCGCCGTCCCCGGAACTCCACGCGTGGAGCAGCTGGGTGACTTCCTCGTCAGATGGATGGGTCATGGTCTTCCATAGGCTTCTGGGAATACACCGAACATATCATGGCGTGATCCCTGGTTGCGTCCACTTTCGCTTATGGGTAAAAGTAGGAGAAACCAATGTCACCCCATACTCCGTTGCTTCTCGGCCTGTGTCTGCCCCTCGCTTTGGGGGCTTGTAGTCTGTCGGACGAGGAGGGCGGGGCCGATCTGGAGCCAACCATGACGATGCCTGAGCCCGGAGAGCGCGCCACCCTGCGGGCCGATGAGCCCCACGCCCGAGCGCTGGAACTGGCGGCGGGCACCTTCCTGCGGGTGGAGGTGGAGCAATTCGGCATCGATCTGCGCCTGAGCCTCTTCGATCCCCAGGGCGACGAACTCGCCTGGGCCGACAGTCCCACCGGCCCCAGCGGCCCGGAAGAGTTGGTGGCCGTGGCCCCCACGGCGGGCACCTACCGGTTACAGGTGAAGGCCCCCAAGGCTGTCGAGCCGGGGGAGTACGCGGTTCGATCCCTGGAGACCCGCCCCGCCGACAGCCGCGATCGCCGCTGGGCGGAGGCGGAGGCGGGGTATTGGGCGGCACGGCTGCGGGTCAAGGCGGAGCAGTACGACGAGGCGATCCCCGAACTGCGGCGGCTGATCCCCCTCTGGCAGGAATTGGGGCACCGCGCCCGGGAGGCCCACACGCGGGAGGAACTGGCGGTGGCGTCAGTGCGAAGAGACCCGCGGGAGGCGCTGGAACAGTGGCAGGAGGCCATCGCGTTGTATCGGACGGTGGAGGCTCCCTTGCGGCTCGGCACCGCCTTGGGGGCGGTCGGCAGCCTGCTGTTGGAACTCGGCGACCTGGAAACCGCGGCGGTCTATCTGGAGGGGGCGGTACCCCTCCTGCGACAGGAAGGGCATCTCTGGGGGCTGGCCCTGGCCCTCTCCAACCTGGGCCTCGCCGCCCGTGCCCAAGGCCAGCCGGAACTGGGTCTGACGCGCCAGCAGCAGGCCCTTCAGGTGGCCCTCAGAAGTGGCCGGGACAGCACCGAGGCGGTCGTCCGCACCGATCTGGGCTTCACCCTTCTGACCCTCCACCGATCCGAAGAAGCGGAGGGGCATTTCATCCGCGCGGTGGAGATCCACCGGCGGGACCAGAACGCCCGGGAATTGCGCCTGGCGTTGAATGGGTTGGCCCGGGCCGCGGTACAGCGGGATGCGCTGGAGGCTGCCGAGACCACCCTGGCGGACGCCTTCGCGGTGGCGGTGGAGGATCCCCTCTCCGAGGCCGTGCTGCACCACACCCTGGGCCATGTCCGGCGTCTCCAGCGACGCTGGCCGGAGGCCGAACGGGAATTCGCTCGGGCCATTGAGATCGCCGAGAAATCGGAGAAGGGCCTGCTCAAGGCGGATTTCTTGCTCAGTCAGGGGTACTTGGAGGGGCTGATGGGGCGTCCGGAAGTGGGCTTGCCGATCCTCGATCAGGGGTTGGCGCTCTACCAGCAGTATGGATCCCAGGCCGGGGAAGCCTCGGCCCGGGCCCGCGGTGCTGCCTTGCTACGCACCTTGGGGCGGCGGCAGGAGGCCTGGGAGCGGCTGGCTCCAGCACTGACGGCGGTGGAGCAACAGCGCGGCGCCGCGGCGCGGCGGGATCATCGCCTGGCCTACCTCGCTTTCCGCCAGGACTACTTCGAATTGGGTCGGGATCTGCTCCTGGAATTGCACGATCGATCGACGACCAAATCGACGACCAAATCGACGACCAAATCGACCGATGGGCCATGGCTCCGGAAAGCCTTCGAAATCGATGAGCGCCGCCGCTCGCGGGAGTTGCTGGCCAGCGTCGCGACCGGTGGCCTGCGGGGGAAGCCCGAACGCGAGCGGGTCGCCCGGCAGCAGGCCCTGGGGGCCGAACTGCGCGCCGTCGTTCGGTCCGCCACCACCCCGGAGGAGGACCACAAGCTCAGCACCTTGATCACTGAGTGGCATCAGCTGCAAGGGGAGAATGCGGCTGCCAGCGTGGTCTCCCTGCCCGCCCTGGACGCCATCCAGGGCGCTCTGGATGAGGACACCGTCCTGCTGGTCTACAGCCTGGGGGAGGAGCAAAGCGTGCTGTGGCAGGTGAGCCGGGAGACGTTGACCTTCCACCGTCTGCCGCCGCGTTTCGGCCTGGAGCAGCAAGCCCGGAACTTCGCCCGCGCTCTGGCGCTACCCACCCGGGAAAACCTGGAATTCTTGGAGACCGCGGGCCCGGGACTGGCCCGCACATTGTTGGGGCCGGCGGTGGAGGCGATCCGGGGCAAGCGGCTGGGAATCATCGCCGAGGGGGAATTGCAGGTCCTCTCCTTCGCCGCCCTGCCGGACCCCGATCCGGCTGCCGATGGGGGAGGGTACCTGGTGGAGGGGCACGAGATCGGTCGCCTGCCCTCCGCTGCCGCCCTGCCGATGCTGCGGCGTCGGTTGGCACAACTGTCCGGGAGCCCGCGGGTGAAGATCTTCGCGGACCCCGTCTTCACGGCGGACGACGCGCGGGTCGCCGACCACCCTTCCCCGCCTTCTGGAGGGGGCGCCGACGGCGAGGATGGCGACCTTGCCCCCCCGCCTCTGCTGGCGCGTTCCATCGATGCCCTGGGTCTCGGTCGATTGCAACGACTGCGGGGGGCCGGGCGGGAGGCGCACCGTTTACAGGAACTGGCGCGGCAGACCCTGGGGGTGGCCCCCGAGTTGATCCAGGACTTTGCCGCCGACCGGGACCGCTTTCTGGCCACCGCCGGAGAGCCCCTGGCGGTGCTTCACATCGCTACCCACGCCCTGCTGCACCCACAGCCGGAACTCTCCGGCCTGGTGCTTGCGCAGATCACGGTGGAAGGAGAACCGCGGGACGGCTTTCTGCCCGCGGTGGAGATCTCGCAGGCAAGCTTCCCGGTCGATCTGGTCACCCTGTCCGCCTGCCAGACCGGCATCAGCAAGCCGATCGCTGGCGAGGGAACCATGGGACTCTCCTGGGCCTTCCTCGACGCTGGCGCCGGGCGGGTCCTGGCCAGTCTCTGGGTGGTGGGCGATGAAGCGACGGCGGTGCTGATGGAAGAGTTTTACCGGGCCTTGTTGCGGCAGGGGCTTCCCCCCACCGCGGCGTTGCGCCAGGCCCAGCGCGCGATGATTCAACGCCCGGGGAGCACGCCCTACGATTGGGCGGGCTTCCTGGTAGAGGGCGATGGTTTTCGCCCTGTGAACTTCAACCGGAAATAGGAGAAAGACATCATGGCTGACCCAAAGAGCCGCGGCTTGGTATTCAATCCCATTGACGAACCCAACACCCCGGAGGGGTCCCAAGGTACCGGCGTGCTGGTGGACAACGATCTACCTGGAGGCGGCCTCGCCACCGCCCTGACGCCAAAGGTGGCCGCGCAGAAAGCGCAGCAGGAGAAGGAAGTGACCGGCGCCTACGCGAGGGAGTGGGAGGAACTCCTGGGATCCGACGAGGAGACCTGATGCCCTTGCCCGGTGGTCTGGATGACGCGGAGGGACTCCTCGACGCCCTGAGCGGTTCCGTGGCAGCGTTGGGGGAGCGCCTGCGGCACGAGGATTTGAACCTGCGGGAGTTGGGCCGGGATCGGGACCCTCACCGGCTGGATAGCGCTGGCTGGGGCATCATCTGGGGGAGGGAGACGCGGGCCGCGGTGGGGCCTCTGCTGGACGATTTCCTGCACTGGCGGGAGGGTCAAGCCGACAAGCTGTTCTACCAGGAAGAATTTGCTGGGCGGTTGGCGGAAGGGTTCCTGTGGAAGAGTATCCGGGACTCCCCGGGGGTCATCGATCCGGAACGATTGCCCTACTACCTGCTATTGGTGGGCAGCCCGGAAGAGATCCCCTTCCATGTGCAGCATAAGCTGGCCATCAACCGGGCGGTGGGTCGGCTGTATTTCAAAGATCCCCAGGACTATGTCCGCTACACCAACACGGTCAGGCGCCTGGAAGAGTGGCCCTGGCAGGCATCCACGCTGCCCCAGCGGGTCGATTTCTTCAGTGCCGAGACGGACGACACCTCCCGGCTTCTGGCCCGGCGCCTGATCGACCAGACGGCCCCCTTTCTGGCGGAGAAGACCCCCTGGGAGACGCGCAGCCGCCGGGGCCCGGAGGCGACCCGGGAGAATTTCCTCAACCTGCTGGCGGCGGATCCCTCCGGCATGCTCATCGCCTCCAGTCACGGCAAGCCCATCGGCTATGGCGGCGAAGCCCAGGAGGCGGTGCAAGGGGCGCTGATCTGCGAGGGCGGGGAACTGTTGCGGGCGGCGGATATCGAGCAGCGTTGGCCCGTTGGGGAGCTACCATTCGCGGGCTTGATCGCCGGGCTCTTCGCCTGCTACAGCGCCGGAACCCCGGGCTGGGACAACTTTCCCGACGTGGTGGAACGATCCGAGAAACCGTCTCGGATCGCCCTGACGGAGCAGCCGGAAGGCTTCGTGGCCTCCCTCCCCCAGGCGCTCCTGGCACGGGGGGCGGCGGCGGTGATCGGCCATGTGGATCGAGGCTGGACCAGCTCCTTCGAATGGCGTCTCCTGAAGCAGAAAAGCACCGCCACCCGCAGCCTGAACGACTCCCTCTACAGCCTGCTCATGGGCCATCGCCTGGGCCACGCCCTGCGTCCCCTCTTTCGACGCAGCCAACATTTGGCCGCCCATGTGCTGCCGATCCTGGAAGCTTGCGAGGCCGAAGAAATGGACCCCAACGGATCCGTGGCCAACGAACTCTTGCTCAACCTCCGGGTCGCCTATGCCGATGCCCGCAACTACATCATCCAGGGGGATCCGGCGGTCTACGCTGCGGGCTGTGTCGAGAAAAAGCCCGTGGACAGTGAAGAGGAACGCCAGGCCCGGCAACTCTGGCCCGCGTACCTCGATGCCACCCTGCTGGCCAAGGTGCGCCAGCAAGTGAGCCCGCAAGAGTTCCGCCCCTGGTTGGAGCAGGCGATCCAACAGAAGCTGGAGTGGGAGGAGCAGGGCGGCGGCGAGGGGTTCTACGGGCGCGGAATCTCCGGCGAAGACCTCCAGGGCCCCAACCCCTCGGCGCCCAAACCCGCGCCCTCGACGGCCTCCCACACCCTGCGCCTGGACTCCGTCAGCGCCGCTTTCGACTTTCCCGCCACCGCCGCGGAACAGCAGCGGCTGCACGAAGCGCTGGCGGGCAGCGCCTTGCTGCACGCCCCCGGGGATCGGGAGGCGCCCACCTTCCACCTGCACCATCTCCCCTCCGAGCGCTGGCCAAATTCCCAGCACCTGCTCTCCGGGTGGGTGCTCTCCGAGGGTGATGCCCTGCTGGCGCCGGTCCGCAAGGCAGGGGAGAGCCTCGACCCGTTGGGCGATGCGTTGACCGATCTGAAGATCGCCGCCCGGCGCCGCCTGCTCTCCTCTCTGGGGGATCGCCTCAGCCCCGACTGGCTCGGCGTGCAGCTACGCCAGCGGGGGCCGGAGGGGTGGCAGCCGCTCAAGCCCGGACCGGAACCCAGTATCGAGGACGGTCGGGAACTGGCCATCAATCTGTACAATCGCAGCGATCAGAGGCTCCATCTACGGGTCTGGAACCTCGGCTGCGGCGGCGGTCCCCCGGTCTGCCTCCTACCCCAGCCGGGGGAGGAGAGCCTCCTCGAATCCGGGGAGTCCTGGAGCCTCGACCAACTCCAGCCCCACCTGCCGAAGAGCTACCCCTTCCACCACCCCGGTCGCCGCCCCGCCGCCGGTTGGGAGGAGTATCTGATCTTCGCCACCACCACTCCGGTCACCCTCGGCGACCGCACCACCCCCCTGGGCCGCATCCTCACCGCGATCCTGGTGGACGATGTCTTGCCGGAGAAAGAGGACCTGGGGGATCCTGGCTGGACGGTGGAGCGGAAGGTGGTGAAGGTGGTGGGGGAGTAATCGCCCCCCCCGATCTCACTCCCGCAACACCACCGTCACCTCCACCGGCTCCAGCAACTCCCGTTTCCCCTGGCAAACCCCGTACAAATTCAGCCGCGTGGGCTGCTGCTCCAGGAAGGCGCGGGGGAGGACGAGGCGGATGGTCTTTTCGGGATCGACGGCTTCCGAGGTCCACAGGGGGCGTCCATCCTCGCGGGCCAGTTCCAGGGTGTAGCCGCGGCAGTGAAACTCTTTGAAGATGGCGATCGCCACCTCCAGCATCTTTTCTTCTGGCTCCAGCACCCAGCGTTGGGCGGCGCGGGTGGTCTCGTCGATCTGGATCTGGAAAGATTGGGAAACGACTCGGGGTCCGTTGGCCTCCACCAACGCCTGTTGGGTCCGCCACAACTGGAAGCTCAAGCCCACGGTGAGCAGGGCGAAAATGGCGGCGGCGGCCAGGCTCCAGCGCCTTCGGGGGGCGACGGGGGAGGGCCTTGGGTCGCGCTGCGGCGGGGCGAGGAAACGGGCCGCTTCGCGCACCGCGGCGTGGGCGGGGCGGGGGCCTTCTTCCATCCAGTCGTCGTACTCCGGCGCCAGGGCTGCTTCCTCCTGCCGCAGGGTGGGGCGCAGGGTGCCCTCCTGGACGGCGCGGCGATGGGCCAGAAGGCGCTCGGTGTCGTCCTCCGCCAGGGTTTCGACGAAGAGATCGTCCTCCAGCAGAACGGCGGGGATGGGTAGCGCCAGACCGCAGCGCACGGTGCGGTTCGCCAGACGCAGATCCTCGGGGCCAGCTAGAGGGTGGTCGTCGGTCGGGGCGATCCACCAACGCCCCTCCTGGGCAGGCTCCAGGACCACCCACTCCAGATCCCAGGCCGCGGCGGCGCGCAGCAGGTAGACGGCGCCGGGGGCTACCTGGGCGCTGGCGTGGTGGGGTGCTGCTCGGTGGTCTTCTGCCATGGTCGCTCCCTTGCGGGCGGCCACCCCCGGAGCGTGGCAGCCCTGGATCAAGGCCCCAAGCTTGTCATAGAGGGGCGGCAGGCGATCCCGGGGTAGATCCAGCACGCGCGAGACCTGGCGGCGGGAGGGCAGGCGTTCCGGGTCCAGCGGGGGTTCCGCCGTCTCCGTCGCCTCGGGATGATCCGCCGCCCAGGCCACCAGCAGATCCCAGACCGCCCGCAATTCGGCCAGCCTGGCCTCGTCCCCGGAGCGCGCCAGGGTTTCCAGTTCCCTTTCGACGCAGTCCAGCAGGTGGCGGAAGCTCTGGCGATCCTCGAAGGTGTTGCGGGGCAGGGTGATGGGCTCTCGGGTCTGGGCACCCTCCTCGGGATCCTCGACGAATCCCTTCTCCCCCTGCTCGGTGTCCAGGGCCGTGCCCCAACGTCCCCGGGCGATCTGCTTGAACGGCTGCACCAGGTGGCGGAAGTGGAAGGCTTCGACGGCGGCCTCCGGCAGGGTGAGGATCCGCGCCCTGATGTCGCTCCGCAACTGCGTCAACCCCCGCCCTCGGGTGGTCACCAGGGTGGGCATCAGCCCCTCGCACCACAATCCCACTTGTTCCCGGAGCGTCGCCTCGACCGTCGGATTCAGCGCTTCGGGGACGGTGTCCGAAAACGCCAGCAGCGTCGCATTGGTCACCCCTTCGGGGCCTTCCGCCACCCATAGATCTCCGGTTTCCAACAGATCCCGCACCGCGCCGTGCACCAGTTGGTAAATGCGCGTTCCCAGGGGATCGTGGCGCTGTTGCAGGTCGTGGATGTAGTTGCGGATGTTGCGGTAGACCAGCCCGTCGATATTGGGCTTGAGCTTGAGGTGGGCGCAGAGTCGCTGGAGCCGTTCCAGGAAGATGGCGCTGTAGCACTCCGTCGTCAGATCCTCCAGCGGTCCCCTCGGCTTTCGGAACCAGTCCTGGTCCCCATAAAAGCCCAGGTAGCTGGGTGGCACGGACCACAGGCTGCGCTGCATGAGCTCCCGCCGGATGCGGCTTTCCAGAGTCTGCCGGATCTCGCCGTGACGCGCGTCGGTCGGGGTACGACCGGCGCAGAGTTCCGCGACATACGGGGTGAAGGCGAGCTGATTCATAAATCACCGTCACTCTACCACTCCCTGCTCTCCATCGGTTTTTCTGCCGCCTTTTCCGCCACTTTTGAACACCGCCCGTTAGGTCCCTTTTGGAGGTCGAGGGCGCCCCGCCTCCTCCCAATCACCGCCTCTCCCGCGAGAGGCCACCGATCACCCGATCGGGTCCGCAAGGACCCAGGGAGGAGACGTCATGCAACGTTTTTCGATTCGATACGTTTCGGTTTTCGCCGTTCTCTTGGCCGTTCTGTCCATCCCCGCGCTGGCCCAGCGGCTGCCCACCAATCACACGGAAGACCTGTGGAGCACCGGCTCCCAACCCCTCACGGTCACCTTGGAAGTGCCCACGCGGGGGTGGCTGGCGGTGGAGGTCACCAGCCCGGGTGGGGCGACGCAGGCCGCCTTGCATCCTTGGTTGGAGTTTTCTTCTCCGGTGCGCACCGTCCACCGGCAACACGACCGACACCTCTTCGAGGTTCCCGCCGCCGGGACCTACCAATTCCACATCGGATCCATCCAGGGTGGGGGTCTCTTCCGCTGGAGCAGCGTTCTGCTGCCGACGGGGCATCTCCACAAAGAGGGTGGGGACGGCGATGGTACGGAAGAGCCGGACAATCAGGTGCTCCCCCTCATGACCCGCTGGTCGGACCTGTGCCGCATCGGAGCGGAGAGGGAATCGCCCGTCCCGGAGAAGGACGGCGGCGAAGGGGACGGCACGGAAGAGCCGGACAATCAGGTGCTGCCGGTCACGGTCGGCTTGCCCGATCTCTGTCGCATCGACTGGTCCGTGCGGTCGGCGAAATCGTCTGCGCCGGAAAAGGACGGCGGCGAAGGGGACGGTACGGAAGAGCCGGACAACCAGGTGCTGCCGTTGCTCTACGGGGGTGTTGATTGTGCCGCGGGGGCAGAACCCGCCAACAATCTATCCCTCTGCGCCCGCTCCCTGACTTTGGGGGCTGCGGTCTCCGCTTCGCTGGCGGAAGGTTTCGGGGTGGATCAAGACTACTTCGTCTTCGATCTGCGCCGGGCCACCCGGGTGGAGGTCGCCACCACGGGCACCGCCGACACCTTCGGCACTCTGTTCGATGCTTTCGGTCACGCCTTGCTGGCGGACGACGACAGTGGTGAAGACAGCAACTTCGCCCTCGCCGCGACCCTCGGCCCCGGACGCTACTTCGTGCGCGTGGAAGGGCTCTCGACCGCTGCTGGGGACTACGATCTTCAGGTGCGGGGCGTGAATCCGTAACAGTGCGACCGGCCCGGGTTTCCGGGCCGGTCGTCTTTGTTCTCTAGAAATCGTCGTTCAAGGTTTCACTCTCCACAGGTTCACTCTTCACCGGCTCACTCCCCACGGGCTCACTCCCCTCAGATTCACTCTTCACCGGTTTGGTTTCCAATAGATCGGCTCTGCGGTCGATGAGCATATCCACCTCGGGTTGCTCATCGATCTTGATATCAAGGGACCATTCCATAATTTGGGAAGCCAATCCCAACATGCGCATCGTAGCGGGGTGATATCCAATTCGGTATGAGGAACGCAACTTTTCAAGCGCTTTCTCGGGCTGGTTCGCGCAGAGGAGGGCGACACCATAATTATGAAGATACTCGGCGACATCCTTGTCCGGCATTCTGGGAAGTTCCCGCTCCGCGACGCTCTCCATCAGCTCCACGGCGATAGGGCAATGGCCCAGCTTGACATAGCGCACGCTGTCACCATAGCGCCAGTAAGAACTCTCCCACATCTCCACCTTTTCCCAGGTGGGGCGAGCAAAGAATTTGTCCGCAAAGCCATTCGCAAGATCCTCTGCGGCTTTGAAGGCTGGGTAGTTGACGGCTCCGCTGGGCGCATCTTTGGCCGTTTCCTGCTTCGTTGCTTCTTCTTCGGCTGCGATCTTTTGTTTGACGGAGCTGGGGATGAACCCATCGAAGATTTTTCCTGGAAAGTTGATGATTCCCTTCAAGACCATGCGTGCGACCTTCCGGGCTCTCTTGCGTCGTTCCTTTTTCCTCTTGGCGTGTTCGTCTTCAAGGGTTTTCGTCGCCGAACTATCCTGCATAAGGCGTTCGTACTCTTCCGAGTTGGCCAAGAAAAGCAATGGATCTGCGCCTGGGAAGAAACTCCCTTCGTTGGAACTTGACAAGATCACTTTTCCTGTCCGGATATCGACGATTTGGAGTACAGCAAAGATGTCGTAGGGCACCTCTGGATTGTATGTATCGGATGATTCATAGGGGTAGCTCTGTTGACCACAGTAGACCACTTCTCCCACCAAGAAGAGAGAAGCTCCCAGAAGTTCTCCTAATTCAACCGCGGTCGAAGAGTTGAACTCTCCAGCCCAGGTTTGCTGTGATTCGAACATAATCTCGTTCAGTTGATCTCGCGATAGAACGTCATATCCAGCGTTGTCTACCAGGCGCCGCATCAAAGCATTTTTCAGCTCCGATGCACACTCGCCACCAATTCCGGCAATCACGATCCTGGAACCCGATTGCACCTTCTCGATATTGGCACTGGTGACCAGGACCGACATTTCCACTAGTTTCGATTCTGGGAGCGTCCATCTGAACGCCCCTTTGAGGCTTGCGCATCCAGTGAGCACTGGAGACAGCGCGATTACAAGCAAGAGTAAAAATAATCTCTGGCCAACTCTCATGAAATCCTCCTTTGGTCCATGTTTTTCTGAAAACAGGCTTCTCGTGTTGAGAAGCAAGGCCTTCGGTGTATGAAGGTGTATCGCTCGACCGGCATCATAGAAATTCTGATTTCTGACTAAAGAAAGCGATTATTCCGGTGCCGAGGGCTCACGAAGCTATGAGTCGGCGCGATTTCGGGGAGTTGGCCACTGGATTCTTATGAGTCGGGAAGGGCCTGAGACAGCTCTTTGAGCCAACTTTTCGACGCTTTCCGCTCCCTATCAGTATGGGATCGAAAACCTACCGCGGCCTGCTGTGGGTCTGCCTTCTGCTCTCGTTGAGTTGTAGTAGCGCGAAGGAGGATCAGGTCAAGCAGGACATCGAATGTCTGTACTCCGACGGGGCACAGCATTACGAAGCGCTTTGCCGGTTGCTGGTGCAGTATCTCGAGGAGTCATCCCTGACGGACTACGACTTCTCCAGCATTTCCAGACCGCACCAGGATGGTGAGCCCTTGAGCGGCGCCATGGATATCCTGGATGCGATCGCGACGCCTCCGGATAGAAAAAACGGCAAGAATGAAGAGATTTCCAAGGAGCCAGAAGAACAGAAGGAGAAGTTCTACATCGGCTTCACCCAGGGCGATGTGGCCTACTACTTCCAATCCGGCGGCCACCCTCTGTACCCCACACCGCACCGCCATCGAGAACAGGTGATCTCCCTCGGTCAGCTCTACCCGGAATATCTGCACCTCTATTCCCAGGGGGTTGAGGGAGCGGCGGACCTGCGGGCGAGCTTTCCTGAGTGGCGGGAACTCTATCTGGGAGCTCCCGGCAGCGGCACCCTGATCACGTCCCTCAATGTGCTCTCCCTGCTGATTGGCGATCCGTTGGCGCTCCATGGGGAGGATCTGGAGGAGGTCCGCGATTTCTTCTATAACCCGGGAAACCTGACGTTGACCGAAGCCCCGGGGGAGCCACCGGCAGGCGCGCTCCTGGTCAGCGGTCCGGGCAATCGTCACATTCAAAATCGACTGGATGCAGGGCGGGGGAGGCTGATCTCCCTCCGCAAGGCGGAGGCGCGCCACGTCCGGAATGCGTTCTCGCGTTTTTACAATGTGGAGACGGTGAAGGGGTACGGGGACCCCTGCCTGATGGTTGCGGTCCCGGCGCTCCTGGTCGCCAGCAAAGGGCTGCCCTCGGAGGTGGCGGAATCCATCATCCAGTTCATAGAGCGTGTCGATGCCGACGATGGCGAGGCGTTTTTGCAAGACTTCCTTGACCGCGTCGAGCCCCGACCGGAATTCTTGACGCCGGAATTTGTGACGGATCTCCATGGAGCGCTGGAAAAGTATCAGGGCAAGCGGAAAGAAAACCCCGTGCTCTCCCCCCATCGGGCGTATCTCAACCTGCGCAACGATCATGGACTTTGGGAGGTTCTGATCGCCGGGATCAGCCTGTTCCTGGCCATCGTCCTGACCCGTTGGGCGATGCGCACTCTGCCGGCTCGTGGGTCCTTGTTGGCGATGTCTCCCCGGCTCAGCGCACCGATCGCTTTCTTTTTCTGTCTGGCCTGGCTTCACTTCTGTCTCTTTGTGGTCTGGCGCCTGGAATTGCATCACTACATGCGCTATCGCACCGACCAGCTCTCTTCCTTCATCACCAACGAGTACCCGGAACTCTTTCCCATGGTGCTGCACTACATCGCCAGCGCCTTTTCCGCGGAGCGCCTCTTTCCTATCAGCCGAGGGGCCCAACTCCTGTGGCTCAGCATTCCCTTGCTGATCGGCGTCAGCACGCTGGTGGGACTGGTGCACGTCGCTCTGCCGCCGGTGCTCGGCTACCTTCGACAACACCTCAACGAGGACAAGGTCATGGAACTGAAAGATCACTTCATCATCTGTAATTGGAATGAGCATGCCGATGAGATTCTGCGGCAGATTCGGATTCAGGAGCAGATGGCGGGGCGCGGCGACCCGACCATCCTGATCCTGGCGCGGCATGAGGAGGCCATCACCTTGCCGAAGTTGGGGGTGCAGCAGGCGACCAATTTGCCGGAACACGTGCTGTACGCTTTGCCGCCAGGAGAAGGGGCAGCCGAAACCGGGGGAATCCTGAAAGTGATCGGAATCCTTGGCAACCCCCAGGACCAGGTGGCGTTGCGCATGATTCGACCGGCGGAAGCAAACACCATCATCGTCTTTCCAGATGCGGAACAGCCCAATCCCGACAGTGCTACGGTGCTGACTATCCTGAAACTCCAGGACATCCTTGGGGAGGATCACGATGCCCGCATTCTGGTCTGGTGCCAGGATGCCCGCAACGTCCCGCTCTTCCTGGATCCGCGCTTCCGGCTGTCGGATGTCTGTTCCACGGAGTGGGCGTGGCGGGTCATCTGTCAGGCCACTCGGGTCGGCCACGTGAGCAACATTTACCGTCACCTGCTGACGTCTTCCGCCGATAGCAATGAGTTCTATGAATATTGTCTTCCGGAGGACTGGACCGGCGGCACCTTCCAGGCTCTGCAACAAGCGATTTTGCAATTCAACGCGCAGAATTGTGAGGAGGTCCCGGGATGGGAAGGGCACCGCAACACGATCCTGCCGGTGGGCTACTTCGACAAGGAGGATCGCCTACGCAAAGAACCGCAGATCAACCCGCCCCCGGAAAGCGAACTGGAGGCGGGAGATTGTCTGCTCTTTCTAACCTATGTGTTCAACGGCTCCACCAAGGAAAAATTGGACCAGTACCTGCTCGGCATGGCGTCGTCCTGAAGACGCTGCGGAGGGAAGGTGGGAAATGGCGGAAACGCATGGGAATCGAACCCACCCCCCGAACCGAATCAGCCCGAGACTACGGTTTTGAAGACCGCGGGAGGCACCAGCCCCCGAGCGCTTCCGTGGGGGTCATCCTAGCACTCGGGGGAGCCAGAGGGAGAGGGCGGGTACGAAGGTGACGAGGAGGAGGACGACGACCATGATCAGGTAGAAGGGCCACAGGCCGCGGGTGGCCTCTTCCATGGTGATGCCGCCCAGGGCGCAGCCGACGAAGAGGGTGCTGCCCACCGGCGGGGTGCAGAGACCGATGGCGAGGTTCAGGAGGAGGATGATGCCGAAGTGGACCGGGTCGAGGCCCAGACCGGTGACCACGGGCAGGAGGATGGGGGTGACGATGACGATGAGCGCCGCCATGTCCATGAGCATGCCGAGGATGAGGAGCATGCCGTTGATGAGGAGCAGCAAGAGCACGCGGTTGTCGGTCAGGGCGGTGAGGCCCGCGGTGAGCCGCGCGGGGACGTGGAGGTAGGTCATGACCTCGCCGAAGGCGGCGGCGCAGGCGATGAGGAGCAGGACCATGCCGCTGGTGCGGACGGCTCGGCCCAGGACTTCCGGGTAGCGGCGCCAGGGGAGCGACCGGTAGACGTAGGTGGAGACCAGGGCGGACCAGACCACCGCCACCACCGCCGCCTGGTGGGCGGGGACTTTGCCCAGGGTGATGGGCACGATGATGATCAGCGGGGTGATGAGGGCGGGCAGGGCGATCATCAGAGTGCGCAGGGCGTGGCGCAAGGCCTGGCCCGCGGGCAAGCTCGCTTCGGCGGGGAAGTTTTGCCGCCGGGCGATCAGGGCGCAGAGGCCGATGAGGGCGGTGGCGATCAGGAGCCCCGGCAGGTAACCGGCCAGGAAGAGGGCCTGGATGGAGACGGTACCCCCCGCCGCCAGGGAGTAGAGGATGGCGTTGTGGGAGGGGGGGATGATGATTCCCTGGGTGGAGGAGGTGACGGTGACGGCGACGGAGAAGCTCTGGGGGTAGCCCTTCTCCCGCATCATGGGGATGAGGATGGAGCCGATGGAGGAGGTATCGGCGACACTGGAGCCGGAGATGCCCCCGAAAAAGAGGGAGGCCACGACGTTGACCATGGCGAGGCCCCCGCGCAGGAAGCCCACCACCACGGTGGCCAGGTCGATCAGCCGCCGAGCCATGGCCCCGCCCGCCATGATCTCGCCGCAGAGGATGAAGAAAGGGATGGCCAGGAGGGTGGTGTTGGCGCTGGCGGCGGCGATTTTCTGGGCGACGGTGATGGGTGGTACCCCGGCGAGGAAGAAGTAGCTGAAGGCGGCCAGACCGAGGCTGAAGGCCACCGGCACCCGCAGCAACAGCAAGGCCCCGAAGGTGGCGAAGACCACCAGGGCGAGGACGGTCTCGCTGGGGGCGCCGGTCATTCCCCGGCCTCCAGCGCCTGCTCGGTGGCGAAGAGGGCGATGAGAACCCCGGCGACGACGGTGGGCACATACCCCACCGCCGCGGGCAAGCCGGTGGCGGGGAGGGTGTTGGTGACCGCCGCGGTGAGGCGCAGGCCGTGGTAGGCCAGGAGGATGCCGAAGAGGGCCACCATGGCCGGGGCGAAGCGCGCCACCACGGCCCGCAGCGGTGGCGGCAGCCGCTGGACCAGAAGATCCACGGCGAGGTGGAGCTTTTCCTTGACCGCCCAGGCGCCAGAGAGCAAGGCGAACCACACCATCAACAATTCCTGGATCTCCGCGGAAGCGGCCCACGACAGATCGAAGGCCGCCCAGATCACGGTTTCCGCGGTGGCCAGGAGGACGAGGAAGCCGAGGAGGGCGATCAGGACGCCGCCCAGCAGGCGGCCCAGGGGATCGGAGAAGGTGTGAAGTGGGCGCACGATGGCGAGGATTGTATCCGTTGGGCGGTTGCGGTAGACGCCCAGGGCCTATTTCTGCTGAGGCGGAACGGTCTGGTAAACTTGATTTATGACCATGCAAGCACGAGTGGAGCACGGACGGTTGATCCTGGATGAGCCCACGGTGTTGCCGGAGGGCACGGTTCTTGACCTCGTGGTGGATGATGAGGGGGACAACCTGACTCCCGAGGAACGGAAGGTCCTCCATGGTGCGCTCCGTCGAGCGGACGCTTCTCTGGCCAAGGGCCACGGACGATCTGCGGACGAATTGATTGCCGCGCTGCGCTCAAAATAATGAGCTACCGCCTCGTGGTATCGCCGGAGGCTTTCGAGCAGGCTGAGGCGGTGGATCAATGGTGGCGTTTCCATCGAAGCGCTGCGCCGGATCTTTTCACCGAGGAACTGGCCCAGGCGTTCCAGAATCTTCAGGCGGTGCCGTTTCTCATCGGGCGCCGTTTCTTGCACGATGACATTCCGGATCTTCGACGATTGATTCTCCGCGCGACGCGCTATCACATCTACTACAGAGTGGCGGGGGAAGCGGTGCTCATTCTCGCGGTGTGGAGCGCGGTCCGCGGTACCGGACCGGATCTCAGCCCTTTCGGGGCGTGAACCCAGAGCCTTCCCAACACCCGATTTTCATCGAGAAGAGTTATTTTTCCCGCGCCGGTGCCACCGGGCTGGGCTGCTCGATGGTGAGGATGGCGTCGGCGGCGAGGTTCTTGCGCTCGGTCTTTGTGCCGTCGGGCCAGAGGACCTCCAGGGAGTCCACCTTGGTGGCATCCCCCAGGCCGAAGTGCTGGCGCTGGGCGTCCTGGGAGAGGTAGCCGGTGCCGCTGCGGATGATGCGAGTCTGGATCTGCTGGCCAATGCGCAGGGTGAGGACGGCGCCGATGGCGTCGGTGTTCTTGCCCGCGCCCCGCAACTGGACCTGCAACCAATGGCCCAGCTTCTCCCCTTCGTTGCGCACCACCTGGGCGCGGCCATCGAGGTCGTTGATCACCAGGTCGAGCCGTCCGTCGTTGTCCAGGTCGCCCACCGCCAGGCCCCGGCTGACCCGCTCTTCGGTCCAGATGGAACCGAGAGTGGCGCCCACCTCCTTGAAGCGGCCATTGCCCAGGTTGTGGTAGACGAAGCGGCGTTGCCGGTAGGAGGCGGAGGCCCCCAATTTGGCGCTGGCAAGTTGGGGGTAGACATGGCCGTTGACGATGACGAGGTCGAGCCAGCCATCGTTGTCGTAGTCCAGGAAGGCGGTGCCCCAGCCGACATAGGGCAGGCTCGCCGGGGCGCTCGCCGAGCGGAAGGAGGCGTCCGTGAAGTACTCCCCCTCGTTGTGGTAGAGGGCGTTGTATTCCTCGGAAAAATTGGTGACGAAGAGACTGGGCCGACCCTCGTTGCGGTAGTCGCCCAGGGCGACCCCCATGCACCCCTGCTCGCCGCCGTCCTCGCTGACCGCGAGCCCCAACGGGAAGGCCATTTCCTCGAAGGTGCCGTCCTTCTGGTTGAGATAGAAGAGGTTCGGGCAAGCGTCGTTGGCCACGAAGAGGTCTTGCCAGCCATCGCCATTAAAGTCGAACCAGGCCACCCCCAGACCGAAATAGCGCCGGGGGTCGTGCACCCCGGCTTGCTCGCTCACCTCGGTGAAGCGGTCGCCATCGTTGCGGAACAGGAGGTCGGAGGTGCCCGGCAGCCCCCGGGGGCCGCATTGGACGGCGATGCCCCGGTACTCGCAGGTCTTGCCCTGGCCGAAGGTGGGCAGGTCTTTGAGGTCCATGCGGACGTAGCGGCTGACAAAGAGGTCCAGATCGCCGTCCCGATCGTAGTCGGCAAAGCCGCAGCCGGTGGACCAGCCTTCCCCCTGCACGCCGGTGGCGGCGGTCACATCCGCGAAGGTGCCGTCCCCCCGGTTGCGGTAGAGGCGGTTGGCCCC
>Ga0210063_1000039_pt1 | contig 43671 bp, 34 predicted proteins | sample Muzzi_PWA_D1_FD_185529 | JGI IMG/M metagenome (GOLD analysis project Ga0210063, IMG submission 185529) | Wetland microbial communities from San Francisco Bay, California, USA, that impact long-term carbon sequestration - Muzzi_PWA_D1 (SPAdes) | ecosystem: Environmental > Aquatic > Marine >... | reverse complement strand
AGTAATTGTAGTGCAGCCCAGTTTCTGAATCGTAGTATTGCCCCGGAAACCTTACATTTAGTGTACGGGAGCTCAACGGATCTACACTCGCATAACCAAACGGGTCATAGTCTGCACGCCATACAACGTCGCCAGATTCGGCTGTCATCACCTGGGGTGTGCCCAAGTGATCATTGTGGACATATGAAATTGTAGTGGTATCGGCACTTGTAGCTCCTCCTACCCTTACAAATCTGACGGCATCTGCAGATGTCCCGCCGCCCGAGTCACTGACTTCAACGAATTCGTTACCTGTACCATTGAACGTATACCTGTCGAGCAACTGCCAGGCATTACCACCCGCCGTCTGATCCATCGCCACAGTATCTGACCGGGAATCATGCGCAATCGTGTACTGAACACTGTTGCTGTTTTTCCGATTCCGGACATACCAGACATAGACTTCGTATTCACCGGCTTCCAGTGCCGGCGTCCAGCGCACGCTGTTACCGCTGTCACCGGCTGAATACAAGTACCCGTCACCATAGTCCTTGTTGCTGCTCTTACTGACCCAGCCTGCCGGCGGATTGCCGTTGTCCACAATGACTTCATTGCTCCCGGAGTTCACGGGCGCCAGGTAATCGAGGACTGACAACAACTGGTCATTGAGATAAACATACTCCCTCGTCACCCTCCCCGCTTCGTCAGTCTCAGCCATCAATTTACCATCGGTACTGTAGACAAACCGTGATACGGTACCGTTTACCTCTTTGCTGACACGCTGACCCAGTCCGTTATAGGAATAAGTCCCCAGCTGAGTATCGACAATTTTCGGGGGTTTGTTTTTTCCCTTCACCGGCGTCAGTGTCCGGTCAGTTGCGCCTGTCAGCCTGTTGTGACTGTTGTAGGTATAGAGCCTTCCTGCACCCCCGACATCGAGGCGCGAGCCAGTATTGCCATTGGCATCCAGCGTATAGTGCCAGTTGGATTCCGAGACAATCCGGTTGCTTTGGGGAACATAACCGTAGCTTGTCACCACGCCGTCATACAGGCTGAGACGATTACCATTCGGGTCATACGAGTAATCACGGGTACCAGAATCACCAGTCGCAGCAACCAGCCTGTTCAGGGCATCATAACGGTATTCAACGCTGCCAGAAACCGCATCGGTCCGGATCAACAGGTTGCCATTGCCATCATACTGGTTATAAAGAAAATCAAACGCACCTGTCACCGATTGCCCTGTAAGACGGTAGGCGGTATCTACCGAATGGTTTAGCGTCAAACCATTACCATAGCGCAGTGACGCTAAATCACCGAATGGCAGATAACGGACATCCTGAGCCAGCAGTGTCTGCACGCCACCCGCTGTCAATTCTATTCGGTTTACCTGACCGGTCGCATCATAGCTGTAACTCACCTCTGAACCGGACGGGTAGGTGATTACACGAACCCGGTTCGCAGCATCGTAGTCATAAGCGATTGTCTGAGAGGCTGTAATATTGCCAAATGCATCATATGAATTGAGCACACTGCTTGCGCCCTGGCTAATGCTGCACAGGTGCCCGACACCATTGGTACAGCTGTCGTAGCCATAGGCAATATCGTCTGCGGTTCCCGGCGCATCCAGCAATGTCAGACGGTTCAGGTTGTCATAGGAGTAACTGAACGTCTGCTCCTTTGCATCGAGCTTTCCTGTCAAATTGCCTGCTTCATCATAACTATAACGGGTAAGGCCAGTATCCGGACTGTCCATCTCCAACCGGTTCCCGAGGTCGTCATACACATAGGTTGTCGTTGCATCGGCCGGATCAGTGACTGACGTCAACCGGTCTGCTGCATCATAACCATAAGCCGTGCTTGCACTCAGGCTACCCAGGTCACGGGTATGACCCAGCATCCGTTTCAGCACATCATAGCTGTATGCGGTTATGCTCCCCTGACCGTCGGTGTGCCGGAGCAGTGTCCCGTCAGGCGCATAGTCTGCGTCGATCCGCTCATTCTCCTGGCTGAGCGTATCCGCATGATTGTAGACATCGAATGTTCGCATCAGCGACTTTACGAGGACACCGGCGTTGTCATGGATTTCCTCGCCACTGTGGTTGCCCTCGCTATCCAGCAGAAAGTCAATATGGTTCTCCAGCGCATCGCTCACCCTGATCAGGCGGCGTGCTGCATCATAGTCAAAGGTCATCACAACAGCATCCGGTGTACCGTCAGCAATACTGATACTCTTCACTTCACCCGTCGCCAGATAACGCCAGCGTGTCACCTGAATAGCGAGAGGACCGCTGCGTGTTAGCGTCTCCAGGCGGTCGCTGCCCGGATAATAGCTATAGGCAAGCTGCAAACCATTAGAGCGGGACTCTGACAATACCTTCCCCGTGGCGGTGTACTCGATATTGCTGCGGGTGAGGATGCCCGCAGCATCCTCAATCTCTCGCAGACGTGCACGGTTACTGCCTTCAGCAGGATCATCGGGGTAATAGCGATAGACAGTCGTATCGTTGACATCGGTACGCGGACCGTCAGCCAGGCTCAACTGATGCAGTGGCCCGTTATATTGCCAGGATTGTGTACGGCTTACCGGTACACCCAGCGGTGTAAATCCTTCGATTGTCTCCGCAGTACGGTTACCAAAATCGTCATAGTCATAGGTAGTCACCTTGCTTGCGCCAGAGAATACCGAAGGCTGCGTGATTGAACGTATTTTCCTGAAATACCGCGGATCGTAGGTGTAATCAGTGCGCCGCTCCTGCGCGGCGCCCTGCGCTTCTATCATGAACCCGGGATTACCCCTGGCATCATGGTTGCCGAACCTGGTGGTCACACCATTCTCAATTCGACTGAGCAGATAACCGTTGTCGGGATCATAGGTATAGCGGGTCTCATCGGTAGCACAACCTGCACAATCGGGAGCGGAGATACCGGCAAGTTTCGCGATACCGCTCTGCAAGACCGTTGTATAGACGCGGCTGTCCCCCTTGCTGTTGATTACAGTGCGCAGTACCTGGCTGTCGCTGTAATCGTCGCTATCGTTATAGTCGATATCTACACGCCCGATAGCCTCCTCTGCGCTGCCGTGGTAGCTGGAGACAGCCCGCCCCTTGCTGTCGTAGTCAAAACTTGCATAACGTATGCCGCGTTCATCGGTAATGCCTGTCAGGGCAGCGGGAAAGGCGCTGTTCTCATAGTGATACTGGCGTAGCGGATTGTCGGCGTCTGTCTCAGGTGTGCCATCCGGGTAGATAACAGACACGAGCGTGTCATCGGGATTGTAGATATAGTGCCAGCTGCGTCCCGTATGGTCCGTGACAAATTCGACCAGATCCCTGTGCGTGCCAGTCGTATAGGTAAAGCCCAGCGACTCACCGGTTACTGTCATCGCCTGTACGAGCCTGCCCTGACTGTCGTAGGCAAGACTGGTTTCGCGCCCGTCGGAATAGGACAGGGAAAGCAGTCTGCCCGTGTCATCGTAAGACTCAACGACATCCCCGGTCGTTGTGTAGGACCAGCCAGTTGCCGTCTGCAGCAGCGTCTCGCGACGATTCGAATTACTGACCCAACGGCCATCAACAGGATTAAAATAGTAGCGATGCCCATTGGGACGGTGCATTACCCGGGTTGCAGAGGCACCGGCATCCAGGTTTCCGATACGAGGCTCGAAACTGCTACTCCATCCGGCACCAAATATACCCACAGAGGAATTACCAGGCGAGTTTGCAATCCGGCTATCGTAATGTCGCCTCAATGCAAAGGCAGGGTCCCTGGCATCGATATAGTCTGTCTCCTGCTGATATTTTTTCCCGGTACCGATGAAAATCGGGTTGCCAACCGCCAGACTGCTTCCTTGTCCAGTGCCCTCAGCGCACAGCGCTTCCTGGTCACGCTCCGGTTTATTGCCGCGACGGCAGAACGCGGGTGCCCCCGATTCCAGCGAATAGTAGAAAGCATAGCCGTCGGGACAGTAATTGTAGGAATAGCGGAACAGACTCCACGATTCCTCAGTTTCGTAGAGATCGTACGGGCAATTCGAGGTGCCTGAATAAAACCGTGTCCACGACATACGGGTTTGCTGCAGGTAGTGTGGTTTGGCATTCTGGTCTGACGCATCAGGGAGCGGCCCGAAATCCTGCTTCGCTTCCGTTGTGCAGTCGCCCACGGCCAGCCGACTACCGGCATCCGGATCCGCTGGCCAGCCACTCACACCGTGGTCAATGATTTCGCAGGTTGAGGGCAAGGACCGGAAGTGACCGAGTATCACATCGATGGCCTCCTGTTCACTGTCCTTGCAGGGAGCATCCTGGGAATCTCCGTGGATGTAATACCACGGTGTTCGCAGGCTGCTGATATCATCCGGCCCCTGTATTCCTGCAGGAAATGCCGCTGATGTACACCCGCTGTACAGACTGCCCGCCAGCAGAAGCAGGCAGAACGCATGCCCGTGCAGCGCTGCCCACCACGCATACGCCTTGTCACACAGTGACCCCCTGATACAGTCCACATACACATCCATGTCTTGTCTCCCGGACCTGGCCAGTTCCCTTGACCAGGTTCAATGTCGTTAGAAAATGTGAGTGCGACTTTATCGAAGCGTCGCTTTTCTTCAAGCGGGGTAACGCGAACTCTTACTGGCTGCAGCAGGTTTTCCAGCAATACCGGTTGCTGCAACAAAAACAGAAAACTCCCTGATTCAATGAGATAGGAATGTCTATGGTGACGGCCACATGCATTGCCGTAAGCGCTTTCCTACGCGGTATTAGTCCCGATCCTGCAAAACAATCATCCGCGGAAACCCGCCCGGGTCCCGCACCGGGCATTAGAAGCACCCCATCTCCAGGTGAGCACCCTGCAGGGCGCGCCATAAAAAAAGGGGCCTTATGGCCCCTTAATCAGGAATCAATGCAGTCACATCAAGACATGCTCGCAACCATAGCGTCTAGTTCAGCACCAGTTGGCCATTCTCGACCGGAATACGGTTTCCCGGTTTTTCATTCATGCGCACCGTGCCCTGTTCTTCACCGATGCTGTAGGTAACATCATATCCGACCACGTTCTCATGGGAGTCGGTAACCGTATGACAGCGACGCTCCGTCGTCGTGTAGGTATCATTGTCCTGCATCTTTCCCTGCACCTTGTTACCCGCGTATCCACCGGCAGCCGCACCGGCTACCGTAGCCAGCGTTTTGCCTCTGCCACCACCAATCTGGTTACCCAGCAATCCGCCCGCAACAGCCCCGATTGCCGTACCGGCAATCTTGTGCTCGTCCTTCACGGGCGCCTTCTTGCTGACGGCGACATCCTCGCAGACTTCACGTGGCGTATTAACTGTTTTCCTGACCTCCTCAACATTGATCACCTCGGCATACTCAGGACCCTTCTCGGCAGCCTTGTCACCAAACATCTTGTAACTTGCAATCGCACCCCCCGTGGTGGCCACAACAGCACCAATCACGAGTCCGGTTATCATTGACTTGTCCATACTGATCTCCACTGAATAAAAAATCTCCAGTTATAAAGTACTATTTCAATTCCCGGTCATACCAGCGCCTTCAACCGCCACTATCCCGGGGACAACACGCCCATTACAATCGTCCATTCACACTCGAAACTATAGCAAAAGATTTTCCAGACAATCCGCGCCCCCGGTCTCAAGAGACAAAAAAGGGGCCTTCCGGCCCCTTCGTAACAACGCTGACAGAAGCTATCAGGCCTGGGCTTCTTCGGCCGCCACAGCCTTCATGCTGAGGCGAATGCGGCCCTGCTTGTCAACTTCAAGTACCTTTACCTTGACGATATCACCTTCCGACAGCTTGTCACTGACGTTCTGCACGCGCTCTTCGCAGATTTGCGAAATATGCACCAGTCCGTCCTTGCCCGGCAGGATGGTGACGAACGCACCAAAATCCATCAGCTTGGCAACCTTGCCGTCGTAGATGCTGCCCACCTCGACGTCTGCCGTGATTTGTTCGATCCTGCGGCGCGCCTCGTTACCTGCTTCCAGGTCAACAGAAGAAATCTTGATCGTGCCGGTATCATCAATATCGATATTGGCACCGGTTTCATCCTGTATGGAACGGATCGTTGCACCGCCCTTGCCGATCACGTCGCGGATCTTGTCCGGGTTGATCTTCAGGGTTATATAACGCGGCGCAAATTCGGACACATCGTCACGCGGTGTTTGTATCGCCTGGTTCATCTCGCCGAGGATATGCAATCGACCCTCGTTGGCCTGTGCCAGCGCCTTCTCCATGATCTCCCGGGTAATACCCTGGATCTTGATATCCATCTGCAACGCGGTCACACCCCTGGAGGTACCGGCCACCTTGAAGTCCATGTCGCCGAGGTGATCCTCATCACCGAGGATATCGGTCAGCACGGCGTAACCATCGGCTTCCTTGATCAGGCCCATGGCCACACCGGCCACGGCAGCACTGATCGGCACGCCGGCATCCATCATGGACAGGCTGCTGCCACAGACACTCGCCATGGAGCTGGAGCCGTTGGACTCGGTGATCTCGGACACCACACGGATGGTATAGGGAAAATCTTCAGGCTTCGGCATAACCGCACTGACACCGCGCTTGGCCAGTTTGCCGTGGCCGACCTCGCGGCGCTTGGTACCACCGATGCGGCCGGTCTCGCCGACGCAGTAAGGCGGAAAATTGTAGTGCAGCATGAACTGTTCCTTGTAGTTGCCTGCCAGCGTATCGATCAGCTGTGCATCACGCTCGGTACCGAGCGTGGTCACGACCAGCGCCTGGGTCTCGCCACGGGTAAACAGTGCCGAGCCATGCGCGCGCGGCAGCACACCGGTGCGGATAGTGATCGGACGCACCGTTTTGGTGTCGCGGCCGTCTATACGCGCCTCACCGGAGATGATGCGAGAGCGGACGATTTTCTTCTCCAGCTTGCCAATGGCGCCCTTCACTGCGTCACTTGAAAAGCCCTCTTTGTCCTCGTCCGCCACCTTGTCGACGATTTCCTCGCGGACCTTGCTCAGCAGGGTGTACCGGTCCTGCTTGTCAGCCACCTTGTAGGCAGCAGCAATGGCTTCCCCGCCTTCCTTCTCAACGGCTTCCAGCAGGGTCGTATTTTCAACCGGGGCAACCCAGTCCATGGCCGGCGTATTCACTTCAGCCGCCAGTTCCTTGATAGCCTTGATCACCACCTGCTGCTGCTCGTGGCCAAATACCACGGAACCCAGCATGACATCTTCCGGCAGTTCCTTCGCCTCGGACTCAACCATCAACACGGCACTGCCGGTTCCGGCAACGACCAGGTCCAGCTGCGATGATTCCATCTGTTCGGTGGTCGGGTTAAGCACGTAGTTGCCATCGATATAACCGACACGTGCGGCACCCACCGGGCCGTTGAACGGCAGCCCGGAAATGGACATCGCGGCAGAGGCGCCAATCAGCGCCGGAATATCGGGATTGATTTGCGGATCATAGGAAATAACCGTCAGGATCACCTGGACCTCGTGCGTGAACCCTTTTGGAAACAGCGGCCGCAGCGGGCGGTCAACCAGGCGGCACAGCAATGTTTCCGCTTCACTGGGACGTCCTTCACGACGGAAAAAGTTGCCCGGGATCTGGCCGGCAGCATAGCCCTTCTCCTGGTAATCTACCGTCAGCGGAAAAAAGTCGCGGCCTGGCATTGGATTTTTATCACCGACGACCGTTGCAAGCACTTGGGTCTCGCCAATGCTGACAATGACCGCACTGCACTGGCGGGCGATTTCCCCGGTTTCCAGCGTGACCGTCTGGTCACCGTATTGAAAGGTTTTCTTGATGGCACTCACGGGCGCATTCCCCCTGATTGGATTAGGTGGTTAATTAACAGCAGGCAAGAAAGACGCTATGACTAGCGACGCAGACCGAGCTTACTGATGAGGTCCTGATAACGCTTGCTGTCCTTGCGTTTCAGGTAGTCCAGTAATTTGCGACGCTTGTTTACCATGCGCAACAGACCCTGACGTGAATGATGATCACCCTTGTGTTTACTAAAGTGTTCGGTCAAACCCGTTATGTTGGAGGTCAACAAGGCAACCTGCACTTCCGGCGAACCGGTATCGGCATCTCCCCGCTTGTTGTCATTGACAATCTGACCCTTTTGTTCAGCACTCAAAGCCATCTAAAAACTCCCGGAATATACTTAAAATCTTTCAAATTGAGCGAGCTGCGTATTCTAACCGCGGCATCCGCCTGCCACAAGCTTCCCATAGGGGTATCAGGAGACAACCATCAGGCGCCGCGGCGCCACCCGGCCGTCATCCAGGATCTCGCCCATCCCCAGAAAACGGGATTCACCCTCGTAGAGGCGCACCCAGCCTTGAGTCGGCGCCTTCGGCACCAGTACCGGCTGGCCCTGGCGCAGATAAAAGGCCGCATCCCCCGATAAACGCACATCCGGCCACTGCGTCAGTCCGCTTTCCATCGGCAGCAACAGCTGGTCGAGGGCATAATGGCCCTCACTGGCGACGGCTTCCAGCCTGTCCATGTCGATCATCTGCGAATCGTCGAACGGACCGACACCTACGCGGCGCAGCGCACAGACATGGGCGCCACATCCCAGCCGTTCGCCGATATCCTCGACCAGTGTCCGGACATAGGTGCCTTTTGAGCAATGCACCCTGATCTCGGCCGTCGGCAACTCGAAGTGAACCAGCTCCAGCTCGAAGATAGTCACCTGGCGGGCCTCACGTTCCACTTCCACACCCTGGCGGGCGAGCTTGTAGAGACGCTCACCCTTGTGTTTCAGGGCCGAGTACATCGGGGGAATCTGCTCGATTTCACCAACGAACTCACTGATCACCTTGCGCAGCTGCAGCCCGGTGACGCCGTCCGCAGGCCGCTGCTCGACCACCTCGCCTTCACTGTCTCCTGTGGACGTCCGTTCCCCGAAACGGCAGGTCACGCAGTAATCCTTGTCGGCATCCAGCAGGAAACCGGATACCTTGGTGGCCTCGCCAAAACACAGCGGCAATAAACCGGTTGCCAGCGGATCCAGGCTGCCGGTGTGACCGGCCTTGCGTGCCGCGTACAGTTTCTTCACGCTTTGCAGCGCAGCGTTTGACGTCAGCCCGGCAGGCTTGTCCAGCAACAGGATGCCGTTCACGCGGCGCAGGTTCGGATTGGTTCGACGTCGACCCATGACTAACTGACCACTCCGGGAAAAGACCTGCCACTATTCATCGTCATCGCCACCATGCCTGTCGCTGGCAATCGCCTCGTTAATCAGCGCCCCGAGACGCGCGCCCTCTTCCAGTGAGCGATCTAGATAGAAACGCATTTCCGGTATCACCCGGATGTGCATTGACTTGCCCAGCTTGTGGCGCAGAAAACCGGCTGCATGATTGAGCACGGTAACCGACCCGGTGGACTGTTCCTCGTTACCCAGCACCGACACGTACACTTTCGCATGACTCATGTCGCGGGACACCTCTACCGCCGAGATGCTGACCATACCGAGACGCGGATCGTTCAGATCATCGCGTATCAGCTCGGCCAGCTCACGCTGGATCTGCTCCGCAACTCGGCGAGTTCTTGGAAATTCCCTTGGCATCACATCATGGACATCAATAAACAGCGCTTTCCGCAGCAGCGAGGACTCCAGAGCGTGGCGGTTAACCGCCCGGTGGCTCGCCTGTGCTGGCACGGGAGAGTAGAACTCTTTATTGAAACATTCGCTACAGCGAGCGGGCCACCTCGATACGTTCAAACACCTCGATCTGGTCGCCGGCACTGACGCTGTAGTTCTTCACGCCAATACCGCACTCGGTGCCTGCCCTGACTTCGTTGACGTCATCCTTGAAGCGCCGCAAGGATTCAAGCTCGCCTTCAAAGACGACGACGTTATCGCGCAGCACCCGTATCGGTGAATTACGGCGCACCACACCCTCGGTGACGATGCTGCCGGCGATATCGCCAAGCTTGCGGGAACGAAACACTTCCTTGACGGTCGCCAGGCCAATAATGTTCTCACGTGTTTCGGGCGCCATCATGCCACTGGCTGCCGCCTTGACATCATCGATGGCGTTGTAGATGACGCTGTAGTACTTGAGCTCGATGTTATGGTCTTCAATCAGTTGCTTTGCGGACGCATCAGCGCGCACGTTGAAGCCGATAATAAGGGCTCTGGATGCAACCGCGAGGTTCACGTCCGACTCGTTAATGCCACCGACGCCACTGGAGACAACCTTGACCTTGACATCCTCTTCATCAGCCGTCAGGTGGGTCAGCGCCTCACTCAAGGCCTCCGCACTGCCCTGAACATCCGCCTTGAGCACGATATTGACCGTCGGCGTCTGACCATCACGCACAGACGAGAAGACATCTTCCAGCCGTGTCTGCTGTTGTTGCGCGAGACGCTGGTCGCGGGATTTTTCATGACGCAACTGTGCCAGTTCACGCGCCTTGCGCTCATCGGACACCACCACGACATCATCGCCGGCATTCGGTACTGAAGACAGGCCCAGCACCTGTACCGGAATCGACGGCCCCGCCTCGGTTACCTGCTGGCCGCTTTCATCAAACATGGCGCGAACACGCCCGTACTCGGTGCCGGTAAGCAGCAGATCGCCTTTCCTGAGCACGCCGTTTTGTACCAGCACGGTAGCGACAGGACCGCGTCCCTTGTCGAGACTGGACTCAACCACGATACCGGTAGCCGGACAAGCGTGCACAGCTGTCAGTTCCAGCAGTTCCGCCTGCAGCAGGACGGCATCCAGCAGTTCATCGATGCCTTCACCGGTTTTCGCAGATACCGGCAGGAACATGGTGTCCCCACCCCACTCCTCGGGAATGACCTGCAGGGCAGACATTTCATTCTTGACGCGTTCGGGGTCGGCTTCCGGCCGGTCGATCTTGTTGACTGCAATCACCAGCGGCACGCCAGCCGCCCTGGCATGCTTGACCGCTTCCTGCGTTTGCGGCTTGACACCATCATCTGCCGCAACCACGAGGATGACGATATCAGTGACACTGGCGCCACGTGCACGCATCGCGGTAAACGCGGCATGTCCGGGTGTATCCAGAAAGCTGATCATGCCCTTGTCGGTTTCCACGTGATAGGCGCCAATATGCTGGGTAATACCACCCGCCTCGCCGGCAGCCACCCGGGTGCGGCGGATAAAATCCAGCAGGGAGGTCTTGCCATGATCCACGTGTCCCATGATGGTCACCACGGGCGGACGCGGCAGTCGCTCACCCGTGATTTCCATGACTTGCTGCTTGAGTTCTTCCTCGAGCGCATTTTCCTGTTCAGGCTTTGCGATGTGCCCCATTTCTTCAACAACCAGTATGGCGGTATCCTGGTCGAGAACCTGGTTGATGGTGGCCATCACACCCATCTTCATGAGGACCTTGATGATCTCTGCCGCCTTGACGGACATTTTCCGTGCCAGTTCGGACACCACGATACTTTCAGGTACGGAAACTTCATGTACCACCGAGGCCGTGGGCAACTCAAAACCGTGTTCCCCGCCTGACTCGATTGTCACACGCCGTACCGGTTTTGACTTCTTCTTGCGACGGCCGCCCTTGCCAGCGGTTACATGTAGCTGTTTACGCCCGTACTTGGTCTCCTGGTCAGCGGCTTCCTTGCGGGACTTGCGATCGGCATCAGGTTTCTTGCGGCCCTCCTCCGGTGTACCCGCCTTGGCATGTGTTTCGGCGGCGGCCAGGGATTGCTGGCGTGCGGCTTCCTCTGCCTGCTTGCGGGCCTCGCGTTCGGCCTGCAGTCGCGATTCCTCCGCGGCACGCTCCTGCTCGAGCTTTTGCCTCGCTTCCTCACGTTTTTTGTTGGCGGCTTCATCAGCCGCAGCGGCTTCCGCCTTGATTCTTGCCTGTTCTGCAGCCTCTTGCTCCAGACGCACCTGCTCTTCAGCCACAAGGTCAGCACGTTTCACATAGGTGCGTTTCTTGCGCACCTCGACCGAGACGGTTTTGCTCTCCGGTCGTGTCCGTGCAGCGCCCCTGCCAAGAGGACCGCGTCCTGCCGGGACCGTGGCGCGCAGTTCCGTCTGGGTTTTCCTTTTCAGGGTAACCTTGCTGGCACCACCGGTGGACAAGGAGCCACGTTTGCCATGACTCTGACGCAGAAAATCCAGTAACTGGGTTTTCTCGCTGTCCGTGATGGTCGAATTTTCATCACTGACAGAAAGACCTGCTTCGCCCAGCTGCACCAGCAACCGGTCGGGCGGAACGCCTACCGCTTGCGCGAATTGTTTTATCGTGACCTCTGTCATTGCCTGTCTCACACCTCTGCAACTGTCAGTTGCTCGCCTCTTCAGCAAACCAGGGGGCCCGCGCCGTCATGATCAGCGTGCCTGCCCGTTCCCTATCCATACCCTCAATTTCCATCAGCTCATCGACAGACTGTTCCGCAAGGTCTTCCATGGTGACCACGCCACGACTGGCAAGCTCATAGGCCAGGTCCCTGTCCATACCTTCCATACCCAGCAAGTCTGCGGCAGGCTCTGCATCGCCGATCTTCTCTTCTTTCATAATGGCCTGTGTCAGCAGCACGTCTCGTGCGCGGCCACGCAGCTCCTCAACAATATCTTCATCAAATTCCTCAATGGCCAGCAATTCGCTGTTGGGCACGTACACCACTTCCTCGATTGAGGAAAATCCTTCCTGTACCAGGATCGCAGCGATTTCTTCATCCACATCCAGCTGCTCGGTAAACAGCTTCTGCAGTTCATGTGCCTCGGCTTCACTCTTTTCTTCCGCCTGCACTTCATCCATGACATTCAGTGTCCAGCCGGTCAACTGGCTGGCAAGGCGGATGTTCTGGCCGCCACGGCCAATCGCCTGTGACAACTGGTCTTCGCTGACGGCAATATCCATGGTGTGTGTCTCTTCATCCACCACGATGGAGGCCACCTCTGCCGGTGACATGGCGTTGATCACGAACTGCGCCGGGTTCTCGTCCCAGAGAATGATGTCGACACGCTCTCCGGACAGCTCGGTGGATACCGTCTGTACGCGCGAACCACGCATGCCGACACAGGCGCCGACCGGATCAATGCGGGGATCATTGCTTTTTACGGCAATCTTGGCCCGCAGCCCCGGATCACGCGCTGCCGCAAGGATATCGATCAGGTCCTGTCCAACCTCCGGCACTTCCAGCTTGAACAACTCCAGCAAAAAATCCGGCGCCACGCGACTGACAAATAACTGCGGCCCACGCTGTTCGGCGCTCACCTCGCGCAGGTAACCCCGCAGCCGGTCACCGGGGCGCACGGCTTCCCGCGGGATCATTTCCTCCCGCAGTATGATGGCCTCGGCATTGCCACCCAGGTCGAGAAAGACGTTGCCGCGTTCAACGCGCTTGACAATGCCGGTAATCAGGTCGCCGACACGGTTCTTGTAGGCATCAACCACCATGGCGCGCTCGGCTTCGCGGACCTTTTGCACAATGACCTGCTTGGCGGTCTGCGCACCGATACGCCCGAAATCCACAGATTCCATCGGCTCTTCAATATAGTCGCCATGCTGCAGATTCGGATCCATTTCCTGTGCGGCTTCCAGGGTGTACTGGCGCCCAGGGAATTCATAGCGCAGCACTTCTTCGTCAGCCTCGTCAGCCGCGGCTGCGATTGATTCATCGACCACCTGCCAGCGGCGAAAGGTCTCGTACTCTCCGGTGACCCGGTCAATGGCAACGCGCGCGTCGATATCGCCCAGATGGCGCTTGCGCGTCGCCGTGGCGAGCGCAATTTCAATGGCCTCGAAAATAATTTCCTTATCGATGCCCTTTTCATTGGATACCGCGTCCACGACCATCAGTATCTCTTTACTATCCATTCAAGCAACCTCCGACAACATTCAATATTCCGGCACCAGGCGCGCCTGTTCAATCTGCTCAAAGGGAAAACTGATTTCCATGTCATCCACTTCAATCACAACCTGCTCTCCGCGCAATCCGGTCAGGCGACCCTTGAACCTGCGCTGTCCCTCAACGGGATAGGCCAGGCGCAGTTTTACCAATTGCCCTGCAAAACGTTCAAAATCTTCCCGCCGGAACAACAACCGGTCCAGCCCGGGCGACGACACTTCCAGGGTGTAATGCCCCGGTATCGGATCCTCGACATCGAGCACGCCGCTGACCTGATAGCTCACCCGCTGGCAATCATCAGCGGAAATACCGTCTTCACTGTCAATATAGACCCGTAACAGGCCACCGCCCTTGCCACCGGTGTGGAATTCCACCCCCACAAGCTCATAACCCAGCGAGCGAATTGCCGGTTCCAGCATGTCGCCAATATGTAACGGATCCCGCTTCATCCTGTTCTCCGGAAACAAAAAATGGGCCAAAGGCCCACTCCATGAACTCCGAATTTGTCCATAATATAGAGTAGTATAACCTCTATATGCCGCCTCTCGGTCAGACCGTAGACATCCTGTCCTGGCTATAAAAAAACCCCTGTCTGGGGTTCAACCAGAGGCCATGGCCTTAACTGCCTCCAGCGACTGATCGCGCGTATTTTACACGCATAACGGGCGAGGTCAATCCAGAGACGGCTGCCGGCACACCGCTTCGCGGTCGCGCTTCACTCCAGGATACCCGTTGTGGCAACCACCGCGCGACGAGAGTCGCTCTTTTCATTGCAACAGCAGAGGTATTTCCGCGCAGATTACACCCGATGACCGCGCGCTTGCCCGGGCGATTGGCGTCATAAAAAAGCCCGGGCCGGTGTGCCCGGCTCAGGCTGTAATTGGTAGCGGGGGCAGGATTTGAACCTGCGACCTTCGGGTTATGAGCCCGACGAGCTGCCAGACTGCTCCACCCCGCAGCAACGGCCGAGGAGTGTAACGAGTGCAGTGCGGTTTATCAACCCCGGGGCAGGATTAAGCCGGAGGATACAGGCGCTCTTCACGCAACGCGGAATTGACCGTCAGCAGTCAAGGCACCACGTCGCATGCTCACCCGTGCAATCAACCGAGGACTCGACTGCAAAGTGCCAGCAAACCGCCCGGGAAGATACCCAGTCCCAGCACCAGCAAGCTATTCAGGCTGACCGCGATCCGCATATCGGTGCGGGTGTACAGTGGCGCATCGCTTGCCGCCTTGTCGAAGTACATCAGCTTGACGACACGGATGTAGTAAAACGCACCGATGATGGAAAAGAACACGGCCGCAACGGCCAGCCACACCAGGTCGACATCAATCACTGCCTGCAACACCGACAGCTTGGCGTAGAAACCGACCGTGGGCGGTACACCGGCCATGGAAAACATCAGGATCAGCATCATGAAGGCAAACCAGGGACTGCGATCGTTGAGGCCCTTGAAGTCATCCAGCTGGTCCGCCTCAATACCGGCGCGGCTGAGCAGGATGATCATGGCAAAACCGCCAATTGCCATGACGGCATAGGTGATGGCGTAAAACATCGACGCGGAATAGCCGGCCTCGGTACCGGCCAGAATGCCCAGTAACAGGAAACCGACATGCGAGATAGTCGAATAGGCCAGCATGCGCTTCATGCTGGTCTGGGCGATGGCAACCACATTACCCAGCGCCAGAGACAGTACCGAAAGGATTACCAGCATACCCTGCCAGTCGACCGACAGGCTGCCGAGGGAGTCCACCAGCAACCGCATGGCCATGGCAAACGCCGCAATCTTGGGCGCGCTGCCGATGAACAGCGTCACCGCCGTGGGGGCACCGTCGTAGACATCCGGGATCCACATATGAAAAGGCACGGCGCCGAACTTGAACGCCAGTCCGACGACGATAAAACACAGTCCGAAGATCAGAATCAGGCTGTTCTCGCCCGGCGCAGACAGGGCATCGGCGATCCCGGCAAGATCCAGGGTACCGGTGGCGCCATAGAGCATCGACATGCCGTAGAGCAACATGCCGGAGGCCAGCGCACCGAGGACGAAATACTTCATGGCCGCCTCGGAGCCGGGAACGGAATCGCGGTCCGTTGCCACCATGGCATACAGTGACAGTGACAGCAGCTCCAGTCCCAGGTAGATGGTCAGCAGGCTGTGCGCCGAGATCATCACCATCATGCCTAGCACGGCGAACAGGCCGAGTACGTAATACTCGCCGCGCAGCGCACCCGACGAGGTATTGAAACTACGCGCATAGACGAACGCCCCGATGACCACCAGAAACACGCTGGTCTTCAGCAAGGCCGCCATCGGGTCGTGGATAAAGGTGCCGCCCATGACCACTGCTGTACCGGTATCCAGCATGTTCCAGCTGATGATCGCCGCGAGCAGTAGCGTCAGCTGCGACAGGAGGTAGCTGATGTGGCGTTGCCGCTCGCCGATGAAGGCCTCGACCACGAGGATGAGGCAGGCCATCGACAGCAGGAAGATTTCCGGGGCTAACAGCAGGAAGTCGGACAAGGGTATATTCATGGCAAGCGTCTCAGGGTTGCACTGCGTTCAGCAGCGCCACGCCGGTTTCCTGCACCGGCAACTTGGACACGGTGATATGCGCCAGCAGGTTGTCGACGCTGGCATGCATGACATCGATCAGTGGGGCCGGATATAAACCAAAGAACAGCACCATCGCGGCCAGGCTGGCAAGGATGACAAATTCGCGGGCGTTGACGTCCTCAAGCTGTTTGACGTTGTCATTGGCAATGTCGCCAAACACCACGCGCTTCACCATCCACAGACTGTAGGCTGCCCCCAGAATGAGGGTGGTCGCCGCGAGGAAGGCAAACCAGAAGTTCGCCTTGAAGCTGGCGAGGATCACCATGAACTCACCGACAAAACCGGAGGTCCCCGGCAGTCCCGAGTTGGCCATGGCAAACAGCACCATGAAGGCGGCGAACACCGGCATGGTATTGACCACGCCGCCGTAGTCGTTGATCTGGCGACTGTGCACGCGGTCATAGAGTACGCCCACGCACAGGAACAGGGCGCCGGAGATAAAGCCGTGCGAAATCATCTGCACCATGCCGCCTTCCATGCCCAGCGAGGCACCCTCGAGCGAGCCGTTGTTCTCCACCAGTGTATACACCAGGAAGATGCCCATGGTGACAAAACCCATGTGCGCGATCGACGAATAGGCAATCAGCTTCTTCATGTCCTGCTGCACCAGAGCCACGAAACCGATGTACACGATCGCGATCAGTGACATGCCGATAATCAGCCAGTCAAGCGCATGGCTGGCATCCGGCGTAATCGGCAGGCTGAAGCGCAGGAATCCGTAGCCACCGATCTTCAGCATGATCGCCGCCAGCACCACGGAGCCACCCGTGGGCGCCTCGACATGTGCATCCGGTAACCAGGTGTGTACCGGCCACATCGGCACCTTGACGGCGAAGGCCATGAGGAAGGCGATAAAGATCAACACCTGCTCGGTCATGGACAGCGGCAGCAGGTGAAAATCGAGAATGCTGAAACTGCCGGATTTGAGATACATATAGATCAGCGCAACCAGCATGAACACCGAACCGAGAAAGGTGTAGAGGAAAAACTTGATGGTGGCGTAGACCCGGTTGGGTCCGCCCCAGATACCGATAATCAGGAACATCGGCACCAGCATCGCTTCCCAGAAGACATAGAACAGCACCGCATCGAGTGCGGCGAACACGCCGTTCATCAGGCCTTCCATGATCAGGAAGGCGGCCATGTATTGTGCCGTCTTGGTCTGGATCACCTGCCAGCCGGCCAGTACCACCAGCACCGTGGTGAAGGTGGTAAGGATGATCAGCGGCATGGAAATACCGTCAACACCGAGGTGATAGTTGGCACTGAAGGCCGCAATCCAGGGAATGTTCTCCTGGAACTGCATCACCGCCGTCGAGGTATCGAAATGCGTGTACAGCAGCGTACTCAGGGCAAACGTGGCAAGGGAGACCACCAGCGCCGTCTGGCGGCAGGCGGTATTGCCCAGGGTTTCCATCACCAGTAGCGCCACGCCGCCGCCTATCGGCAGCCAGATAAGGGCACTGAGAATCGGAAAGTCGATCATTGCACGGCCCCCGGTGAAATGAAGACGAACCAGGAGAGGATGAACAACAGCCCGATAATCATGCTGAAGGCATAGGTATAGAGATGACCGGTCTGTATCTTCCTGACGATGGCCGCAGTCCAGCCGACCACCTTCGCGCTACCATTCACCAGCAGGCCGTCGATAATCAGCACATCACCGACCTTCCACAGCAACTGCCCTACCCCGCGCGCACCACCGGCGAAGACAGTCTCGTTAAAGTCATCGGCATAGTACTTGTTGACCAGCAACGAGTAGAGGGCGGTGAAGCGCTGCCGGATGATATCGGCAAGCTCCGGTCGCTTCATGTAAACATACCAGGCCGTGCCCACACCGGCGATGGCCAGGTAGATCGCCGGACCGCCGAAGGCGTGCATGACAAAGCTCAGCGCCCCGTGGAAATGCTCGGCGACGTGCGCCAGTCCCGCATGTTCCGGGCTGACATAAATGACGCCGTTGAAGAAGTCGCCGAAGACAATCGGGTCAATCCAGAATCCGGCAATCACCGAGGGAATGGCCAGCAGGATCAGCGGCAGCGTTACCACCCAGGGTGTTTCATGCAGGTGCTCGCGGGTATGGTCATCCATGCGCGGCGTGCCGTGAAACACCAGGAAATACAGCCGGAATGAATACAGTGCCGTGACGAACACACTCAGCAGCACCGCCCAGTAGGCAATGCCGGCGCCCGGGATGCTGGCGTGGTGCACCGCCTCGATAATGGTGTCCTTGGAAAAGAAGCCGGAAAAGAACGGCGTGCCGATCAGTGCCAGCGAACCGATGAGCATGGTGATCCAGGTAATCGGCATGTACTTGCGCAGTCCGCCCATGTTGCGGATATCCTGGTCGTGGTGCATGGCGATGATCACGGAACCGGCACCGAGGAACAGCAGCGCCTTGAAGAAGGCATGTGTCATCAGGTGGAAGATACCGGCGGCATAGGCCGAGGCACCCAGTGCTACCGTCATGTAACCCAGCTGTGAAAGGGTGGAATAGGCAATAACGCGCTTGATGTCATTCTGCACCACGCCCAGCAGCCCCATGAAGAAGGCGGTAATGGCGCCAATGACGATGACGAAGGACAGCGCGGTGGTAGACAGCTCGAACATCGGCGACATGCGCGCCACCATGAAGATGCCCGCCGTCACCATGGTGGCCGCGTGGATCAGGGCCGAGATCGGCGTCGGACCTTCCATGGAATCCGGCAGCCACACGTGCAGCGGAACCTGCGCCGACTTGCCCATGGCACCGATGAACAGGCAGATGCAGATCACCGACAACAGTGACCAGTCCACGCCCGGGAATACCTGGTAGGTGGCGCTGGCCTGCGCCGGGGCCGCGGCAAACACGGTGGCATAGTCCAGGCTGTTGAAGGTGGTATAGATGGCGGCAATACCCAGCAGGAAACCGAAGTCACCGACGCGGTTCACCAGAAAGGCCTTGAGGTTGGCATAGATGGCGGTCGGCCGCGTGTACCAGAAACCGATCAGCAGGTAGGACACCAGGCCCACCGCCTCCCAGCCGAAGAACAGCTGCAGGAAGTTGTTCGACATCACCAGCATCAGCATGGAGAAGGTAAACAGCGCGATGTAGCTGAAGAAACGCTGGTAGCCGGGATCGTCGTGCATGTAGCCGATGGTGTAGATGTGCACCATCAGTGACACGAAGCTCACCACGGTCATCATCAGTGCGGTGAGGTTGTCGATGAGGAAACCGACCTCGAAGCGCACCCCGTCGGATACCATCCAGGTGTAGACGCTGGCGTTGTAGGGCGACGCGCCGTCGATGGCGAAGTGCTTGAATACCATCACTGACAATATAAAGGAGGTTGCAACACCCAGGATCGTAACCGTATGCGCACCGACCCGACCGATCTGCCGGCCGAACAGACCGGCGATGATGGCACCGAACAGGGGCGCCAGCGGGATGGCAAGCAACAGGTTTTCCATACTCATGCCATTACCCCTTCAGCGTATCCAGATCCTGGACATTGATGGTGTGACGGTTACGGAACAGCACCACCAGGATCGCCAGTCCGATGGCCGCCTCGGCGGCGGCGACCGTGAGGATAAAGAACACGAACACCTGCCCGGCGCTATCACCGAGAAAAAAGGAAAAAGCGATGAAGTTCATATTGACGGACAGCAGCATCAGTTCGATCGCCATCAGCAGGATAATGACGTTCTTGCGGTTCAGAAAGATACCGGCGACGCTCAGGCCAAAGAGGATGGCGCCCAGTATTAAATAGTCTGACAGTGCAATCATTTTTCTCTTAACTCAAAATTCCATCGGTTACTCCCTCTCCCTTGGGGAGAGGGTTGGGGAGAGAGGGTCAAACCAGCAACAATCCCTGATGACTAACCCTCTCCCTGGCCCTCTCCCAATGGGAGAGGGGATAATCTTTTAGTTACCGCATCTCTTCCGCTTGCCCTTTCTCCCACGGCGTGAGGGAAATGTCGTTGTTGCATCTATTGCTTCTTTTCTGCCTTCATCTCGACAATACGTACCCGGTCCTGGCTCCGCACCGCGACCTGTCGGGCCGGATTCTGGTACCTGGTTTCCGGACGCTTGCGCATGGTGAGCGCGATGGCCGCGATAATCGCCACCAGCAATATCACCGCGGCAATCTCGAACGGGTACACATAATCGGTGTACAACACACTTCCCAACTCCCTGACGTTGCTGTAGCCATCGGGATGCCGTTGCGGGATCGCCACCACATCCACGCCAAAATTACGCGCGCGCACCACCATGTACATTTCGATGACGATCAGTGCAGCGACACTGAGCCCGACCGGCAGGTAGCGGATAAACCCTTCACGCAACGGCGAGGTATTGATGTCGAGCATCATCACCACGAACAGGAACAGCACCATCACCGCACCGACGTACACCAGTACCAGCGTGATCGCGAGGAACTCGGCCTCCAGCAGCAGCCACAGACCGGCGCAGGTAAAAAATGCCAGCACCAGGTGCATGGCGGCGTGTACCGGGTTGCGCACCGTTATGACGCGCGCCGCCGCAAACACCAGGACGGCGGCAAATACATAGAAGACAAAGCGTTGAAAATCCATACCTGAACTTACCTGTAGGCCGCATCCGCGGCACGGTCCGCTGCAATTTGTGCCTCGTACTTGTCGCCGACTTCCAGCAACATCTCCTTGGTCATGACGTTCTCGCCCCGGTTTTCAAAGGCATACTCGAAGATACGGGTCTCGACAATCGAGTCCACCGGACAGGATTCCTCGCAGAAGCCGCAGTAGATGCACTTGAACAGGTCGATGTCGTAACGCGTGGTACGCCGGGTGCCGTCGGCACGCTCTTCCGCCTCGATGGTGATGGCCAGCGCCGGACACACGGCCTCGCATAGTTTGCAGGCAATGCAACGCTCTTCCCCGTTCGGATAACGCCGCAGTGCATGCAGGCCGCGGAAGCGGTTTGATTGCGGTGTCTTCTCTTCCGGGTACTGCACCGTGATCTTGCGCGAAAACAGGTGCCGCCCGGTGACGCCCATCCCCTTGAGCAACTCCCGCAGGGTCAGACTCTTCAGGAAATTGACAAAATCATCCATCGCTCAGCCTCCCTGGACAAACCACGGGCCAATGTGGGCCATAACGGCCGCCGCTTCAATGACCAGCCACACGATGGTGATGGGGATGAAGACCTTCCAGCCAAGGCGCATGATCTGGTCATAGCGATAGCGCGGGAAGGTGGCGCGGAACCAGAGAAAGAACAGCAGCATCAGGGCCGTCTTGCCCAGCAGCCAGAAAATGGCGGGCACCCAGGCAAACCAGGATTCAAACCAGGTGCCGTCAAACGGCGACAGCCAGCCGCCGAGAAACATCAAGGAGGCCAGCGCGGCAATCAGGATCATGTTGGCGTATTCCGCCAGGAAGAACACGGCAAACGCCATGCCGGAATATTCGACATGAAAACCGGCGACGATCTCCGACTCGCCTTCGGAGACATCAAACGGCGCGCGGTTGGTTTCCGCCACCCCGGAAATAAAGTACACCAGGAACAGCGGAAACAGCGGCAGCCAGAACCAGTGCAGCAGGCTGCCCTGCTGTGCCTCGACGATTTCCACCAGGTTGAGGCTGCCACCGGCAATCAGTACACCCACCAGCGCAAACCCCATGGCGATTTCATAGGACACGATCTGTGCGGCCGAGCGCATGGCGCCGAGAAAGGCGTACTTCGAGTTGGAGGCCCAGCCGGCGATGATGACGCCGTAGACGCCCATGGAGGTCAGCGCCAGGATGTACAACAGGCTGGCATCGATATTGGCAAGCACCAGGGTGTCGGTAAACGGAAACACCGCCCACGCCGCCATGGCCGGAGCGATCGATAACATCGGCGCAATGACAAACAGAAAACGGTTGGCATTGGTCGGTAAGATGATTTCCTTCATCAGCAACTTGAGTGCATCGGCAATCGGTTGCAGCCAGCCACGGAAACCGACGCGGTTGGGCCCGATACGCACCTGCATGTAGCCGATGATCTTGCGTTCGGCATAGGTGAGGTAGGCCACGGACAGCAATAACGGCACCAGGATGGCAACTATCTTCAGGATGATAAAAACGACATCCCAGATCATTTCACCCGTTGTCATATCGATCACAGGGACACCCCGCCAAAGCTGGCGCCCAGTGCAGCGGACTGAACGGTTCCTGCCTGCAGCCACACGCAGCCATCCGGGACGCGTACGCTGATCTCCACCGTCATGGGTGTGCTGACATCACCCTGCGTCACCGTCACCGTATCGCCATCCCGCACGCCGGACGTATTCGCCTGAGCCGGGTTGATGCGGCAGCGTGCGGCCGCCTGCGCATCCGGTGTTGCCTGCAGGGATGCGGCGCGGCGCACCAGCGGATCGGTCGCAAGGATCGCCACATCACCGATGCGCTGCAGACCGGAGACGGCCATCTCCCCGGCAACCGGTCCGGCCGCCTGGTGGTTATCCAGCTTGATGCTGCCTGCCTGCGCGCGCAGGGCATCGCGGACCTGCTCGCTGCTGTGTTGTTCAAAACCCTCAAGTCCGAACTGGTTGCCGAGTACACGCAGCACCTTCCAGCCCGGACGGCTGTCACCGACGGGTGTGGCAATACCGGCAAAGCTCTGCCAGCGACCCTCGGTATTCACGTAGGTACCGGAGGTTTCAGTAAACGGGCCAATCGGCAGCAGTACATCGGCACAGGCCTTCATGGCGTCACTGGCCCAGGGCGTAAGGCAGACCACCATCTCAGCCGTCTGCATGGCCGCGCTGGCGGCCGCGGCATCGGCACAGTCATGCGCCGGTTCAACGGCGAACAGCAGGTAACCCTTGCGTGGCGAGTTCAGCATGGCATGTGCATCCAGTCCAGACGCCGACGCGGCACTGCCCGCCGGTCCGCGGTGCGGCACGACACCCGCCAGCCAGCCACCGGCGCTGTTGGCACCGTCCGTCAGAACACCCAGGGTCGCGCCGCTGGCCTTTGCAATCACCGCGGCCAGCGCCTTCAGCATGGAGTACTGCGGATGCGCCATGGCGGCATTACCCAGCAACACGGTGGCGGCATCGGCCGCCTCGAGTGCTGCTGCCATACGGCACTGATCATCATCTGCCCTGGCGTTGGCAATCGCCGCCTTGACCGCGTCGCTCGCGCCACTGCCCGCGCCGGGGAAGCAGGCGGCCACGCCAGCCAGCGCGCTCACCATCTGCGAGGGGGGCACGATACTGCGCGCGTGCAGGTCAAACGTAAATTCGTAATCGACCGGATTGATGCACAGGAGCTGCGCACCGGCCAGTGCCGCCTTGCGCAGGCGGTGGCCGACAATCGGCTGGTCCTTGCGTGGATTGGTGCCCACCAGCAGCGCCGCGTTGACGCCTTCCAGCGCCGCCAGCGTCTGGCCCAGCGTCGGGCACAACGGTGCAGTGTCCTGGTCACTGAAATCCACCTGCCGCAGGCGATGGTCAATGTTGTTCACACCCAGGCCGCGGGCCAGCGCCTGCAGCAGTGACATTTCCTCGAGCGTGGCCGTCGGTGACACCAGCACACCGACCTGGTCGGCAGTAGCTTTATCAATGACGCCACGAAGTCCATCCACCGCCGCCTGTAGAGCGGTCTCCCAGTCCACTTCCTGCCACTCGCCATCGCTCTTTATCATCGGCGCCTGCAGGCGGTCCTCGCTGTAGAGGCCTTCGTAACTGAAACGGTCACGATCAGAGAGCCAGACTTCATTGATGTCCTCGTGCTCGCGCGGTACCACGCGCAGCACCTGCCCGCGGCGCGTGTGGACAAACAGGTTGGAGCCGGCACAGTCATGCGGTGACACGCCCGCGTGCTGCTGCAATTCCCAGGCACGCGCCTTGAAACGAAACGGTTTGGACGTCAGCGCGCCGACGGGGCAGACATCGATGACATTGCCTGACAACTCGGATTCCAGCGATTTCTCTATATAGGTGCCGATCTCCATGTGCTCGCCGCGGCCGGTCGCACCCAGTTCTATCTGCCCGGCCACCTCGCGCAGCATGCGGATACAGCGCGTGCAATGGATACAGCGCGTCATGTCCGTCGCAATCAGCGGGCCGATAAACTTGTCCTTGACGACGCGCTTGCCCTCGGAGAAACGCGACACATCGCGCCCGTAACCCAGCGCCAGGTCCTGCAGTTCACATTCACCGCCCTGGTCACAGATCGGACAATCCAGCGGGTGATTGATCAGCAGGAATTCCATCACCGCCTTCTGGCCACCGGTGGCAATCTCCGAGCGGGTAAAAATCTTCATGCCCTCGGCAACCGGTGTCGCACAGGCCGGCATCGGTTTCTGCATCTTTTCCACCTCGACCATGCACATGCGGCAATTGGCCGCGATCGAGAGTTTCTTGTGGTAACAGAAGCGTGGCACGCTGATGCCCAGCGCGTCCGTCACCTCGATAATCATGGCACCCTTGCGTGCCTGACAGGGCTGGCCATCGATCTCGATGTTGACCGCCTGATCAGCCGGAATATCGGGACGTGCACTCATGCCGCCACACCCTTCGAGGCGGCACCTGCGCCGACCATGCAGCACTTGTGCTCGATGTGATATTCGAATTCCTCGCGGAAATGCTTCAGGAAGCCCTGCACCGGCCAGGCTGCAGCCTCGCCAAAGGCACAGATGGTCTTGCCCTCGATCTGTCCCGCGGCGCTGAGCAGCAGATCAAGATCCTCGGGACGGCCCTGCCCTTCCTCGATACGCTTGATGATGCGATACATCCAGCCCGTCCCTTCACGACACGGTGTGCACTGCCCGCAGGATTCCGCGTAATAGAAGCGCGAGACCCGCATCAGGGCCTTCACCATGCAGGTGGTTTCATCCATCACCATGACGGCACCGGAACCGAGCGCGGAACCGGCCCTGGACAGGGAGTCATAGTCCATGTCGGTTTCCATGATGATTCCGGCCGGCAATACCGGCATCGAGGAACCACCGGGGATGACGGCCTTCAGTTGATGCCCTTCCCGGACACCGCCAGCCAGCTCCAGCAGCTCGCGGAACGGGATGCCCATCGGCACTTCAAAGTTGCCCGGGTTATTCACATGTCCGGACACGGAAAATATTTTTACGCCGCCGTTGTTCGGCTTGCCCAGCTTCATGAACCAGTCACCGCCATTGCGCATGATGGCCGGTACCGAAGCCAGGGTTTCTGTGTTATTGATGGTTGTCGGCTTGCCATAGAGACCGAAATTGGCCGGGAACGGCGGCTTGAAACGCGGCTGGCCTTTCTTGCCTTCCAGCGATTCCAGCAGCGCGGTTTCCTCGCCACAGATATAGGCGCCGGCGCCGAGATGGCCGTGACATTCAAAATCAACCCCGGAGCCAAGGATGTTGCCGCCCAGGTAGCCTGCCTCACGCGCCTCCTGCAGGGCGTGCTCGAAACGCTCGAACGGTTCGTGATGAAATTCACCGCGCATGTAGTTGTAGCCCACGGTGGCACCCATGGCATAGCCGGCGATCGCCATACCCTCGATGAGCGCATGCGGGTTGAAGCGCAGGATATCGCGATCCTTGCAGGTGCCAGGTTCGGATTCGTCTGAATTGCACACCACGTATTTCTGCACCGGTGCATTGCGCGGCATAAAGCTCCACTTCAGCCCGGTCGGAAAGCCGGCACCGCCCCGGCCACGCAGGCCGGACTTCTTGACTTCCTCGATCACGACTTCCGGCGGGATCTTTTCGGTGAGGATCTTTTTCCATGCCTCGTAACCACCGACCTTGAGGTAATTATCAAGTGTCCATGGCTCGTCAAACTGCAAGGTATCAAAACAGACTTGTACACTCATGGGTTACTCCAGTCCGTCCAGGATCGCGTCCACCTTCTCAGGTGTGAGCTTTTCGTGATAGTGGCCGTTTACCGTCATCATCGGACCACCTGCACAGGCCGCCAGGCATTCTTCCTCGAGCTTCAGCGTGATACGACCATCCGCCGTGGTCTCGCCGAGGCGGATGCCGAGTTTCTTTTCGACATGCTCGACAATGGTCTCGGCACCACACAACATACAGGACAGGTTGGTACACAGCGCCACCATGTTGCGCCCGACGGGTTGCAGTTCGATCATGGAGTAGAAAGAACCCACCTCGTAAACCTGTATCTTCGGCATATCGAGATAGTCGGCCACAGCATCCATCAGTTCGCGCGAGACCCAGCCGCCGTTTTGATGCTGCGCTGCCTGCAGTGCCGCGAGTACCGCGGAGTTTTTCCGCTCTGGCGGGAAGCGGGGAAGCCAGGCATCGATGCTGGCGCGCGTCTCTGCGCTCAACAGTTCGGCGTTGCGTGTTTGTGTCACCTTGTTCATCAGCGATCGATCTCCCCGAACACAATATCCTGGGTGCCGATGATGGCCACCACGTCCGCAAGCATATGACCGCGCGCCATCTCGTCCATTGCGGACAGATGCGCAAAACCCGGTGCACGCACCTTCAAGCGGTAGGGCTTGTTGGCGCCGTCGGAGACCAGATACACACCGAATTCACCTTTCGGGTGTTCCACTGCCGCGTAGACTTCGCCGGCGGGGACGCAATAACCTTCCGTGAACAGCTTGAAGTGATGGATCAGCGCTTCCATGTCGGCCTTCATCGCTTCGCGGCGCGGTGGCACCAGTTTGGCATCGTCCAGCATCACGGGGCCGGGATGGTTGCGCAGCCAGTCGACGCACTGCCTGATGATCCGGTTCGACTGGCGCAGTTCCTCGATGCGTACCAGGTAGCGATCATAGCAATCGCCGGTGACACCGACCGGGATGTCGAATTGCATCCGGTCATAGACTTCGTAGGGTTGTTTCTTGCGCAGGTCCCACTCGATACCAGAGCCGCGCAGCATCGGTCCGGAGAAGCCCAGCTGCATGGCACGCTCCGGGGATACCACGCCGATACCCACGGTGCGCTGTTTCCAGATGCGGTTGTCCGTCAGCAGGGTTTCGTACTCATCGACACAGCCCGGAAAGCGCCCGGTAAACGCCTCGATGAAATCCAGCATGGAACCCTGGCGATGCTCGTTCTTGCGGTCCACTTCCTTCTGGTTGTGCCATTTGGATGCCTGGTACCGCGGCATCGTCTCCGGGAGGTCACGGTAAACACCACCGGGACGGTAATAGGTCGCATGCATGCGCGTACCGGAGACGGCCTCGTAAAGGTCCATCAGGTCCTCGCGCTCGCGGAAGGCATAGAGAAACACCGTCATGGCGCCGATGTCCAGACCGTGCGCACCGAGCCACAGGAGGTGATTCAGGATACGGGTAATCTCGTCGAACATGACGCGGATGTACTGCGCGCGGATCGGAGCCTCGATACCGAGCAACTTCTCTATTGCCAGCACATAACCATGCTCGTTACACATCATGGACACGTAGTCGAGGCGATCCATGTAACCGATACTCTGGTTAAACGGCTTGCTCTCGGCAAGCTTCTCGGTGCCACGGTGCAACAGGCCGATATGCGGGTCGGCACGTTCTATCACCTCGCCGTCCATCTCCAGCACCAGCCGCAGCACACCGTGCGCGGCGGGATGCTGCGGGCCGAAATTCAGGGTGAAATTGCGGATCTCGGGCATGTGCTATTGCGCCTCTTCCGCGTCTGTTGCCGCCGCCGCAGCCGCGGCCTCGCGCACCAGATCGACGGCCTCAACACGCCCGGGACGAATGACTTTAGGCACCAGTACGCGCGGCTCGATGCTGACTGGCTGATAGATCACGCGTCTTTTTTCGGCATCGTAGATCACCTCGACGTTGCCGCTAAGCGGAAAATCCTTGCGGAACGGGTGGCCAACAAAGCCGTAATCCGTCAGCAGGCGACGCAGGTCCGGATGGCCATCAAACAGGATGCCATAGAGATCGAAAGCTTCACGTTCATACCAGTTGGCACTGTTCCAGACGGCGATCACCGAGGGTATCACCGGCAGGTCATCATCCGGCGCGAATACCTTGAGTCGCAGGCGCCGGTTTTTACTGATGGACAGCAACTGGTAGACCGCGGCAAAGCGTTTTGACTGGCGCGGCTGCTCTACTACCAGGTCTTCGGTCACGGCTTGCAGGCGTCCGGCTGTTGCTGCCTCGACACCGCGACTGAAACCGGATGAGGTTGACACCTCGGTGGCCCACTCGTTCTGGCCATAACTGGCATAGTCGATACCGCAGACATCCATCAGTATTTCGTAGCCGAACGCCGCTTCGTCGCGCAGTTGGGTGGCGACTTCCAGCAGTGCTTCGGGGGATACTTCAATAGTGACTTCGCCGAGCGAATCGATAATCGCCTGCAGGCTTTCACCAAGACGTTGTTGTAGTTGCTCTGCAAGCTGGCGGGAAGAGTCAGTCACTGTAATTAGCCTGGCAGCCCGTCAGCGGGCAATGGTGTTGGTTCGCTTGATCTTGTTTTGCAGTTGAATGATGCCGTACAGCAGGGCCTCCGCGGTGGGCGGGCAACCCGGCACATAAATATCAACGGGAACGATCCGGTCACAGCCACGCACCACGGAATAGGAATAGTGGTAGTAACCACCACCGTTGGCGCAGGACCCCATGGAGATGACCCAGCGCGGCTCGGCCATCTGGTCATACACCTTGCGCAGTGCCGGCGCCATCTTGTTGCACAAGGTACCCGCCACGATCATCACATCCGACTGACGGGGACTGCCGCGGAAGACTATGCCGAAACGATCCAGGTCGTAGCGTGACGCACCCGCCTGCATCATCTCGACGGCACAACAGGCCAGGCCGAAGGTCATGGGCCACATTGACCCGGTACGCGCCCAGTTGATCAGGGCATCGGCCGAGGTGGTGATATAACCCTCCTTGAGCAGTCCCTCTATTCCCATTCCAGCGCCCCTTTCTGCCACTCGTAGATAAACCCGATCACCAGGATGCCAAGGAACACCATCATGGCAACAAAGCCGAACATGCCGATGGATTCAAGTACCACGGCCCAGGGAAACAGAAAGGCAATCTCGAGATCGAAAATGATGAATAAAATGGCGACCAGGTAGTAGCGTACATCAAAGCGCATGCGCGTATCTTCGAAGGCCTCGAAGCCGCATTCAAACGGGGAATTCTTCTCGCTGTCCGGCTTGTGGGGCGCCAGCAGGAATCCCAGCGCTATCGGACCCACGCCGATGGCAATACCAATGGCGATAAAAATCATAATGGGCAGATAGTTTTCCAGCATCGTTTTTGTCTCTTGCGCGCGGCGTGGCTAACACACAGACACCGTTCGATTTTTTAGAATCTGACAGGCGATGAAAAGAGCTGCAGTCTAGGGCAGCCCATGATTTCTGTCAAGTTGGAATATTGATGAATTTATTATATATATCAACTAGTTGTCTGTTTTTTTAGGGGCATAAAAAGTAACTATTGTGCGCCCCGCGGGCACAGTGTGTAACACGTTCATCTGCCAAGCTATTGAAAAATCTGGTGCCGATGGCCGGAGTCGAACCGGCACGGCTTGCGCCACTACCCCCTCAAGATAGCGTGTCTACCAATTTCACCACATCGGCCGGGATACACAACCAGAACTGCTACACAACCAGTGTTACTACTCGGGCAAGTCATCCGTCGCGGGTACCGTGGGGGCTACCGGCTCTACGGTGTCCTTGACCGGGGCATCTGGAACATCAGGGACATCACTCCCGGTAATAACCGTCTCGGTGGTCTCCACCGGCGCACCCTGCTCCGTGGCCTGCTGTCCTTCCAGTGCATCAATAACCGCATTGGCTTCCTCGGCATCCTGCTGCTGGATTGACTGCTGTTCCAGCTGATCGGCGATGCTATCGGATGATGTGTGCTGCTCGCGAATCAGCGGTGAGGCAATCAACAGGCAGTTGATAAAGAATATCGCGGCCAGGATGCCGGTTGCACGGGTGAAGAATGATCCGGAGCCACGCGCACCGAACACGGTACCCGATGCGCCGGCACCGAACCCGGCGCCCATATCGGCACCCTTGCCCTGTTGCAGCATCACCAGTGCGATGATCGTGACAGAGACCAGGATTTGTATAACCAGCAGGAAGGAAAACATAGGAGAATGACCGCTTGTGTCAGTGCATGTAGTTAAGGTTTAACGATTAGCCGCTGTACCAATAGCCAGAAAGTCAGCCGGCTTCAGGGAAGCGCCACCGATCAGCCCGCCATCGATATCCGCCATCGCCAGCAGCTCCGCGGCATTGCCCGCATTCATACTGCCACCATAGAGTATCCGTACCTTCGCGGCAACATCAGCGTCGAGAACAGCAAGTTTGCCGCGAATAAATGCATGTACGTCCTGTGCCTGATCCGGGCTGGCCGTCTTGCCGGTACCAATCGCCCAGACCGGTTCATAGGCAATCACCGCATCCGCCAGGGCGCTAACACCCTCGAGTTCAATCACGGCATCCAGCTGACGCGAGACCACCTGTTCGGTGATCCCCTGCTCACGTTCTTCCAGCAATTCGCCGACACACAGGATCGGTATCAGCCCGGCCTTGCGGGCAGCGGCAAACTTGCTGGCGGTAAACACGTCACTCTCACCGTAGAGGCTGCGGCGCTCGGAATGACCGACAATGACGTAGCGGCAGCCCACATCCGTTAACATGCCGGGTGCAACCTCACCGGTATAGGCGCCGCCTTCCTGGTCACTGACGTCCTGGGCACCCAGTGATATCGAGGTACCGCCAATCAGGGTGGCGACAGCGGGCAGGTAGACGAACGGAGGACAGACCGCCATTTCGGCAGTCGTGACCGGGGCCAGACCGGCCTTGATCCCCTCAACCAGCGCCGTGACGCTGTCGAGTGAGCCATTCATTTTCCAGTTCCCGGCAATCAGTGGCTGACGCATTTCACGAATTCCTTGATAACAACGAGCCGCGTAGCTTAGCTATCCGGGCGCGGAAAATCAATTTAATCGCGGCCACTGCACGACTGGCAGCGGCAAGAAATGACCCGTGGCAGGCTTGTGCAGCCAGCGGCAGTCGCCTGTCAACCGGCAGGCAGACCCGGGCTGCCCGACCAGGCGACCCGCTAGACAGCCTCGGCAACAATGGCGGCCAGCTGGTTTGCTTCTGCAATCACCTGCAGCTCGTCCTCGCCTTCCACCATGACACGCACCAGTGGCTCGGTGCCCGAGGCACGCAACAGCACCCGGCCCTTGCCGGCGAGCCGCTGCTCGGCTGACCTGACGGCATCCTGAACAGCGGCGGTACTGTGCGGTTCGACATCGCGTGGCACCGGTACATTGATCATGCGCTGCGGATATTTCATCATGCCGCCTTTCAGTTCGTGCAGGCTATTGCCGGATTTCACCAGGGCAGCCAGTACCTGTAACGCCGAGACGATACCATCACCGGTGCTGGTACGATCCAGGCAGATAATATGGCCCGAGGATTCACCCCCGAGCATGCTGCTGGTTTGCTGCATCAGTTCGAGCACATAACGGTCGCCGACGTTGGCGCGGACAAATTCAATGTTGCTGGATTGCAGTGCATGCTCCAGACCAAGATTACTCATCAATGTACCGACCACCCCACCCTGCAGCTTGCCTTCCTGCAGCCGCGAACGCGCGATTATAAACAGCAGTTCATCACCATCGACCAGCTCACCCTTGTGATCAACCATGATGACGCGGTCACCGTCGCCATCCAGTGCAATACCCATATCTGCCTTGTGTTCCAGCACAACCTTCTGCAGCAGCTCCGGCTGGGTTGACCCACAGGACTGGTTAATATTCAGGCCATTCGGTTCCACGCCAACGGCAATGACATCGGCGCCGAGCTCATCGAACACGCAGGGCGCCACATAGTAGGTGGCGCCGTTGGCGCAATCGATTACGATTTTCAGGCCTCTCAGACTCAGTGACAACGGGATGGTGCTCTTGCAGAATTCGATATAACGTCCGGCCGCATCACCAACACGTTCCGCCTTGCCCAGGCGGTCGGACTCGACGGTCTTCATTTCGCGGTCGATTTCCGCCTCGATAGCCAGCTCCACCTCGTCCGGCAGTTTGGTGCCTTCACTGGAAAAGAACTTGATGCCGTTGTCGGCATAGGGATTGTGGGACGCGCTGATAACGATACCGGCACAGGCATGCAGGGTACGCGTCAGGTAGGCAATGGCGGGGGTTGGCATCGGACCAAGCAGGCGCACGTCCACACCGGCGGCAGACAACCCGGCTTCCAGTGCTGATTCAAACATGTAACCGGAGAGGCGCGTGTCCTTGCCGATAATGACGCGGTCGCCCCGGTTGCCCCCGAGTACCCGGCCGGCCGCCCAGCCCAGCTTGAGCATGAATTCTGCAGTCACCGGATGATCACCAACCCGGCCACGGATGCCGTCAGTTCCGAAATATTTCCTGGTCACGTTGTTCTCCATTGCCTTGCTGATTATAGCCGCCTGCGGGGCTGTCAATTCATGACTGACCGGCGTCCCTGACGGCCTGGCACATCCGTACCGCTTCACGGGTTTCCAGTACATCGTGACAACGTACGATGGCCGCGCCCTTCCACACCGCCAGCACGGCGAGGGTGATGCCGGGATATAGCCGTTTATCGGCCGGCAGCCCCAGTGTCTGACCGATCATGGACTTGCGCGACAAACCGGCGAGCACCGGAAACCCGGTCGCCACCAGTCGCTCCTGCTGCTGTAACAGCAGCAGATTATGCAGGGTGGTCTTGCCAAAACCAAACCCCGGGTCCAGCAGGATCTGCTCACGTTGAATCCCCTGTTGCTGGCATAGGCGCGCGCGTCATCAGGAAGTCCCTGACCTCGGTGACCGGGATCAACCGCCGAAATTCCGAGTCGACAGGGACCGGGGTGGCGCCGGGACGGGTCGACTCACCCCCCACATCGATGTTGGCAGTATCTTCATCGACCATACGCACGGCATGGCCAATGGACTGCTCGGGTGCAAAAAAACACCCCCGCCCGAAAAGGCGTCAGGGGTGATATTGAGGATGCCCATGACCTGCGACTGTGTGAGATCCAGCAACCTGCCGGCACAGTCCAGGGGCTTTTCAGGCGTCGAAGTGGGCGGGTTCATTCATAATATGCATAGCTGGAGTGTCGTCCCCGCCGCGATCGTCATAAATCGCGGGTGGGGAAACCGCTCCTGCATCGGTAGATGGTAAATTTACTACGAGTGCTCTTTCAACCTGATAATAACGGATGCTGAACTATATCAAGTTGGGCACCCGATTTTTTCATAGCCACGGAAGCACACGGAATTACACGGAAAAAAGTAGTTTATGGTATCTATTTTTCCGTGTGCTTCCGTGGCAATTATATCCGTCTATATTAGATTGAGGCAGTACTAGTGCTGGCCGGCTGGACCGCCAATCTTGGCATCCGATTTCCCGTCGGCATTCTTTGACCCACCCTCACCGGAGCCAGTCGTAGGCTCGGAGGCATCCCAGTCTGCCGGTGGTCGCGGTGGCTTACCGGTCATGATGTCGTCTATCTGGTCGCTGTCGATAGTTTCATATTTGATCAGCGCCTCAGCCATCGTGTGCAGCTTGTCGAGGTTGGTCCTGAGAATTTCTTCCGCACGCGCATAGGAGCGATCGATAATAGAACGGATTTCCTGGTCGATAGCGTGGGCCGTTTCATCGGATACGGCCTTGTGCTGGGCAACTGAATGCCCGAGAAACACCTCGCCATCGTCTTCACTGTAAGTCAGTGGACCGAGCTTTTCGGACAACCCCCACTTGGTGACCATGTTACGCGCCAGCTCAGTGCTACGCATGATGTCGTTCGAGGCACCCGTGGTCACCTTCTCGGGACCGAAAATCAGTTCCTCAGCGATACGTCCGCCGAACAGGCTGCAGATCTGGCTTTCAAGAAATTCCTTGCTGTGACTGTAGCGATCTGCCTCCGGCAGAAACATGGTGACACCCAGTGCACGACCCCGCGGAATGATGCTGACCTTGTAAACGGGATCGTGAGACGGCATGGAGCGGCCAACGATGGCATGCCCGGCCTCGTGGTAGGCGGTGAGTTTCTTCTCGTCCTCGCTCATCACCATGGAGCGGCGTTCCGCGCCCATCATGATCTTGTCCTTGGCCTTTTCCAGGTCTTCCATATCCACCAGGCGCTTGTTGCCGCGGGCCGCAAACAGCGCGGCCTCGTTCACCAGGTTGGCGAGATCGGCACCGGAAAAACCGGGTGTACCCCGTGCAATGACACTGGCCTTGGCATTATCGGCCATTGGCACCTTGCGCATGTGGACTTTCAGGATCTGTTCGCGGCCACGGACATCCGGCAACGGCACCACCACCTGACGATCAAAGCGGCCCGGGCGCAGCAGTGCCGGGTCCAGTACATCCGGGCGGTTGGTGGCCGCGATAACGATCACGCCTTCATTGCCTTCAAATCCGTCCATCTCAACCAGCAGCTGATTGAGTGTCTGTTCGCGCTCATCATGCCCGCCGCCGAGACCGGCACCACGATGGCGGCCCACGGCATCGATCTCGTCAATAAAGATGATACAGGGCGCATGCTTCTTGGCCTGTTCGAACATGTCGCGCACCCTGGAAGCACCGACACCGACGAACATTTCCACGAAGTCGGAGCCCGAGATGGTGAAGAACGGTACCTTTGCCTCGCCGGCAATGGCCTTCGCGAGTAATGTCTTGCCGGTGCCGGGTGAGCCGACCATCAGCACACCACGCGGAATCTTGCCACCGAGTCGCTGGAACTTGCTTGGGTCGCTGAGGAATTCAACCAGCTCCCCGACCTCTTCCTTGGCCTCTTCGACGCCGGCGACATCGGCGAACGTCGTCTTCACCTGGTCCTCGCCTAGCATGCGGGCCTTGCTCTTGCCGAACGACATGGCGCCGCGGCCACCGCCGCCGCCCTGCATCTGGCGCATGAAGAATATCCAGACGCCAATCAGCAGCAGCATCGGAAACCAGTTGATGAAGATGGTCATCAGCAGGCCGTGTTCATTCGGACCGGTGACCTTGACCTCGACGTTGTTGGCCAGCAGGTCATCGACCATTTTCGGGTCATCAGGTGGCGTCGTGGTGGTGAACCGGGAGCCATCAACACGTGTACCCTTGACGGTATGTTCCTCTATATCCACCTGTTGAACGCGGCCCTGCTGCACTTCGCTGATAAAGTCCGAGTAGTTAATGGACTGGCTACCTGCGGTCTTCGGACCAAAGTTGTTAAACACCGTCATCAACACAACTGCAATGACAACCCAGAGCATGAGATTTTTTGCCAGATCGTTCAAACCGGAGTCCTCGATTTACTAATAAATGCCTGCGCTGCTGCGGCACCTGTATGATGACGGCGCGTTATAAGCGTAGCTTTAACCATTATGACACATTCGCATTGAGCCGGCCTTTCGCCAGCACGTACACCTCACGGCTTCGAGATCGCGAAGCTTTAGGCTTTCTTATCAGTACCTTGCGGTACTGTCTTCGTAGATCATTCAGGTGGGCATCAAAGCCCTGCCCCTGGAAACCCTTGAACAGCAAGTCTCCACCCCTGGCCAGCACCGTTGCTGCAAAATCGGCGGCCAGTTCCACCAGGTACATGCTGCGCGGCTGATCTACCGCTTCCATACCGCTAATATTGGGGGCCATGTCCGACATTACAAGGTTGACCGCGTCTGCACCCAGCAGTTCCTGTAATGATGCAAGAACAACGTCATCCCGGAAATCCCCCTGCAGGAACTCAACACCGGGCAAGGGGTCCATGGGCAGAATATCGAGCGCAATAATACGGCCCTTGTCAGCGAGCATGTGCGCGGCATATTGTGACCAGCCACCGGGCGCCGCCCCCAGGTCCACGACCACTGAAGCGGGACGCAGGATACGGTCTTTTTGCTGAATCTCGTCCAGTTTGTAGACTGCCCGCGAACGGTAACCTTCACGTTGTGCGCGTTTGACGAATTCATCATCAAAATGTTTTTTCAGCCATTGCTGGCTGCTCTTGCTTCTGCCCATCGTCGATTGTCTACCGGTAGCTACTTGCACGTATAATCCCGTCCATTGTTCACGGAAAAACGCCTGATGTCACTGAGCGAAAAAATGAAACGCGACCTGCGCGGTCGCGGACACGCATTGAAACCTGTTGTCAGCATCGGCAATGCCGGCCTTAACGCGGCGGTACTTCGGGAGATCGAGTTATCCCTTGCGCATCACGAGCTGATGAAAATCAGGGTCGGCGCGGCCGACCGCGAGCAACGCAGGACGGTCATTGCCGAAGTCTGCCGCCACTGCACTGCCGAGCTGGTACAGGCCATCGGCCACATTGCGCTCATCTACCGTGAACAGCAGGACTAGTACTCCTTCAAGGTGATATTGCCCTGTTCAGCGAGTCGGGAAGCGTTTGACCGCAAGGCGCACCTCGCAGGGAATGGCCCGCCCTTTCCAAGAGGTGCAACACCGCGGGTAAGCGCTTCCCGGCTCGCCCGGAGGGAGCTACCCAGATAATCCAATACGGCGTTACAGCCCTTGGAAAGGACTTGGCCATTCCCTGCGGACTGTGCCTTGTCTTGAATTATCTGGGTAGCTCTGTACATGGCAATATCACCTTGAAGGAGTACTAACGCCTGTCTCCCACACCCGCTGCAACGAGCGCCAGGCCCAGCGCGCTGGTCATGATAAACAGCACGCTTGCGACACTGTGCAACCAGGCAAAGCGCGCCGTCTCCGTCAGCCCCGCCGCTCTCAACTCGACGATCCTCGGGGTAATGCCGAACTGGCCGGCAATGACGAGCAACAGCATGCAGACAATCACCACGGCGCGCCAGTTAAGTGCTCTGAAGGCAACGCCGTTAAGCACCAGCAGCACGCCACCGCACAGCAGGCCGAGGTAACTGGTGACGCTGAACAAACTGCCGGCGAGGCTGCCGGCCAGTGCGCGCTCATCCAGCTCGGAAAACAGCAGCGGTGCCACGATGAAACCCGCCACCCACATGGCGCCGACCCACAGGGTCAGCAGGATACGTTCAGCAGCGGGGAGTAGCATTCTGTTCAACGGGAAGACACTTCGCGGACCTGATCCGCCACAGGTGTCTAGATATAGCGGACTTCGATGATTTCGAGGTTGCGCTCGCCGCCCGGCACCACAACTGTAACCACATCACCCTCGGTCTTGGCAATCAGGGCACGGGCAATAGGTGAATTAATGGAGATCATACCGACCTTGATATCGGCCTCATCCTCACCGACGATCTGGTAGACAATGGTTTCCTCCGTATCTTCATCGATCATCTCGACCGTACAACCGAACACCACCTTGCCATTGGGAGTCAACCTGGTGACATCCACAATGTGGGCGTGACTCAGTTTGCCCTCGATCTCTTTGATACGCCCTTCGGCGAAACTTTGCTGTTCGCGGGCAGCATGGTATTCAGCGTTCTCTTTCAGGTCGCCGTGGGCACGCGCCTCTGCGATGGCCTGGATAATGCGCGGGCGATCAACTGTCTTCAGGCGGGACAGCTCCTCGCGTAACTTTTCAGCGCCTTTTGCGGTAATCGGTACTTTCTTCGTCATGTTGCTTGCTCCTGGTGCAGGCTCTGCAGACTGGTGACATTACCGGTGTCCAGGTAATCCAGTGCCATGCAGGTGGCGCGCGCACCGGCCATCGTCGTGCTGTAGGAAATCTTGTTTTGCAGGGCTGTGCGGCGAATTGTATAGGAATCGGCAATCGCCTGTTTACCCTCGGTGGTATTGACGATCAGGTCAATCTGGCCGTTCTTGATCATATCCACAATGTGAGGACGACCCTCCATCACCTTGTTGACCACGCCGCAGGCAATGCCCGCGGTGCTGATCGCAGCCGCGGTACCCCGCGTCGCCACCAGCTTAAAGCCCTTGTGGTGCAAATCACGCGCCAGGGCGACCACCTCGTTGCGATCCGTCTTGCGCACGCTCAGAAAGGCCGTACCACTGACCGGGATGGCATTGCCGGCGCCCTGCTGCGCCTTGGCAAAGGCCTCGGCAAAGGTCTTTCCTATCCCCATGACTTCACCGGTAGATTTCATCTCCGGCCCGAGCAGGGGATCGACACCCTGGAATTTGATAAACGGAAACACCGCTTCCTTGACGGAAAAGAAATCCGGGACACAGCCATCTGTCAGTCCCTGCGATCGCAGGGATTTGCCGGTCATGACCCGCGCCGCAATCTTGGCCAGCGGTCGCGAGGTCGCCTTGGACACAAAAGGCACGGTGCGCGAGGCGCGCGGGTTGACCTCGATCAGGTAGATATCCTCACCCTTGACGGCGAACTGGGTGTTCATCAGGCCATGCACCTTCAGCTCTTTCGCCATCCGCGTGACCTGTTCACACATGCGTGCCTGTATTTCCGTACTCAGGGTATAGGGTGGCAATGAACAGGCGGAGTCGCCGGAGTGCACGCCTGCCTGCTCGATATGCTCCATGATGCCGCCGATCAGGACGTCTTCGCCGTCGCAGATTGCATCGATATCGACCTCGACGGCATCATCCAGGAACCGGTCGAGCAAAACCGGCGAATCGTTGGACACCTGCACGGCCTCCCGCATATAGCGCGCCAGATCCTCTTCCGTGTAAACGATTTCCATGGCACGCCCGCCCAGCACGTAGGAGGGGCGTACCACCAGCGGATAACCCACCTCATCCGCCAGTGCCAGTGCCTGCTCGGCATTGGATGCAATCTGGTTGGATGGCTGCAGCAGTCCGAGTTTCTGCACCATTTGCTGAAAACGCTCACGGTCTTCCGCATGATCGATGGCATCAGCCGAGGTACCGATAATGGGCACGCCGTTCGCCTCCAGCCCCCGCGACAATTTCAGCGGTGTCTGCCCACCATACTGTACGATGACACCTTTGGGTTGTTCGACATGGACGATTTCGAGCACATCTTCCAGTGTCAGGGGTTCGAAATACAAACGGTCAGAGGTGTCATAGTCGGTTGAGACGGTTTCCGGATTGCAATTGACCATGATGGTCTCAAAACCGTCTTCACGGCAGGCCATGGCCGCATGCACGCAGCAGTAATCAAACTCGATGCCCTGCCCGATGCGGTTTGGCCCCCCGCCCAGCACCATAATCTTGTCGTTTCCGCTGGGTGCCGCCTCGCATTCCTCTTCATAGGTGGAATACAGGTACGCTGTTGAGGTCGAGAATTCGGCTGCACAGGTATCCACCCGCTTGTACACCGGGCGCACGGCCAGTTCATGGCGGCGCTGGCGCACCCTGCCCTCGGTAGAGTCGAGCAGGCGCGCCAGTCGACGATCGGAAAAACCCTTGCGCTTCAGCTGTCGCAGCTGATCGGCCTCAAGTGACTCGACACTGAGGGAACGCAGGGCGTTCTCATCAGTCACCAGGTCACCGATTTGCGCCAGAAACCAGGGGTCAATCGCCGTCAACTCAAACAGCTCCTGAAGCGAAAGCCCTGCACGAAAACCGTCAGCCACATTCCACAGCCGTTCCGGGCGTGCGATGCGCAACTCCTTGATTAATTCATCACGCATTCCCGCAACCGTCAGGTCAAAATTCTCGTCCAGCCCGTCTACACCGGTCTCCAGCCCGCGCAGGGCCTTTTGCAGGGACTCCTGAAAGGTGCGGCCAATAGCCATTACCTCGCCCACGGACTTCATTTGCGTGCCCAGCACGCGTTCGGCCTGCGGAAATTTTTCAAAGGTAAATCGCGGCACCTTGGTGACGACGTAATCGATGCTCGGCTCGAAGGAGGCCGGTGTGGCCCCGCCGGTAATCTCGTTGTGCAGTTCGTCCAGCGTAAAACCGACGGCCAGTTTCGCCGCCACCTTGGCAATGGGAAAACCGGTCGCCTTGGAGGCGAGTGCCGAGGAACGCGACACGCGCGGGTTCATCTCGATCACGATCATGCTGCCGTTTTCCGGGTTGATCGCGAACTGCACATTGGAGCCACCGGTCTCCACGCCGATCTTGCGCAGCACGGCAAGTGATGCATCGCGCATCAACTGGTATTCCTTGTCTGTCAGGGTCTGTGCCGGCGCAACGGTGATCGAGTCGCCGGTATGCACCCCCATGGGGTCGAGATTCTCGATTGAACAGATAATGATGCAGTTGTCATTTTTATCACGCACCACTTCCATCTCGAACTCTTTCCAGCCGAGGATGGATTCCTCCAGCAACACCTCGCTGGTCGGCGACATATCCAGGCCGTGCTCGCAGATACCGACGAACTCTTCCCTGTTGTAGGCAATCCCGCCGCCACTGCCGCCCATGGTAAACGAGGGCCGGATGATGATCGGGAAACCGATCGAGGCCTGCACCTGGTGTGCCGCCTCCATGCTGTGCACCACGCTTGCGCGTGGTGTGCTCAGACCGATTTCATTCATGGCCTCGCGAAACAGTCCACGGTCCTCGGCCATGTCGATGGCCTCGCGGCTGGCGCCGATCAGTTCCACCCCGAATTTCTCCAGCACCCCTTCCCTGACCAGGTCGAGGGCACAGTTCAGGGCGGTCTGTCCGCCCATGGTCGGCAGCAGCGCATCCGGCCGTTCCTTCTCGATAATATGCGCCACGGATTGCCAGAGAACCGGCTCGATGTAGACGGCATCCGCCATGTCGGGATCGGTCATGATGGTGGCCGGATTGGAATTCACCAGCACCACCCGGTAGCCTTCCTCGCGCAACGCCTTGCAGGCCTGTGCTCCGGAATAATCGAATTCGCACGCCTGCCCGATAACGATCGGGCCCGCGCCGATTATCAGGATGCTGTTGATGTCGGTACGTCCCGGCATGGATCAGCTCAGTCTTGCCCGCAGGGCGTCTGCAAAACGGTCAAACAACGGCGCCACGTCATGCGGACCGGGGCTCGCCTCCGGGTGCCCCTGAAAACTGAACGCCGTACAATCCGTACGCGACACACCCTGCAATGAACCATCGAACAGCGAGCGGTGGGTAGCCACCAGGTTCTCCGGCAGGCTTGCATCATCGACGGCAAAGCCGTGGTTCTGACTGGTGATCATCACCTGGCCGCTTTCGAGATCCTGTACCGGGTGGTTGGCGCCGTGATGACCGAATTTCATCTTCACCGTGCGCGCCCCACTGGCCAGTGACAGCAGCTGATGCCCCAGGCAGATACCGAAAACCGGCAGCCCGCTGTCCAGCAGCTCACGAATCGCATCGATGGCATAGACACACGGCTCCGGATCACCGGGTCCGTTTGACAGAAATACACCGTGCGGTTGCAGCGCCAGCACCTCGCTGGCAGGCGTCGTCGCCGGCACTACCGTGAGACGACAGCCGCGATCGACCAGCATGCGCAGGATATTGCGCTTCACCCCGAAGTCGTAGGCAACCACGTGCAGCGGCAGTTCCCCGCTGCCGGCTGCGTCGGGCAGACCGGCGGCCAGCGACCAGGTACCCTGCTGCCACGTGTAGGCATTCCGGGTTGAGACAACTTTTGCCAGGTCCATGCCCTTCAATCCCGGAAACGCGCGTGCCTGCGTGACAGCCAGTTGTTCGTCGAGCCCGTCACCGGCCATGATGCAGCCGGCCTGTGCGCCCTGGTCACGCAGCAGCCGGGTCAGTCGACGCGTGTCGATATCAGCGATACCGATGACACCGCGTTCCTTTAGATAGTCTGTCAGGGATGACTGGCTGCGCCAGCTACTGGCGAGCAGCGGCAGATCGCGAATCACCAGGCCGGCACAATGGATCTCTGCGGCCTCTTCGTCTTCCGTATTGGTCCCCACGTTGCCAATGTGCGGGTACGTCAGGGTGACGATCTGTTGTGCATACGAGGGGTCGGTGAGGATTTCCTGGTAGCCGGTCATGGCAGTATTGAAGACCACCTCGCCGCTTGTGTGTCCATCATTGCCAATAGCGGTACCGCGGAAAATACTTCCGTCTGCAAGGGCCAACAGGGCCGCCTTTTTCAACAGGACCTCCGCGTCTGACGTAGAAAACGGGAGGGTTCCCGAGGAACCTTCCCGTTTATGGACAACCGGTTAAAACCATGGAATATGCGGCGAATTGTACTGATCGAAGCAGGGGTTGTCTATGCCGGACCGGGTGCACCGGCGGTTGCCGGCCCGCTGATAGCGTTTACAGTCCCAGCACATCCTGCATATCGTACAGGCCGGCATCCTGCTGCACCAGCCAGGCTGCGGCGCGCAGGGCACCGTTTGCAAAGGTCATGCGGCTCGATGCCTTGTGGGTGATTTCCACGCGCTCGCCACTGCCGGCAAACATCACCGTGTGATCGCCGACAATATCACCCGCCCTGATGGTCTCGAAACCGATGGTCTGGCTGTCACGCTCACCGGTATGTCCTTCTCGTCCGTACACGGCACAGGATTTCAGGTCCCGCCCCAGGGCGGCCGCAACCACCTCGCCCATGCGCAAGGCCGTGCCCGAGGGGGCATCCACCTTGTGGCGATGATGTGCCTCGATGATTTCCACGTCGACGTCATCGCCCAGTACGCGTGCCGCCATGTCCAGCAGCTTCAGGCACAGGTTGACACCGACGCTCATATTCGGGGCGAATACGATGGCAATATCCCGTGCCGCGGCGCTAATGCGTGCCTTCTGCTCGTCATTGAAACCGGTCGTACCAATGACCATACGGCGACCCGCCTGGCGACAGATCTCGAGGTTGGCCAGTGTGGGTTCCGGACGGGTGAAATCAATCAGTACGTCGAAATCAGCCGTCACCGCGGTCAGCTCGGTGCCCACGGTCACGTCCAGCTTGCCGATACCGGCAAGCTCACCGGCATCGCTGCCGAGCAGTGAGCTGCCGGGGTGCTCCAGTGCGGCACTGACGTCCAGTCCGTCTGCCTGCTGGCAGGCCTCGATCAGGCAGCGGCCCATGCGACCGGCGGCGCCGGTGATTGCGATTCGTGTCATGTTCGTAGAGTTTTGATCTGTAGAAAGGAGAGAAGAGTGAGAGTTTCAGCTGCTCAAGTCAACACGACACCTTGAAGTGACTTCCTTTATTCGGGATATGGTTTCGCTTTATCGGTCGGGGGTCTTTTTTAACTGACTGTTCCGCCCTTCGGACGAGTTGCCTCCTTCAGCATCCTGTTTCGCCCTTCGGGCGAGGTACTTTCTCTTGGGCGCCCAAGAGAAAGTACCCAAAGAGAAGGGCGACCCGGTGCACTCATCGGCTGCGCCGATGCCCTGCGTTCCTCGCCCGTCCGGGGGCGCGCACAACTCGGCAGGTAAACCTGCCTCAGACAGGGTGCGCGCCTTGTTCCCGGACGGGCTGCGGTACTCGGTGAGTGCAGACGGGAACGGGGTGGATGTTTTGGGTTTTGGGTGTT
>Ga0210063_1000038_pt1 | contig 44094 bp, 47 predicted proteins | sample Muzzi_PWA_D1_FD_185529 | JGI IMG/M metagenome (GOLD analysis project Ga0210063, IMG submission 185529) | Wetland microbial communities from San Francisco Bay, California, USA, that impact long-term carbon sequestration - Muzzi_PWA_D1 (SPAdes) | ecosystem: Environmental > Aquatic > Marine >... | reverse complement strand
GGCGTGATAGAACACGAAAACGGCGTGACGACCTGGGATGGCGTCTGGTGGGCGATCACGACCGTGACGACGGTCGGCTACGGCGACATCGCTCCCAAGTCCGACAGCGGCAGGATGATCGGGATGCTGATCATGTTCGTCGGCATCGGCTTCGTGGCCCTGCTGACCGCCTGGGTCGCCGACCGCTTCATCAACATCCAGATGGAGGCCGAGGACAAGGAGGACCAGATCCTCGCCGAGCTTCGGGCGATTCGCACTCGCCTCGATGAATTGGAGGGAGATCGAACGAGCTTGGAGCGCGCGGACCCTGGCTAGATGATGTGGCTGACTCTGCGCCGAGCGGGCGCGATTGGCCCTAATCGTTTGGGCAGCGGAGCGATCTCGCTGCCCAAACGGGGTGAAATCGGACTGAAATGGCCCGATTTCGCCGGCCTCCTTGACAGAGATTTGGCTCTGCAGAGCCAAATGCCGAATCGCCCGAGCCGCTTGCCATGCAGAAGGTCGTCGGTTCGAATCCGATCAGCCGCTTTTTCGGAAGCCCGCTCGCAGAGCATCCATCGCGCGGCTGCGGCACTAGCATGCAGCCGATGCGGAGATTGGGAGCGTCACTGGCCACACTTCCGATCCTGCTGATCGCTGGATGTGGCGGCGCCGATGAGCAGGCGGTTGCGGTAGCCACGGGGCCGGAGCTGACGAAGTCCGAGTGGATAGAGCAGGCCGACAAAATCTGTGCGACCTCGGCCGACGACGGATCGCTTGAAGCTGAGTACGACAGGCTTCGAGGCGAACCCGCGAGCCAAAAGGTCCAGCGCGAACTGGCCGAGGTCTTTCGAACCGGCGGCGCCGAAGTCGAAGAAATGGCGGAACGACTGCGCCTCCTGCGCCCGCCCGCTGACGATCAGCAGGTGGTCGAGAGGTTTCTCTCTGGCGTGGAGAAGATTGCCACCTCGCTGACGCTGGTCGCCGATGCCACCGAAGACACCGACCTCGCGACCACTGAGAAGGAAGATGCCTGGGGGGACCTCATCTTGGCGCTCCTCAGAGCGTCTTCCCAGGCACAGCGGTACGGTCTGCGGGTCTGCGGAGCGGAAAGTTAGCCGCCCTCGCCACGGGGAGGCCCGGGGGCGCTTGGCGCAGCGCAGTCCACGCTCTAGAGTTCCTTAGCGCATGCTCTTCCGCCAGATCATCCATGAGGACCTTGGCTGTGCTTCCTATCTGGTCGCCGACCGGGAATCCGGGATCGCTGTGGTGGTCGACCCGCAGTGGGACGTCGAGCCGTACCGGCGGCTGGCGCGGCTGCACGGGGTGCGGATCGGGCATGTGCTGGAGACCCACAACCACGCCGACCACGTCTCCGGGCACGGGCGGCTGGCCCGCAGCACCGGCGCCACGATCCACATCCACGAGCTGGCCGCGGCCGAGTACGAGCACGAGCCCTTTGCCGACGGCTGGGTGCTGGAGCTGGGCGAGCTGCGGGTCGAGGCGATCCACACCCCGGGCCACCGGCCCGAGCACAGCTGCTTCCTGCTCTCCGACGCCGGTCGCGGCGGCGCCCCCTGGGCGCTGCTCGGCGGCGATTCGCTGTTCATCGGCGACGTCGCCCGGCCCGACCTGGCGATCGAGCCGCGCCAGGGCGCGATCGAGATCTTCCGCTCCCTGCACGACCGGCTGCTGACCCTCGACGACGCGGTCGAGGTCTGGCCCGGCCACCTCGGCGGCTCGCTCTGCGGCAGCTCCGACATCGACCTCAAGCCGTCCTCGACGATCGGGTTCGAGCGCCGCCACAACCCGGCCCTGGCAATCGCCGACGAGGCGGAGTTCGTCGAGCGCCAGCTCGGCTCGCTGGGCGACAAACCGCCCAACATCGAGCGAATCGTCGCCCTCAACGGCGGCCCCCTGGTCGAGGACTTCGGGACGCCGGCGCCGCTCACCCCACACCAGGTCGAGGAGGCTGTGGCGACCGGCGCCTGCGTGATCGACGGCCGCACCAACGAGCAGTTCGACGAGGCCCACATCGCCGGCGCGCTCAGCGCCTCCGCCTACGACACCGGCTTCGCCACCAAGGTCTCGCGGGTCGCCCCTGCCGACGCGGAGATCATCGTCGTCGCCGCCTCCGACGGGGACGAGCGCCATGCTGCGGAGCTGCTGGCCGCGGTCGGGATCCCGGTCCGCGGCTTCCTCGAGGGTGGGATGACCGCCTGGCGGACGGAGGAGCGTCCGGTGCGGCGGATCGAGCTGATCGACCCCGAGGAGCTGGCGCGCCGGGTCGCCGGCCCGGAACCGCCGCTGATCCTCGACGTCCGCGCCGCCTCGGAGTACTCGGCCGAGCACATCCCCGGCTCGCTCCACATCCCCTACGGGGAGATCTCCGCCCGCCGGGACGAGATCCCGCCCGACCGGCCGCTGGCGACGATCTGCCGCGGCGGCAAACGCAGCGGCCTGGCGGCCTCGGTCCTGCAGCGCGAGGGCTTCGCCGAGGTCGTACACGTCGGCCGCGGAGTCGGCGCCTGGCGCGACTGCGGTCAACCGGTCGAGGGCAAGAGCGTCGCCGCGGCGCTCTAGTCGGCTGAACGTTTTTTAGGGCTATGGCCCTAAAAAACGTGCTGACTCGCCCGATCTCAGCCGCCGTCCAGGGCCGCGTTGACCAGGCGGTCGGCGTCGGCGTTGCGCTCGCGCCGCACGTGGCCGATCGTCCAGCTCTCGAACCGGGTCAACGCTCGCTTCACCTCGGCGTGCAGCTCGCGCAGGGTCGCGTCCTTGACCTTGTAGCGGCCTTCGACCTGGCGCACGACAAGCTGGGAGTCGCCGATCAACTCGACCTCGGTGGCGCCGTGCTCGGCCGCCAGCTCGATCCCGGCCAGCAGCGCCCGGTACTCGGCGACGTTGTTGGTCGCCCTGCCGATCCGCTCGCCGCGCTCCTCGAGCAGCTCGCCCCCTGGCCCGCGCAGCACCACCCCGATCGCCGCCGGCCCCGGGTTGCCCCGGGAGCCGCCGTCGACGTTGACCGTCAGCTTCGTCATCGGCGCGGCGCCGCCACCCGGCGAGCGGCTGTCCCCGCCGTGGCGGGCAAGCCGATCGCGATCCGACCGCCCTCCCCCACCGAGGCGTTCCACTGCCGTGCCGCGGCGTCGATCTCGGCCACGTCGACCCCACGCCGCAGCTCGAAGACGGCACGGGTCGGATCGGCGAGATCCACCCCCCACTGGTACCAGGTCAGCTCCCAGGCGACCGTCACCCGGACCAGCTCGGGGCTTGCCGCGGCGGCTCCGATCGAGGCCCGGGGCACACCCAGGGTGCGGGTCAGGCCGGCCACCTTCGCCCCGGCCGGGCTGGCGTTGAAGCGCGCCGCGGCGCGCTCGAAGAGGCCGGTCGGCGCCGGCGCGGCCCTATTGCGGAGGCGCCAGCGCATTCAGCTCTGCAGGTGCGACTTGAGCCGCATCACGGCCTTGGTGTGCAGTTGGGAGACCCGCGACTCGGTCACCCCGAGCACCTCGCCGATCTCGCGCAGCGTCAGGTTCTCGTAGTAGTAGAGGGCGACGACCAGCTGCTCGCGCTCGGGCAGCGACCCGATCGCCTCGGTCAGCCGGTCCTTGATCTCGCTGCTGGCCAGTGCCTCCTGCGGGTCGGCAGCGGCGACGTCGGCGATCGTGTCGAGCAGTGAGACCTGGTCGCCGGAGGAGTCGGAGACCGTCCACAGCTCGTCCAGCGCGTAGACGGAGGAGTTGGCGATCTCCAGCAGCGCCGTCTGCAGCTCCTCCTCGCTCATGTTCAGTTTCGTCGCCAGCTCGGACTCGGTCGGGGCCCGCTGCAGCTCGTGCTCGAGTTTCGCCTGGGCGGCTTCGATCTCCCGCGCCCGCGAGCGGACCGAGCGCGGCACCCAGTCGAGCGAGCGCAGTTCGTCGATGATCGAGCCGCGGATCCGGGTCATCGCGAAGGTCTCGAACTTGATCCCCCGCTCCGGCTCGTAGCGCTCGATCGCGCCGATCAGGCCGCCGAGGCCGTAGGAGATCAGGTCGGCGTCTTCGACATGGGACGGCAGCCCGGCCCCGAGCCGGCCGGCGACGAACTTGACCATCGGCGAGTAGGCGACCACGAGCCGCTCGCGCGCCGTCTCGTCGCCATCCGCCTTGTAGCGTCGCCACAGGTCGCGAAGCTCGACCTCTTTTACGCCCGTGTCCATCGCCTTGCTCCGATTCTATGTTGGCTCTTGGTGGGGGATCGCTTACCGGTCTGTCGCGCTCAGGCCCGCGGGTGGCTTGCCGCGTACGTGTCCCGCAACCGCGCCGCGTCGACGCGGGTGTAGACCTGGGTGGTCGAAATCGACGAATGACCGAGCAACTCCTGGATCGTACGCAGATCGGCCCCGCCTTCGAGCAGGTGGGTGGCAAAGGAATGACGAAGTGCATGCGGCGATATGCCGGCGGCCAGAGCCGCCTCGCGCGCCCAGAGCCCGAGCCGCCGGGTGACATCGGAGTTGGACAGCCGGCGCCCGCTCTTGGAGACGAACAGCGCCTGCTCGCCGGGATCGGTGGCCAGCGCACGCCGGCCCCGCTCCAGGTATCGGCGCAGGGCGCGCTGGGCGGGCTCGCCGACCGGCAGCAGTCGCTCCTTGTCGCCCTTGCCGAGCACCCGCACCCTCTCGCTCTCGAAATCGACCGCGCCGAGGTCGACGTTGACGATCTCCTCACAGCGCAGGCCGCAGGAGTAGGCCAACTCGAGCATCGCCCGGTCGCGCAGCTCCAGCGGGGTGCGGGCCGGGATCCGCTCCAGCAGCGTCCGCAGCTGCTCCGTGGTCAGCACCTTCGGCAGCTGCTCGGAGCGCTTCGGGCTGGAGACCAGCTCGGCCGGGTTCTGGCCGACCCGCTCGGTGCGGACCAGGAAGCCGTAGAGGCCGCGGACGGCTGCCAGCTTGCGGGCCACCGTCGCCGCCGCGGCGCCGGCCGAGGAGAGGCCAGCCGCGTAGCGACGCACCTCGCGGTGGCGAACGTCGCCGGGGCCGAGGCCAAGCGGCTCCACCCACTCGACGAACCCGGCCAGGTCGACCGCGTATGCGCGCCGGGTCCGCTCCGCCGCTCCCCGCGCCCGCAGGTCGCGGTCGTACTCGGCCAATGCCTCGTCCCAGGTCACAGACCTAGGTTCGCCCTCCGCCCCAGTCGTCCTCTGAGCCGGGCAGCTACCCGATGTAGATCGGGGTGCCCACTTCAACCTGCTCATACAGTTCTTCGACATCGGGGACCGCCATCCGCACGCAGCCGTGCGAGGCGGCGCTGCCGAGCGAGCCGGTGTCGGCCGTGCCGTGGATCCCCGCCCCTTCGTAGATCCCCATCCAGCGCGCCTTCAACGGGTTGTCCGGGCCGGGCGGGATCACCTCGCCGGCCAGGTCGCCGGCCCAGTCGGAGTCGGGCACGTGCCAGGTCGGGTCGACCTGCTTCTCCCGGATCGAGTAGAGGCCGGCCGGCGTTTCGAGCCCGATCTGGCCGACCGCGACGGTGTAGGTCTTCGCCAGCTCGAGGTCCTTCCAAAGCCGCAGCGTGTAGTTGGAGCGGTCGAGGGTGAGGTAGGTCGGGTACTCGGCCGCCACCTCGGCCGTCGTCACCTCGGGCTGGGTCGAGTGCGCATGGGCCTCGATCGTCCGCGCCCCGCCAGCCGTGAAGACCGCTTCTTCCAGCTCCTCGGTGAGCAGGTTGTCGCGCAGCTTGCGCCCCTCCTGGCCCGAGACGATGAGGACGCCGGATCCGTTGGCTTCGACGCCCGCGTCGCGGGGCTCGCGGTTGACGTCCTCGGCCACCTCGCGCACGAACCGGTTGACCGCTGATTTCGAGTACTCGACGGTGGGAGTGATCGTCTGCTCGACCTCTTCGCCGGTCACGTAACGGACCAGCCGCCCCGGCAGACCCCCGTCCTGGCTCTCGGCGATCGCCCGGTCGACCGCCGTGTCGACGTCGGCCCGCACCTTCAGCTCCTCGCCGGGCAGGGCCCAGGTCTCGTCGCGGAAGCTGACCTCGACCGAGTCCTGGAGCGGCTGCACGAGCTGACGCCGAACCAGCGCCGCGGCCTCCTCTCGCTCGAGCCCGCCGACATCGATGCCGGCGATCGTCACCCCGTCGGCGATCTTGTCCTTCTGGGTGCTGTCGTACGCGTAGGCGCCGACCACCGCGAGGGCGATCAGGGTGACAACTGCGATCAGCGCTATACGGCTCTTGCGTCCCATTCGGTGGCTTCCGGTCGGCGGCGTTGCGGATTTGGCTCGATTACGAAAAGTCTAGGCAGTCGGAACATTCGGCTCAGGGATTTCAGTTCCCTGCAATTTCCCCCTTCGGTCGGACTTATCGGCAGGACGGACGGATATCTTTCGCCCCATGCGCACCAAGGACGAGGTACGCGCGGATGTCTGGCAGGCGATGGAACGCGAGGGCGTCTCCCGGTTCCCGGGCGCCGAGGGCCGGATCCCCAACTTCGCGGGAGCGAAGCTGGCGGCGGAAAAGCTCGCTGGCCACCGCCTCTGGAAGCGCGCCCAGGTGATCAAGGCCAACCCCGACTCGCCGCAGACGCACGCGCGTCGGATCGCGCTGGAGGAAGGCAAGACGGTGATCATGGCGGTGCCAAGACTGCGCGACCCCCACCCCTTCCGCGTCCTCGACCCCGGCAAGCTCTCCAAGCAGGCGGTCAAGGAGGCGGCGACGATCAAGGGAGCGCTAAAGCACGGCCGGGTGGTGGCGCTGGACGACCTGCCCGAGATCGACTTCGTCCTCTGCGGCTCGGTGGCGGTCAACCTGAGCGGCGCCCGGGTCGGCAAAGGCGGCGGCTACCACGACCTCGAGTACGGGATCCTCTCCCACGTCGGCAAGATCGACGCGCACACGACCGTCGCCACCACGGTGCACCCGATCCAGATCCTCCGCCAGCACCTGATGGTCACCGACCACGACCTCCCCTGCGACCTGATCGCGACCCCGCGGGCGGTGATCGAAGTCGAGCGCCAGTACGAGCGGCCGCGCGGCATCCTCTGGGACCACCTGCAACCGCCCCAGATCCGCGAGATCCCGGTGCTGGAACGGATGGGCTACGCGTAGCGCGCCTCTTCGGCGACGAGCTCCAGCAGCACGGTCGTGACGTGCTCGCGCTCCTCCGGGGACATCGCGGCGATCTCGACCCCGAAGCCGTCCTCCTTTCCCGGAGTCGGCTTGGCCCGGTAGTCGGCGACCATCCACCGCACCCGAGCCGCGACCCGCTCCCTGTCCTCGGCGCTGAGCGGCAAGACCGGACCGTCAGCCGGTGATCGCGCCCTGGGCGGCGGAGCTGACCGTGTCGGCGTACTTCGACATCACGCCACGGCCGAACGGCGACGGCGGTGAGACGTAGGCGGCGACCCGGCTGGCGATCTCCTCCTCGCCGAGCTCGACGCTGAGGCTGCGGGCGTCGATGTCGACGGTGACCCGGTCGCCCTCGCGGATCGCGGCGATCGGGCCGCCGCGGGCGGCCTCGGGGGCGACGTGGCCGATCATCAGTCCGCGGGTGGCGCCGGAGAAGCGGCCGTCGGTGACCATCGCGACGCTCTCCCCCAGTCCCTCGCCGACGATAGCCGCGGTGACCTGGAGCATCTCCCGCATCCCAGGGCCGCCGACCGGCCCCTCGTTGCGGATCACGACGATGTCGCCGGGGTTGATCTGCTGGTCCTTGACGGCACGGAAGCACTCCTCTTCGGACTCGAAGACGCGGGCCGGGCCGGTCTGCTGGCGGCGCTCGGTGCCAGCGACCTTGACCACCGCGCCGTCCGGTGCCAGGTTCCCCTTGAGGACCGCGAGGCCGCCTTCGTCCTTGAGCGGATCGTCGACCGGGCGCACCACTTCCTGGCCGGGCGCCTCGGTCGCCGCGGCAGCCACCTCGCCGATCGTCTCACCGCCGACCGTGATCGCGTCCTCGTGCAGCAGCCCCTTCTCGGCCAGCCGCTTCAGCACCACCGGCACGCCGCCGGCAGCGAAGAGGTCGGTGGCGACGAAGCGCCCGCCCGGCTTCAGGTCTGCGTAGAGCGGCGTGTTGCGGGAGATCCGCTCGAAGTCATCCATGGTCAGCTCGATCCCCAGCTCGTGGGCGAGCGCGATTAGGTGCAGGACGGCGTTGGTCGAGCCGCCGGAGGCGCAGACGCAGGCGATCGCGTTCTCCAGCGAGTCACGGGTGATCACCTGGCTCGGCCTGATGTCCTCGCCGAGCACGTTCAGCACCAGCTCGCCGATCCGCTCGGCGACCGTGCCCTTCTCGCCGTCTTCGGCCGGGACCATCGCCGAGCCGCCGACGCTGACGCCCAGAGCCTCGAAGGCGCAGGCCATCGTGTTGGCGGTGAACTGGCCGCCGCAGGCTCCGGCCCCGGGGCTGGCCACCCCCTCCAGCTCGTGCAGTTCCTCGTCGGTCATCTCGCCCGCGTTGTGGGCGCCGATCGCCTCGAAGACGTCGAGGATGGTGACGTCGCGGCCGTGCCAGTGGCCGGGCGCGATCGAGCCGCCGTAGAGCAGCACCGAGGGCACGTCTAGCCGGGCCATCGCCATCGCGCAACCGGGAATCGTCTTGTCGCAGGCGCAGAGGGCGACGATCGCGTCGAACTGGTAGCCGCGGGCCATCAGCTCGATCGAGTCGGCGATCACCTCGCGGCTGATCAGCGAGGCCTTCATCCCCTGGGTTCCCATCGTCACCCCGTCGGAGACGGCGACGGTGTTGAACTCCATCGGCGTGCCGCCGGCGGCGCGCACGCCGGCTTTGACGTGCTCGGCGAGGCCGCGCAGGTGGAAGTTGCAGGGCATCGCCTCGGTCCAGGTGTTGGCGATCCCGATCGTCGGCCGGCTCAGCGCCTCGTCGTCGAACCCGATCCCCTTCATGTAGGCGCGCGCGTGGGCGCGGTCGGGGCCGTCGAAGACGACCGATGAGCGGGGACGCGGGAGGGCGGTCTTGGCGCCGTTCGTGCTCATGGCCGTAAATCTAAGGGCTCAGACCCCGCCAGGCCGAAGACGTCGACCGGCCCCGCCCCCTTGCCGATCTCGCGCAGCCCGTTGCCGACCGCGGCCGAGGCGATCTGACGCGCCCGCTGCGCCGCCTCCAGTGGGGTCAGGCCGTGCGCCAGGAAGGCGGCCAGCGCCGAGGAGTGAGTACAGCCGGAGCCGTGGGCGGCCCCGCTCGGGTGGTGCTCCCCCTCGATCTCGACCGGCTCGTCGCCGTCGAAGAAGACGTCGACGAGGCCCTCGCTGTGGCCGCCGGTGACGACGACCGCTTTCGGCCCGAGCTCCAGCACCGCCCGCGCGAGCTCCTCCTGCCCGGCCCTCTTGGAGAGTCCGGTCATCACCCGGGCCTCGGGGATGTTCGGGGTCACGACATCGGCTCTGGGGAACAGGTAATCGACCAGCGCTTCGCGGGTCTCGTCGTCGAGCAGGACGGCGCCGCTCTCGGCGACCATCACCGGGTCGATCACGACCGGCGCGGAGAAGATCCCCATGTAGGTGAGCCCGACCGCGATCGCGTCGATCGTCTCCGGCGACTCGACCATGCCGATCTTGACCGCGTCGGCGCCCATGTCCTCGGCGATCGCCAGCATCTGGTTGAAGACCATCCTCGGCGACACCGGCTCGACCGCCTCCACCGCACGGGTGTTCTGCGCGGTGATCGCGGTGATCGCGGTCAGCCCGTGCACCCCGCACCGCGCGAACGCCTTCAGGTCGGCCTGGATCCCGGCGCCGCCGCCGGAGTCCGAGCCGGCGATCGAGAGGACGGTCGGTACGCGTCGAGGGGCCATCAGCGGCAGCCTAGACGGATCGAGTCCGCCGTTACCCCCGTATGGCGTGGTTTTTGGCGGACTCGCGTTACGTGGCATCGGCTGGGGTGGGTTGTGAGGTCCGGGTGTAGGCGCCGAGCTCCGAGCAGGCGACGTAGCCGAGCAGCTCGAGCCGGGCCAGAGCGGCGGCCGCGGCGGGGCCGTCGAGCCCAAGCGCCGCGGCGACGCCGTCGGGGGTCCGCTCGCCCGCCTCGACCGCGGCAAGCACCGGCGCCAGCGACTCGTCCAACGCCGGTCCGCCCCGGTCCAGCCGCCGCGCCCCGACCCCAAGCATCGCGTCGAGCACGTCCTGGGCGTCGCGGACCACGCAGGCGCCGCCGGCCAGCAGCGCGTTGGGGCCAGCCGAGGCGCCCGAGGTGACCGGACCGGGGACGGCGCCCAGGTCGCGGCCGAGGTCCGCGGCGAGGTCCGCCGTGATCAGCGATCCCGACCGCCGCGCCGCCTCGACCACCACCGTCATCCCGGCCAGCGCCGCCATGATCCGGTTGCGGGCCGGAAAGCTCCAGCGCCACGGCGAGGCGCCCGGGGGAAGCTCGGAGAGGACCAGGCCGTTCTCGGCGATCCGGCGCCAGAGCGAGCGGTGGGCGGCCGGGTAGGCGATATCGGCGCCGCAGCCGAGCACAGCGACGGTGCGGCCCGCGTCGACCGCGCCGCGGTGGGCGCAGGAGTCGACCCCGAAGGCGAGCCCGCTGACCACGACGATCCCGGCCGCGGCCAGCTCCCGGCCCAACTCGCGCGCCACCTCGCGACCGTAGGACGTGGCGCGCCGCGACCCGACCACCGTCACCGTCCCGTTCGGCTCCAGCTCGGCGAGCAGCGCCGGCTCGCCGCGCCCGATCAGCGCCCAGGGCGCGTCGGCCGCCTCGCGCAGCTGGGCGGGATAGAGGTCGCCGTGCCGACAGCTCGCCCAGCAGCCCGCGCTTGCCAGCCCCTCCGAAAGCTCGGTCTCGGTCAGCGCCCCGATCCGCCTCAGCAGCTCCCCGCCCACCCTGGGGGCGGCGACCTCGACCAGGTCCCGGTTCGAGAGCCGCAACAGCTCCGGCGAACGCGAGCCCGGCTCCCCGGTCGCGATCCGCTCCAGGTAGGGGCCGAGCATCCCCAGCAGCCAGGAACGCCGCAGGCACTCCGGGCAGGCATCGGCGACCTCCCACCTAGCCACGGTCGCGCCTCCGCAGCTGCAGCGCCTGCGCCATCTCCTCCGCCCCGACCGTCTCCAGCCCGCGCAGGTCGGCGACCGTCCGGGCCAGCCGCAGCGCCCGGTCGTGGGCGCGACCGCTGAGCCGGCGTTTCGCGTAGAGGTCCGCCAGCAGCCCCGCCGCATCCGGGTCGAGCGGGCACTCCCGTGCCTCCGCCGGGCTCATCTCGGCGTTGCACCGACCGGGGCCGAGCCGGCGTTCCTGCGCCTCGCGGGCCGTGCAGACCCGCGCCCGGACGTCGGCCGAGCACTCACCCGGCCCGGCCCCGATCTCGGCCGCCTCGGGCTGGCGGACCGCAACCAGCACATCGATCCGGTCGGCCAGGGCGCCGCTCAGCTTGCCCTGGTATCGCTGCACGTCGTGCGGCGCGCAGACGCACTCCGGATCGGCCGCGCCGCGGCCACAGGGACAGGGGTTGGAAGCGGCCACCAGCATGAACCGGCAGGGCAGCCGGCGGGCGCCAGCTGCCCTGACGATCGAGACCTCCCCCGCCTCCAGCGGCGCCCGCAGCGCCTCGAGGGCGTCGCGACGGAACTCGCACAGCTCGTCGAGGAAGAGCACGCCCCGGTTGGCCAGCGTCGCCTCCCCGGGCCGCGGCGGCGAGCCGCCGCCGACCAGGCCGGCCGGGCTGATCGTGTGGTGGGGCGCCCGGAACGGCCGGCCGCCCCGGATCGCCGCCTCGAGCCGGCCGCAGGCGCTGGCGATCCGTGCCACCTCGAGCGCCTCGCCCGCCTCCAGCGGCGGCAGGATCGAGGGCAGCCGGCTCGCCGCCAGCGACTTGCCCGCCCCCGGCGGGCCGATCATCAACAGGCTGTGGCCGCCGGCTGCCGCAACCTCGAGCGCATGGCGCAGGTGGGGCTGGCCGCGCAGGTCGGCGAGGTCCGGGGCATCGGGCGGCGACTCCAGCCACAGCGGCAGCGCCGCCGGCCGGGGCGGCTCCCACTCGCCGGCGACCAGCGCCGGGAGCTGGCCGAGACCATCGAGCGGGACCACGTCGACTCCCTCGGCAAGCGCCGCCTCGGAGCCGTTCTCGGCCGGCACCAGGATCGCCTCGGCGCCGCTCTCGCGAGCCGCCTCGGCGATTGCCAACGCGCCCGGCACCGGGCGCGTCGTGCCGTCGAGCGCCAGCTCGCCCGCCAACGCCACCGCGCCCAGCCGCTCCCACTCCAGCTGCCCGGAAGCGCTGAGCAGTGCCGCGGCGATCGCCAGGTCCATCCCCGGGCCGACCTTGCGCAGGCTGGCCGGCGCCAGGTTGACGACGATCCGCCGCAGCGGGAACTCAAAGCCGCAGTTGACCAGCGCCGCCCGCACCCGCTCTCGCGCCTCCCTGACCGCGGCGTCGGGCAGGCCGACGATCGCGAACCCCGGCAGGCCGCGGTGGACGTCGACCTCGACCCGGACCGGGCGGGCCGAGATGCCGTCGAGGGTGAAGGTGCGGGCGGTGGCGAGCACGACGAGGACGCTAGGCGGACACCGCGCACGCGTTGCGCGCAGATTGCAAATTCTTCGGGCCAACAGTGGGGAGAATCGGTGCCGCTCGCGGACTTGGCCCAGTGTGACCGCCTCAAGGCAGCGAACCGGCCGCCTCGCCGAGCAGATCGTCGCCGAACGCCTCGCCGCCGCCGGGTGGGAGATCGTCGACCGCAACGCCCGCACCCGGCACGGTGAGCTCGACCTGGTCGCCCTCGACCGCGCCACCCTCGTCTTCGTCGAGGTGAAGGCGGCCAGGGCGGGCGCGGTCGCCGGCCCCGAGCGCCCGGCCGTCGCGGTCGGCCCCCGCAAGCAGCACCGCATCCGCCGCCTCGCCGCGGCCTGGATGGCGGCCCACCGCGACCTCCTCCGCTACGCCGAGATCCGCTGCGACGTGGTCGGCCTCACCCTCGACCGCTCGGGCCGGGTCCTCGACTACGAGCACATCGAGGGGGCCTTTTGAGGGCTGTCCCGGTGGGGATGGAACGTCTTGTACGTTTTCGGCGGGGCACGACCTCCGACGGCGGCTCCGCAGTCTCGAAAAGGTTAAGTGGAATCCCCGCCGGGACAGCCCTACGTCAGAGACTCAGCTGCGAATACGCCACCGACTGGAACGACATGCGGTGCAGCGGCGACACGCCGAGCCTCTCGATTGCCGCCCGGTGCTCCGGGGTCGAGTAGCCGACGTGCTCCTCAAACCCCCAGCCGGGGTGGCGGCCCCCCGCCTCGCGCATATAGCGGTCGCGGGTCACCTTGGCGAGGACCGAGGCGGCGGCGATCGCGGCGCTGGTCGCGTCCCCCTTGACGACGGCGCGGTGCGGGACCGCGCAGCGCGGCAGCGAGAAGCCGTCGACCAGACAGCACGTCTCGCTCCCCGGCGTCAGCCGCTCCAACGCCACCCCGAGCGCTTCCAGGTTGGTGTTGTGGAGCCCCCGGCGGTCGATCCCGGCAGCCGAGCGGACGACGACGCTGACCCGCTCGGCGGCGCGGATCACAGCCGGGTACATCTCCAGCCGCCGCTCCTCGCTCATCTGCTTGGAGTCGTGCAGGCCGGAGAGGGCGCGCCGGTCGGCGTGCGAGAGGCGCTCGTAGTCGATCAGCACCGCGGCGGCAACCAGCGGCCCCGCCAGACAGCCCCGCCCCGCCTCGTCGGTCCCGGCCACCCAGCGACTGCCCAGACCCCGGTCGAAGGCAAAGAGGCGCCGGCTGCGGGCCAGCCGGCGCTGGTGGGAGCGCGACCCCCCCGGCTTAGAGTCCATCCGAAAACCCACGTGTGCGATTGTCGAGCGCCGGACCAAGCGGGGCAAGGACGCAGGGAGGCCGAATAGCGGCGCTATTTGGCCGACCGAGGACGCCGCACCGCGCCGTGTCCGCCGCCGCCAAGCGTGCGCGGGGGTTTTCGGATGGACTCTTAGAAGATGCCGACGCGGTCCGGGGGCCAGTAGGTGGCAAAGGCCTTGCCGATGATCCAGTCCTTGGGGACGGGCCCCCAGAAGCGGCTGTCGTCGCTCGCTCCACGGTTGTCGCCCATCATGAAGTAGTGGTCGGGCGGGATCGTGATCGTCTTCGGCAGGTCGCAGACGCCGCCCCCGCCGCAGGGGACGATGAACGACTCTTCGTTCTTCACCACTCCGTTGACGACCGGGTGGCCATTGCGAACCGAGAGCTTGTCGCCGGGGCCGGCGACGATCCGCTTGATGAAGTTCTGGCTCGACTGCTCCGGGGTCGCCTTCGGGCAGGCCATGCCGTCGGCGACCGGTTCCAAGCCCCGAACCTTCACTCCGCACTGCGGCCCGTTGCCGTCGGCGCCGATCGGCGGGTGGAAGACGACGATGTCGTCGATCGAGGGGTCGCTGAAGTCGTAGAGGAAGCGGTTGACCAGGACCCGCTGGCCAACGTCGAGAGTCGGCTCCATCGACTCCGAGGGGATCTGGTAGGGCTTGACGATCCAGGCCTGTATCGCCAGCGCCAGCGCAATGGCGAGCGCGACGATGACGGCCAACTCGATCGCCCCGCCGCCTTTCCCCTTCGGCTTCGGGATCGAGGGGCTCAGGCTGCCGAGTCCTCGTCGGAGTCGCCGGCGGGGGCCGGCGTCTCTTCCTCGGCGTCTTCGGGCGCTGCGTTGTCCTCGGTCTGCTCAGCCTCCGGCGCTGCCGCGTCCGCCTCTGCCCCGCTCTCGCCTGCCTCGACCTCTGCGGTCACCGTGGCCTCCGGCGCCTCAGCCTCGGGCTCCTCGGCGGGCTCCTCGGCCGTGACCTCGGCCTCCGCCGCCGCCTCGGGGGCCTCTTCGACCGGCACGACCTCGTCCTGGCCGACGCCCTCGGCGTCGACCGCCTCCGCCTCGACCGGGGCCGAGACCATCTCCTCGTCGATCCCCCAGCGCCGCTCGGCGACCCGGGCGGCCTTGCCGACCCGGCCCCGCAGGTAGTACAGCTTGGCGCGCCGCACGTCGCCGCGCGCCGCCACCTCGAGCTTCTCGATCTTCGGCGAGTGCAGCGGGAACGTCCGCTCCACCCCGACCCCAAACGACTGCTTGCGGACCGTGAAGGTCTCGCGCGCACCCGAGCCCTGGCGCCGCAGCACCACACCCTCGAAGACCTGGGTCCGCTTGCGGGTGCCCTCGATCACCTGGAAGTGGACACGCACCCGGTCCCCCGGGTTGAAGGGGGGCAGCCCCTCGCGGAGCTGGTCGCGCTCGATGCTGTCTATTACGGAGGTCATTGAAATCGGCGAGAAAAAACCGCCGGCCCGTCGTGCGGAACCGTGCGGTTGCGGAATGGTAGCTATTCCGGGCCCGACTCGAATTGCTCGCCTCGGAGGCGGCTCTGCTCCAGCCTCCAGCGACGCACCTTCTCGTGGTCGCCGGAGAGCAGAATCTCAGGCACGTCCCAGCCTCTGTAGCTGGCCGGACGCGTGTAGTGCGGGTACTCCGGCATCCCCTCCAGGGCGTGGCTGAAGGACTCCTCCAGCGCCGACTCGGCGTGACCCAATGCCCCTGGCAGCTTGCGCATCAGCACGTCGGCGACGACCATCGCCGGCAGCTCCCCCCCGGCCAGCACGTAGCGCCCGATCGAGAGCTCGTCGTCGGCGATGTGACGGTGGACGCGGTCGTCGAACCCCTCGTAGCGGCCGCAGAGCAGCGCCACGTGGGGCTCGGCGGTCAGCTCGTCGGCGATCGGGTCGTCGAGCAGCCGCCCGGTTGGCGAGAGCAGCACGATCCGCGGCCGCCCCCCCTCGCCATACGCGGCCTGCAACGCCGCGTCGACCACATCGACCCGCAGCACCATCCCCGCCCCGCCCCCGTACGGGGAGTCGTCAACCTGCCCCGCCGACAACGGAGTAGTCGCCCGATAATCGAACAACCGCAGCTCATTCCCCTCAGCCACCGCATTCGCAACCGACCGCTGCGTCCGAAACCAGCTGAACGCCTCGGGAAACAGAGTGAAAATGTCAAGTCTCATCAGCTGGCGCACTCTCGCATGCGGAGTTCGGGTGGGGGTGGAGCGTCTTGTACTTTTTCGGCCGCCCGACCCGAGGCGACAGCCATCGTGTCTCCCCCGAAAAAGTTAAGCGGAACCCCCACCCGAACTCCGCCCAGAGGACCGTCAGTCGAGAATGTCGACGATGACGCGGCGGTCGATCCGCACGGCGGCCGCCTTGGCGATCGTCCGGATCGCATTGGCGACCCGCCCACCTTTGCCGATCACCCGGCCAAGGTCCTCGTCGGCGACGCTGATCTCGTAGACCAGGTCCCCGTCCTCTTCCAGCTCCTCGACCACGACGGCCTCGGGCTCCTCGACCAGGGCCTTGACCAGGAACTCGAGCAGCTCGGTCATCGGGCCGGCTAACTGCCGGAGGCGGCGATGCCCTTGGTGCGCAGCAGCCCGGCGACCGTCTCCGACGGCTGGGCACCGTGCTCGATCCAGTGACGGGCACGCTCCTCGTCGAGCTCGATCAGCGACGGGTTGGTCTGCGGGTTGTACTGGCCGATCGTCTCGATCGTCCGACCATCGCGCGGCGAGCGCTTGTCGGCGACCACGATCCGCCAGATCGGGTTCTTCTTCGAACCCACTCGTCTAAGTCTGATTCTCACTGCCATCGGCGGGGCAGGTTACAGGGTTTCGCCCGGCATGCCCGGACGCGTAGTGGAGGACATGCCGGCGACGCTCAGCGCCTGCGCATCTTCGGGCGCGGCGCGCCCCCCGACATTTGCGCCAGCTGCTGCGCGTCGGGCATCTTCCCGGACGCCATCGAGCGCATCATCGCCCGCATCTGGTCGAACTGCTTGACCAGCTGGTTGACGTGCTGGACCCGCGTCCCAGAGCCGTTGGCGATCCGTTTGCGGCGCGAGCCGTTGATGATCGTCGGGTCGACCCGCTCGGCCGGGGTCATCGAGAGGATGATCGCCTCGACCCGGTCCAGCTCGCCCTCGTCGACGTCGGCGTTCTTCAGCTCCTTCATCGCCCCCATCCCGGGCAGCATCCCGATCAGGCCGCTGAGCGGGCCCATCTTGCGCACCTGGCGCATCTGGGTGAGGAAGTCCTCGAGCGTGAACTGGTCGGTGCGCAGCTTCTCGCGCAGGTCGTCGGCCGCCTGCTCGTCGACCTGCTGCTCGGCTTTCTCGATCAGGCTGAGCACGTCGCCCATGCCGAGGATGCGCGAGGCCATCCGGTCGGGGTGGAACTTGTCGAAGTCCTCGATCTTCTCCCCGGTCGAGGCGAAGAGGATCGGCTTCCCGGTCACCGCCTTGACCGAGAGCGCGGCGCCGCCGCGGGCGTCGCCGTCGAGCTTGGTCATCACCACGCCGTCGAACTCGGCCGCCTCGGCAAACGATTCGGCGACCCCGACCGCGTCCTGGCCGGTCATCGCGTCGACCACCAGCAGCACGTCGTGGGGGCGGGTCTTCTTGCGGATCCGGGCCAGCTCGTCCATCAGGTCCCCGTCGATGTGGAGGCGGCCGGCGGTGTCGACGATCAACACGTCGCGGCGCTCGGCGTGAGCCTGCCCCAGCGCCCACTCGGCGATCGCCACCGGGTCGGCGTCGGTGCCCTGCTCGTAGACGTGCGCCCCGGCCCGTCCGCCCATCGTCACCAGCTGCTCGACCGCGGCCGGCCGGTAGACGTCGCAGGCGGCCACCGCCACGTCCTTGCCCTGCTCGCCGAAGAAGCGGGCGAGCTTCGCGCAGGCGGTCGTCTTGCCCGAGCCCTGCAGGCCGGCCATCAGGATCACGGTCGGGCCGCTGGAGGCGATCGCCAGCTCGCTGCCGGTCCCGCCCATCAGCGCCGCCAGCTCCTCGTTGACGATCTTCACCACCTGCTGGCCCGGGTCGAGGCTGTCCAGCACGTCGGAGCCCAGGCAGCGCTCCTTCAGCGTCTTGGTGAAGGTTTTGACGACCTTGAAGTTGACGTCCGCCTCGAGCAGGGCGAGGCGAATCTCCCGCATCGCCGCGTCGACGTCGGACTCGCTCAGCTTGCCCCGCGAGCGGACGTCGGAGAGCGTCGCCTGCAGCCGGTCTGAGAGCTGGTCGAACATGGGCGCTCCAGCTTAGCCAGGTCGTGGGGTGCTACTCGGCGAGCAGGGCGTTGGCGTACTCGGTGGGGTCGAAGGGGCGCAGGTCCTCGAGCGTCTCGCCGACCCCGATCAGCTTCACGGGGATGCCGAGGTCGGAGGCGATGGCCAGCGCGATCCCGCCCTTCGCGGTGCCGTCGAGCTTGGTCAGGACGACCCCGTCCAGCGCGACCGCCTCGGAGAAGATCTTGGCCTGGCGCAGCCCGTTCTGGCCGGTGGTGGCGTCGATCGAGATCAGCGTCTCGTGCGGCGCCTCGGGGATCTGCTTGGCGATCACCCGCTTCACCTTGGCCAGCTCCTCCATCAGGTTGTCCTGGGTGTGGAGACGGCCGGCGGTGTCGACGATCACCACGTCGGCCCGGCGGGCGCGGGCGGCGGAGATCGCGTCGTAGGCGACCGACCCGGGGTCGGCGCCGGCCTCGCCGCGGACCAGCTCCGCCCCGGCCCGCTGCGCCCACTCGGCCAGCTGCTCAGCGGCGGCGGCGCGGTAGGTGTCGCCGGCCGCCAGCACCACCCTCAGCCCCATCTCCTTGCTCAGGTGCCAGGCGATCTTGCCGATCGTCGTCGTCTTGCCGGTGCCGTTGACGCCGACCATCATCAGCACCGCCGGCTCGCCGGCGAGGTCGATGGGCGCCCGCCCGGTCGAGGCGACCTCGGCAAGCATCTCGACCAGCCGGTCGCGGACGGCGGCGCCGTCGGCGGGAACCGTGCCGGCGTCGACCTCGTGCTCGAGCCGCTCGACCACATCGGCGGTGGTCGGGGCGCCGGCGTCGGCGAGGATCAGCGCCTCCTCCAGCCGCTCCCAGGTCTCCTCGTCGATCCGCTCGAAGAAGCTCGCCGAGAGCTCCTCGCTCAGCGCCTGGCGGCTCTTCGAGAGGCTCTCGCGCAGCCGCCGCAGGACGCCGCGCCGCTGCGGCTCCTCCGCCTCGGGCACGGGGACGGCGGCGGGAACCCGCGCCCCGAGGTCGATGATCTCCTGCCAGCTGGTCGCCATCCGGCCGCGAAACCTATCGCGCGGTTCCTTATTCGCCTAGGAGGCGAATAAGGAACCGCGCGATGACTAGGCGACGGCGGAGAGGGCGCCGCCGGTGTCGTCCTCGCCGCCGGCGTCGGTGGCGTCGCGGTCCTCCGCCCCCTCCTCGGCTTCGCGGGGGAGGCGGCGGGAGACGACCTTGGTGATCCCGTCGCCGCCCATCGTCACCCCGTAGAGCACGTCGGCGGCGTCCATCGTCCGTTTCTGGTGGGTGACGATCACGAACTGGGCGCGATCGGAGAAGCGCCGGATCAGCTGCAGGAAGCGGTCTATGTTGGCGTCGTCGAGCGCCGCCTCGACCTCGTCGAGGATGTAGAAGGGGCAGGGCCGGGCGAGGAAGACCGCGAAGACGAAGGCCAGCGCGACCAGCGACTTCTCTCCGCCGGAGAGCAGCGAGAGCTTGCGGGTCGACTTGCCGGCCGGGGTGACCTCGATCTCCACGCCCAGCTCCTCGCGCGGCTCCTCCTCCCCCTCCTCGCCTTCGCCGTCGGGCTCCTCGTCGCTCGGGGCCTCCTGCTCGCCGGCCGGCCGCTCGGCGTCGCGGACCGGTTGCAGACTGACCCGGCGCAGCCGGCCGCGGCCGCCCGGGAAGAGGTGCTCGACCATCTCCTCGAAGTTCTTGGCGGTTGCCTCGAAGGTGACCTCGAAGGCGCGCTCGATCTCGGCGTCGATGTCGCGGATCAGCGTCTCCAGCTCGCGCATCGCCCGCTCGGTGTCCTCGCGCTGCGCCTGCAGCGTCTCGACGTGCTCGCGGGCTTCGTCGTACTCCTGCTCGGCCAGCGGGTTGACCGGGCCGACCTGCGAGCGGCGCCGCTCCAGGCGCTCCAGCCGGCGGTCGATCTCGGCCCGCTCCTCCTCGCCCAGCGCCTCGGTGGCGGGCGGGATCTCCTCGCCCAGCCGCTCGGCGATCGTCGCCAGCTCGCGCTCCGCCTCGGCCCGGCGGTCGCCGAGGTGGGCGGCCTCGACCTCGGCCTTGGTCAGCTCGTCGGAGACCTCCTTCGTCTTCGCCTGCAGCTCGAACTCCTGCTGCGAGCACGACCGCAGCTCCTCGGCGATCTCGTCGCCGTCGTCCTCGCCGCCGATCACACGGCCCTCGGTGCGCTCGACCCGGGCCCGGATCGCCGCCCCGATCGCCTCCACCGCGGCCAGCGCCGCGCGGACGTCGTCAAGCAGCGCCTCGCCGTCGGCCAGCCGTTTGCGCAGCGCCTCGCGGTGGCGCTCGCCAAGCAGGCCCTCGGCTCGGCGGGCGTGGCGCGAGGCGCGCTCGGCGCCGGCCCGGACCTCGCCCAGAGCGGCCTCGCGGGCCGCCTCGGCAGACCGGTCGGAGCGGGCGACCTCAAGTCCGTCGCCGGCGGTCCGCAGCCCGGCCTCGACCTCGGCCAGCTCCTCGCCGAGCTTGCGGGCCCGCTCGCCCGGCTGGGCGCCGGGGCTGACGTCGAGGGTGAGCGGGCCGAGCTCGGCCCGCAGCCGCTCCAGCCCCGCCTCGACCTCCGCCTCGCGGCCGGAGAGGCTGGCGACCCGCACCGCGACCCGCTCCTGCTCGCCGCGCAGCTTGGTCAGCAGCCCCCAGGCCTGGGTCCGCTCGCGGTCGCGGGCGGCGAACCGCTCCTCTGCCTCGCGCCGCCGCTTGCCAACCGCGCTCAGCTTCTCCTCCAGCTCGGCGCGGGTGGCGCGGGCCCGTTTCGCCGCCGCCGCCGCCGCCGCGGCCCGGTCGGCGCCGAAGCGCAGCTCCTCGGAGACCAGCCGGCCGCGCAGCCCCAGCTCCTCGCGTTCGATCCGCAGCCCCAGCTCGGCCGCCTGCGCCTGGCGCTTCAGCGGCCGCAGCCGCGCCCGCGCCTCGCGCTCGACGTCGAGCGCCCGGTCGAGGTTGTCGCGGGCGGCCCGCCGCCTCCTCGACCAGGAGCCGCCGCTCGCGCGGCTTGGAGTGGACGATCGTCTCCACCCGGCCCTGGCTGATCACCGAGTGCATCTCGCGGCCGAGGTTGGTGTCGGAGAGGACGTCGGTGATGTCGGCGAGCCGGCAGCGCGCCCCGTTCAGCCGGTAGCCGCTGTCGCCGGAGCGGTCGAGGCGGCGCTGCACGGCGATCTCGGAGAACTCGGTGGCGGCGCGGCCGTCGGCGTTGTCGATCACGACCTCGACCTCGGCAGCGCTGCGCTGCCCAACCCCCTTGCCGCCGGCCGAGATCACGTCCTGCATCGAGGCGCCGCGGATCGCCCCGGGACTCTGCTCGCCCAGCGCCCAGAGCACCGCGTCGGTGATGTTCGACTTGCCGGAGCCGTTGGGGCCGACAATCACGCTGACGCCGGGCGAGAACTCCAGGCTCACCCGCTCGGGGAACGACTTGAACCCCTTCATCGCGATCGATCTCAGGTACATCGGCTCTTCCTCACCTCTGGGTTGACCAGCTTCGCGGTTGAATCGGACACGACCCTCCGTCGCTCCGCTATTTGTCGAGCTGCGCCAGCGCCCGCTCGGCCGCGACCTGCTCGGCCGCCTTCTTGCTGCGCCCCTCGCCGGTTCCGACCCGCTCGGAGTCGACGATCGCCGCCACCTCGAAGGTCCGCCGGTGGGGCGGGCCGGTGGCCCCGATCACCTCGTAGCTTACGCGTGCCCCGCGCCGCGCCAGCAGCTCCTGGAGGGCGGACTTGAAGTCGATCCGGGTCGCCGCGGCCAGCTCCATCCGCGGCGCGAAGGCGGCGGCGACCGCGGCAGCCGTGCGCTCGAACCCGAAGGCCAGGTAGCAGGCGCCGATCAGCGCCTCGGTCGCCTCCGGCAGCGGCCGCTCGCCCTCCAGCAGGACCTTGGCCGGGATCGCCGCGGCGACGTCGTCGGGCTCGTTGGCGGCGAGCATCGCCGGCACCCCGAGCTGGCGGCCGACCTCGGCGCAGGAGACGCCGCTGACCGCCTGGTTGTGGATCTTCGTCAGCCCGCCCGAGTCGACCGTGGCCTGGGTCCGGAAGAGGCCGCTGGCCACCGAGAGCCCGAGCACGCTGTCGCCGAGGAAGGCGAGCCGCTCGAAGGAGTCGACCCGCCGCTCGGCCCAGGAGGAGTGGGTGAGCGCCTGCCGGCGCAGCGCCTCGGGCAGCTCTTCAACCAAGGCAGCGAGATCGGCGACCGGGGACTCGGGAGGCGCGGCCACACTCAGGCGGGGGCGCGCTCGAGCACGAACCCGACCGCGTCGCCGACCGTCTTGATCCGCGTCGCCTCCTGCTCGGAGACGGTGACCCCGTAGCGGTCCTCCAGCTCCATCACCAGCTCGTAGAGGTCGAGCGAGTCGGCGTCGAGATCCTCCTTGAACCGGGTCCCCTCCTCGATCCGCCCGATCTCGAGTTCAAGCTCCTCGGCAAGGTGCTCGCGGACCAGGGTGAGGACTTCCTCGCGGCTCATCGCACCCTTAATTATCACGCGTCGTCGGCGCCCGCCAGCGCCGCCCGCCCGGCGCCGCCCTCGCGCAGCAGCGCCGCGGTGCGCCCGACCGCGTCGACCTCGGCGCAGCGGGCGGCGAGCCGGATCGCGTTGGCGATCCCCTCCGGGCCGGAGCTGCCGTGGCCGACTACGGCGATGCCGCGCAGGCCGAGCAGGATCGCCCCGCCCGTCGTGTCGGGATGCAGCTCGCGGCGCAGCCCGCCCAGGGCCGGTTTGAGCAGCAGCCCGCCGAGCGCCGAGACAGGCCCGGAGCGGGCCGCCTCGCCGACCGCGCCGGCAACCGCCCTCGCGGTCCCCTCCATCAGCTTCAGCGCCACGTTGCCGGTGAACCCGTCGGTGACGACGACGTCGGCGGCGCCCTCGGGCAGGTCGCGCCCCTCGACGTTGCCGACGAACCGGATGCCCGGCGCGGCGGCGAGCACGCGGTGCGCCTCGACCACCTCCTCGCGGCCCTTGCCCGACTCCTCGCCGACCGTCAGCAGCCCAACCGAGGGGTTCTCGACCCCGAGCACGGCGGCGCTGAAGGCGGCGCCGAGAAAGGCGAACTGGACCAGGTGCTGGGGCCGGACCTCGACGTTGGCGCCGACGTCGAGGAAGAGCACCTGCTTGCCGGGGACCGGCAGCTGCACGGCCAGCGCCGGCCGCTGCACGCCCTTGAGGCGGCGCAGGCCGAAGGTCGCTGCCGCCAGCGTCGCCCCGGTCGAGCCGGGGCTGACCATCGCCGCGGCGTCGCCCTCGGCGACGTCGCGGGCGGCGCGGACCACCGAGGCCTCCTTCTTCGCCCGCACGGCGGCGACCGGGTCCTCCTCGTTGCCGATCCACTCGGCGCTCGGCACGACCTCGACCCCGGCCGCGTCACCAAGACCGAGCGGCCCCTCGGGGCCGTAGACGCGGACCCCGATCCCGTCGGCCGCAGCAAGCCTCGCCCCCTCGGCGAGCGCCTCGAAGCCGCGCTCGGCGCCGTAGCCGTCGAGCGCCACGGTGACCGCGCGCCCTGGCGCCACGCGCCTTACTCGGAGTCGGCGGTGGTCGCGGCGCTGGGCTCCGCGACGCGGTGGACGACGACCTCGCGCCCCGCGTAGGTGCCACAGTTCGGGCAGACCCGGTGCGGCAGGTGCGGGCTGTGGCAGCGCGGGCAGCGCGCCAGCGACGCCCGGCCAGCCTTGTGGTTGGCCCGCCGCTTGTCGCGCCGGGCGCTGGAGGTTCTCTTCTTCGGGACGGCCATCGGGTGCGGAATGGTAGCCGGTCGCTCAGTACGCCGCGCCGACGACCGCCAGGTCGCCCTGTCGCCAGACCACCTCGCCGCCGCTCCAGGCGGCCAGGTCCTCGGCTTCGCCGCTGCGGAAGACGTCGCCGACGACCAGCGCGCGGGAGTGCTCGCGGACCCGGCGGCAGAGCGCCTGGCGCTGCTCGGTGTCCAGCTCGTTGACCGAGAGGACCGAGATCACCAGATCCCAGGGACCGTCGGGGAGCGGGTCCTCCATCCGCGCCAGCTGCACGTCGTCATAGGTCTTGCGGGCGCGGAAGACCATGTCGGGGCTGGAGTCGAGCCCGACCACCCAGCTGTCCGGGAAGGCCTCGATCAGCCGCCTGGTCGTCTCGCCGGTGCCCATGCCGAGCTCCAGCACCCGCTCCGGCGGGAACGGGATCGCCGCCACCGACTGGTCCTGCAGCTCGTCGTAGCCGGGAATCTCGGCCCGGATCCGGTCCAGATATGCGTCGGGTGTCCAGTCGAATCGATCCATTTCGTACCCTCGTCGGAGCAGTCATCGTAAGCCCGTGATCCAGCGGAGGTTCGCTCATGTCCGAAGCGCGCACGACGATCATCGACCTCTCGCGCCTCTCGCTCTCGCCCGGCGAGGGCAAGCGGCTGGACCTACAGGTGCCGCTGGAGCCGCTCGAGCTGGGCGGCCAGACCTACCTCGCCGACCCCGCCGACCCGGCCGTGCGGCTCGAGGTCTCGCGGCCGACCACCGGCTTCGCCCTCCACCTCAGCTTCCCGGTCCACCTGGACGGCCCCTGCATGCGCTGCCTCGGGCCGGCCGGCCTCGACCTCGAGATCGAGGCGCGCGAGGTCGACCAGTCTCCCGCCGAGGACCCCGAGCTGCACAGCCCCTACGTCACCGACGACCAGCTCGACCTCGGCCGCTGGGCCCACGACGCGACCCTGCTCGCGATGCCGACCCGCCTGCTCTGCCGCCCCGAGTGCGCCGGCCTCTGCCCAGTCTGCGGCGAGTCGCTGAACGACGCCGAGCCGACCGCCCACGAGCACGAGACCGTCCGCGACCCCCGCTGGGCCGCCCTCGACGACCTCAAGCTCGAGTAGGGGGGAGAAAACGGCGGCGCTGGCGACTTAGTGGCCAGATGGGCCACAAACCCGCCAACCCGGACCAGGTCATCGCCGCGATCGCCGCTCGCCAGCACGGTGTGGTTGCGCTGGAGCAGCTACTCAACGCCGGGCTGAGCAGGGATGCCGTCTACAAGCGGGCGCGGCGCGGGCGGCTGCATCGCCTCCATCGTGGGGTCTACGCCGTGGGACACCGAGCGCCGTCCTTTCGGGCGCACTGCACGGCGGCGGTGCTCGCCTGCGGCTCGGGCGCGGCGCTCAGTCACCGCAGCGCCGCAGGGCTCTGGGGCCTCTTGCGCCGCGAGGGCGGCCCGATCCACGTCTCGGTGCCGACGACCTCCGGCCGCAAGCGGCGCCGTGGCATCGACCTGCACCGCTGCGGGTCGCTGGCGGCCGCCGACGTCACCGGCCGGCTCGGCATCCGTGTGACCACCCCCGCCCGCACGATCGCCGACCTGCGCGGCTCCGTGCCGGACTCGCACCAGCGTCGGGCAATCCGGCAGGCCGAGGTTATGGGCCTCAAAACTGGGCTCGCATCTGTCGCCGGGACCCGGAGCGAGCTGGAGGACCGCTTCCTGCGCCTCTGCGCCCGGCATCGCATCCCCCACCCGGAGGTCAACGTCCGGGTCGGCGGCTGGGAGGTCGACTTCCTCTGGCGCGACGAGCGAGTCGTGGTCGAAACCGACGGCTACCAATTCCACCGGGGCGCCTCCGCCTTCGAGCGCGACCACACTCGCGACCTCGACCTCCGCGCCGCGAGGCTCACCGTGCTGCACTTCACCTACCGCCAGGTGACCGGCGAATCGGCACATGTCGTCGCGTCGGTGCGGCGCGAGCTCAAGCAGGCGTGGCGACTTAGTGGCCAAATGGGCCACAAACCCGCCAAGGGAAGCTAGGGCTGCTGCTCGACCTCGGCCGCGGCTTCGTCCTCGCGCCCGGCGAGGCGGTCGCGGCCGCGCTGCACGGCGGCGAGGAACTTCTGCAGGTTGACTTCGAGCGTGTTGAGGATCTCGTCGGCGTAGTCCTCGGCGCCGAGGCGGATTTCGCGCTCGCGGGTGCGGGCGTCCTCGACGATCTCGTCGGCGGCCCGCTCGGCCTGCTTGGTGACCTCCTCGTCGGAGATCAGGCGGGCCTGCTGCTCGCGCGCCTCGCGGACGATCCGCTCGGCCTCGCGCTTCGCCTCGGCCAGCATCTCCTGGCGCTCCTTGACGATCCAGCGCGCCTGCTTGATCTCCTCGGGGATCGTCGCCCGCATCTGGTCGAGCAGGTCGTAGATCTCCTCGCGATCCACACGCACCTGGTCCGTCAGTGGGACGGGCCTGGCGTTGTGGACGACGTCGTCCAGCTTGTCTATGAGAACGAGTACGTCCATTTGCAGGTCGTAAGCCTACGTGTATGCGGGGGTTTTGGTGAAGATGCCGTTGTAGAGGCGGTTTTTTGCAAGCTGTCGCCCACCGGGCGGAAGCTGTGTCGGGACAGCCTACCTCTCGGAGAGGCGGTCGGAAAGCGCGGCGGCCACCCTGGGAGGCACCAGGTCGGAGACGTCGCCGCCGAAGGTCGCCATTTCCTTCACCCCGGTCGAGGAGAGGAAGCTGTAATGCGGCGAGGCGATCACGTAGACGCTCTCGATCCCGGGGTCGAGCTTGCGGTTGAGCTGGGCCATCTCGAACTCGTACTCGAAGTCGGAGATCGCCCGCAGACCCTTGACGATCGCCTTCGCCTCGGCTTCGCGGGCGAACTCGACCAGCAGCGTCGCGAAGATCCGCACCTCGACGTTGGCCAGGTCAGCGGTCGCCTCGACGATGAAGTCGCGCCGCTCCTCGGCGTCGAACAGCGTCGTCTGCTTGCGAACCGGGTTGTTGACGACGCCGACCACGACCCGGTCGAAGACCTGGGCGGCGCGGGTGATGATGTCGACGTGGCCGTTGGTGACCGGGTCGTAGGTGCCCGGGCAGACGACGGTGCCGTTGCGCTCGCTCACCCGTCCCCCCGACCGTAGAACCGCACGTCGGCGGCGCCGTAGCGGCGCTGGCGCAGGGTCGCAAGGGAGGCGAGACGGAGCGGCCGGCGGGCGCCGCTCTCCACCACCGCCCGGCCACCCGGGGCCAGCACCCCTGCGAGGTGTGTGTCGATCTCCACTGCCACGCGGTCGGCGAGTTTATAGGGGGCATCGACAAAGACGAGGTCGAACCGGGGTCCGGAGGGGTCGGCGGCGGCCGCCCCCAGCCAGCGGCCGACGTCGGAGCGGACCAGCTCGGCCCGCTCGCCGAGGCCCAGCGACTCGACGTTGCCGAGCGCCGGCCGGGTGTCGCGGTCGACCAGGACCGCCCGCTCCGCGCCCCGCGAGAGCGCCTCGATCGCCAGCGCCCCGGTCCCCGCGTAGAGGTCGAGGACGCGCGCGCCCACGACCCGCTCGCCGAGCGCCGAGAAGACCGCCTCCCGCACCCGGTCGGAGGTCGGCCGCACCTTCCAGCCACGCGGCGCGACCAGGCGCCTCCCCCCCAGCTCGCCGCCGATCACCCTCATCAGAGCGGGATCGGGTCGGCGGCGCCGGCGCCGAAGCGCTCGCGGGCCGCGTCGAGCAGGGGGCCGAGGGCGGGGTCGGCAAGCGAGCCGTGGCGGCGCAGCAGGGCCAGCACCTCGTCGCGGGCCTCGAGCAGCAGCTGCCCGTCCTCGGGCAGCTCGGCGACCGCGAACCGCGGCAGGCCGTGCTGGCGGGTGCCGAGGATCTCCCCCTCGCCGCGCAGCGAGAGGTCGACCTCGGCCAGCGCGAAGCCGTCGCGCTCCTTGGCCACCGCCCGCAGCCGCCGCCGCGCCAGCGCCCCCGCGTCTTCGGCGAACAGCAAGCACTGGGACGGGTGCTCGCCGCGCCCGACCCGGCCGCGCAGCTGGTGCAGCTGGGAGACGCCGAACCGCTCCGCCCCCTCGATCACCATCACGGTCGCGTTGGCGACGTCGATCCCGACCTCGATCACCGTCGTCGCGACCAGCACCTCGGTCTCGCCGGCGGCGAAGGCCCGCATCGCCTCGGCCTTGGCGGCAGCCGGCATCTGGCCGTGCAGGACACCGACCGCGAACTCGCCCAGCTCGCCTCCCCGCAGCCGCTCCGCCTCGGCCTCCGCCGCCCGGCCGCGCACCTTCTCGGACTCGGCGACCAGCGGGCAGACGACGTAGGCCTGGCGCCCCTCGCGCAGCCGCTCGCGCACGAACTCGTAGGCGCCGGGCCGCTCGTCCTCGTCGACCAGCCAGGTCTCGACCGGCTGCCGGCCGGCGGGCAGCTCGCGCAGCGTCGTCGTGTCGAGGTCGCCGTAGGCGGTCAGCGAGAGAGTGCGCGGGATCGGGGTCGCGGTCATGTGCAGGACGTGGGGCGCCATCCCCTCCACCCCCTTGCCGTCCAGCGCCCGCCGCTGCTCGACCCCGAACCGGTGCTGCTCGTCGACCACGCAGAGGCCGAGCCGGGCGAAGCCGACGTCGGGCTCGATCAGCGCGTGGGTGCCGACCACCAGCCCCAGCTCGCCGCTGGCGAGCTGGTTCAGGGCGCGCCGGCGAACCCTGGCCGGCGTTGAGCCGGTGAGCAGCGCGAACGGCGTCGCCCGCTCGGCCAGCAGCCGCCCCAGGGTCAGCGCGTGCTGCTCGGCCAGCACCTCGGTCGGCGCCATCAACGCTGCCTGGTGGCCGGATTCCAGCGCCCGCAGCATCGAGTAGACCGCGACCACGGTCTTGCCCGAGCCGACCTCGCCCATCAGCAGCCGCGCCATCGGCTCGCCGGCTTCGAGGTCGCGGTCGATCTCGGCGAAGGCCTGGCGCTGGTCCCCGGTCGGCGCGAAGGGCAGCGCGGCGACCCAGCTCGCGACCGGCTCGGCGGGCGGCCCGAACCGCGGCCCCGGCCGCGCCGTCCGGTGCGACCGCTTCCGCGTCGCCAGCAGCGCCTGGTGCAGGAACAGCTCTTCGAACCGGATCCGGTCCAGCGCTTCGGTGGCCTGCTCGGGGCCGTCCGGGAAGTGCGCCGCCCGGATCGCGTCGCCGACCCCGGCCAGCCGCCGCCGCGCCCGCAGCTCCGCGGGCAACCCCTCGATCGCGTTGCCCGCCCAGCGGCAGGCCTGCTCGGCCCACTCGCGGATCCGCTGCGCCTTCAGATCCTCGGTGGCGGGATGGATAGGGACGAAAGCTGCTCCGGCCCGCGGGTCCTGTCGGGGGGGAGGGTCCTGCTCGGAGATGGGCTCCCATTCGCTTACCGCGAAGCCTTTGCTGGAGCGCTTACCGGTGAGCAGGAGCCGGGCACCGGGCTCGAGCTTGCTCGCCACCCACGGTTGGTTGAACCAGGTCGCTCGCAGCGAGTCGGACTCGTCGCCGACTTTGACGCTGGTCATGCTCAACTTGCCGCGGCGGAAGGGGCGCGGCTGTGGCCCCTGGACCTCGACCCGGACGGTCGCCGTCTCCCCCTCCCCGACCTCGGCCAGCTCGCGCACGGTGCGGTCGCGGTGGCTGTGCGGGAAGCGACGCAGCACGTCGCCGACCGTTCCGATCCCCGCTTCCGCCGCGGCCTCGGCCAGCTTCGGCCCGACCCCCTCCAGCGCCTGCACCGAGACCGCCAGGACGCTGGGCCGCGGCCAGTGGATGGGGGCGCCGCGCAGCTCCGCCGGGCTGGGCTCGACCGCCCCGGCGAAGGACCGCATCGGAGCTACTGGGCCGCGAGCAGCCACCACCAGCTCGGCTGCCCCCCCTCGTGGGTCTCGACCTCGACCCCGTCGGGGACGTGGGTGTCGATGTCGGCGAGGGCGATCGGGGCGCCGGCGCCGGCGATCACCGTGACGATCTCCGCTCCGCTGGCGAGGTGCTGGATCGTCTCGGTCAGGGTCGAGCCGGCGCCGCCCCAGGCGACGATCTCGTCACCGACAAAGCCGACCGCGTCCCCCTTGCGGAACCGGCCGCGGGCGTCGTCGCGCCCGGCCGGAGCGACGCCGCCGGTCGCCACGCCCGCCAGCGCCTCCTCCAACCGCTCGGCGTTCTCGGCGCCCGCCGCGGCCGGGTCGAGCTCGACCAGGGCCAGCAGGCTCGCCTGCTGCGAGGTGGCGGGGACGACCCAGGCCGGCTTCTCGGAGAGCTCGCAGGCTCGCTCGGCCGCCATTACCACGTTCGAGGAGCTGGGCAGGACGAGGACTTCGGGCGCCGCGACGGCGTGGATCCCGGCCAGCAGCTCGTAGGTCGAGGGGTTGAGGGTCTCCCCGCCCGGCACCACGTTGGCGCCGAGCTCGGAGAACATCCGCTCCAGGCCGTCTCCGGCGGCCACCGCCAGCACCCCGCTCCGGCCCGCCAGGCGGGCGTCGCGCTCGGCCATCTGCTCGCGCATGTCGGCGACGTCGAGGTTGGTCACCTCGCCCGCCCCCTCGAACAGCGCGACCGCCGCCTCCGGCTCGTCGGTGTGGACGTGGACCTTCAGCGTCACCTCGTCGCCGACCACCAGCACCGAGTCGCCCAGTCCCTCCAGTCGCGGCAGGAACTCGCGGTTGCTCAGCCCGGCGCCGGAGACGATGAAGTTGGTGCAGTACCGGTAGCGGCTGTCCTCGTGGTGGGGCAGGCTGAGCCGGGGCGGCTCATGATGGGGGATCTCCGGTGTCTCGGCGCCGTCGCCGCGCAGCCCGGTGACCACGCCGGCGAGGATCAGCACCAGGCCGTAGCCGCCGGCGTCGACCACCCCGGACTCGCGCAGCACGTCGAGCTGCTCGGGGGTGCGGGAGACCGCCCGCTCCCCCTCCTCGATCGCCCGCTCCAGCACTTCGGCGAGGATCGCGTCCTGCTGCTCTTCGCCGACCTCGCCGGCCAGCCGCTGCTTGTCGGCCTCGAGGTGGGCGAGCTGGCGGGCCAGTGAGTGGGCCATCTCGCGGAAGACGGTCAGCATCGTCCCCTCGGCCGGCTCGCGGACCGAGTCGTAGGCGGCGTCGGCGGCGCTGGCGAAGGCGGCCGCGACCAGCACCGGGTCGACCAGCTCGCCGGGTCGGCTGGCCAGCTCCTCGGCGGCGCCGCGGACGATCTGGCTGAGGATCACGCCGGAGTTGCCGCGCGCCCCCATCAGGGCCGCCCGGGCCAGCGCCTGGACCAACTCGGTGCGGCCGATCTCGTCGACCGAGGCGCCGTCGAGCCGGTCGAGCTCTTCCATCACGGCGCGCAGGGTCATCGCCATGTTGTCGCCGGTGTCGCCATCGGCCACCGGGAAGACGTTGAGGTCGTTGACCTCCTGTCGACGCGCCTCCAGCGAGGCGTAGGCGGAGCTGATCACGCGCCGGAACCGGGCGATCGAAGGGTCGGGCATCAGCCCGGAATCTATCCCCAGAGCGCGACGTGACGCCACCGCGCGGCGAGCCCGCCCTGTTGCTAGGTTGGCGAACTCCCTATGCGTCGATTCGCCACCTGGTGCACTGGGCACCGCAAGACCGTCATCCTCGCCTGGATCGTCGCCCTGGTCGGGGTCGGGTTCGCCTCCAGTTCGGTCGGCGCCAACTTCACCGAAGAATTCAAGCTGCCGGAGTCCGACTCCCAGGAAGCCTTCGAGCTGCTGGAAACCCGGTTCCCGGCCCAGTCGGGAGACTCGGCGCAGGTCGTCTTCCACGCCGACGCCGGGGTCGAGTCGGCCGGGGTGAAGCGGACGATGGAGTCGACCTTCGGCGAGCTCGAAGAACTGCCCCACGTCAGCGAAATCGCCAGCCCCTACGCGGAGGAGGGCGGCGCCGCGGCGGTCAGCGAGGACGGCAAGATCGCCTACGCGACCGTCCAGTTCGACGTCCCCAGCGAAAAGCTCGCGGACGACGAAGCGAAACGGGTTATCGAGATCTCCCAGCGGGCCGGCAGCGACAGCCTCCAGGTCGAGCTCGGCGGCCAGCCGATCGAGGAAGCGCGACAGGACGAAGAACAGGACACCTCCTTCGCAATCGGTCTGATGGCCGCGATCGTGATCCTGCTGATCACCTTCGGTTCGGTGGTCGCGATGGGCCTGCCGATCGTCACCGCCCTGTTCGCGCTTGGCGTGGGGATCAGCTTGGTCACCCTCGGTACCCATGTCTTCGACACCGCCGACTTCGCCCCGACCCTGGCGGGGATGATCGGGCTCGGGGTCGGGATCGACTACGCGCTGTTCATCGTCACCCGGTTCCGCGACGCGCTGGGCGAAGGCAGGCAGCCCCGGGACGCGGCGATCACCGCGATCAACACCGCCGGCCGCGCCGTGCTGTTCGCGGGCCTGACCGTGATCATCGCCCTGATGGGGATGTGGCTGCTCGGCCTCAGCTTCCTCTACGGCGTCGCGATGGCCGCTGCCTTCGCGGTGCTGATGACGATGATCGCGGCGCTCACCCTGCTGCCGGCGCTGCTGAGCGTGATCGGCCACCGGATCGACCGGCTCCGCATCCCCGGCTACGGGCGCCGCGCCGGGGTCGACGGGGCCAACTGGTGGTACCGCTGGAGCAACCTGATCCAGCGTCGCCCGTGGCCGGCGGCGCTGCTTGCCACGGCGCTGCTGCTGCTGCTCTGCGTGCCGACCCTCTCGCTGCGGCTCGGGATCAACGACGCCGGCACCGACCCGCCCGGGACGACCACCCGCGAGGCCTACGACCTGCTCGCCGAGGGCTTCGGTCCGGGCTTCAACGGCCCCTTCACGATCGTCGCGGCGCTGCCCGAGAAGGGCGACGACACGGTGATGGTGGAGTTGAGCAAGGCGCTTGAAAAGGACCCCGGCGTCGAGGCGGCGACCGCCCCGGTCCTCAACCCGGCCGAGAACACCGCCGTCTTCCAGATCTACCCGACCACCTCGCCGCAGAGCGAGGCGACGACCGAGCTGCTCGACCAGATCCGCGGCGAAACGATCCCGCCCTTCGAGCGATCGAGCGGCGCCCAGATCCACGTCGGCGGGATCAACGCGGTCTTCGAGGACTTCGACCAGGCGATCGCCGAAAAGCTGCCGATCTTCATCGGGGTCGTGGTGCTGCTCTCGGCGCTGCTGCTGATGACCGTCTTCCGCTCGCTGCTGGTGCCGCTGAAGGCGGTGCTGATGAACCTGCTCTCGATCGGGGCCGCCTTCGGCCTGGTGGTCGCGGTCTTCCAGTGGGGCTGGGGGCTGAGCCTGCTCGGGGTCGAAGAGGCGGGCCCGATCATCTCCTTCTTCCCGATCTTCCTCTTCGCGATCGTCTTCGGCCTCTCGATGGACTACGAGGTCTTCCTGATGTCGCGGATCCACGAGGAGTGGGAGCGCAAGCACGACGCGACCGGCGCGGTCACCCACGGGCTCGCCCTGACCGGCCGCGTGATCACCGCGGCGGCGGCGATCATGATCACCGTCTTCGCCTCCTTCATCCTCGGCGACAACCGGATCATCAAACTGTTCGCGTCGGCCTCGCCTCGGCGATCTTCATCGACGCGGTGATCATCCGCTCGGTCCTGGTGCCGGCGATCATGCAGCTGCTAGGCGCCCGCGCCTGGTACTTCCCGGCCTGGCTCGACCGCATCCTCCCCCGCATCCACGTCGAGCCCGAAGACGCCCCGGCCTCCGACGCCGTCGAACCGTCCGCAGAACCCGCCTACGGCGACTCGGACGCTTAGCTCTCGTTCCGTGGTTCGTTATTCGCGCTCAGCGCGAATAACGAACCACGGGATGCTCTGGACCTGGGGTCGGCCTGACCAAGCCAGGGCGTGCACGCCGACGAGCGAATAGCAGCGCTATTTGTGAGGAGGTGGGTGCGGCCTGGCGCCGGTCAGGCGGCCTCAGGCGGCCTTGATGACCTTGTTGGCCTTGAGGCAGCGAGTGCAGACGTAGGTGCGGAGGCGGCGGCCGTTCTCGGTGATCCGGACCTTCTGCAGGTTCGGGTCGAAGCGCCGCTTGGTGGCGATCATCGAGTGGCTGCGGGACTGGCCGAAACCGGGTCCCTTGCCGCAGCTGAGCCGCTGGCGCAGCAGCGCCATCCGGGCCACGGTCAGCGCCGCGTTGCGTCCCTGGTCGCGCTTGTCGCCGCCGGAGCGGGCCAGCGCCTGCTCCATCGTGTCGCAGGTGATCACCCCGAAGGCACAGGGGACGCCGGTCCGCAGCTGCGCCGCCTGGATTCCCCGCGCCGCCTCGCCGCAGACGAAGTCGTAGTGGTCGGTCTCGCCGCGGATCACCACGCCGAGACAGGCGACCCCGGCGTACTCGCCGCTCTCGGCGAAGTAGGTGGCGGCCAGCGGCAGCTCGTAGGCGCCGGGCACCGACTCGACCGCGACCGAGTCGGCCGGGACGCCGGCCAGCCCGAAGCCGGCGGTGGCGCCGTCGACGAGCCGCCGCGCCAGGTCCTCGTAGAAGCGCCCGACGCAGACCGCGAAGCGGCGCGAGGAGAGCTGCGCCCGCTCCGCCTCGGAGAACCGTTCGAGGAAGGCGCCGTCGCCCTCACCCACCGGAGCCCCCCGCGTCGCGTTCCTCCTCGGCCCGGAACATCTCCTCGTCCAGCGCCAGGCCCTGGTGGTGCAGCGTGTGGCCGAGCTTGTCGCGCTTCGCCCGCAGGTACTCCTCGTTATGGGTGTTGGGAACCGACTCGATCGGGACCTGCTCGGCGACCGAGAGCCCGTAGCCCTCCAGCCCGACGATCTTTTTCGGGTTGTTGGTGAGGATCCGGATCGAAGAGAGGCCGAGGTCGACCAGGATCTGGGCGCCGATCCCGTAGTCGCGCAGGTCCGCCGGCAGCCCCAGCTTCAGGTTGGCCTCGACCGTGTCGTGGCCCTCCTCCTGCAGCTTGTAGGCGCGCAGCTTGTTGAGCAGGCCGATCCCGCGCCCCTCCTGGGAGAGGTAGAGCAGGACGCCGCGCCCCTCCTCCTCGATCATCCCCAGCGCCGCCGCCAGCTGCTGGCCGCAGTCGCACCGCATGCTGTGGAAGACGTCGCCGGTCAGGCACTCGCTGTGGACCCGGACCAGGACGTCCTCGGTCCCCTCGACCTCGCCCTTGACCATCGCCACGTGGTGTTTGTCGTCGACCAGGGAGCGGTACCCGACCGCGGTGAAGTCGCCGAACGAGGTCGGCAGCCCGGTCGCGACGACCCGCTCGACCAGCTTCTCGGTGCGGCGGCGGTAGGAGATCAGCTCGGCGACCGTGATCATCTTCAGGTCGTGCCGTTCGCAGTACGGGATCAGGTCGGGGACGCGGGCCATCGTGCCGTCGTCGTTCATCACCTCGCAGATCACCCCGGCCGGGGTCAGCCCGGCCAGCCGGGCGAGGTCGACCGAGGCCTCGGTGTGGCCGGTCCGCTCCAGCACGCCGCCGTCTTTGGCGCGCAGCGGGAACATGTGGCCGGGGACGACGATGTCGCGCGGGCCCGACTCGGGGTCGATCGCGACCTGGATCGTGTGGGCGCGGTCGTGGGCGGAGATCCCGGTGCTGACCCCGCCGGCCGCCTCGATCGTCACCGTGAAGGCGGTCTGCAGCGGCGCTTCGTTCTTGGCCGCCATCAGCTTCAGGCCCAGCCGCTCGCAGCGCTCCGCGGTCAGCGCCAGGCAGATCAGCCCCCGCGCCTCCTTGGCCATGAAGTTGATCGCCTCGGGCGTCGCGAACTGCGCCGCCATCACCAGGTCGCCCTCGTTCTCGCGGTCCTCGCCGTCGCAGACGACGACCATGCGCCCGCGGCGGATCTCCTCGATCGCCTCCTCGATCGTCGAGAAGGGACTCTCCTCGGACGATCTCGCGCTCTGTTGGCCCTCGGACTCCGTCATGCGGCTCACGCTCGCTCCTTTCCGGCGAATGGTGCCACCAGTCGCTCCACGTACTTGGCAACGATGTCGCACTCGACGTTGATCTTGCTCCCCGCCTCCAGCCTCCCGAGGTTGGTCCGCTCCAGCGTCTCGGGGATCAACGAGACCTCGACCCAGCCCTCGCCCAGCGCGGCGACGGTGAGGCTGACCCCCGCGAGGGCCACCGACCCCTTGTCGATCGCGTACTTCGAGAGTTCGGCGGGCAGCTCAACCCTCACGCGCCGGGCAAACCCATCCTCCGCGACGGACACGACCTCCCCCACCCCGTCCACATGCCCCTGCACGATGTGGCCGCCCAGTCGGTCGGAAGCCTTCATCGCCAGCTCAAGGTTGACCTTCGAGCCAGCCTCGAGCCCACCCAGGGCCGTCACATTCAGCGTCTGGTTCATCGCCTCGGTCTCGAACCAGCCATCGTCAACCGCCGTGGCGGTCAGGCAGCAGCCATCGACCGCGACGGAATCACCCAAGGCAACCTCGCCGACCAGCTTCGTCCCGATCCGGACCACCGCCCCCTCTGGGCTGGACTCAACGCTCTCGACAGCTCCCACGTCCTGTATCAGCCCCGTGAACACGCCTACCACTCCTTCAATCGCGCCGTGATCAGCGTGTCCTCGCCGACCCGCTCAACCCGTGACTCCAGCGCGGCCACTCGCGCGGGTGGCGCTGTAGGGGGGACCACCCCCGAGGAAGCTTTAGCTACCGCAGGGGGTGGTGGGTCCCCTACAGCGACAGGACCCGCGCGCCGCCCGCCCTCGACCCCGCCGAGCAGAACCGGCGCCACGAACACCCGCGACTCGTCCACCTGACCGGCGGCAACAAAGGCCGCAGCCAGCGTCGCGCCGCCCTCCAGAAACAAGCTGGTGACACCGCGGCGGCCGAGCTCGGCGAGGGCTGAGCCGACGCGGTCGGCCGGCGTCTCGCCGGAGGCGACGAGGACCTCCGCGCCAGCGTCGCGGAGGGCTGAGATCCGCCCCGCGTCTGCCTCAGGCGAGGCGACGACAAGAACGGGTGCCTGGTCGAGCGTCGTCATGAGCTGCGAGTCGAGCGGCAGCTGCGCCGAGGAGTCGAAGACGACGCGGAGCGGCTGGCGGGCGTCGGGGTGGCGGGCGGTGAGCAGCGGGTCGTCGGCCAGCGCGGTGCCGATCCCGACCGCGATCGCGTCCGCTTCGGCCCGCCAGCGGTGGACCAGGGCGCGGCTCTGCTCGCCGGAGATCCAGGGGCTGTCGCCCGGCGCGGTCGCGGTGCGGCCATCCAGCGACATCGCCTGCTTCAGCACGACCAGCGGCAGCCCGGTGCGGGCGTGCTTGCGGAAGGGTTGGTTGAGCAGCCGCGCCGCCGCGGCCTCGGCGCCGGCCGCGAAGGCGACCTCGACCCCGCCGTCGCGGAGGATGCCGGGCCCGCGCCCGCTGGCCTTCTCGCTCGGGTCCTCGGAGGCGACGACGACGCGAGCGAGGCCGGCCCCGAGGACCGCCTCGGCGCAGGGCGGCTGGCGGCCCCGGTGGGCGCAGGGCTCGAGCGTCACGTAGATCGTCGCCCCGGTTGGGTCCCCGCCGCGGCGGCGGCAGTCCTCCAGCGCCGCCCGCTCGGCGTGCGGCCCGCCCAGCTCCGCGTGGAATCCCTCGCCGATAACCTCCGCGTCGCGGACGATCACCGCGCCGACCAGCGGGTTCGGGCTGACCCGGCCCCGGCCTCCCTCGGCAAGCTCGAGGGCCCGCCTCAGGTGGGCTTGGTCCGTGGCGTTGAGCTGGGAGTTCATCGTCCTGATTGACTCGTCAATCAACCGCATTCTACGCCCCCTCGCGCCGACCGCCCGAATACGCTGACGCCGACGAGATGAAGCTGATCATCCAAATACCCTGCCTCAACGAGGAGGCGACGCTGCCGGCGACGATCGCCGACCTGCCCCGCGCGGTCGAGGGCTTCGACGCGGTCGAGCTGCTGGTCGTCGACGACGGCTCCACCGACCGCACCGTAGCCGTCGCCCGCGAGTGCGGGGTCGAGCACGTCGTCCGCCTCACCAACAACAGGGGCCTCGCCGCCGGTTTCCAGGCCGGCCTCGACGCCTGCCTGAAGCTCGGCGCCGACGTCGTCGTCAACACCGACGCCGACAACCAGTACGACGGCGCCGACGTCGCCAAGCTGGTCGCGCCGATCCTCGCCGGCGAAGCCGACATGGTGGTCGGCGACCGCCGGGTGAGCGGGATCGAGCACTTCTCCGGGACCAAGAAATCGCTGCAGCGGCTGGGCAGCTGGGTGGTGCGCAGGGTCTCCGGCACCGAGGTCACCGACACCACCTCCGGCTTCCGCGCCTACAACCGCGAGGCCGCCCTGCAGCTGCTGGTCGTCGACAACTTCACCTACACGCTGGAGAGCCTGGTCCAGGCCGGCAAGATGCTGGTCGCCGTCGACGAGGTCGCGATCGGCACCAACCCGCAGACCCGCGAGTCCCGCCTGGCCGGCTCGACCGGCGCCTACGTGCGCCGCAACGCCGGCAGCATCCTCCGCATCTACGCCCGCTACGAGCCGCTGCGCGCCTTCGCCACCGCCGGGGCGATCGTCCTTCTCCTCGCGATCGCCACCTGGATGCCGTTCCTGCTCGACTGGATCCTCAACGGCGACTCCAGCGGCCACGTGCAGTCGCTGATCCTCGGCGCCGTCCTCTTCATCGCCGCCGTGCAGCTGTTTGCGCTGGGCGTGATCGGCGACCTCCTGGCCGGGCAGCGGGTGATGACCCAGCGGGTCTTCGAGCGGGTGCGGCGGGTCGAGCTGGCACTTGGGGTCGAGCCCTCCCACTACGAGCGCGACGACCGGGACGGGTGATGAGGGGCGGCAAGGGTGGCGGCTCGGCGACCACCGCCGAGTACGGCAAGACCGCCAGCTTCCTCGCGGTCGGGGTCGGCCTGACCGGGCTGATCACCTACGCCTACTTCCTGATCGCCTCCCACGTCCTCTCGAAAGTCGACTACGGGCAGATCGCGGTCCTCTGGTCGGCCGTCTTCATCACGATCTCGACCCTCTACCGCCCGGTCGAACAGCTGCTCTCGCGGCACATCTCCGAGCACCTGGCGCGGCACGAGCCGATCGCCCAGGCGATGCGGGTGGCGGCGACGATCCAGGTCGGCCTGGCGCTGGTCTTCGCGGTCGCGGCCCTGGCCCTGCGCGGCCCGATCCAGGACGGGCTGCTGGAGGGCAACGAAGCCCTCTACTGGGTCTTCTTCGGCGCCGTCCTCTTCTACGCCGCCAGCTACTTCGCCCGCGGCTTCCTCGCCGGCCAGCGCAACTTCGGCCTGTTCACGGCGCTGATCCTCTCCGAGTCGGTCTTCCGCACCTTGTTCGCGGTCCTGGTCGCGGTCAGCCTGCTCTCCGGCCAGTCCTGGGTCGCGGTCGGGATCGTCGCCGCGCCCTCGCTCTCGCTGATGGTCGTGCCCTTCGCCTTCCTGCGCCGGGCACGCCGAGCCGAGGAAGCGCCGCCGCCCAACGGAGCCGAGGAGGAGCAGGCCCAGATGTCGATGCGCCAGGGCAGCGGCTTCGCGGCGGCGGTGCTGGTGATCATGTTCAGCGAACAGGCCTTCCTCAACGCCGGGCCGATCATCGTGCGAGCGCTCGACGGCGCCGCGGCGGCGGGCTTCATCTTCAACGTGCTGATGCTGGCGCGGGCGCCGCTGCAGCTCTTCCAGGCGGTCTCGACCAGCATCCTGCCCCACCTCACCAACCTCCACACCTCGACCGACCCCGACAGCGACCGCGAGTTCCACCGCTCGGTGCGCGGCGTCCTCCTCGGAGTCGCCGCCTTCACCGCCGTCGCCGCGCTGGCCGTCGTCATCGCCGGCCCGCAGCTGATGCAGCTCGCCTTCAGCGACAAGTTCAGCTACGACCGCGCCGGCCTGCTGCTGGTCGCCGGCGGGATGGGCCTCTACCTCAGCTCGGTGACCCTCAACCAGGCCTGCCTCGCCCAGGGCCAGGTGCGCCGCGCCGCCGCCCGCTGGATCTCCTGCGCCGCCTTCTTCATCGTCTGGAACTTCCTGCCGATCGTCGGCGACGAGTTCCGCCGGGTCGAGGTCGGGTTCCTGCTCACCGCCGGCATCCTCTGTTCGCTGCTGTACCTGGTCTACCGCCGCCCCCACGAACGGGCCGAGGATGTGCCCGAGGCCGGCTCGCCCGAGGAGCTGGAGGCGCGATTGGCGGCAATCGACGAGAACGTGTGACGGTTCACTAGGGTCGCGCGGATGGAGGGGCACGACGCTGAGCTGATCCTGATCGCCGGCGTCCTGCTGGCCGCGGGGATCGGCGGCGCCCTGCTCGCCGACCGGATGCGGGTCCCCGGCCTGCTGCTCTTCCTCGGGCTGGGGATGCTGGCCGGCTCCGACGCGATCGGCGGCATCGAGTTCGACGACGCCGAGCTGGCGCGGACGCTGGGCACGATCGCCCTCGTCCTGATCCTCTTCGAGGGCGGCCTCACCGCCGGCTGGTCGGAGATCCGTCCCGTCTTCCGGACCGCCGCCTCGCTGGCGACGGTCGGGACCCTGGTCACGGCGGTCGTCGCCGGACTGGCCTCGAAGATGATCTTCGACCTGACCACCCTGGAAGGGATGCTGGTCGGGGCGGCGATCGCCGCCACCGACTCGGCGGCGATCTTCGCGGTGCTGCGCCGCTCGACGATCGAGAAGCGGCTCGCCCGCTCGCTGGAGGGAGAGTCGGGGATGAACGACCCGGTGGCGCTGCTGCTGGTGATCGGGTTCATCGACTGGATCCAACGGCCCGGCTACGGCCTCGTCGACATGGCCGGCGGGCTGGTCCTCAAACTGGCGCTGGGAGCGGCGATCGGGCTCGCCCTGGGACGGCTGGCGGCGATCGGGCTGGAACGGGTGCGGCTGCCCTCGGACGGCCTCTACCCGGTGGCGACGATGGCGATCGCCGGCCTCTCCTACGGCCTCGCCGAGGTCGCCCACGGATCCGGCTTCTTCGCCGTATACCTGACCGCGCTGGGCCTCGGCTCGGCCCGGATCCCGGCCAAGCGGACCCTGCTCTCCTTTCACGAGGGGCTCGGCTGGATCGCCCAGATCTCGCTCTTCATCCTGCTCGGCCTGCTGGTCTTCCCCGGCAACCTGGACGACGTCGCGCTGAAGGGGCTGGCGCTCTCGGCGCTGCTGATCCTCGTCGCCCGCCCACTCGCCACCTGGGCCGCGACCGCGCTCGCTCCGTTCACGGCGCGCGAGCGGGTGATGCTGGGCTGGGCTGGGCTGCGCGGCGCCACCCCGATCTGGCTCGCCACCTTCCCCGTGGTGGCCGGGATCGGGGCCGGCGAGAACCTCTTCTCGATCGTCTTCTTCGTGGTCGTCACCTCGACCCTGATCCAGGGCGCCAGCTTCGAGCCGCTGGCCGTGCGGCTCGGCCTCACCACCGACGAGCCGGCGCTGCCGCAGCGGCTGCTCGAGTCGGGCCGGATCCGCGAGCTGGGCGGCGAGGTGATCGCCTACAAGCTGCCCGACGGCGCCGCCGCCTCGGGGCACCCGGTGCGTGAGCTGGAACTGCCGCGCGAGGCGCTGGTCAACGTGATCGTCCGCGACGGCGCGGCGATCGCGCCCCGCGGCTCGACCGTGCTGGAGGAGGGCGACGAGCTGCACATCCTCGTCCGCGGCGACCTGCGCGACGAGGTCGACGGGCTGACCGGCCGCTGGGAGCGCGGCCCGGTCGGCCGGCCGGCGCCGCCGCCACTGCCGCCGCGCGGCGCCTCCCAGGTCTTCACCGTCCGCCCCGCCCGGCCCGGCGAGGACCTGATGACGACGAGCGAGGTCGACGGGGTCCCGATCGCCGGCGTGCTGCGCAGCCGCGGCGAGAGCGGCGCCGTGCTCGCCGCCCTGGCCGACGGCCGCTACGCGGTCGCCAGCGGCCAGATCGTGGCGATCGGCGGCCGCCGGGCGCTGGCCGGGTGGTGCGAGCGGCGGGCGGCGCGGCCCGGCGTCGATCAGGCCGAGAAGGCGTGGTGGCAGGAGGTCACGGGGGCGCTGATTGCGAGGGGCTGACCTTGGGGTCGGTCCCGGTAGGGGTTTCGCTTAACTTTTTCGGAGGGGCCGGAGTGGCTGGCGCCTCTGGGCGGGCGGCCGAGAAAAGTACAAGACGCTTCACCCCTACCGGGACCGACCCTGGGTAAACCGGATTTTTAGGTGACTCAGACGGCGCCGGCTGCGGCGGCAATGTCGCGGTAAGCCTGGGCGGGGTCGTCGGCGCCGAAGATCGCGGAGCCGGCTACGAATAGGGAGGCGCCGGCGTTGGCTACGGCAGGGGCCGTGGCGACCTCTATGCCGCCGTCGACCTCGATCTTGGCGTCGCCGGCCAGTGAGGCGAGGCGCGCGACCTTGTCGGGCGAGCTGGGGATGAAGGCCTGGCCACCCCAGCCCGGGTTGACCGTCATGCAGAGCGCGATGTCGGCGAGGCCTCGCAGCTCGGAGACGGCGACGGTTGGGGTGCCGGGATTGAGCGCGATCCCCGCCAGGCAGCCGAGCTCGCGGATCGCCTGCAGGGTGCGGTTGGCGTGCGGGGTCGCCTCCTCGTGGAAGGTGATCGAGTCGGCCCCGGCCTTGGCGAACTCGCCGACGTGCCGCTCCGGCGCCTCGATCATCAGGTGGACGTCAAGCGCGCCCCCGGCCGCGTGGACCTGGTCGGCGATCGCCGCCGCAACCAGCGGCCCGATCGTGATCGGCGGGACGAAGTGCCCGTCCATGACGTCGACGTGGATCACCCGCGCCCCGGCGTCCATCACCTCTTCGACCTGGGCGCCGAGCCGCGCGAAGTCGGCAGAGAGGACCGAGGGCGCCACCCGCCGCTCGGCAATCAGCTCCTGCATCCGCTCGCTCACAGGGGCCAAACTATCTCCCGCGGGCGGACGTTCGCCGTCTCGTCGGGAGGACCGTACGAAAAAGGCCTCTCGCCGAAGCGGGAGGCCCAGGGAAAGCCGTTGCTGGAAGTGCCTCTAGTCCTCGGTTTTTTCGTCAAAGCGCATTGTGCCTCTTCCTTTCGCGGCTCCTCTCAGCGGAGGACCCTTGGGCCTGCTTAGCATATCGGTCGCGAACTCGGAGAAGATTAGATGCTTGCGCAATATTAGCTGATTGATCTACCAGTTCCATCTGATTTCCACCCGTTCCCCAATCGCGAGTCCGGCAACCCGCTCCTCCACGAATTTCCGGCCATCTTTTGCATTGGGGGTGATCGTCCTCACCGGATGATCGCCGTGCCGGATCTCCACGTTTGAGGGAGGGATCGCGGCTGGCCATGTGATCCGCATGACCCGCGGAAAGTCAGACTTGGTCCTGGCCTTCAACGAGACGCTCTCGTGCTGGCCAGTGAAACGATCCCTAGCGTCCCTTTCGACGCACCACTCGAGATTGTCGCCGCGCTGATGCTCCTCGTCGAAGCAGTACAGGACCTTCTTGCCTCCTCGAACGGGAAGCTCGTGGATACGTGTCGCATCGATCCATTTGGTGTTCTTGGACCTGCGCCACCTCGCGCAATTCCTCGTTTCCGTGCCATCGCCACTGCTCCAATGCGCAATGGTCGCGACATCGTTGCGAGTGATGCGAAGTTGCTCCGTCATCAGAATCGTTGAGTCAGCGCGACTCTTCAGATCCCACTCGTTCTCCTGCCAAACCACCTCATAGGCACGATCGCTCATCGCATCGCCGGCAAGCTGGCGAAGCTGATCGAGATCGACGTGGTGCGATCGGTCTCGGAGCAGGGCGAAGGCAGTGGCGCCCAGTAGCGCCAGGATCACCGAGTTGATCAACCTCGGCGCAGGCGATCCCACGATCTCGATCGCGAGCACGACGATCGCGACGCCAATGATCAGCAACGCATCGAGGTTCCGCCAAGCGAACCGCGCCACGACTCTTGCTCTCCCCCCGCCCACGAAGCCGAGAGACCCTAGCAATTCCCAAAAATGAGCACCCAGATACTTGGCTGCGGGCGCCTACGCCGGACGCGCTCAGGCTGCCCGCAACATCGAGGCGCCGCACTCCTGGCATTCCATGTCGGCGGTGTTGGTCATCCGGGCGATCGTCTGGTGGGCGCCGCAGTTGGGGCACTGGGAGACCAGTTCGAAGCGGCTGAGGCAGTTGACGCAGCGCAGCCGGCCCGGCAGCTGGGTCGGGCGCAACCAGGGCTCGCCGCAATTCGGGCAGGGCGCCCGGCCCAGGGTCGTCTGCGTACCTTCTGACTCGGCCATCGCCTAGTCATGCCTTCTCAGCCGGGCGATGAAGAAACCGGTGGTGCGGTCGCGGTCGGGGCGCAGCTGCAGGCAGCGCGGCTCGGCCGGCGACGCCAGCTCCGGCGCCCTGGCGCCGAGGTCCTCCAGTTCCAACGGCGGCGCCTCGCCGGCCGCCGACGCCGCGAGCAGCGCCGCGACTCGGTCCTCGTTCTCGCGCCGCGAGATCGTGCAGGTGGCGTAGACCAGGCTCGCCCCCGGCCGCAGCAGGCTCGCAGCG